>Ga0307478_10000325_pt1 | contig 51477 bp, 46 predicted proteins | sample atmos_gasesECM4C_2_FD_203713 | JGI IMG/M metagenome (GOLD analysis project Ga0307478, IMG submission 203713) | Hardwood forest soil microbial communities from Morgan-Monroe State Forest, Indiana, United States - atmos_gasesECM4C_05 | ecosystem: Environmental > Terrestrial > Soil > Temperate...
GGCCGGGCCGGGCCGTGGCCTGGATAAGAAACTGGCCGGCAATCTCACGCAAATCGACGCCAGCGTCCGCGCCCGTCGCGATTTGATCGTCGTAAATGAGCCGCTTGTAGAATCGGGAGCTCTTGCCGGTCGACAAAACATCGCTGACCATATCCAAGTAGACGCCGTCCGGGCTGCCATATTCCGGAATGTTCCAGACTTTATAAATTCGCGCTTGCGGAACGCGGTCCTGCACCACTTGACGGTGGGTTCCGGTCATCTTCGCAATCCAAACTTGCTGATGGCCGACGGGAGGTCCCGCGGGAATATTCCCAAAATATTTTTCTACTTTTTCTTTTGCGGTCTTCGCGTCGATGTCTCCGGCCATTACGATGACGACATTGGACGGGCCGTAGTAGGTCTTGAACCATTCCTTGACGTCGTCCATGGCCGCCGCGTTGAGGTCGGCCATGTCACCGATCACCGTCCACGAATAGGGATGGCCGGCGGGAAAGGTATTCTGCGTAATGAGTTGCCGCGAAACCGCGTACGGCTGGTTTTCGCCTTGGCGCTTTTCGTTCTGCACCACGCCGCGCTGCAAATCGAGAGTCTTCTGATCGAGGGTGAGAAAGCCCATGCGGTCCGATTCCATCCACAGCGTGTAGTCCACCGCGGAGGTGGGCACATCTTCAAAGTAGTTGGTGCGATCGTTGTTGGTCGTGCCGTTCAGATCGGTAGCGCCTATGCGCTCCATGGCCTCGATGTAGCTGCCCTTGGCGTGGTCACTGCCGCCAAACATCAGGTGCTCGAACAAGTGCGCGAAGCCGGTCTTGCCCAGCTTCTCGTTTTTCGACCCCACGTGGTACCAGGTGTTGATGGCCACAATCGGCGCTTTGTGGTCTTCATGTACGATCAAGGTCAGCCCGTTATCCAGTACAAATTTCTGGTACGGAATATCGACGTCCGTGGTCTGCGCGAAAGCTCCGGCGCAAGCAGCGAGCATCACCAAACAAGCCCCAACCAAAATCCTCATAGCCGTTCCCCCATGTCGAAACGCAAGCACAAAAGTGTACTCTTCTCCGTGGCCTCAGTGCACTCTGTGGAAATCCAGGACTGGGTCATGTTCCGGTCAGCCGACCTATCTAGGGCTAGCCCCATTCACCACCGATTTGGTGAAGACGAAGTGAATTTGTGGGACACCACGTGCTGCGGTAGGACTATCGATTGCTAGGCGCTTTGGGCTTACTCGTCTTGAGACTCGCCAAACGCATCTGTTGAAGGTCGGTTCCAGGTCTTACCCATTGGGGTGTTTGCATGGCCCGAAGGCCTTCGATTTGTCGATCCGCTAAGACCGAAATGCTTGGACGTGCCGGATTGTAACGTATAGTGATGGGCTGGCCCTCCAACTTGCGTTGCAGGAGGCTGGCCTCTTCCATGTTATGAGGGGCAAATGCGAAGAACCCCGCGTAACGCTCGCCGTTGACCAAATACGAATACCCAAACAAGCTCCGGTTGTATCCGATTTCAGCCTCAGACCCTTCCATGTATTCGGCTCCTGCCACGTGTACGACTGCCGTCACTTGAGGCCATCGCGCAGAACGCCACGTTCGAAGATACCATCGAAGGACGGGAAACAAAAAGATCGCTATCGGAACTACGACCGCCAGCAAAATCAAGAACAGAATCAGAAGTTCTTGGATATTCATCGCGAAGCGGCCCCACTTTCCTCTTACAACCTAATATCGACTCCTACGACCTCGACCGAACTAAGCCTCGCGCGGATGAGTTCTACTGTCAAACCGATACTTCGCTCATGGCCGATGTTTGCGTGCTCGGAGGCAGCGTGTCGCCTCAATGCCTCGTATAACTCGCGACTCTTGACTTGTCCACTACCAGAAATCCTACCGTCCGTTCTAAAATCGTGGCGAGGTTCACTATGTCCGACTTACTGGTTATTGCTGGGCGGGCTTTTCAGTCGCGGCTTATTGTTGGTACTGGGAAATATCGCAGCTTCCAAGAGATGGCGCGCGCGCACGCCGCTTCCGGCGCCGACATGGTCACAGTGGCTGTGCGCCGTGTGAATCTGACCGATCGCTCGAAGGAATCGTTGCTGGATTTCATTGATCGCGAAAAGCTTTTCATTCTGCCTAACACTGCTGGCTGCTACACCGCCGACGAAGCCATCCGCACGGCGCGGCTGGCGCGGGAGGTGGGGCTATCGAACTGGGTGAAGCTGGAGGTTATCGGCGACCAGCAAACTTTGTTTCCGGACACCGAGCAGCTCGTCGAAGCTACCCGCGTGCTGGTCAAGGAAGGGTTTGTGGTGCTGCCTTACACCAACGACGACCTGATTGCCGCGCGCAAGCTTGTCGATGCGGGGGCTGCCGCGGTTATGCCGCTGGCCGCGCCGATCGGGTCGGGCCTGGGCATCCAGAACGCTTCGAACCTGCGCATCCTGCGCGAGCGCATCACCGAGGTGCCGCTGATCGTCGACGCGGGAGTGGGCACGGCCTCCGACGCGGCGGAAGCTATGGAGTTGGGTGCCGACGGTATCCTGATGAACACCGCCATCGCCGAGGCGCAAGATGCCGTGCTGATGGCCGAAGCGATGCGCGACGCTACCGTTGCGGGCCGCAAAGCGTACCTCGCCGGCCGCATGGCCAAGCGCCTATACGCCGCCGCATCAAGCCCGCTAGCGGGTGTCGTCAAGTAGCTCCTCGGTTCAAGCGACCCCGCCACCTGTAGCGCAGGGCGGAGTCCGCGGAGCCCTGCGGTTTTTTCTTCCGCTTCTGAGCCTGTGGTCCGATCATGTCTCGTCTTCGACGAATCGTTCTTACCGATCGCATCTTCTTCATCACTACGAATCTGCAGCCCGGCGCCGCGCCTTTTTCTCCCGCCGAACGAACGTTCCTCCTCGAGTCGCTGGCTGCGGAAAAGCTCCGGAGAAATTTTTACCTATACGGTTACATTGTCATGCCCTCGCATCTTCATCTGCTCCTCGATCCCGGCGAGCAAGCTCTCAGTGATCTCCTGAGGAATTACAAATCAAAGGCCGCGCTGTCGCTCGTAAATTCAGGCACGAGACATGGCCCAGTCTGGCAGCCGCGTTACTACGATTCGGTTTGCCGACACGCACGAAACTTTGGCGACAAGTTGGAATACATTCATGACAACCCTGTGAAAGCCAAGCTGGTGGCTCGCGCCGAGGACTGGCTGTGGTCCAGCGCCGGGTGGTACGTGAATCGGTCCCGTCCGCCGATTCCTATTGATGCCATTGATATTCCGGGTGACCCAGATGCACTGCTGTGGCCGGCGCCTTGGCGGTGAGCTGTTCATCTGGACCGAAAAATCCGCAGGGCTGCGAAGACTCCGCCCTGCGCTACAGGTGGTGCGACACGCTCAGGCGGGGCTGTGCATCTGGATCGACAAAGCCGCAGGGCTCCCGGACTCCGCCCTGCGCTACAGGTCGTGCCAACACGCTCGGGCGAAGCTTTTCATTTGCTATTAACTCTTCCTTAGCACGCTCTGACGCTTGGCGATAACCGTTGTACGCTTTTCTTATCAGCTTGAAAGATTGCGCAATCAACTTGCGTTCAGTTTTGCGGAACGACCGGAGGAAAACTGTGTCTCTGTTCTCAACTCAACGTCGGATTTTAGGTGTCGCCGTGGGTATTGCCACGCTGTTGGCTTTCGGACCCGCGTCGGATCTTGCTGCCCAAGAAAAACGCGCGCCGCAAACAGCGGGGGTCGACAACACAAAAATGGGGCCGTACCGGGCTCTGGCGCAGCTAACTTATGCGGCTGCACTAAAGGGCGATCACGCCGGGGCCGCCACTCTCGCCAAAATACTGGAGCGGACTTGGGATAAAGCAGAAGATTACGGTGGCGACACCGCCTTATCGAAGACGAACCATGCACTGTTCGAGCAGATCGACAAGGCCATGGACCAGTTCATCTCCCTGTTTCTCGAGCATTCAACTCCGCCCGACGCCGCCAAACTGAAGTCTGCGTACACGCAGTACCTTGAAAAGCTAAGACTTGGTGACTAGACGAATCCTGAGACCGCTCTATCGCGCCGCAGCACCACCAGCTTCGGCGGGCTGCACTACGCCGACTTTGTTTACTCCGCTGCAGGCGATGTATATGCGTCCGTCCGGAGTGGCGACCATGTTGCGGACGGTGCCGCCGCCGGAGGGGATCGTCGCTTTTGCGAATTGCTCGGTCTTGGGATCAAAGCGCACCATGGTGTTTGGCTTTACGCCCGACTCGCTGTACCAGACCGCACCATCCGGAGTGATGGCGATTCCGTAAGGCGCCGCACCTTTTCCTTCTGGTGAGGGCCACATTTTTACTTCGCCGGTCGTGGGGTCGAGGCGGCCGAGATTTCCGCCTTCATAGTCGGTGAAATAAATTTTGTCTTGCGTGTCGATGGCCATGCGCCGTGGGCGCGCGCCTTCCGGCAGCTTGAATTCGGTGATGGCCATGGTCTGCGGGTCGATCTTGGCCATTTTGTTGGTGCCGAACTCGCAGAAGAACGGGATACCTTTGCTGTTGATGGCGATGCCGTAAGGAAGCGCGCGTTGCCCTTGCACCGCTTTTAACTCCACTTTGCCGGTGCGCGGATCGAGCCGTCCGACCATGTTCCCCACCTGCACGGTGAACCACATGATTCCGTGGGCATCGAATACGGCGGTGTGTGGATCTTCCGCTTTCGCGTCGGGCATTTTGTAGACGGCCACTTCGCCGGTCTTGGGATCGAGCTTGCCGATATAGCCCTTGCCGTTGCCAGTGAACCAGATATTCCCGCTGGAATCCGCTACTAATCCATGCGGCCCCGAATCCTCAATCTTCAAGGGGTATTCCGAGAACTTGCCGGTGGCCGGGTCCAAGCGCCCCAATTTGTTTTGCAATTGCTCGGTAAACCACAGAGATCCATCCGGAGCCAGCGCCGGATCGTGCGGATGCGCGCCCTTGGTCGGCACATCCCATTCTTTGATTTCGACATGGAGTTCGCCGACGGCGGCTCTTGCAGCGCCCCCTCTTCGGGCCGCCATCACTCGGGCCACATCGCGTGTCAATGAAACTCCCATAGCCAAAATGATCCCGCAGGCCAGAACTAATCCGACAAGCGCCGTTATCCCCCGCTTGCTCATAGCTACCTCCTAAACAAAGAGCCTATTTCCCTAAGGAACCCAACAAAACGCTAGCGCCATTCCAGAAAATTTGCACGCCTATGCACACCAGCAAGAATGACGACAGCCGCATAATCACGCTCATGCCGGTGACGCCGAGCAGCCGGGCCAGCCGGTCCGCGAACCCGTAACATAGGAATACGCTCAGGCCGATCAGCGCCGAGGCAATCACCGCTCCCAGAATGGCCAGCAGGTGCTGCGACAAGGGCCGGGCGGCGTTTGCGCCCAGGGTGATGGCGACGGAAATCGAGCCCGGGCCCACCGTCAGCGGCAGCGTCATGGGATAAAACGCGTGGCGAAAAATATCCTGCGGATCCATGTTGCGGTGCGCTTGGCCCCGATCATCCTCGTCTTTCTGCTTCAGCAAAGACCATCCGGTGGAAATGACGATCAGGCCGCCGCCAACTTGGACGACCGGTAACGAAATGCCGAAGAAGGCCAAGACGTGAGTGCCGGTGAAAAACGAGGCGATCAACAAAATAAAACTGTTCACGGCAATCTGCTGGGCCAGCATGCGCCGGGCCTGGGGAGTATAGTCGCGAGTCAGCGCCAAAAAAATCGGGCTCCCGCCGAGCGGATTCACGATGGGAAAAAGCGCGCTGACCACTAAGATCGTGGTCTTGATGGCTTCGAGCAAATGCCCTCCGCTGTCTCGCGGCAGAGAGTTTATCTCGCGCCACGCTTCGCGTCACTAGCGTGACGCCAGGAGTGCCTTGGGACGCGCGTGCTCGCTGGTGCCGTCGCCGAAAAGCGGACCGCCAGGCTTAAAAAACGCTCGTTGGCAAGAATTGGCTGATTACAAAGCACTTGTTGGAGCTTCGTGCGGGAATAGCTGTAGGGTATTGACCGGATTGCGAGACGGGAGGAGCCCCTGTACTCTATTTTTGCGGTGCGTGCGGCCACCCCCTCGGCTGCAGGAATGAAAGTGGATATTGAAGATACTAATTGTAGACGATCACGAGGCGCTCCGAGCGGGGGTGCGCGCCGTTCTTGAATCCCATGGTTTTGCAGTTTGCGGAGAAGCGGCCAACGGGCAGGAAGCACTAGCCAGAGCGCTGCAATTGCGGCCTGACCTGGTCATCCTCGATATCACCATGCCGGTGCTGGACGGGTTTAGTGCCGCGCGAGAGATTCACAAACTCCTTCCTGGCGTAGGGATTCTGCTGCTCTCCATGCACGAAAGCGCGAGCATGGTGAATGTCGCCAAATCCTCTGGCGCGCGCGGCTACGTGGCGAAGAGCGAAGGCATTGCGCGGCTGCTCAAGGCCGTGGATGCCATTGCGCACAATCGGACCTTCTTTCCCAATTAGCTCGCCGCGCCAGGTGCCGGCCCGGCTAGGGCTATTCGTGTTGTTCCTGCCACTTCACATTTGGTTCAGTGCGAAAAGTCCCGCGGTGAAACTTGAAGGCGGATGCCGTTCTGGTATTCGGCGCGTTGCCTGCCCGGTTTTTCACCTACATTGATTTGCCTCGCCGCTCAGTACTTATCAAGAGTAAGTGCAAGTGTTTACCCGATTGCCGAATTTGCAGGCTAGGGTAGATTGGCTGCAGTTGGGGCGCCGGGATCGGATCTCATCCCTTCGCTTGCGAAACGAAAAGGTAATGAACCCTCGGCGCCCACTACACCAGAGCTATGAGAACGATACTGCTCATGTCTTCTTCCAAGCTGCGGCCGTCGTCTGCGGTGGAATCGCGGGTGATTTTCTGGAACCTACTGTTCACGATGGCGCTGTCCAGCCTGCTGCTGCTCCTCTATCTGAGAAAAATCCTTTTTGATTTTTAGGCGGATTGCAATTTTGCGTCAGCCGCGCGATGGGAAGTAAGCGGCGCGCCGGTGCGCTGTTCCAGAATTACCCGTATGCCATTCCTGGGGCGAAGCGTAATGCTGGCCAGCGGCTCGACGCGCTGATTGGGAACCAGCCGCATTCGGTAGCGCTGCGCGATAGTGGCGAGCAGCAAAGTGGCCTCCATCATGGCAAAGCCCGCCCCGATGCAGACGCGCGGGCCGCCACCGAAGGGGAAATAGGCGAAACGCGGCAGCTTGGCGGCGGCTTCTTCGTTCCAGCGATGGGGATTAAATCGCGTGGGCTCGCTGAACCAGCGCGGGTCGCGATGGGTGACCCACTGGCTGATCACAATGTTTGAGCCGGGGGGTATTACGTACTGGCCGACTTGAAACTGTTCCTGGGCGCGGCGAAAAATCCGCCAGGCCGGCGGGTAGAGGCGCAGCGTCTCGCGAATCACTTTGTCGGTGAATGGCAGGTTCGGAAGGTCGCTGGCGGTGGGTAGCCGGCCCGCAAGCACGGCGTCGAGCTCGGCGTGCAGTTTGTTTTCGATTTCCGGGTGCTGGGCTAACAAGTACCAAGCCCATGAGAGATTTAGAGCGGTGGTTTCGTGGCCGGCGAGCAGCAGGGTAATGACTTCATCGCGAAGCTGCTGATCACTCATGGAGTTTCCGTCGTCGTCGCGGGCGGTGAGCAGCAGGGTGAGGAGGTCCTTCGCGCCGCCAAGCGGTTGGCCAAGAGGGTCTCCGTTCGACGCGGGGCCTTGGACGGCGGCGAGTTTTTGCCTCCCTCGGGCGATCAAGGCGTATACCACCTCGTTCAACCTATCGACGGCGAGGAAGTGCTTTTTTCGAGTGCGGGTCGGGATGCGCATGTAAAAGGCGATGGAGTTGAAGCCCGAAGAGCTGGCCATGATGGCTTCCAATGCGGGCTCGATGATGCGCATTTGCTTGTCCAACTCGGTGCCGAAGAGCGAACGCAAAACAATGCGCAGCGTGACGTTCATCATGTCCACGTGGATGTTGCGGGTTTCTCCGGTTTTCCACGGCGCCAGCATTCGGGTGGCTTCTTCGGTGGTGATTTCGGCGTAGCGAGCCAGGCTTTGCCGGTGAAATGCGGGATTGCTGAGGCGTCTTTGGCGGCGCCAAAATTCGCCCTCGCTGGTGAGCAGGCCGTTGCCAAATAATTCGGGGTTGGCGCGGGACGTCATTCCTTTTGCGAAGTCGCCGGTTTTGCCGAGCAAGACCTGCTCGATATGCTGGGGATGAAACAGGACGTAAGCGTGGAAATCGAGAAAGCGGTAATAGACAATGTCCCCGTAAGCGCGGGCCCAACGTTCCAGCTTTCTGGTGGAGTCGCGACTGGCCATGAACGAAGTGCCTACGATGGGGAGGCCGCGCGGCCCGGGCGGGCGAGTGGGCGGCGGCGTGGTGACTCCAGCAGGCATGAACAAGCAACTCCTCGGGTGCAAAAATGCTCTTTATCATAATACGCCGCATCGTTGGCACTTGTACGACTGCATCGGGCTATGGGTTAAAGAAAGGGACGGAGCTGATGGCTTCTTTGTTCTCGGGAAGATGGATTTGAACCGGACGCTGCAAAAGCGGCGGCCCTTCGAAAACTCAGGGTAAACGAGACCGCCTCACTTCAAGATCCCCTTCGAAGGGTGATGGACTGAATGAGAATCGCGATCGTATCCGATGTTCATGGGAACCTTCGGGCCTTTGAGGCTGTGCTGGCTGACTTGCGGCACGTTGCGCCGGACTTGGTTGTCCATGGCGGGGACTTGGCTTATGGCGGGATGCACCCAGCGGAGATCATCGATCAAATTCGCGCTTTGGGGTGGCCGGGAGTTCGAGGGAATACGGACGAGATGCTTTGGTCACCGCAGAGTCTTGCCGCCTTTGCAGCGAAAACGCCGCAACTGGGGCCGCTTCTTTCCATCATTCAGGACTTGATTCCGCCGACGCTGGCGAGCATCGGCGAAGAGCGGTTGCGATGGCTGGAAAAATGTCCTGAGCGGTATGTCGGCGAGGGATTCACTTTGGTTCATGCTAGCCCCGGCGATTTGTGGCGTGCTCCGATGGCGAATGCGAGCGATGAAGAATTACGGAGTACGTATGCTCCGCTTGGTTCTTCAATTGCGGTCCATGGACATATTCATCGGCCGTATGTACGGCGGATTGGCGAGATGACCGTGGCAAATACGGGTAGCGTCAGCCAGTCGTATGACGGAGATCGGCGCGCTTCGTACCTGGTGATCGATGGCGAACGTGTGAGCATTCGGCGCGTCGAATACGACGTGGAAAGCGAAGCGAAGGAGCTGCTGGGCTCGGGCCTGCCGCATGCAGGGTGGGTGGCGAAGATACTTCTTGCGGGACAGTATGTGGCTCCCGAGTAGATGGGATAGGTCGAGACGCTTCTTGAAAATTTGGTGACCATTTTTCGGATCGCAGGCTAAAGCCCGTGCTATTGCGGAAGACTGGAAAAACGGGCGGCCAATTGGAACTTTGTTGTTCGTTTATTCGTACCGATTCTTAGGTCGGATGTCGTCTCAGGTTTGCCCGGGCGTGATCTCCGCGATGGGGAGGGTTCCGAAATCATGGATGCATTACTTCTGGATTTGAGATATAGCCTGCGCTCTTTGTGGCGTGACAAAGGTTTCGCCGCAACGGTAATCGTCACTATCGCGGTTTGCATCGCAGCCAACTCCGCTCTCTTCGCCATCGTGCACGGTGTAATTTTGCGCCCGCTGCCCGTCCCGGACGCCAAGTCCATCTTGATCATGTCCAACGATTACCCCAATGCCGGCGTAGCTGGCTCCAACAACAGCGCCTCCGGCGACTACTACGACCGTCTTCGCGAAATGACCGTATTCGAGAGCCAAGCCTTGTTCCACGATCGTAACCAAACCGTGGAATTGAACGGTTCGCCTGAGCAGATTCATGGCATGGTAATTACGCCCTCTTGGTTCAAACTTCTGCGCGTTTCACCCGCGCTTGGCCGCGCGTTCGCGGAAGAAGAGGGTGAAATTGGCCGCGATCAAGTGGTCATCCTCAGCCACGGGTTGTGGCAGCAGTTGTATGCCGGAGACAAAACCGTTTTGGGCCGCACGCTGCGGCTCAGCGGCAAGCCATTCACTATCGTGGGCGTGATGCCGCGCAACTTTAATTTTATCGACCCCGACGTTCGCCTGTGGATTCCGCTCGCTTTTACCCCCGCAGAGAAGACCGTCCATCACAGTAATAACTGGTACCACGTAGGACGTTTGAAGCCGAGCGCTACGCTGCAGCAGGCGCAAGCTCAGGTTAATGCTTTGAACAACGAGAACCTGGAGCGTTTTCCAGAGATGAAGGAGCTGCTGATCAACGCCGGATTCCACACTGCGGTGAAGCCGCTGCAGGATATGCTCACCGCGGGCGTGAAAGGCACGCTTTACCTTCTCTGGGGCGGGGCATTTCTTGTGTTGTTGATTGGCGGGCTCAATATCGCCAATCTCGCCTTAGCTCGGCTGGCGCTACGCCGCAAGGAAATAGCTACCCGGATCGCTTTGGGTGCAGGCCGCGCGCAGATCACCCGTCAATTGCTTCTGGAAAATTTAGGACTAGCGTCGCTCGGAGGGCTGGCCGGCCTCGCGCTTGGCACAGGCGTGTTGCGCGGGCTTAACAGCATTGGACTCGAGCACTTCCCGCGCGCCGGCGAAGTGCGCATAGATTCCACTGTGGTGCTGGTTTCGATTGCGCTATCTCTTGTCGCTGGGCTCTTGATCGGCGTTTTTCCGCTTGCCGGCATTTCAAGGATTGGCATCAATGAGGCACTTCGCGAGGAAAGCCGCTCAGGCACCGGTGGCAAAAGGTCGCGAAGCATCCGCCAGCTGCTGGTGGCCGCGCAAATCGGATTCGCATTCGCTCTGCTTATGGGAGCGGGCTTGCTGCTGGCAAGCTTTCGGGTGCTGTTGCACGTCGATCCGGGATTCAACCCCAGGGGCGTGGTTTCCGCTTCAGTCGCCCTGCCGAGATCTCGCTATCCCAACGATGAAGGCCGGCGCAACTTCATGAATCGTGCGCTCCCCGCTATCCGTGCTATTCCCGAAGTTTCTAACGCCGGCGCCACCGAGGCCATTCCGTTGGGGGACAATCACGACGACAGTGTGATTCTCGCCGAAGGCTACCAAATGAAGCCCGGCGAATCGTTGATCTCTCCTTTGAACATTTCCGTAACTCCCGGCTATTTCGAAACTCTGGGAATCTCTATCGTTAAGGGCCGGAGCTTCACGGATCGCGATAATGAAACGGCTCCCCACGTGATCATTGTCGATGAGCGTCTGGCTCGCCATTTTTGGCCCAACGGCGAACCCATGGGGCGTCGAATGTACTTTCCGGAGGACCCGAAGGATCTTCTCAAAGTGAACGAGCGCACCGTCTGGTACACCGTGGTTGGCGTTGCCCGTTCGCTTCGGTACGAGAACCTGGATGACTCCGGCGCAATCGTCGGCGCCTATTACTTGTCGAATTCTCAGCATCCAACAAACAGTTTCACGTTCGCATTGAAAACGGCCGGCGACCCGGGTTCAATCCTTCACGGCCTGCGCGCCGAAATCGCCCGGCTGGATCCTGACCTCGCGCTGTTCGACATTCATTCCATGTCCGAGCGGATCGATCTCTCGCTGGCATCGCGGCGTACGTCGATGCTCTTGGCCAACGCCTTCGGAGCCGTCGCCTTATTTCTGGCCTCGCTGGGCATCTACGGCGTTTTGGTATATTTGGTCGCACAGCGGACGCGCGAAATCGGTATTCGCGTTGCCTTGGGCAGCACGCGAACCGGAATTCTCGGCCTGGTTTTGCGCGAAGGCTCGAAACTCGTGGCCATCGGCTTTGCTTTGGGGATCGTCGGTGCCGTGTCGTTGCAAAAGGCCGTCGCTAACGAAATCTACGGCGTGCGGCCATTCGATCCACTGGTACTATTTGGCGTCATGGCCGTGCTCACGGCTATTGCCCTCTTGGCCTGCGCCGTCCCGGCGCGTCGCGCCATGCGCGTCGATCCAATGGTTGCGCTGCGATATGAATAACCATTTTTCGGATCACAGGCTGAGGCCCGTGCCAGTCGGGCGCAGCGGCAAATCTCTAACGCGTGGCGGCCATTACCGGAACCTGCGCTAAGGCGTCAAAGTCTTGCTGCGAAAGGCGCAGGGGCGCGGCTGCAATGTTTTCCTCGAGATGCTGAACTGAGGAAGTGCCGGGGATGGGTAGCATGATGGGAGAGCGCTGCAGAAGCCAGGCCAGCGCTACCTGGTGGGGAGTGGCGTTGTGGGCCTGCGCGATGCGCGCGAGGACCTGGCCGGCGACTTTGCCTGCTCCCAGCGGGAACCAGGGGATGAAGGCAATCTTGTTGCGTTGGCAATAATCCACCACGTAGTCCCACTCGCGATCGGCAAAGCTGTAGCGATTCTGCACGCTCATGATGGGGACGATTTTGCGTGCGCGCTCGATGTGTTCTTGCGTTACGTTTGACAGGCCGATCAGGCGGATTTTTCCCTCCTTTTGCAATTGCGCGAGAGTTTCCACCGAGGCTTCAAACGGGATGGCAGGGTCCGGAATATGTAATTGATAGAGATCGATACGGTCGAGGCGGAGACGCTTCAGACTACCCTCGATTGCGGACCGAAGGTGCGCCGGACTTGCGTCATGGGTCCACTGATTTGGGCCGGGACGATTCCAGCCGCCCTTAGTGGCAATGACCAGACCAGCGGGGTAGGGAAACAGTGCTTCGGCGATGAGTTCCTCGCTTACGTGAGGTCCGTAGGAATCAGCGGTATCGATAAAATTTACGTCAAGCTCGACTGCCCTGCGCAGTACTCCCAGAGCGGCTTTAGGATCTTTCGGCGGTCCCCAGATGCCTTGACCCGTAAGGCGCATGGCGCCGAAGCCGAGACGATGGACGGTTATTTGTTCGCCGAGGGAAACTTCTCCGGCGGCAGATGCGGAAAGCTGTTTGTTGCTCACGATTTACCTCCAAAGGTTTTTCTTTCTGGGTTCGATGCCATGGCGACGCGCATAATCACGAGCCGGTCCGACGGCGGAGCGAGGCTGGGTGGTAAGTTCACATTATGAACCGAAGCCCGCCGCGGGGGAATCCCCCAGGGCGGGCCATGGCCCAGCTGAGCTAGGAAAAGTAAGCGCAGTCTCAGTTAGCGAGTGAATCGCGGTCTTTTACGGCGATATCCGAACTGACAGAGCCAAAGAAAGGAACGAGGCCCGGAGCAGCCGCGTAGCCGAGATAGCCATCGGTGTCAAAAATATTTTCGAGGCTCTTTAACAGGGAGTAGTGGTTGAACGGCGTATCGGAAGTCGTGCCGGGCTTCAGGAACGAAGCTAGCAGCACGGCGCCGGTGCGGTCGCCGCCATAACTCTGAAAAGCGAGCGCGACGCCTGGCGCGATTGCGGTGGTCTGTGGGAACGGAGCGAGATTGGGTCCGGGTTGCTCGTTGCAGCAGAATTGGCCGGGCGCGCTGACCAGGATGCCGGCACCGTTGGGATTAGGACCAACGGAGAGTCCACCCTCATCGAAGTTGATGATGATGAGGCCATCGTGTTGATAAGCCTTTGAGGCCTGGATGAGGGGAATCCATTTTTGCAGGAAGGCGTCGGCGGAAATGAGACCGCCCGGGTGGCCGTTCTTGCAGGGAGCGTCGTGGCCATCATTGCAAAGATTTGGGGTGATGAAGACGAAATTCGGCGTTGTGTGTTCGGAGCGGAGATCCTGGGAAAGCTGATTTAGGTTCACGACGTTCGCGCCGCAGTCGGGTGAGTCGATGATGGAGTGAAAGTAGACGAATGGATCGTGGCGGGAAGCGTATTGATCGCCGAGGGGAACGGAGGCGGAGGGAGCTTCCGAGGCCTGCGTCAAATCCTGGGTGTTGAGAGCGGGATGGCCGCAAGTCGCCGCTTCGCGAGTGGGGTCATTGCCCATGTCTTCCATGTATCCCCGCCACGTTTTGCCGGCGGCAGTGAGTTGGTCGGGAAGGGTTTTGATCGAGGAGGGATAGACACAGCCGTTGCCGGTGGCTTGGCCATCTGGAGATGTGCCAGTTAGTGTGAAGTCTGCGTAGATCTGGCAATCATTGCGCGTTTCGGGAGTGGCGGCCTGGCCGCTAAGCATGGCGATGTAATTGTCGAGGCTGACGTGGCCGGTGCCGTAATACTGACTGAGAAGGACGCCCTGAGAAGTGAGCGTCTTGGAAAGAAAGGGAGCCTTGGAATTGGGACCGAAAGTGACATCGAAACCTTCATTTTCGAGAACGATGACGAAAACGTGTTTGATGCGCGGGCCGCGAGAGTCCTCGGAATCAGCGAATGCGGCGGTGAACGGCAAACAAAGGGATGTGAGCAGAGCGGCGAATAGAACTGCCGAGCGAAACGAGTTAGGCATATCGGATCTCCAATCGAATTTTTGCGCGCATGTGGGCGCGCTTTGGTCCTAACACGTCCGAGACAAAGGCTAAATGTGAAGTATTACGGGGAGATTAGCGGGAGATTGCATTCGGGCGAGTGAGGAATGAGAGGAGATCGCGCCGAATTTCATAGGGCGAAAGTCATAGAAAGATACGGCGGGACTGGTGGTCTGCCCGGCGGGTGATCTGTACTGGCAGTCATTGGATTGTGTATAATCGGCTCGTAACGGAAACGAGCGGGCGTCGTACAATGGCAGTATAGAAGCTTCCCAAGCTTCGGACGTGGGTTCGATTCCCATCGCCCGCTCCAGAAAAGCCGCAATCAAAAGGAAATGGAAGGCAAGTAGGCGCCGGCGGGTTCGTTGTACAGGCCCAGTGTCATCAGTGTCATCGGCTGAACGAGGCGAAGTCCATTTTCGAGGCACCACCGAAATAACGCGGCGTTGCGAGTGGGAACAAGGATGCCTGGCCCTTGAAACTCGGTGGCGGTGGCTATCAACGCCTGCAAATCTTCGTTTGTTTCGGCAACGGCATGACCGAAAAACGCCAATGAAGTTGCATAAGCGGTAATGCGGCCGCGTGATTCGGCGACGACAGCGGTGCCTTGTTGAATGGCGTCCTTAAGTTCGCCGCCTCGGTCGTGTCCGTGTACTCGCAGGCAAAGGTCGTTGCACGCTGCCAGGTCTTCCCCTTGCGCGGCACGAACCCGATACCCGGCTGGATTTTTCTGAATCGCCGACCCCTGCATGCAGGAAAGAGGCTCACGCACGACGAAACCGAGCTTGGCGTACAAGGAAAGGGAACGATTATGGTAGGCGGCCTGGACCAGGCGCACTCCCACGAATCTCCGTTCGGCTGCGCGATCCATGACTGCCTTCATCAGTTGGCGGCCTGCCGCTCGATTCTGCGTTGCGGGGTCAACGGTGATGGGCCCCACGCCGGCGATCGGAGTTCTTTCGTCTAGGCAATTGCTTCCGATGATTTTTCCGCCCTGGTCGGCCACTACGCAATAAAACTCAGGATGCGAAAACATCATCGAGAGTATGCCGATAGAAACGTCGGCATTAGGAAGATCCGGAGGGAAATTGTGACGGTTGGCGATGGTGCCGAAGGCCTCAAAGCAAATTTTCCCACATACTGCGGCGTCGGACGGAACAGCTCTGCGAATTAAGGGGACTCGGTCGCTTGGGTTGAGGGCTTGCGATTGTCCTGCCATAGAGTCTGCCTCCTTGTTGATTTCGCGGGCCGGAGAGCAAATGCTCGCGCTATTTGACCTAATGCCACCCCGCCTATATCATCCGCGCGACCTAATTTCAATCCGATCCGAGAGGTTCTTTCATGATGAAGCGCGCGACATTAGCTGTAGGGGGATGCATCACCGCGATCATACTGATGGTGCTGGTTGCTCCTTGTTTGTTGCAGGCACAGCAGCCGCCAATCAGTCCTGACGTGTACGGGCAATTCAAGTATCGGTACATCGGCCCAGAAGGGAACCGCGCAACATCTGTTGCCGGGGTGCCGGGGCAGCCGAACATCTGGTATGTGGGCGCGGCGTCCGGCGGCATTTTCAAGAGCACGGACGGCGGGATTCACTGGGGCGCGATCTTCGACTCGGAGCCGGTGGCCTCGATCGGTTCGCTGGCAGTCGCGGCGAGCGATCCGAACATTGTGTGGGCGGGAACCGGCGAATCGTTCATTCGCAGCCATATTTCGGTGGGGCAGGGGATTTACAAATCTCTGGACGGGGGCAAGACCTGGACGTTGATGGGACTGGAGAAAACCGGCCGCATCGGCCGCGTGGAGATCGACCCGCGCAATCCGGACGTTGTGCTGGCATGCGCGCTGGGCCACGCATACGGCCCACAGCCGGAGCGCGGCGTCTTCCGCACAAGTGACGGCGGAAAGACCTGGGAGAAGGTGCTGTTCGTGGATGAAAAGACGGGCTGCTCCGACATGGGCATGGATCCGAACAATCCGCGGATCCTTTTTGCCGGGATGTGGCAGATCGAGATTCACACCTGGGGCCGCACGAGCGGTGGGCCGGGCAGTGGCTTGTTCAAGTCGACCGACGGTGGCTTGACGTGGAAGCGCCTCGAGGGTCACGGCCTTCCGCATTCGCCGGTGGGCAGAATCGCTGTGCGAGTGGCCAAGAAAGATTCCAACCGAGTGTACGCGGAAATTGAAACGGGGGACGGCGTCCCGCATCCGGAAGTGAACGCGGAGGGCCAGCTCGGGCAACTATGGCGTTCCGACGACGGCGGCGAGAATTGGGAGATGGTCAACTCCGATCGTCAGCTCCGTGGACGAACGCATTACTACACGCGGACGGAAATTGCCCCGGACAACGAGAACGAAGTGTTTTTCTTCTCCGCGTCATTTTCGCGGACGCTCGACGGCGGCCACACGCTCACCAAGATGCCTTCCGATCCGGGCGGCGACAATCACGAGATGTGGATCGACCCGACCAATGGGGATCGCATGGCGGTGGTCAACGACGGCGGAGTGAATATTTCCGTGGATCGTGGGGTCTCGTGGAACCATGTCAACCTGCCCATCGCGCAGATGTATCACGTGACGGTAGACGACCAGATTCCTTACTTCGTTTACGGCAACCGGCAAGACGGCCCCTCGTGGCGCGGCCCGAGCAATAGTTTGCAGTTCGGCGGGTTCTTCGGAAACAGCATCCCGCGTGGCGCATGGCACCCGGTCGCCGGAGGCGAGAGCGGTTTCGCCGTCCCCGATCCGGCGGACAACAACATCATCTGGTCCACGGGCACCGGATCGGGCAGCATCGGCGGGACCGTAACCCGTTTCGACGAGCGCACGCACCAAAACCGGGAGGTAGAGGTGTGGCCCGATTATGTGGCCGGCGCGCCAGCGGCGGAGGTGAAGTACCGCTTCAACTGGGAATTCCCGATCGCGATTTCGCCTCACGACCATAACAAGGTGTACGTGGGCAGCCAGTTTGTGCACGTCACCACCGACGGGGGCAACAGCTGGCAGATTATCAGCCCGGACCTGACGCGCAACGATAAAAGCCGCCAGCAGCTTTCCGGCGGGCTAACTCCCGACAACATCGGCGTGGAATATGCCGGCGTGATTTTCGCCCTTACGGAGTCGCCGAAGGAGGCGGGCTTGATCTGGGCGGGCACCAACGACGGTCAGGTGCAAGTGACTCGCGACGGCGGTAAAAACTGGAGCAACGTCACGAAAAATCTCCCCGGCTTCCCGGAGTGGGGCACGGTGGACAACATCGAGGCATCGCGGTACGACGCCGGAACGGCCTACTTGACCGTTGACGGCCATCAGGTGAACTTTCGCGACCCGTTTGTTTACAAGACCGCGGATTATGGAAAAACGTGGACCCTGATCACCGGCGGAATTCCGCATAATATGCTGAGCTATGCGCACTGCGTGCGTGAAGATCCGGTCCGCAAGGGACTGCTCTATTTGGGAACCGAGGGCGGGCTGTACATTTCGTTTAATGATGGGAAGAACTGGCAGCCGCTGCAGGCGGGGTTGCCGCACGCGCCGGTCTACTGGCTGACCGTTCAGGAAAGATTCCACGATCTGGCGGTAGCCACGTACGGGCGCGGCTTCTGGATCCTGGATGACATCACCGCGCTCGAGCAGTTCACGCCGGAGATCGGCGCGGCCAAGGCGCATTTGTTTGCGCCGCGCGATGCGTATCGCTTTAAGGAGGTCGCGCAGCCTGCTGCGGTCGAGTACGACCCAACCACAGGGAAAAATCCACCGTATGGCGCGGCCATTAACTTCTATCTCAAAGCCAATTTGGGAGAGAAGGACGTGGCCAAGCTCACCATCACCGACGCCAGCGGCAAGAAAGTGCGCGAGATCGAATGCCGCGCGCCGAAACCAGGCGCCGCTGAAAAAAAGCCCATCGAGGATGAGGATTTCCCCGATGTGGAGCCAGCTCCCTGCGAAACGAAGGCGGGCATCAACCGCTTTTGGTGGGACTTGCGCTCCGATCGCAGCACGGAAATTCACCTGAGGACCACGCCGCTCTATGCGCCGGATGTTCCGTTTGGGAAGGAAGGCTGGCGCAAGCCTCCGGCCGTCGGCCGAATATCGGTGCTGGCCTTGCCCGGAACATACACGCTCACCCTCACTATGGGCGACGAAAAATTCACCCAGAAGCTGACCGTACTGAAGGATCCGCACACCGCCGGCTCGGAGAGCGATATTCAGGCGCAAACACGCGTGCAGGCAGCGCTGTACGACGAGATGAACGCCATGGCGGCCACGGTGAACCAGATTGAGTCGCTACGTGCGCAGCTGGTCGCGCTGGGGAAGGAGCTAGGCGCCGACGACGCCTCCAAACCAGTCCGCAAAGCCGCGGACGACCTCGGAGAAAAGGCTGCCGCCATCGAGGGAAACCTGCTGCAGCTCAAGCTCACCGGCCGCGGACAAGACGACTGCCGCTGGGCGCCGATGCTAGTGCAGAAGGTCGCGTATTTGTTCTACCAGCTCGATGCCAGCGCAGATTTTCCGCCTACCACGCAGCAAACCGCCGTGCAGGAAGAGTTGAAGCAGCGGGCCGACAAAGCGGCGCAGGACTTTCAGCAGTTGATCGGGAAAGACCTGGCTGCGTTCAACGCGACGCTGCGGGAGCACAACATCGGCAACGTTTACCTCAAGACGCCCTAATCGAAGAAGCGGTCCCCGAGTAAGCCAAGGCTGACTCGGGTTTCTGTTTCTCATACACCGCTGATGCCGGCTTCTTATCGCTAGCGGCGTGGTGTGCTTACTGTTCGTGTGCGGGGTGGGCACGAATGCCTTGTAGGGCCGAGGTTGGTAGCTCAACATGAATAGTTACTGGAGAAAACGAGGATTTGAGACACGTTCTCGAGGTGCGGGATCTCTGCGTCGCGTACGGGGGACGAGGCGGCGGGGTGTGGCGTGCGCTGGATCGCGTGAGTTTTGGTGTGCGCGCGGGGGAGATTTTGGGCGTCCTCGGAGAGTCGGGGTCGGGAAAGAGCACGTTGGCCGCCGCTCTGTTGCGGCTGTTGCCTGCGAACGGGCGGATTACCGGCGGCGAGATCTTGCTCGAAGGGTCGGACGTCCTTCGCATGGATGCCGTAGAGTTGCGGCGCGTGCGGGGAAGCGGCGTGTCGATCATTTTTCAGGAACCATCGCTGGCGCTGCATCCGACCATTCGCATCGGCGAGCAGGTGGCCGAAGTCTTGCGTGCGCATGGAGCTTCGGACAAGCGTGACCTCGGCGCGCGAGCGCGGGAAATTCTGGCGAAAGTCTTTTTGCGCGATGTGGAGCGAATGTTTTCGTCTTACCCGCATCAGTTGAGCGGAGGACAGCAGCAGCGCGCGTTGATTGCGCAGGCCATTGCTTGCGATCCGGCGCTGGTAATTGCGGATGAGCCGACGGCTTCCTTGGATCCCACCACACAGCGAGAGATTCTGGCGCTGTTCGAGTCGTTGCGCGACCAGTTCGGGATTGCGTTTGTATTCATCACCCATAGTCCGGCGTTGTTGGCGGGATTTGCGGACCGCGTGCTGGTGTTGTACGCGGGCAAAGTCGCGGAGCTGGGCCCGGCGGAGGCGGTACTGCTTTCGCCCCAACACCCATATACGCAGGCGTTGCTCCGATGCGTTCCAACGGTCGGCGAAGGGGGATCAGGGCGGCGTCGGAAGGAACCGTTGCCCATAATTCCGGGAGCCGCGCCGAGCTTGGCGGTGCTTTCCCAAGGTTGCGTTTTTGAACCGCGTTGCGAGATGCGGATGGACACTTGCCAAGTTAGCGAGCCGATGGCAGCGCTGCTCGGTGATGGCCATGAGGTTGCGTGCTTGCGGTTCCCCGCGTGAGGCGCTGGAAATGACATGGAGCCGGTGATCCAAGTCGAGAATTTGGTGAAGCAGTATGCGGTCCGCGGATTTGTGGGAAGCGCCGATGCGTTGACGGCGGTCGATTCGGTTTCCTTTTCGATTTTGCGGGGGATGACGCTGGCGCTGGTGGGCGAGTCGGGTTCAGGGAAAAGCAGCGTGGCGCTGTGCGTAGCGTGCGTGGAGCGCGCGACTTCCGGACAGATTTGGTTCGAGGGTCAGGATGCAGCGGCATTGGGGGAGCGAGAGTTGCGGGTGCTGCGGCCGCGGGTCCAGTTGGTCTTTCAGGATCCGGCGAATTCCCTGAATCCGCGATGGACGGTGCGCGAAATTGTGGCGGAGCCAATATCGGTGCGAATGCGAATTCCACGTAGCGAACGCGAAGCACTGGCCGCGCGGGTACTCGAACGCGTCGGGCTTGCTGCGGAATATCTGGGGCGCAAGCCGGGGGATTTGAGCGGCGGGCAGCGGCAACGGGTGGCAATTGCCCGCGCTCTGATCCTTGAGCCGAAAGTGTTGATCCTGGATGAAGTCCTATCCGCACTGGATTGTTCGACGCAGGCACAAATAGCAAATCTATTGGCGGAGCTACAACGGGAGTGCGGGCTGGCCTATCTCTTTATCACGCACGACTTGAGAATGGCGGCGCATCTGGCGGACGAGATCGCGGTGATGAGCGGCGGGAAAATCGTCGAGCAAGGCGTACCGGACGACATTTTGCGCGGCGCACGCCAACCAGAGACGCTGAGCTTGCTCGTAGCCAGTGGAGTAAAGAGAACACCGACGGACGCGGTGTTGCGGCGATGATGCGCTTTCTTTTGCGACGAGCAGGGCACGCGGCATTTCTGTTATTTGGTGTTTCCCTCTTGGCATTTTTCTTTAGCGCCCTGGCGCCGGGGAACTATTTTGATGAGATGCGCTTGAATCCGCAGATTTCGGCGGAGCGAGTGACCGCGTTGCGCGCGGCGTATCAGGTGGACCGCCCGATGGCGGTGCGCTACGCACATTGGGCAGGGGCGCTGCTGCACGGCGATTTGGGATTTTCGTTCGCCTACAACACACCTGTCGCGCCGTTGCTTTGGGCGCGCGCGCGCAACACTCTGGTGCTGACCGGCACCGCAACCGTCTTAGTTTGGGCTTTGGCGCTGCCCTTGGGAATTTGGAGCGCGGAGCGGCGTGGCAAACCCATGGACGTGGCGCTGAGTTGGGTGACCGCAGCGCTGCTGATCGTTCCGGACTTGGCCCTGGCGTTCGGCCTCCTATTGCTTGCGGTGTGGAGCGCGTGGTTGCCGACCGGCGGGATGGTCTCGGTCGGATTCGATGAGTTTTCAGCCGTCCACAAGGTACGGGATGTCGCGGTTCACCTCGTGCTTCCGGTGACGGTTCTGGTCGCTGCGGCCTTGCCAGTATTGCTGCGACATGTGCGCTCGGCCGTAGCGGAGGCGCTCGAGGCTCCATTCGTGCGCGCTGCCGAGGGGCACGGAATCTCCAGGATGCGACTCCTTTATCGCTATGCGCTACCTGCGGCCGGACATCCGTTGATTGCGCTTTTTGGTTTCAGCCTCGGCACGCTGCTGAGCGGGTCGCTGCTCGTGGAAGTGGTGATGAGCTGGCCAGGGCTGGGACCGTTTCTGTTGGAAGCGATCCTGGCGAGGGACTTGTATGTGGTGATTGGCGGCGTGCTGTTGTCGGCACTGTTCTTAGTCGTGGGGAATTTTGTTGCGGATGTGCTGTTGTACTGGGTGGACCCGCGGATCCGTGCCGAGGCGCCGGGGCGATGAGCGCGCGCTCCCGGTTGCGGACTGGTGTGATCTTGTTTGGGTTGCTGCATGTCGGTGTAGTGTGTGCAGGATTTTTTGCGCCCTACGATCCCGCGGCGCAGGACCGCGAGCATCCCTACGCGCCGCCGATGCGGCCGCATTTTGTGGATGTCAACGGCCGAGTGCATTTGCGGCCGTTTTTTTACGCGCAAACGCTTAGGGTAGGCAGCTACGATGAATACGAAGAGAACCGAGCCAGCATTATTCCGGTGAAGTTTTTTGTTCGTGGCGCTCGATATCACTTGCTCGGGGCGTTGCCATTGCGTACTCACCTATTCGGCGGCGACCTGCCGCTGTATTTGCTGGGGAGCGATGCATACGGACGCGACTTGTTCTCACGAGTGTTGTTCGGCGCCCAAGTGTCTTTGTTGGCGGGCTTGATTGGCGCGTCTCTGACGCTGGCGATTGGATTGTGCATTGGGGCAGCGGCGGGGTTCTGGGGCGGATGGAGGGACGAAGCGCTGATGAGGGTTGCGGAACTCTTTATGGCGCTGCCTTGGATTTACCTTCTATTCGCGATGCGAGCGTTCTTGCCGCTGGCGGTGCCTCCGCTTCAGGCGTTTGTGCTTGTGGTTGTCGTGTTTGCAGCAGTCGGATGGGCGCGGCCGGCGCGGATGGTGCGGGGAATTGTGATCAGCGCCAAGGAACGCGACTTCGTGCGTGCGGCGCGAGGGTTTGGCGCATCGGGGGGCTACTTGCTGCGACGGCACATTCTGCCAGAAACGGCCGGGGTTGTGCTGACGCAAGTTGCGATCCTGGGGCCGCAGTTTGTGCTTGCAGAGATGACCCTGTCGTTCCTGGGACTGGGTATGCCCGAACCGGTACCCAGTTGGGGAAACATGCTGGCCAGTCTCCAGCACTACAATGTGCTGGTCTCGTACTGGTGGATGTACTTACCGGTAGTGATAATGGTGCCGTTCTTTCTCGGATACCTGCTGCTCGCTAGTTTATTGCAGGAGAACAGCGGGGCGGCGAAGATAGAGGTCGCACGCAGCGGGGTCTGATGTGAGCCAGCGAGTACCCAGATTACGGTGGTTAGGCGCAGCTTGCGCGTTTGTGGCGATTCTGGCCTGCGTTCTTCGCATCCATTCGGCAGCAGCCTTTGCAGCACGCGCCGCAACAGCGCACGCGAACGACGAACCCCTCCGCCTGGCGGGAGAGAGCGGTCATGCGGGTGGACGCATCGTGATCGCGTTGCGCTCCGAACCAAAAACGTTAAATCCTCTGACGGCTACCGACGGGACTTCGCGCGAAGTCATCAGCACGATGCAGGCGGATTTGGTGCACATCAATCGCGCGACGCAGTTGACCGAGCCTGCCCTGGCCAAGTCGTGGAAGATATCCGCCGACGGCCTGCAATACACGCTCACGCTTCGGCAGGGATTGAAATTTTCCGACGGACATCCTGTTGATATCGACGATGTGCTATTCACGTTTCGCGTTTACCTGGACGAGGGGGTGCACGCGTCGCAACGCGACTTGTTGATTGTGGGCGGAAAACCGATCGTGGTGCGCAAAGTGGACGCGCAGACGGTGCAATTTGTTATGCCCAAGCCTTACGGTGTGGCCGAAAGATTATTCGACAGCCTGGAAATTCTGCCGCGGCACCTGCTGGAACCGGCCTACAAAGAAGGGAAGCTTGCACAGGCCGGAGCGATGGGGACGGCACCCGATCAATGGGCAGGCCTTGGTGCATTCCGTTTGAAAGAGTACGTCGCCGGCCAGCGGTTGGTGCTGGAGCGTAATCCTTATTACTGGAAGACCGACGAGCAAGGGAACCGATTGCCATACCTGGACGAGATTGTGTTTTTGTTTGTGCCCAGCGCGGACGCCCAGGTCCTGCGATTCCAATCGGGCGAGACGGATCTGATTAGCCGGCTGGGTGCGGAGAATTTTGCGGTGCTCTCTCGGCAGGCACGCGATTCCACCATGGCGGATGCCGGGCCAGGATTGGAGTACAACTTTCTTTTTTTCAATCTGAACGAATTAGGCGATAAAGCGCCGGCAGAACTGGCTCGCAAGCAGAGCTGGTTTCGCTCCGAGAAATTTCGGCTCGCGGTATCCCTGGCGATAGACCGTGAAGCGATTCTGCGGCTCGTCTATCAAGGGCGCGGAGCCGCGCTGTGGGGTCCGGTGACTCCGGGAAATGCGCGGTGGGCCAACGCGGCCCTTCGGTATCCCGGTCGCTCCCTGGATAAATCGCGTCAACTGCTGGCCGAAGCGGGTTTCCGATTGGCAACCGGGGAAAGTGCGCAGCCGAGGCTGGTTGACGCGGATGGAAGGCCAGTGGAATTTTCCATCGTTACCAGTTCCTCGAATGCGGACCGGGCGAAAATGGCCGCGTTGGTTGAAGATGACTTGAAGCAACTGGGAATGCGGGTGCAGGTCGTGCCGCTGGAGATGCGTTCCTTGATTGATCGGGTCACCCAGACAAAGGAATACGATGCCTGTGTTCTCGGCATCGCCAGCTTCGATGCGGATCCCAACTCCGATATAAACGTGTGGCTTTCCAGCGGCGGCATGCATCTCTGGAATCCGGCGCAAAAACACGCTGCCACGGAGTGGGAAGCAGAGATCGATCGCTTGATGGAGCAGCAGCTGACGGCGACGACTTCCGTGCAGCGCAAGAAGCTCTATGATCGTGTGCAGGAAATCCTGGTGGAGCGCCAGCCGATGATTTTCCTGGCCAGCCCGGATATCTTGGTGGGCGCGAAAAAAAACATCGGCAACTTTCATCCCGCCGTACTTGAGCCTTACGTGCTGTGGAACGTGGAGCAATTGTACTTGCGAAACGGGGCGGAGAATGCCCGGCGATGAGCCCGGTGCGCGAGGCAGCAGGGAAGAAGGCGGAACGAGGATGGGACGACACTCGGCTGGTCCAAGAGTGCTTGCGCGCCAATGAAGAAGCCTGGTCGCTGCTGATTGACAAGTACAAAGCCCTCATCTATTCGATTCCCGTCAAATATGGTCTCCCTCCCCACGAAGCCGCAGACGTGTTTCAGGCCACCTGCGCGGAGCTGCTGGTGCGCTTGCCGGATTTGCGCGAGCCGCGCGCCCTCCCGAAATGGTTGATGCAGGTGGCGCATCACGAATGTTATCGATGGAAGCGACAACAACAGCGCATGACCAGCCGCGACGGAGATCCCGACTTGCCGGAACCCGAAACGCCCCCCATTGCGGAAAGCGTCCTGCAACAAACACAGGAAGAACAGATGTTGCGCGAGGCCATGAATATTCTGTCGCCGCAGTGCCGCAGACTGGTGGAATTGCTTTTCTTCGAGACGCCGTCGCGTCCCTATGCCGAGGTTGCCAAGGAGTTAGGCTTGGCCGTCGGCTCCATCGGATTCACCCGCCAGAAATGTATCGAGCGTTTGCGCCGGCAGCTTGATGAGTTGGGTTTTCGCTGATGCCGCGAGCGCGCGCCAAAACTTCTGAAGCCGATTTGGCGATCGAGCTTGGCGCCCTCCAGGATGGTGTGGCCCACCGGAAATTCCTGGCCCGCAATCCCTCGCTCGTCCGTTCGGAAGTGGTCAAGCGCCTCGCGCCGTTGGTCGTAGAAAAAATCCGCACGGATACCAGGGAGGCCCTCTCTCTTGCCGAAGGAACGTTGCTGATTGCGCGAAAGCTCCGGCGCAAGGAAGACGTCGCGCTGGCTCTGCGGGCCAAGGCCAACGCACTCTACGCGTCCGGAGACAACCATGGCGCCGTGCAACACCACGAAGACGCCTGCAAGCTGTACGAGGCCCTGGGCATCCCCAAGGAAGCCGCGCGCACGCTGAGCAGTTCGATTCAGCCGCTCATTCTCCTTGGCGAATACGATCGCGCCCTGGCCGCATCCGAGCGCGCTCGGCAGATTTTCACGCAGATCGGCGAAAATCGGCGGCTGGCCAGCCTCGACAACAACGTCGGCAACATTTTTCACCGCCAGGATCGTTTCGAGGAGGCCATCGCCTATTACGAGCGCGCCTATCAAGCGCTTTCCCAATTCGAAGATTGGGAGCACGTCGCGGTAACCCTGCATAACATGGCCATGTGCCTTATCAGCTTGAACGAATTTGCACGCTCGCTGGAGTGCTATCAAAAGGCCCGCGAACTCTGTGTACGTTATGACCTGCCGCGTCTACGCGATCAAGCCGACTACAACATAGCGTATTTGTATTATTTTCGCGGCGAATACAGCCGGGCCATCGAGATGCTCTTCGCCACGCGTCGCGCCTGCGAGGCCAGCGGCGACGCCTATCACTTCGCCTTGTGTCATCTGGATCTCTCGGATATCTACCTGGAGCTGAACTTAAGCGAAGAAGCGCGAGAAATGGCGCGCGAAGGGTTTCTTCGCTTCGAGAAGCTAGGAATGGGTTACGAAGCCGCGAAGACCCTGGCCAATGAAGCTATGGCTTTCGGCCAGCAAGGTAAAACGGTGCAGGCGCTCGAACGGTTCGCTAAAGCTCGCGAAATGTTTTCGCAGGAAAAGAATCTGGTGTGGCCCTGGCTGATTGACTTGTATCAGGGGTTGCTTTTATTCCACGAAGGCCGCTATTTTGAAGCGCGCAGGCTCTGCGCGGGCGCGGCCGATTTTTTCGACCAGACGCCGTTGGCTGGGAAGGCGCTCCTGGCGCGGCTGCTGCTTGCCCGGATTGCCCTGCAGGTTGCCGATTTACCGGCTGCGGAGAAGGAGACCAATGCTGCGGTTGCCAAGCTGTCGAATTCGCAGGCGCCCGTGCTGGTGTATCAGACGCATCTCTTGCTGGGGCAAATAGCCGGCCTTCGGGGCGATCGAAGCGCGGCGTACGCGGCCTACCAGGAAGCGCGCAAGGCTTTAGAGGCCTTGCGAACCCGGCTACAGAACGAGGAACTGAAAATCGCCTTTGTGAAGAATCGAATGCAGGTCTATGAAGCACTTGTGCAGCTCTATCTCGATCCCGCAAACGCAGAAATTTCGGCCGACGAAGCGTTTTCCTGCATCGAGTCCGCAAAATCGCGCAGCATGACAGAAATGATTTTTCAGAGCGGGCAGAGCTTGCCCATGGGAGAAGCCGGCCAGAGCGAATTCGTGCGAAAGATTCGCGACCTCCGCGAGGAATTGAACTGGTATTACCACCGCATTGAATTGGAACAGCTTCGCCCCGAGGAGAGGTCCCGCGAGCGCCTGGAGCTCTTACATCACGCGGCGCAGTTGCATGAGAAGGAGTTGTTGCGAGCATTGCGCGAGTTGCCGGTTCAGGACCGCGAAAACGCGACACTGGAAGCGCCTGCCGATCTTTCCCTGGCCAGACTCCAGGCCAGCCTCCCGGCCGGTGCAGTGCTAGTGGAGTATTATTCGGCGGGCGACCGAATGATAGCCGCCTTGGTCAACAGCCAGGGCATCGAGATCGTCCCGGTCAGCGTCGTCTCCCGCGTTACGAACCTGCTCCATTTGCTGCGCTTCCAATTTGCGAAATTCCGCATGGGTGCGGCCTACACCGAACGATTCGCGCAGCCGCTTCTGCGCGCCACGCGGGGTCACCTGGAGGCTTTGGACAGGGAACTCATCGCGCCGATTCGCGAAAAATTGGCCGGCAAACACGTGGTCTTTGTGCCCCACGGGCCGTTGCATTTTTTGCCGTTCCACGCGCTGCGCAACGGCGAGGAGTATTTGTGTGATGCGCACACCATCTCGTACGCACCAAGCGCTACGGTGTTCAGTCTGTGCCAGGCAAAGGAAGCTGGCCTGCGACGCAACTCGCTCGTCCTGGGAATCCCCGATGAACGCGCGCCCTTGATACTGAGCGAGGTACAATCGGTGGCCGCGCTCCTCCCTCAGACGGAGCTGTTTGTTGGCCCGCAGGCCACCGCGCAAGTGCTGCGGGAGCGTGGGCTCGAGACCGGCGTCGTCCACATAGCGACCCACGGGATCTACCGCCAGGATAATCCTATGTTTTCAGGTATCAAGTTGGGGGATGGCTACCTGAATCTGTACGACCTCTATCAAATGCGTCTGAGCGCCAAGTTGGTGACCTTGAGCGGTTGTGCCACCGGAATGAACTTCGTGGCCGACGGGGACGAGTTGCTGGGGCTACAGCGAGGTCTGTTCTGTGCCGGCGCTAGTTCGTTGCTTCTATCGCTGTGGGATGTACACGACCGCAGCACTGCCGACCTCATGCGAGAGTTCTACAAAGGTTACATCGCCTCGGGAGAAATGGCTGGTTCTTTGCGGGCTGCGATGCAGACAATGAGAGAACAAAATCCTCACCCCTACTTCTGGGCGCCCTTCGTCCTGGTCGGCAAAGTGACAGAAAGCGCTGTACTTAACTAATCTCGACGTCTCCGCGTGCCGAGCTATATTTTTCCCCCCCTAAGCCTCCCTTATGTGCTGAAGGCGAGAAGACTCGCCACCGTCCGCTGGGGAGCTGACGGCACGGAAAGGCTGGGGGGAACGGAAATGAAACACTTTTCGACAGAAGAATGGATCGATTTCGCGAATGAAGCGGTAGCCGCAAGCCGCCGCCAAGAGATGGAGAAGCACCTAGAGGATGGCTGTCCGCGATGCGAGAAGAAGGTGTCGCTGTGGCAAAAGGTCCGACAAACGGCCAAGTCAGCAGCTGCCTTCGAGCCGCCGGAAAGCGCGGTACGCATTGCAAAAGCAGGGTTTGCGGCCGATCGAATCAAGGACAAGCAATCCACTGCGCCGGGACTGGTGGAAGTGCTCTTCGACAGCTTCTTGCAACCTTTGGTACAGGGAGCTCGTTCTTCGGGCTCGGGAATTAGGCAAATGCTCTTTAGAGCAGACCCATACCAGGTGGATGTCCAGATCGAGGCCGCCCCTGGCGTCAACAGCCTGGTGGTAATCGGCCAGTTGCTGGATATGCGTAATCCAGACGTCCCCTCCAGCGATGTGGCGGTCAGCATCTCGAACCTGCGCGGGCACGTGGTGCAGACGGTTACCAACGAATTTGGAGAGTTTCGCGAGGAGATTCGGTCCAGCAGCGATTTGGAGCTGAAAATCCTGAGTAACGGCGAGAAGGCCGTAATCATATCGCTGCGGGACGCAGTAGGCCGGATACCGGACAAGCCGAACTAAGCGCCTTAGCTGCTATCTCTTACGGATACAGCTTCCCACTTAGCTAGGTCGTACTGGTACTTAGCGAGACAAATTTTAGGTCGAACGGAACACTCGTACTATTGGCGGCTTTTAGGCGCAGAGAAACAATTTGAATACGCGCCAGATCTGCTGATCGAACGAGTCATCCGAGGTGAGGAGAACCCGTAAGGGTCATAGATATGAAACGCAAATTACTGTCAGCGGTGCTCATTGCAGTCATCACGTTCGCAGCAGCAACGTCGGCGGGGGCGCAACAGCGCTACATCGTTCGCACCACCGGCGGCCTTAATTCCGTTCTGAACTTGTGCCTGTCGGCCAACTGCCAGGTGCAGGGCTCGCTGGACGGACCGGTGGGACAGACGTACCTCGTTACGTCGACCGGAAACATCTTGCAAGCTCTGGTCGGCGGGGTCGTAAATCTATTGGAAGCGCTGCTGGGAATTCAGAGCATCGAAGCGGATCAAGCGCTGCCCCTGCCGCTACCCCCTGTCAATAACAGTCCCTATGGACTCACCGATACAGCGCCGGTGAACTATTTTGGAAGCGTCGTGACCCACGGCTACGCGGCGCAGCCGGCCGCTCAGATCATTCGCTTGGTCGATGCCCACAACGGCTTCGGAGTCACCGGGTCTGGCATCGTGGCGGTGATCGACACCGGCGTGGACATTAACCATCCGGTCCTGCTTCCCGTGCTTCTGCCTGGTTACGACTTTACCCGCAATCAGCCTGGAGCTTCGGAATGGCTGGACTTGCCCGAAGTGCTAAGCGAAAGCCAGAACCAAACTGGAACTCAGGGTGCCGTGCAACAATCCAGCGCCGCGATTCTCGACCAATCGTCCGCGGCCATCCTGGATGGCAAACCGTGTGAAGCTTTCGGCCATGGAACGATGACCTCCGGGCTGGTGCATCTTGCGGCGCCGACTGCCAAAATCCTGCCCCTTAAAGCCTTCACCTCCGACGGAACTGGCTATCTATCGAACATCATCGCCGCTCTGTACTATGCCGTGCAGCACAAAGCCAATGTGGTCAACATGAGCTTCGATCTGTCCACCCCTTCGCCGGCCTTGTCACAGGCGGTTTCCTACGCGAACCACGCCAATGTGGTCTTGGTAGCGGCTGCGGGAAATGAGGACACCAACGCACGAGTCTACCCTGCGGCCATGAGTGGCTATGTCATTGGGATCGCATCAACTACCAACTGGGATGCGCGGTCGTCCTTCTCGAATTACGGCTCCGCCGACGTATGGATCGCAGCTCCTGGTGAGTACGTGATCAGCACGTTCCCGGGCGGTTCCTATGCGGCGGCTTCCGGCACGTCCTTCAGTTCGCCGCTGGTTGCCGGAACTGCGGCGCTCCTATTCAACGCCAAATCGGGATTGAATCAGTCACAAGCTGCCAGTGCGCTCTCGCATGGCCGTTTGCTGACTCCCGACCTCAATCACGGACGCCTGGACGCCTATCAGGCGATTTCCGCCTGGGTGAACAGCTCGAGCAGTGCAAGTAGCTCCGGCTCAACATCCGGCTCATCCGGCTCGTGCTTGCTGTTGTGCTTGTAGTCCGATACGCCTGAGGAAGCTCGGGTTCTAGCAATGAACATTACGCTTCAGCCAGCGCCGGTTTCTCTGCGGGTCAAGGAGGTCGAGGAGCAGGTTTCTGCGTTGCGCACTTCCGTTATCTGCGCGTTCAACCAGCTCCTGGACCTCAAAGACCTTAACACCGGCGTACACAGCACGCGCCTGGCGGAATGGGGCATGCGCGTGGGTCAGGAATTGGGCCTTGAAGAGCCCCTGCTGCAAAACCTGGAGATTGCCGCGCTGCTTCACGATATCGGCAAAGTTGGCGTTCCTGACGCCATCCTCCGAAAGCCAGGAAAACTAGAGGCTGACGAGTACGCCCTGATGAAGAAGCACCCGGAGTATGGTTGGGCCGTGCTGCGCATGCTTCCGGGATTCGAGCGCGCCGCGCTCGATATTCTGCACCACCATGAATCTTTTGACGGAAAGGGCTATCCCGCAGGGCTAAAAGATACCGAAGTCCCCATCGTCTCGCGAATTGTCTCGGTCATCGACGCTTTCGACGCCATGGTCTCCTCCCGGCCATACCGCAAGGGCTTACCCTTTGAGGAGGCCGTCCGACGGCTCATTCTGGCCAGTGGCACGCAATTTGACCCCGTCGTCGTGCAATCCTTCCTCTCCTTTGCGCAAACCGAAATGGCGGGGGTATTCGCCGCCGCCGGCACTTCGATTACATCAGCGCTGTAACGCACTAAGCAGTTATGTCTTGCGCATCGCTGCGGAGAAAGCAGCAAATTCTCAACTGTTTCGCCTGTATTCTGTTTAAGATGATTCGACCGCCCAGCCAGGAACGCCGTCAAAAGACACGGACTAAGATCCCGCGCATGATTCGCGTGCGCCCTTCGGAGCCGACTCTCGAGAACTTTGACGAAATCCTGCCGACCATCAACGCTTCGCGGAATAGTGTCTACTTCGTGCCGCAAAACGGAATCTTTGAGCCCAAGATGCGCGTGTTCATAACCTACCCGTACGCGAGCGACCCGGGCTCCATCAATCAAGAATTCATTGGTCACGTCACCCGCGTCGACAAATTGCCGGGTAACAAGCAGGGCGTTGCCGTGCGCCTGTTGATGCCCATCTATGTAGGCACCAAAGAGACCATCCGCTGAATCTAACCCCCGCTTGCATCAGCCGCCTGAATTGGCGCTAGGCTTCTCGCATCACCTTGGGAGTCCACTTCCTCGATGGCAAACGTAAAGGGTTCGCGCGGACTACTCCTCATCGCCGCGTTCAAGCTGATCAAGGGCCTGGGACTGCTGGCCCTGGGCATCGGCGCGCTAAGACTGCTGCACAGAGACGTCGCCGCCGAGATCGCCCAATGGCTTGACGCATTGCGCGTCGACCCCCACAACCACTACATCCAGATGCTGCTCGAAAAATTGGGAATGGTAGACGACCGAAAGCTCAAAGCGCTCAGCGTCGGGACTTTCCTGTACTCCGCTCTATTTTTGACCGAAGGTGTTGGGCTGGCACTGCGCCAGAGGTGGGCGGAGTATTTGACGATCATATCCACCGCATCTCTTCTGCCCCTTGAGGTCTATGAAATCGCGAGGCGTCCGGACGCGGTGAGGATCGTAGTGCTGCTGGTTAACATCGCTATCGTGGCATACCTGGTGGTGGAAGTGCGCAGAACGCGCACGACGAAACACTAAGCTCTCGGCGTTTACTTGACTTCGCGAACGTGCGCGATCAGGTTGCGAATGCTGTTGGCTAACTCTACGACCTCGCCTGCCCCCTGAATATCGAAATCAATTTCATAGTTGCCGGCCGCAGCATGGTCGACCGCCTCCTTAAGGCTCAGCAGTGGCTTTACCACTTGCCGCGGCAATACAAAGCTGACCCACACACTCACCAGGAACGTGATCAGCGAGACGATGCCGAGCGACCATTCCGCCCGGGAGATCAGCCGCTGCGCCTTACGGTGATCGTTTTCGATGCGCCCCCAGTTTCTCGCCTCCAGCTGCGAAGCCAGGTCCAGCACATCTTGTCCGGAATTCTGCATGTCGCCGGTAATCTGTCGCAGCGCCGGATTTCCTTCTTGCACCGTCTTGGAGATTTGCGTATCAAAGGAATCGACGCGATTACGCAGTGCGTCGACCAACTGCGAGCGCCGTTTGTAAGGCGCGCTCTTGAGCAGATTGTCCAGGTCGTGCTCATATGCCGTCACTACCGCGTTGATCCGGTCGGCTGGAGCTTGGCCGGGCTTTCCCGCCAACGCCACGGCTGTTTCAAAGCCTTGACGATATTGGTGGAGCGCATCTAGCGCTTGCCCTGTGAGCTGCTGGTCGGAGGGATTCAGGTCGCGGATCGCCTCCAAAATCTGTTCGATCTTCCCAATCGACTCGCGCACCGCTTGCAGCGAACCCGTGTCATTGAGCAGCAAATAGTTGCGCTCCGCCCGGCGCGCATCCAGCATCTCGATAGTAGCCTGCTGGGCCAGCGTAGCCGCCGGCGCGTCATAGCTCACGATGCGGTCGACAATGAACCCGATCTGGAACAGGTAGTACACCGCCAGCACGATCACCGGCGCCAGAATCAGGCGAACCACGCCCAGACTGTAGGCCACGCGCCGTCGCAGCGAACTCCCCGGCGCCAGGATCCGGAACACTCGGCGAATCCGCGATTCCATCGACCAACCCCCTCCGGCAACGTGCAAGATAATATGCCAAAAGAAGGGAAGGGAAAGCCGGAAGGCTAACGATCGGGGGCTTGGCGCGCCGATCCTTCCAAACGCGAGCGAAGCCCCACAAACCGCCAGTTTTTGAGTCCATGGCGAAAAGCCGGCAATCTTGCCGACTCAGCCGCCGAACCTCAGCGGCCGCGAAGCTCAGGGATTAATATCCTCTTTCTTATCCAGCCGGGCGATCATACGTTGAATTCCGGGCTTGGCGACATCGGGCGCCGAAACCAGTGCCAGCTTCATTTCCTTGCTGGCCGTCTCGAAGTCTCCCTTTGCCGAGGCCATGCGTGCCAGCTCGCCATGCGAATACCACTCGTTAGGATGCTTTTTCACATTCACCTTAAAGACGGCAAACCCTTCCTCTTGCTTCTTCTGGATTTGCAGCCCTCGCCCGTAACTGTGCAACTGTATGCCGCTCGCTACGTCCAGCGCTCTTGTCTTCAACGCGGCGGCTTCCTCCTTCTTGCCTTGCGCTTCCAGTATCTGTGATTTACCCAACAGATTCTCAAAGCGTTCTTCGATTTGGATCGATTGATCCTCCCACTTCATCGCCTGATCGAGATTCGTATTGGTATCCAGCAGCCAATTCGCCGCCTCATCGAAGCCCGCCCAGCTGAATCCACCGGTGTTGCGAAGCTGGTTTTTGATGCTCCGCAACACAATGGCATTCGTATCCACCGACACTTTGAGAGGAACTGCCAGCTTTTCCCAGCGCAAAGTGACCACCACCGAATCCGGCTTGGGCTCATCGAACGAATACTCCAGCGCCTCCACGAATTCCGCGGCGTGCGGCTTGACGTTCACGCGCAGCGCGTCTTCCTTTTCGTCATAGCTGAAGCTGCCCCAGGATGTGGAGTTTTTGGAAAAAATAATCGTCCATTGATCCGCGGTGGGAATCGTGTGCAGTCCATACGTCCCTGCCGGTAGGGCACGGCCCTCGACGGAAACATCATCGCTGAAGGAAATCGTCGTGTTCTCGTTCGCTCCCGAACGCCACGGCTGGCCATACGGAACGGCTTTGCCCCAGATTTCGCGCCCTCCCACCAGCGGCCGGCAATAATTCACGGTGATATCCGTGAGCCCGATCCGCTGCGTACCGATAGCCCGCTGGCTCAGCGTAGGAAGCCGCAGCTCAATCGCCTGCCCGCCATTTTTGAATTGCGCCTGCGCAGCTGCAGCGAAACCGCCAAGCGCCAGCGTAAGGCTGGCACACGAACTCAGAAATCTCTTCATACACACACCCTCCTCTTCGATTGGGAACCGTTCCCTCAGGACGCGATTCCGCACACTGCTGTGGGCATAGACGGCTGCTGTCGCCAACTCGTGAGCAGCGTTTTCGCAACGGTATCCGCTGTGAGCACCCGACCCCACCCAAAAAATTTATTGCCCGCAAGGCTTACAACCGTTTGACAACAAGGCATCGGCTTCTTAACATAGACATTCATCTGGAAGTTCAGAACTGCGGTTGGAGTCGCTGCAAGTTGTGCAAGTGTTGTACATCGTTGTGTAAAGCTAAATTTATATGATCACAGTAACCGACCTTACCAAGAGGTACGCGCGCCACACGGCTGTGGACCACATTTCCTTCGAGGTCCACAAAGGGCAGATCGTCGGATTCCTTGGGCCCAATGGCGCAGGAAAGACCACCACCATGCGCATGCTGACGTGTTTTCTCCCGCCCACGTCCGGCACCGCTACTGTCGCGGGCTTTGATGTCCTCGAGCAATCTTTCGAGGTCAAGAAGCGCATCGGCTATTTGCCGGAAGCGCCGCCCCTGTATCCTGAAATGCGCACCGTCGAATATCTGCAATTTGTCGGCAGCTTGAAGGGCCTGGCCAAGGCCGAGCTGGCCAAGCGCGTCGAATATGTTTGTGACCGGTGTGCCATCGCCGATGTAAAAGACAAATTGCTCGGCAAGCTCTCCAAGGGCTATCGCCAGCGCGTAGGTCTCGCGCAAGCTATCATCCACAATCCCGACGTCCTGATTCTCGACGAGCCCACCTCCGGCCTCGACCCCAAGCAGATCAACGAGACCCGCGAGCTCATCCGAAGCCTGGCCGGCGATCACACCATCATCCTGAGCACTCACATTCTTCCCGAAGTCGAACAGACCTGCGAGCAGGTCATCATCATCAACAAGGGCAAACTCGTCGCCACTGATTCGGTAAGCAATTTGCAGAATCGCGCGCGCGGGGCCGAATCGCTGCTCATCGAGGTCGGCGCGCGTAACGGCCTGGTGGATCCCGCCAAGGTGCAAACCCGCTTGGAGCTTGTCTCCGGTGTCAGCCGGGTCACCCTCAAGAACAAACGCGAGAATCGCTCCGTCTTTGAAGTCGAAAGCCGGAAAGGCCTCGTCCGCGGCGATCTCGCTCGCGCTGTAGTCGAAGCCGGCTGGGACCTCAACGAAATGCGTCCGGCGGCCGTCAGCCTCGAAGAAGTCTTTTTGCAGCTTACCGGTGACGTTGCCCCAGCGCCCGCCGAAGAAGCTGTTCCTGCAGGAGTCAAGTAGATGCGAAATGTCTGGATCATCTGCCGCAAAGAGCTGCGCAGCTATTTCGTTTCCCCCGTTGCGTATCTGTTGCTGGCCATGTTTGCCGTAATTTTCGGGTTCTTCTTCTGGAACATCCTTGGCTTCTTCGTCTTCCGTGGCATGGAAATGCAGATGCGCGGCCAGTCCTTCCCCATGAACGTAAACGAGGACGTGATCCGCCCGCTGCTCTCCAACGTTAGCGTGATTGGTCTGTTCCTGATCCCCATGATCACCATGCGCCTCTTCGCCGAAGAAAAGCGCACCGGCACCATCGAATTGCTGGCGACTTCACCGATAAGCGATGTCGAGGTGATTCTCGGCAAGTGGCTTTCCGCCATGGTTATGTACTCCTCCATGCTGCTGCTCACCGCGCTGAATTTCCTTTTCGTCTTCAAATACGGCCATCCCGACTGGAAGCCACTGCTCATCGGCTATCTCGGTTTGCTCCTGCAAGCCGGCGCACTGTTAGCCATCGGCACATTCATATCCACGCTGACCAAAAACCAGATCATCGCCGGCGCCGCGACCTTCGGCGTCTGTCTGCTCCTGTGGGTCCTCGAGTGGGTCAGCGGTTACGAAACAGCCACTTGGGCGCGGGTGATGGCGTACATGTCAGTCATAACCCACTATGAGTCTTTCGCGAAAGGGTTGCTGGACTCCAAAGATGCCATTTTCTTTGTCACCCTGATTTTCTTCGCGCTCTTTCTCACGGCGCGTTCCCTGGAATCCCTGCGGTGGAGGTCATAAGTGGGCGTTCAGTTCCTCAAAGCCAGACAAACCAAATACGCAGGCTATGCGGCCACCTACATCCTGGTGGTTATCGCCATAATCGCCACCGCGAACGTGTTGGCCAATCGCTACGACAAGTCTTACGACGCCACTTCCAATAAACGTTACAGCCTCTCCGATCAGACCGCGAAAATCGTCAAGGGCCTGAAGCAAGACGCCACCATCACTTATTTCGATCAATCCAGCCGTTTTCAATCCGCCAAAGATCAGCTCGATCTGTACGCCAATCTATCCCACAAAGTCCATGTCGAGTACGTCGACCCCGACAAGAAGCCTCAGCTCGCCCGCGAAGCTGGCATCAAGAACTATGGCACCGCCATCGTTCAGGTTGGCGCAAACAAGCAGGAAGCCAAAGGCGTCAACGAAGAAGGCATCACCGGCGCGCTTATCCGCGATCTGAAAAATACCACGCGCACTGTTTGCTTCGTCACCGGCAGCGGCGAGCACCAGATCGACGACTCCACCCGCAACGGTTACTCCCGCTTCAAGGAATTGTTGGGCAAAGACGAGTACGTCGCGAAATCCGTCAGCCTTTTGCAAAAAGCCGAAATCCCCAGCGACTGCACGGTCCTGGTTGTCGGCGGACCCAGTGGCGATTACCAGCAGCCGGAAGTCGATGCCATCAAGACATTCGTCGGAACCGGCGGCCGCTCCCTTTTCCTGCTGGATCCCCCGTTGAAAATGGGCCGCTCCGAAATCGCTGACAACGACGCCTTGACCGGCTTGCTGAAAGATTGGGGCGTCACGGTCGACAAGGATTTGATCCTCGACATGAATCCCATCGGCCAACTCGCCGGCCTCGGCCCGCAAGTCGCTCTCGTCACCAGCTACGATTCGCATCCTATCGTCAGCGAAATGAAGGGCACGGCAACCGGATTCCCGCTTTCGCGGTCGATCGACGTAAAGAACGGCGACAAAACCTCGGTCAGTAAGCTCTTTGGCTCTTCGGAGTCCAGTCTCGCCACCGAAAAGCTGAACTCCCCGGAGGTCAACCCCAGCGATCCCAAGAACAAAAAAGGTCCCATGACCCTCGCCGCCGCCGGCACCTACAACACCGGTAAAGAAAATTCGCAGGGCCGCTTTGTGGTGGTCGGCAGCTCTCAATGGGCCGCCAACTCCTTCATCAATTTCAACGGCAATCGCGACCTCGCGCTCAATGCCATGAACTGGCTCTCTTCCGACGAAGACCTAATCTCGATTCGTCCCAAAGAGCCGGAAGATCGCCGCATCACCTTGACCCGCGCGCAAATGAATTGGGTTCGCACCACCAGTCAATTTCTGCTGCCGCTCATCGTGGTTTTCGCGGGCGTCTCGGTTTGGTGGCGCAGAAGATAGCGAACGTCCGATGAAGGCATCGCGACCTCAACCAAAGTCATGAAAAACACCGGCCTTCTGATTGCTGCCGTCGTCCTCGCTGCGCTCAGCGGCGTACTCTATTGGTCCAATCGTCATCCGGCGTCGGAAAACACCGCCAAGGCTTCCCTCGACACTCCGCCCAAAATTCTCACCCTCAAGCAGGACGAAATCTCCAAGCTCGAAATCAAGAAGAAGGGCGGGGAAGCGCTGGACCTCGCCAAGGGCGATTCCGGCAGGTGGCAGATCACTGCCCCCAAGCCGCTCGGTGCTGATCAGGAAGCTGTCTCCAGCCTGCTCTCCACCGTGTCTTCCCTAAGTTCCGATCGCCTCGTGGAAGATAAAGCCACCGACCTCGCCCAATACGGCCTCGCCCAGCCGTCGCTCGAACTCGACATCACCACCAAAGACGCCAAGCCGCGAAAGCTTTTCCTCGGCGATGATACCCCCGCTGGCAACGCCGCGTTTGCCAAGCTCGAAAACGATCCGCGCGTCTTCACCATCGCCAGCTACAATAAAACCAGCCTCGACAAATCAGCCAACGATCTCCGCGACAAGCGCCTGCTCACCCTCGATTTCGACAAACTCAGCCAACTTGAGCTGGTCACCAAGAAACAAGACATCCAGTTCGGCCGCAACAAGCAGGAATGGCAAATCGTTAAGCCCAAGCCCTCTCGCGCCGATAATTTCCAGGTCGAGGAAATCGTTCGCAAGCTCCGCGACGCCAAGATGGACGCTTCTTCCACCGATGCCGACGCCAAGAAAGCCGCAGCCGCGTTTGCCTCCGCACCCCAGGTCGTCACGGCAAAAGTAACGGACGCCGCCACCACCCAAGAACTGCAAATCCGCAAAAATAAAGACGACTACTACGCGAAATCGACCGCTATCCCCGGCATCTACAAAGTCACCAGCGAAGTAGCGCAGGGGCTCGACAAAAGCGCCGACGATTTCCGCAACAAGAAGCTTTTCGACTTTGGCTTCGATGAGCCAAGCAAAGTCGAACTCCACGACGGCGCAAAAGCCTATTTCTTCACCAAGGGCGGCCAAGACTGGTGGTCGCCCGACAGTAAAAAATTGGATGCTTCTGCCGTGCAATCTCTGATCGACAAAATCCGCGAACTCTCCGCCAGCAAATTCGTCGACTCCGGATTCACCTCGCCGGACATGGAATTGTTCGTCACTTCCAACGATGGCAAGCGCGTGGAAAAGGTTCTCATCGCCAAGTCGGGCGACAATTACGTCGCCAAGCGCGAGAACGATTTCGCCCTCTACCGGCTCGACTCCTCCTCCGTAGCCGACCTGCAAAAACTAGCCGCTGACGTGAAGTCGGCTCCGGCTCCAGCTTCGACCCCCGCAAAAAAGTAACCAACCACCAATGTCTACAAGTCGATGTAACAGAGTCGTCGGTTTGTTTCGGTTTCAATCGAAATCTTAGCTCGTCTATCGCGTGTGGACTGCGGCGGTCTTGCCTGCCTGCCGCAGGCGGGCCGCCGCTTTTACGCTGGCAACAGTGCATGGAGAGCAGCCGTTGGCCGAGGTTTTTTTGCCTTTGCGGTCTGGCTGGTTGTCGTTCCCCCAGATGAGGTGGTATCGACTATCCGTCATTACAGCTCCAACGATGCCCTCACCCGCGAAAAATACCGCAAACGGGGTATAGAAACTTTTTGAGCTAACGCCAACCATGGCGTTGGAGGCATTCGCAACAGTTTCTGCGGCCGACGAATGCAGCACAGCACCCACACTAGGTTTCGCGCCAGCGCGCCGGACACCCGCGGCATCCGTGTAGTCCCCAAGCCAGCCGCGGCACAACGCATCCCACCGCTCCTCCTCGATCTCGATGGCACTCTCGTTGACAGCGTCTACGAACACGTAATGGCTTGGCGCGAAGCCCTCGAAGAAGCTGAAATTCGCTTACCCAATTGGAAAATTCATCGCCGCATGGGCATGAGTGGCAGGCTCTTTCTCCCCACTCTTCTGCGCGAACTCGGCAAAAACATTGACAAGGCCGAAATTCAATCCATCGAAAAGATACGCGCCAGCATCTTCCGCAAAAGAATTCCCGAGATTCGCATTCAACCTGGTGCCAGGGAGCTGCTGCAATATTTTGCCAAGGTCGGCGCTCGCTGGGCTGTGGCCACCAGCGGCGAACGCTCGCAAGTGGATCAATTGCTCAAAAATTTCGCTATCCCTTCCGGCGTTCCGGTGATAACCGGCGACGACGTGCCTGCCGCAAAACCCGCTCCCGACACCTTTCTTCTCGCCGCTGAACGCCTCGAGGTCTCGCCGCACGACTCCGTCGTGATCGGCGACAGTCCCTGGGATCTTCTCGCCGCCCAGCGCATGAGAGGTCTTGGAGTTGGCTTGCTGTGCGGCGGTATGCACAGTCGGAGTTGGAGCGCGCTGGAGCTTATCGCGTCTACGACGATCCCGGCGACTTACTGGCCCACATCGAAGAACTCGGCATTCAAACGGGATGATCTCGGCCCGTCATTTCTGGAGGACATGCCCCTGGGAACGCCAGTCTCCTGATTGACAGCCAAAGCAAATAAATCCCAAATGACTCGTACGAAGAATAGCTATGAAAGCCGTCGCTTACCATGGGATTGGAGACATTCGACTCGACAATATCAAGGAGCCTTTTCTACAACACGATTTCGACGCCATTGTGCGTTTGACAGCCAGCCCTATCTGCGGCAGCGATTTGCATTTCGTGCGTGGCATCGTGCCGGGTATGCAAGAAGGAACTGTTCTCGGTCATGAAGGCGTCGGCGTTGTCGAACAAGTCGCCAAAGGCGTCCGCAACATAAAACCGCTGACCTACGCGCCGTCGCGCAAGCGTACAGGTAGGGGCGCAGCAAGCTGCGCCCCAGCTTGCCCGGGCGTAAGACCGTATCTCGATTTTTTCCTCCACTGCTAAGCTAAACTCGTGCATGCGCGGACCTAGTGTCCGTGCATCCAATCTCTTATGGCTATAGCACCGCCAGTAGAGCCACAGCTTCGGGACACCAGTTCCGCGAGAATGATCACCCGCGGCTTCTTTCGTATGCTCAACTTCTTCGATATCGCCGAGGCGATTGATCTGGACAAGTTGCGTTCTCTTCTTGGTCCCAGCGCTGCTCCCCGTTCTCCCGGGTTTGTCCATCTCACTCCCGAATACGCGCAGGCGCAAAATCCACCGATCGAGGAATCCCTCGAGCCGGTGACCCTTCCCAGCGGCGAAGAGTTGGGCGGAAAGATTAAATATTATTGGTTCGGCGTGGCCAGTGTGGAGCTGACCACGCCGTTCCAGTGCGACCTGAATGCCCTGTGCGGCGATTCCTACCGCTGGATGAATGCACCGGAAGTCGAAAAAGCCGCGGAAGATTTGTTGCGCGCCCGCCTCGAACGCTTTCAGCCGGCGCTAATCAGGCCGTCTCCCAAATGGCTTGACGAAGACTATCTGGTGATTGACATCCAATCCGCTAATCACGACGATGGCCGACCGCCTACTGCCGAGGAATTGCTTAAGAACTATGGCGACCCGATCACGCAGCTCGTGCGCGGCGAACTCACCCCGCTTTCCGCGACCGAGCGCGACGAGATTCTGCGCGGCGCTCTTTCCTACTATCCGACCGATTTGATTGTCGCCGGCTGGGCTGCCGCGCTGATCTATGACAAGCCCGACGCGACTTCGGCCATCATCGACCTGCTCGAATATGCGAACACGCAATTGCTGGAGTTCCGTTATTACGACGAGGTTCTCACCAGCCTGCTTTCGAACGTATACAGCTCCCTTGAGGGCCGCGAAAGTTTTCTCTCTCGCTGGCGCTTGCCCCGCCGTGCTGGTCGCGTCAACCGCCTGCGTCTGGACATCATGGATTTAGCGGAGCGAACCGAATACGCGGTAAAATTCATAAGCGACACGTACTACGCGCGCGTCTACCGGCTCATTTCCGCGAAGATTGGCGTCGAGGATTACAAAGCACTGGTCAGCGAGAAACTGAAGACCGCGGGCGAACTGTACGAATTTATGGTCGCGCAATTTAACGAGCGTCGCATGTTTGTGCTGGAGGCGGTGGTCGCCGTTCTCGTCGCGCTCGACGTGATTCTCTTGCTGCGCTGGCATTAGTCGCCATTCTCGCTGCGAGTGCATGCTCTGACTTGTTTTTTCCTGCGCTGAAACTAACGTATTCTTTTTCTACTCTGAGCTGAGGTCAGAATCCGCATGGTTATCGTAGTGATGGGGGTTACCGGTTCCGGTAAGACCACGATTGGCAGCCTGCTCGCCACGTGTCTCCGCTGGAAATTTTCTGACGCCGATGAATTTCATTCCGCTGCCAACAAAGCCAAGATGCATCAGGGGGTTCCGCTGACCGACGCCGATCGCCTGCCCTGGCTTGCAGCAATCCACGACCAGATGGGGAAGTGGGTGGCCGCGCAACAAAACGTGGTACTGGCCTGTTCGGCGCTGAAACAAAGCTATCGGCAACTCCTTTGGACCGGCCCCGAAGTGCAATTCGTCTATCTCAAAGGCCGCTACGAATTGATCGCGAATCGTCTGCGCAGCCGCAAAGGACATTTCGCCGACGAGCACATTCTCGCCGGCCAATTCGCCGACCTGGAAGAACCCAGCGACGCAGTAACCGTCGATATCGGCGGATCGCCAGAAGAAATCGTAGACGAAATTTGCCGCCGCCTAAAACTTGCGCCCGCATCGTCGGCGTTGTAGGGGCTGGGCTTTAGCGCGTCCCATCCGCCGTAGCTGGCGTCGCGGCGGGCAATGCCGCGGTCGCAGGACCTCCCGGCTGTGCGGACCCCGTCGGAGCTGAAGGCGTCACCGTCGGACTCGTCTGTGTCACCGGGCCGAAGCGCTTCGTGAGCCAGGCGCGCACTTCTTGTGGGTCGTACTTGAATGGGCCGATACCGCCAGCGTAAGCGATGTGGCCGCGCTCGTCGATCACATAGAGGCGTTCCGGCCAGGCAGAATACGCGAGATCGGCGGCGTTATTCATGTCGTCGATGCCGAAGGGCAGCGGATACTTCTGCCGCTCGACGAAGTCCTTGGCAATGGCCACGCGCTGCTCCAGCGTCTTCGGCTGTGCGTAGCAGACATCTTCCTTGACGTTGGATTTCATCTGCCACTCATCGGTGGGATGCGCTTCGCGCACGTAGACGGTCAGGAAGTCGGCGCGATCTTTGTAATCGCTATAAATCTTGACCACGTCGCCGACGTGGCGCCGGAAGGGCGGTCAAGTGTAGCTGCCGAAGATCACCACCAGGGGCCGCGAGCCAGTGCGTTCGCGCAAATGAAAACGGCTGGAGCCGTCCAGGGCCAGCAGTTTCACATCCGGTGCATCTTCTCCGACGTGCAGCTTGCCCCGGTGCATGTGCGGCAGGGCGTAGCGGACCAGGCCGTAGACATCCTTGGGGCTGCCGGCCATAAAGGACAGGCCGGCGAAGGCAATCACCAGCAGTCCCACAACGCTGCCCAGCGTCCATTTCCAGAAACGGCTCATGATTGCGACTCCAAGAAGTTTTTCCGTTGGCCCGGAGAATTGTGTGCGAACCATAGCACCAGCCGGAAGGCGGCGGAATAATGTTTATACATTACGTCCTACTGCCCACCCGCCTTGGCGATTAGCTTTTGGCGCTCCTGTTGATACCGCGCCAAAGCTCGCTCGATTACCGTAACAGCGGCGTACGCGGGCCGTATGTCTTCCACTTCTACGCGCTTGCCTTCCAGTTGCTTATAGTCCTGGAAAAATCGCTTGAGCACCAGCAAACGGTGTGGCGCCAGGTCGCGAGCCTCCACGTACCCGCTGAATTCCGGGTCGTTGGTGGCTACCGCGATCACTTTGTCGTCACTAGCGCCGGAATCGATCATGGTCATCAGGCCGATGGCGCGAGCGCGGATCAGGGCCAGCGGCTGCACCGGCTCCTGGCATAGAACCAGCACATCCAGCGGATCGTTATCTTCCGCATAAGTTTGCGGAATGAAGCCGTAGTTGGCGGGATAGAAAACCGCGGAATGAATGATGCGGTCCACTTTCAGCAGACCGGTGGCTTTGTCGAGTTCGTATTTTACGTTGGAGCCTAGCGGAATCTCGATGACTGCCTGGAAATCGCGCGGCAAATCATCGCCGGGCGAAACATCGTGCCATGCATTAACCACGGTAGGCCTTTCTCAAGCGCGCGCTTTCTCGATCATTTCTTCCCAGATGCCTTTGCTTTTCAGAATCAATTCCACCAGCTCGCGTGCTGCGCCCCTGCCGCCAATTGCTTTGGTGACAAAGTGAGCGGCCAGTTTTACTTCCAGCGCCGCATCGCCTACCGCGACGGCCAAGCCTACCCGCCGCATCAGCGGCAAATCGGGCAGATCGTCGCCCAGGTAGGCGACCGCGGATTCCGGCACGCCGGTCTTCTTCAGTATCTCCTCATACGCGGCGATTTTGGTGGGCTGCTTCTCGTAGACAAACTCGATGTCCAATTCGCGAGCGCGCCGGCGCATGGCTGCGCTCTCGCGGCCGGTAATCACTCCGGTGCGAAGACCGGCAGTGCGCGCTAGCGACAGGCCCTGACCATCGTGGGCGTTGAAAGTTTTGATTTCCAGGGCCGTGCCATCGGGCTGGGAAAGCAGCGTGACGGTTCCTGGCGTGATGGTTCCGTCGACGTCCATGAGCAAAACCTCTATTTGCTTCGCGCGCTTTCTGACCGCTGGCGAAATCTTCATTCGGGTCGTGAGCAATCTTGGTCCCCTTTGCATTCGTGGCGTTGATCCTGCGAAAAAGCGGCGGCTTGGCCGGCGCACTCCAAAAGTTCTCGGTTGCCCGCAGCGCCTAAATTAGCTCGAGGCCCCACAAATCGTGCAGATGCACGACGCCGAGTACGCCGCCCGCGGCGTCCACTACTACGATTGACGTGATCTTGCGCTTCTCCATCGCGTTGAGGGCTTCGCTGGCTAGCATGTGCGGGCCGATGGTTTGCGGATTTCTGGTCATGCACGCTCCGGCATTCATTTCCAGGGTGGCTCCGCGATGTTTTTCCATCAGGCGCCGCAAATCGCCGTCGGTGATTATGCCGGCCAGGCGCCCGTCGGCCCGTAACACGGTGGTCATGCCCAAGCCCTTCTTGCTCATTTCGTGAAAGGTGTCGGGCATCGAAGCTTTTTCCGTGACATGCGGGAGGGCTTCTCCCGCATGCATTAAGTGCTCCACGCGAAGCAATTTCTTGCCGAGCCGTCCGGCCGGATGCAGAGCGGCAAAATCGTCCTGCCGAAATCCGCGGCGTTCCAGCAGCGCGACGGCCAAAGCATCGCCCACGGCCATCGCGACTGTCGTGCTCGCGGTGGGAGCTAGATTCAGCGAGCAGGCTTCCTCGCGCACACTCACGTCCAAGGCCACTTCGCTCGCTTCACCCAGCGTGGAGTCAATTTTTCCGGTCAGAGTCACCAGCGGTATCTCCAGGCGCTTTAGGGCTTCCAGCAGGTGAATAATTTCTTCGGTTTCGCCGCCGTAGGATACCGCCAGCATGGCGTCACCACGCGCCAGCATGCCCAGGTCTCCGTGCAGGGCTTCCGCGGGGTGGAGAAAAAAGGACGGTGTCCCGGTGCTGGAAAGCGTTGCGGAGATTTTGCGTCCGATCAGGCCGGATTTGCCCATGCCGGTGACGGCGACACGGCCTTTGCAGGCAAAAAGAAGGTCTACGGCTTTAGTGAACGTGGCGTCGAGGCGCGCCTTCACTTCTTGCAGTGCACGCGCTTCGATTTCGAGAACCCTGCGGGCGGTGTCCAGACTCACCGAAATCTCCTCATCATCGTCACGCTTGCTCAACTGGGGCGCAGCGGTCCTGCGCCCCTACGTGAAAATTGCTCATGGTTTTTCCCAGCGCCGGACTACCAACGACAATTCTTTCAGACGGGATAGCAATCCGGCTAACTGCTGAAGGGGTAGGGCATTGGCGCCATCGGAAAGAGCGGCCGACGGATTATCGTGGGTTTCGAGGAAGATGCCGTGGACGCCTGCGGCTACCCCTGCGCGGGCTAGCGGCTCGATGAATTCGGGCTGGCCGCCGCTGGACTGGCCTTGGCCGCCGGGGAGTTGTACGGAATGGGTTACGTCGAAGACGACCGGATAGCCGAGCTTGCGCAGGATTGGAAACGCGCGCATGTCCACGACTAGATTCTGATAGCCAAAGGAGGTGCCGCGCTCCGTCACCACGATATTGGTGTTGCCGGCGTTGGCGATTTTCTCTACCACGTTGGTCATGTCCCAGGGAGACAAGAATTGCCCCTTCTTCACGTTCACGACGCGGCCGGTTTTCGCGGCGGCCACCAGGAGATCGGTTTGCCGGGAAAGGAACGCGGGAATCTGCAGGATATCGCAGGTTTCGGCTGCTTCCGCTGCTTGGGCCGAGTCGTGAATATCGGTCAGGATCGGCAACTTCAGGTCCGTCTTGATCTTGGCCAGAATGCGCAAGCCCTCTTTCAGGCCGGGGCCGCGAAAGCCTGTTACCGAAGAGCGGTTGGCCTTGTCGTAGGAAGCCTTGAAAATAAAGGGCATGCCTGCATCGGAGGCCGTGCGCGCGACATGCTCGGCCATCTTGCGGGCGTGCGCTTCACTTTCGATGACGCAGGGTCCGGCGATCAGGAAGAGCGGGTGGGCGCCCCCCAGGCGCAGCGAGCCCACAGGAATCTCACGTGTGCTATCCATGCGGAGCAAAGAAGATAGCACGAACGCACGTCGCTAGGCGGCTCTCCGCCGCTGACGGCGATCAGCGGAGCCATGTGATTCCAGCCGCAGATTCGGGGACACCAATTCCGAGGCAAATCAGTTGCGGGGTTGGCTAGAACAATCCTTTTCGCTATACCCCCCTCCCCCGGGGTTTTTCACAAGTGTTCATTCTAAAGGGAGTTAAAGTCGTTTGCTTTGATACACTTTTGCAAGTGTTGATTTTAAAGGTAGTTATCCGTGGCAGGATCTGACGACTTTGCCGAGTATTCACGAGATTTGATAAGACGAATTATCAAAGTCGTCAATACATTAAGTGGGTCCTGGTATTACAAGATTAAGCACAACTGGGGGTTAGCACGAGCAGCGAACGAAGGCAGTTATACGGGGAGAAGTAATTGTGCGCTTCGGCGCTGCGGGCATGTGAACGCAAACCTCGACGGCACCCATTTTAAGGGTTTTCGCAGGTTTGATTTTGAGCGAAGTCTCAAGATTGCCGGCTGGACCCAAACAGAGTCCAGCCTTCAATACCGGTGTTGGCGGTTACTGTCCGTGAACCGCGGCAACCAGATCATGCGCAAAGTTGGGAGCATTCGGCGTTCCCAGGCCGGTCACCGCGTCCCATCCTTGCGAGGCGGAGTAACCCGGAATCGACGAGGTCTGATTGCCACCCGTGGTGACATCGAAGAAGTCGTTGGCGTAGCGCGTTGCATCGCTGCCAATTTTGTACAAGGCTGGATTGATAAATCCAAGATTGTTGCCTGAAATCTGGTCGGCAATGGCGATCAACCCTGCCCATTGTGGAGCGCCGCAGCTGGTGCCGCCGACGAAAAACCAACCGAAGGCACCGAGATAGACCAGCGGACCCGTTCCCGAACTAGCCTGATAGGCGACGTCTGGCACACCACGCATGTTGGAATTCGGGCCGGGCGCACCCACCGAGCTGCCGACGAAAACGCTGCCGGCCGGTAAGGTGTTCTGAAATGCCGGGCGCGGAAATAGGATGCTGTAACCTCCGCCGGAACCGGGCCAGGCGATTTCGGTTTGCGCCGGACTCACTTGGCAAACGCTTGGCGGATCGGTGTTATCCGGGGTTCGCGAGGCTGTGGCAGTGGGATCAGCGCATAGCCGAGTGCCGCCGATGCCGGTGACGAGCGGATCCGAAGCCGGCCAGCCAACGCTAGGATAAGGAATCAGCGCAGGATTTTTGACCGGTTCTTTGAGAGGGTTGCTTGTTCCGTTGTCGCCGGAAGAAGCGATGACGGTAATGCCTTTGGCTTGCGCATCCACAAAAGCCTTGCGCAGTTGCAATAAGGACGCCTGGCCATTTGCAAAGGTGGCTTCAGCGGCGCCGAGACTCATGCTGATGACGTCGGCAAGGTGATTGTCCACCACGAATTGTATCGAGTTCATCATCTGTGAAAATCCCTGGACGCCGAGGGTTTCCGCGGTGGGTGTGGTGACCAGGATAATGTTGGCGCCAGGAGCGGTGGCATGCGCCCACTCGACGTCCAGAGAGACCTCAACTGCCCACCCGAAATGATTCTCCTGTCCGGTGCCATTGTTGGGGGGTTGGGGCACGGGCGGCGGCGAGCCCTGTATTTGCAGGACTTGAAAAGTCGGCATATCCGGCGTGCAAGTCACTCCGGCCTCGCCGCACATCGGCTGGAGCCCAAACGCGGTGTTGAAGATGTGCAGATCGCTGGCAATGGTGGGGCTCCCGAACGAGTCAATGATAGCAATCGTTTTACCCTTGCCAGTAAAACCCTGCGCATAAAGTGGGGGGTAGTTATAAGCCGCTGTCATCGCCGCCGGCGTAAAGCAGCGAACGCCGGCAGCGAAGCAGGCTGACTCAGGTGGCGGCGCTGTGCCGCTAGAAATCAAGTGCCAATCAGCTACAGCTGGCGAGAAAACCGAATGTCCAGCAAACTGAGGCACCACCCTAGATTGCGGGGACGCGGAACCCTGCTTTGCCGGCGGAACCGTACCCGCCATGAGCAGGCATATCACGATAGCTCCTGGCAGCCATCCTTTGTATTTCATGGGGACCTCCTTCGGCTTCATCATGTGCCGCGGAATCGTCGAGGACAGGAGAATGGTTATGCAACAGCTTGCATTGCATTTAGCTGTGCGACCCGCATTAGGCACCCGTGGGATTAGAAAATCAAGCTCTGAAAGCGAGCGGGGGGCGAGAATCACGCCTCAATCCATTGAAGGACGGATGCGATCACAGAATCACAGTCTATTTTGCGAAGTGGCGGATGCTAAAGGAGATCGGCAGGCCGACCAAGACCATGTGCACCCCGAGACCTAGAATTAGGTCATGGAACGTATAAGGGCCCCTGGCATGAAGCGCGGAGGGGAGCAAGACGATGAGCTTCATTACGTCGGGCACACCACGGCATTGGGTTAGCGAAACAAGTTGATATCGATAAAGTTGGCCATGGCTTGGTATCCGGCGTCGTTGGGGTGGAGGTGGTCGCCGCTATCGAAGGCTGGGCGGATTTGTTCCGGGTTGGCCGGATCGAGCGTCACCTTGTCAAAGTCAATTACGGCATCGAAGGCGTGGCTGGAGCGAATCCACCGATTCAAAGCCTTGCGCCGGGCTTCCTTCTCGGCGCTGAAGATGCCGGGGATGGTGTTGGCGCCGCTGAAAGGAGTTTGCGTGGCGCCAAAAACCTTCATCCCGCGGTCGTGGGCCCGCTCAATGAGTTGCTTCATGCCGGCGATCAAATCATCGACGCTAACGGCTTCGGAGGCGGGCGCAACCGGGGTACCTGGAAGTCCAATATCGACGATGCCGTCCAGAACGATGACGTATTTGACGCCGGGCTGATCTAGGGCGTCGCGATCGAAGCGAGCTAGGGCGTTTACGCCGAGTTCGACGGCAACCGGCGGCGCGTCGTGAAGAATGCGGTTGCCGATGATTCCTGCGTTGAGCACGCCGAGCGGGTAGCTTTGCTGCGACAGGCGTTTGGCGAGGAGGTTGGGCCAGCGGTGGTTGGTGTTTGGCGTAGACCCGTCGCCATCGACGCGGGAGTCGCCAAACACGGCTACGGCTGAGGTCGAGAGTGGTGCGCTGACGTCCACACCTGCGAGAAATATCCAGGAGGTGATGGCGCGCGGGTTGGCGATGGAAAGTGCGGCAGTCAGATTGCCGGTGCCCACATAGGAGGTTTGCTGCGCGAAAGAATGAATGCCGGCAGCGGTTGCTTTGTGAGGAACAAAGATGCTGATGGCGAGATCGCTCTCGGCGAGGACAGCGAGGTTCACCGGATCGCTGAGGACAAAGGCGTTGGGCGGAATCGTGACTTCGGGACGGCCGCCGAAGGTTAGGGCGTGATCGGAGGACACGAGAATGGCGGAATCGCTGGCGTGCAGCGCCAGATGAGCGGATCCGATTTCTAGGCTCTGCGGGCCGAAGAAATTCGAGAAACGGACGCGGACGAGGGAACCGCCGATGCTCAGGTGAACGATTTCACGGAGGGTCTGATTGTCGAATTCGAGTCCCTTTTTTTGGAGTTGGGCTGCCTCGAGAGGGGGAGAAGGGCTTGCGCCCCAGCTAACCACCCAGTGAGCCGGCTCCGCGGCGGCGACGGCCGTAAAGGATAGGGCGAGAAACGCCAGCGTAGTGGTGCGTCGCATGAGTTGTGCCATTGATCTCCCTCCGACGCAGGTTATTTCATCGCGGAATAATCGGTCGGACGCATATAGACTTCGTCAACTTTATACTCTTCGCCCGCCTTTTCGATGAGCGGGGCGGCCTGTTTCCGATATTCCGGAAAGGCGGGGTCGGCGTGAAGAGCGTGCCAGTTCTTTTTCGCTTCTTCCTGGCTGGGATGAGCTACAACGTAGATGAAGGTGTTGGCCCAGGCCGGATCATCGGTGGGGACCCAGTAGCCGACGACATTGAGATCGTGTTTGGATTGCAGCTTTGCAACGTCCCGGAAGATCGACTCGAGGGCGGGCACTTGGCCTGGAACAGTATGGTAAATCATTAGCTCGAAGACACGATGGCTGTCGGCGCGCACCTGGTTCAGGTGCATCAGGCGGGCGGTGATTAGCGATCCAGCGGCAAAAGAAAGCAGCGGGGCGACGCAAACGAGCCATCTTTTGCATTTCGCGGGGATGCGCACACAGGATCGTTTGTGGCTGGTCTTCATGAGTTCTTTCTCCTTTTTTTTCAAGTAAGCGCCCGACGCAACCCAGAAAATTCGCGACTCCCAATCTTGCCCAACTGCTGAATGCCGCCACAGGTCTATTTTGCGAAGTGGCGGACGCTAAAGGAGATCGGCAGGCCGATTACGACCATGTGCACCACGAGACCTAGAATCAGGTCATGAAGCGAATAAGGCCCGCTGGCATGAAGCGCGGAGAGGGGCAGGACGATGAGATTCATTACCTCTTCTACGGCGGCGCCGAAGAACAAGCCACAGACTAGCGGGTGCTCGGTCAAGAAGCGAAGCTTGCGGCTGACCGCGTAATAAACCCCCGCAGCCGAGCATGCGATGAAGAAGTGCAGTGCGACGCCCAGAACATAGGTGGCGACGCCTCCATGGACAGCTTGGCGTCCCAGCAGGCCAGCGGCGATAACGAGCGGAATCTTCCAGCCAAAGAGGACGCATGCCCGGAGAAGGTCTAAAGTACCAGCAATTCCACCGCCCGTGACGATGGCTAACAGGGCG
>Ga0307478_10000327_pt1 | contig 51315 bp, 45 predicted proteins | sample atmos_gasesECM4C_2_FD_203713 | JGI IMG/M metagenome (GOLD analysis project Ga0307478, IMG submission 203713) | Hardwood forest soil microbial communities from Morgan-Monroe State Forest, Indiana, United States - atmos_gasesECM4C_05 | ecosystem: Environmental > Terrestrial > Soil > Temperate...
GACGTCGCTCCGTCAGCTGCAGGGTGTGGTCAAGCACGCGGACATCGGGGCCGGCGGCGCGCCGGGACCGTTTGATGACCTGAACCGCGGCGTGGTTGGTGATCCTCGCGGCTCGAGCCAGAATGGCCTGACTGCCGAGTTCCTCGGCGATTACGTCTACGCGACCGCTACGCGCACCTATGGCGCCGCGGTATGGAACGACACGCGCAATGCGGCCGACTGCCCCGCCATCGATACCTACCGCGCCGGCATCGAGGCCGGGACCAACCCGACGGCACCGGCGCCGCTCACGGCGTGCCCACCGACCTGGGGCAACAGCGATATCTTCGGCGGCGCGTATCCTGACCCGACTCCGTAGGTTCAACGAAAACGTTCAAAGAGGGGTGCCAACGGGCGCCCCTCTTTTGTTTTGCCCTAGGATTGACCGCGTGAGCGTGGATGGCCAGGGCACTGGCTCTCGGATTCCTTGTCGGGTTTCCAATCGCCGTGTCGCCGGGACCGATCTTCTTCCTGGTCCTGCGACGCACGCTCGCCCGCGGCTGGCGTAGCGGTCTCGTTTCGGGCCTGGGCGTCGCCACAGGCGATGCCGCCTACGCCGCTCTGGCTGCCTTCGGGGTCGCGGCCGTCACGGCTTTTCTGACCGCGGAGCGCCGTTGGATCGGTCTTGTGGGTGGGATCGCGATTACGTTGATCGGTCTTCAGGCATGTAGACGCCCCCACCCTGACCCTCCCCCGCAAGGGGGGGAGGGAAATAATACGCCTGACCCTCCCCCGCAAGCGGGGGAGGGAAATAACACGCCTGACCCTCTCCCGCGAGCGGGGGAGGGAAATAGGCAGGGGCGAAATCCCCGAGGGGGATGGGATTATTTCTCGATGGTGGCGTTGACGCTCAGTAACCCGTCGACGATCCTGTCGTTTACGGCCGTCTTTGCGGGGTTAGGCCTTCACGTCGCGGGCGGTCGCGGACCCGCCGTCGCGCTGGTCGTCGGCGTCTGGCTCGGGTCGGTGGTGTGGTGGATTCTGCTGGCCAGCGGCGCGAGCAGGCTCCGCGATCGCCTCACGCCATCGATCATCCGCGGATTTGGTCTGGCCTCCGGCATTGCGCTCGTCGCCTTCGGCGTCATCGCGACTGGGGCGGCCTTAACCGCCTCAGGACACTAGGCTGGAGCCCGCGGCGGGCGTTTTCATCGGCTTGTTCGTGATCGGCGTCCGAAATTCGGGGAACCCGTTGGTCGAGGCGAACCTGTCGCAAGGGAGTCCTTGAGCTCGGTGGGAATGATGGTGCGCTTGAGCAGCTCTGTGCCGCGCAGCACCTGCGCTTCGGCCGGGATGCCCACGGGCCAATCCGTCAGAAAGTGCTGGAGGTCGTCGACGCCTTTCATCGGGTGACTCGCCAGGGCGACGAGAACGTCCTCTTGCTTGAGCCCGGCGGCTTGTGCTGGCCCATTCGCGTCGAGCCGAGCCACTCGCACGCCGCTGTCCTGTTCGAGCTGGTAGTAGCGGTTGACGCGGCGGTGGATCGGCCAGGTCTCCCCGGTGATGCCGAGGTAGGAGCGAATCACGCGGCCGTCCCGGATCAGCAGGGAGACGACGCGCTGGGCGGTATTGCTCGGCACGGCGAAACAGATTCCCTGCGCCATCGCGATGATCGCGGTGTTGATGCCGACCACCTGGCCGCGGGTGTCGACCAACGGACCGCCGGAATTTCCCGGGTTGAGCGCGGCGTCGGTCTGGATGATGTTTTCGATGGTGCGGCCACTCTGCGATCGCATGGTGCGGCCCAGGGCGCTGATGACGCCCGTCGTGACCGTCGACTGAAAACCGAAGGGATGACCGATCGCCACCACCAGCTGACCAACCTGGAGCTGCCCGGAATCGCCGAGCCGCGCAGACGGCAGGCCGGTGCCCGACGCCCGCAACACGGCGAGGTCGGTGTGGGGATCCTGCCCGACCAGCTCGGCCTTGAGCACGCTGCCGTCACGCAGCGTCAGCTCGTATGACTTGACCGCACTGGCGACGTGGCTGTTGGTGAGGGCATAGCCATCGGGCGTGATCAGCATCCCCGTACCAACTCCACTGACGCCGACCACGGCCGGACCCACCAGTTCAACGACCGAGATTACGGCTCGGGAGTAGGCGTCGAGAAGCTCAGCATCCGAAACCATTTGATCGGTCGTACCCACTCGAGAGAGGCTTAAACAACCCTATGATGGGTCGTCGATGGACCCGCCCGATTTCCTGAAACGGATCGTGGACTTCACGCGGCTGATGGAGGGCGAGAACCGCCAGAACTACGACTCGCACGATATCGCCCACTGGCGGGCGGTCTACGCGGACCTGATCCGGTTCAAGGAAGAGCTCCTGGGCAAGACGCGCGAGCACATCGAGGAAGTTCCCGATACCAAGAAAGAGCTGGGCGGGGTCGACCTCCCGTTCCTCGAGGCGGAGACGGAGCGGCTACGAAAAGGCCTGGCATTCTGGGAGTCGGCCAAGGCAAAGGGCTAGCGGCCGGCGACGTGGAGCCGCCACCCGCCGAGGTCATCCGGCTCCGGATGGTCCTCGATCTCTTCCTCGGCGGCCTCGCGGAGCAGGTCCTCGATGGCGCGCTGGCTCCTGATGAAGGCGGTCACGACCTCGGGGTCGAAGTGGGTCGCCGAGCCTTTGAGAATCTCGGTCTTGGCGTACTCGAAGGTGCGGGCCGCGCGATAGGGCCGGTCGGAGGTCATGGCGTCCAGCGCATCGGCGACGGCCAGGATACGGGCGCCAAGCGGAATCTCGTCCTCTCGCAGCTGATCGGGGTAGCCGTTGCCGTCCCAGCGTTCGTGATGATTGCGGATGAGCGCCAAGACCGGATCGAGAAAATCGATGCCCTTGAGCATGTCGACGCCGATCACCGGGTGGCGTTGCATACGCAGCTCTTCTTCGGGTTCGAGCCGTCCCTGCTTGCGAAGGATCGTGTCCTCGATACCGATCTTGCCGATGTCGTGCAGGACGCTGGCGCGGCGGATGGCACTGACCTCCGCCTCGTCGCAACCGAGCGCGCGGGCCATGATGACGGCGTACTCCTCGACCCGCTGGGTGTGACCATGGGTGTACGGGTCGCGGGCCTCGACGGCCGCCGCCAGCGCTTCGATCGTCATCAGGTAGGTGTCCTGGAGCTGCATCATGGTGACCTTCAACGAGGCGCTCTTGTCCTTCAGGCTGCGCGTCATCTGGTTGAAGGAATCGGTGAGCTCGCCGATCTCGTCCCTGGTCGTGACCGGCGCCTGGTGTTCGAGATCACCGGCGCTGACCAGGCGGGTCGCCTCGACCAGGCGATGCACTGGGCGGGTGATGCGGCGCGCCAGCCAGATGCCGATGGCGAGCGTGAACAGGACGCCGGCCAGAAACAGCGTCACGAGAATAATGCGCAGCTGGTTGGTGTCGGCCAGCAGGCCGGCACTCGAGGCGGTCGTCCCGACGTAGCCAAGGTTCGCGGTGCGCACGGTCCAGGGCGAGAGAATCTCCGTTCCGGGGCCGTCTGCGGTACGGGACAGCTCGACGACGCTCGTGGGTGTCACGCGGCTACGCGTCGGCGCGTCGAGCGCGAGCCCGGACCACTGGGCCTGGGGCAGGCTCAGCGAGGTGCTCAGCACCTGGCCGTTGACGTCGTAGTAGGTGATGTCGTCGTGGACTGACGCCTTGATGGCCGCGGTGCGATCGTCGAGGTAATCACCGACCAGGATGGCGCCCAGCAGGGTCCCGGTGGCACTATGCACCGGCTTGCCGGCAAAAACGGCCGCACGCGGTGCGGAGGCGACGATATCGATCGCATCGGCACCACCGCTCAGCATGTTGGTCACGCCCGGCCAGCCGCTGAAGTCATGGTTCATCGTCACGGTATCGGCGAGGGCCCCGTGGCCCACCACGCCGACGATCTCGTGGCCAGACGTGTCGATGGCCTCGACGATGACGTTGGGATGAATCGTCAAGGCTCGCTCGAGCCATGCCGTCAGGGTGGGGGTTTTGGCCCAGCTCTGGCTAAGGCCCGGGCCGTTGGCCAGCAGACGAAGGATCGCGCCCCGCTGGTTGTCGCCGGTCACGACCGCCGACTGCGTGACGAAGCCATCGTGGACCAGCTGGTTGTCAAAGGCCTCCTGGCTCCGGGCGTTCAGTTCGCCGGTCGCCGTCAGGGTGCCGACGGCGCCGATCGCCAGGGTGAGGGCGGCGAAGGGTAGGACGATCTTCAGGGCCAGCCGATGGCTGAAGCGGGGCATGATGACGGGCATGTAACGTTCGGTGGGTCGGCGAGCTTGCCCCGAGCTCCCGCGGTCGGCTGACCTGCCGGAGCAAGCTCCCACGGGGCTACGCCCCGAGCTCCGCGGTCGGCTGACCTGCTGGAGCAAGCTCCCTCGGTCGGCTGACCTGCTGGAGCAAGCTCCCTCGGTCGGCTGACCTGCTGGAGCAAGCTCCCTCGGTCGGCTGAGGTCGGCACACCCTCGAGCGTGCTCGCCGGGCCGGGCAGCTAAGTCCAAATCGGTCGTTGATCAGCCGGCGTGAACGCCTCGAACGTTCATGTTCAAATCCGGCGATGTGTGGGCTCGTTGACAACCTGGCGATCCGGCCCGTCTGCGTCGCGCCCGAGGGCGTGCCTCCCCGCCGACCGCGGGCGCTCGCTCCAGCCGGCGATGCGAGGTGGAAGCTATCCGGCGGGGGCGTCCTTGAAGAAGGCTTGAGGGCTCGGGTCGAGCTGGACCTGGTACTCGGGGAAATCCTGGGCGAGGCGTGTCCCGTCGGCCGGGAAGATGTAGTCGAGCTTGACGAAGTACCCGAGTTGCTGGGCCTGGCTGAGGAAGGCGGTCGCCAGCTGCATGCTGCTGAACACCGGCGCGTGGCGGGTGCCGGACGGTCCGGTCTGGCTCAGCAAGGGCATCCGCTCGGGGTCACGGCCTCCCTCCGACTCGACCACGATCACGAAGACACGCTCCGGCAACGGCATGCCGTCAGGATAGGTGAGGCGAAAGTTCCCCCTTACACTATGTGGCGATGACGCCGGCCGAGGCACGCGACGCGTTGACGCGCCTGCTGCAAACGCCGGAGAAGGACCTGGACCTCGCCGAGGCCGCCCTGCTGATCGCGGCCGAGGAGTACCCAGAGCTTCGTCCCGGGGTCTACCTCAACCAGATCGCCCGCATGGGGACGGAGCTAAAACAGCGGATCCGGGCCGAGGTCGAGCCGAGCCGCGTCGTCGAAAAGACGAACGCGTACATGTTCGAGGAACTGCAATTCAAGGGAAACCGCGAGGAGTACTACGACCCGCGCAACAGCTTCCTCAACGAGGTCATCGATCGTCGGGTCGGGATCCCGATCACGCTGGCGGTGCTGTATGTGGCGGTGGGGGAGAGGGCCGGCCTGCCGGTCCGCGGGGTTGGCATGCCGGGGCACTTTTTGGTCAAGTACGCCCCGGGCTCGTCCGCCGAGATTTTCATCGACGCCTTCAGCGCAACCACCCTGACTCGCGAGGAATGCGCGAAGATGCTGAGCGACATGTACGGTGGGGAAGTGAAGATGCGGCCCGCCTTGTTGGAGCCCTCGACCAAGCGGCAGATCCTATCGCGGATCCTCAATAACTTGAAGAGCCTCTACCTGTCGCGGAATGACCTGCCGCGGGCGCTCAGCGCCAGTGACCGGATCATGCTGACCGATCCGCATCTCACCTCGGAGTGGCGGGATCGCGGCATGATCCACTTTCAGATGCATCACGATGCCGAGGCCCTAGCGGATTTCACCCGGTACCTGGCCGTGCGGCCGGAGCCGGAAGACGCCACCCGAATCAAACAGCTGCGAGGCCAGCTGATCAGCCGAGTCAATTAGTGGAGCGGATCGGGCTCGTGCTTCGAGAAGGGCTGGTCTTCGGCCTGATCGCCGGTGTCTTCGCGCTGCTCGTCCGGCTGGTGTCGGTCTTTGCCACCAACGATGTGATGCCGACCGTGTTCTCCGACTTCGTCACGTCGGCGCTCGGCCTGCTCATCATCGGAGGCGCGGGGCGCAAGCTCGCCGCGTCGACAAAAGGGGTTGGCCCGGCGGTGCCGATGGGAGCGATCGCCGGCGGGATCAGCGAGCTGTTCCGCACGGTCCTGGCCGCGCTCATCCTCTCTTACCTTCCTGTCGGCCAGGCGGCGTTCAATCGCTTGAGCCCGACTGAGCAGCAGGCGTCATCGGACCTCGGCAGCCTGATCCTGACCCTTGGTCTTGACCTCGCGCTGGCGATGGCGTTCGGGGCGCTCATCGGCTGGCTCGGTGCCTGGTCGCTCTTGCGCTTCCGGCCACCGCGCGAGCCGGCGCCGTAAATCAGTTAGTGATCTGGCGAGGGGCGGGTAGAATGACCTCGATCGCGCTAGACGGGGAGTTAGCGGTGCCCTGTACCCGCAATCCGCTACAGCGGGGTCGAACTCCCCTTTGAGGGGTGCGCTGTCCGGAGCGTCGTTTCGTGCGACTGCGTTGATGGCCTGGTCCTGCGCGACCTGGTTCCGTGAACCCTGTCAGGTCCGGAAGGAAGCAGCAGTAAGCGGGGTGCCGGGGGCGCCGCAGCCCACCGGGCCTGAGTGGTCCGCGTTGCGTGCCCGGGCGGCGTTACAACGAGAAGGGGTGCGCGGTCAATTTTCAAATCTCGGGAGCGGCGGAAGCCCGGGCGCGTTGCGCAGGCGGCGCGCGCCCCTCAAGATTCCGACGGCGGCGAGGACGAGCGCGAGCGCGAGCGGTCCCCCGATGAGGCCGCCCTCGACCCAGTAGGCGCCTGGATGGACGATGTACCCATTGACAGGCGCGCTCGGGTAAAAGCAGACGGTAACCGTTCGGGGCGATCGATCGGCCATCGGCGGATTATCCGCGGTGAATTGTTGACCGCCGACCGTGTAATGTGCGACCCCTCCGTCAAAGAAAGCGGGGACGCAGCGTCCAGTCCACGTCACGAGGTCGGGCGACAGCAGCTCGGCCCACAGGAACATCAGCCCAAGCACGATGGAGATTCCGGCGACGACGAGATAGGCGCGAGCCTCACTCAGTACGTCTCCGAGCTTGAATTCAGCAGCCATTCCAGATCGAAGGGTGGCGATCCGTTATCTAGATTAGGTCCCGAATGCCCATTCGGGCACACCTCGGTACCCGGAATCCTGCTCCGCGAGGCGTTGACGCGACGCGACCGCTGGAGTCTGATCAACTGAGAGGATGCGAACCCACGACGCCGATCTTGGGCCCTCGGCGGAGCGGCCTATTCCTGCACGTTCCGACGCAAAGGGGGCCATCCCACCGGCGTTGGTGGAGCCGGGCGGCGGTTTCCTGACACCGGCGGCCGTCCTCCACCTGCAGCGCGCGGTGGGCAACGCGGCCGTCGCCTCCCTGCTCAGTCGACAGAGCCGGAGACCTCTCGCCGTGCAGCGGTACGAGATCGAGGGACCGTTCGACATCAACGATCCGGTCCACGAGACGATCACGCAGGAGGCCCTGAAGCAGGCCGGCATGATCGGACCCAAGGCGAAGTACTCGGACAAGGAAGCCTGGGAGTACGCTCGCGGCGCCATGTGGAACGACGACCCACAGGGGGAGCTGTTCGACAAAAACAAGAAACGGACGGACGACTACTCGTCAGGTCTCCAGTGGTATCGGCACTTCAGCGGCTTCGAAAAGCGCGCGGGCAAGGGTGAGCAGTTCGGGCCGGACGCCGAGCTTCTCGCGCGCAGCCATTTCGGCGACCTGCAATTTCTGCACGGAATGGCGGCGGACATGGAGAAGGCATCGGTGACGCGCGCGCACATGATGATGTGGGCGGAATTCACCTACAAAGTGGCAATCGGCGAGATTCCAGTGACGACCCGACTGGGTGAGGTCACGGTGCCGGGCTTTGCCGAACTCTTCCCCAAACAGAAGCAGTTCACCGTGAATGACCTGTTCCAGGTCGCGGAGGTCGGCGACGCGACGAAGCGTGCCGCGGGCAGTCTCATGCACATGATCCAGGACTCCTACGCGTCAGGGCACACCGAGCGCACGGCGGAGGCGGGCGGCCACAAGGGCGGGGTCGTCTCCTTCCATTCGTACGTCCACCAGAGCCACAAGAAGCACGACGCCTACGACAAGCTGCCCTCTGGAAAGGGCTCGGACGTGGAGAAACTCAGCCGTCTGCCAGGCGCGACCGACGCGGTGGCGAAAAGCGCGCAGATCCTCAAGCTGATCAAGGACAAAAAACCCTGGGAGGATGCGGAACTGTATCTGAAGCTGGAGGTCTTCAACCTCGAGCCGATGACCCGGCCGGCCTCGGCCGGGAAGGATTTCAAAGAGGACAGCGACAAAACACCAGAGCCGGCGCTCGAGCTGACGGAGCCGCTACCGCCCGTCAATGATGCGATCGTGCCCAAGACAGGCGTTCGGGTGGGGTGATCCGCTAAGCCGCATATTCGAGCCGCGGCTCATCGGACCCCGAGCCAGGCTTAGGAGCTTGTCGCTTGCGCCCGCTGGAGAGTGTCGGCCCGTGCCGTGGCCTTTTGGCGCCTCTCGATAAACAGGGTGCTGACGGCGCCGACGGCGAGAACCACGATGGTCACCATCAGCGAAGGTCGCACCGCGTTCGTGTAGGCCTGGTCAAATACCGTTTTGAACAGCACCTGGAGGGTGTGCGCCACGGCTGGTGGGATGCCGGCGGGGAGCTGAACACCACCCGTCTGGCCGACGCCGACCTTGAAGCCGCCAGACGCCGCGCGCGAGAAGCCGTCGATGAACTGGCTGCGGAAGGCCGGCGTCACCTGGCTCGCGTACGCGACCGCCTCGGCGTGCAGCTGCACCGCGAGTTGGTTCTGCAGGACGGCGCCGATGACGGCGCTGCCGATCGCCGCACCAACCTGCCGCACCGTGTTCAGGACGCCTGACGCGGCTCCGGCGATCTGCGGACGGATATCGCGCATGGCCACCGTCGTCAGCGGCGCAAAGGTCGCGCCCAGGCCGACGCCCGCGAGCGCGGCAGGGCCCCAGAACGTCGCTTGCGTGGCGCTGAGAGAGATCAGCATGACGGCCAATCCGAGTCCAGCCGCGAAGCAGACCAGTCCCGTAAAGAGGATCCATTTCGTCTCGAGCCGGTCGGACAGGCGCCCGGCAACCGGAGCCACGACGGTGGACACCAGCGCCATCGGAACGAAGGTCAGGCCCGCCTTCAAGGCGGAAAAGCCAAGCACCGACTGCAAGAAGATCGTCATCGGGAGGAAGAAGCCAATCAAGCCGAAGGCGACGACGGCGCTGATCCAGATCGAGATACTGAAGTTGAGGTTGCTGAAGAGCGAAAGCGGCACCAGTGGCTCGGTCTGGAATCGCTCGTAGACAATGAAGAGGATGAACACGATCACGCCCGCGGCGATGATCTCAGGGATCGTGATGACGCTCCAGAACGTGCCCCAGTCGTAGCGCTGCCCCTCGACGAGGCCGAAGATGACGCCGAAGAGTCCGGCGCTGGCGAGGATGACGCCGGGGATGTCGAGGCGATGCCGGCGGCCCGGCCGCAGATCAGGGATGACGAAGATCGCGCCGAGTAGCGCAATGATGCCCACGGGGACGTTGACGTAGAAGATCCAGCGCCAGTCAACGTAGGTGACGAGCAGGCCCCCGAGGGTGGGACCGGCCACGGCGGCGACGCCGGCCACCGCTCCCCATAGGCCAAATGCCGCCCCGCGCCGGTCCGGCGGAAAGATGAGGGTGATGATGCCCAGCGTCTGCGGGGTGAGGATGGCGCCGCCTAAGCCTTGCAGCACTCGCGCGGCGATCAACTGGTTGCCGTCCTGCGCCAGGCCGCACAAGGCCGAGGCAGCCGTGAAGATGATCAGGCCGATGATGAACAACAGCCGAGGTCCCACGAGGTCGCCCAGCCGGCCAAACGTAATCAACAGCACGGCGTAGACCAGCAGGTAAGCGTTGAGCACCCAGAGGATCTGGTCGAGCGAGGAATGCAAGGCGGGGATGATGCTCGGGATTGCGATATTCACGATCGTGGTGTCGAGCAGGATCATGAAGAAGCCGAGGCTGAGGAAGACCAGCACCAGCCACGGGTTCGCGCTCGTCTTGACGGCTTGTGGTGGTGTGGCCACGAAATCTAACCGAACGTGAAGCAGTAGGCCTCGATCCCCGGATCGAGGAATTCGATCTCGAAGGTGCGATCCTCGATCCGGCCCTGCTGGCGGATCAGCTGGTAGAGGCGCTGATCATCCGCAGTGGCCTGGCCCAGGCTGTCGACGTCGGTTCCATGGCTTGCGCCGGCGGCCTCGCCATCGATGAAGACCCGAAACCGAACCGAAGCGGCACCTTTGGGCGGCCCCATCACGAGATTGACGTCACGGGCATGAAAGCGGAAGGCGATTCGCCCGTTCGCCTCGTTGAGAACGGCGGCGCCCCCTGTGATCGTCCACAGTCCAGAGAGGGCCCAATCGTTCGGGTTCAGGCGGCTGGGAACGCTGTAGGCGCGAGGCCTGTTCGCGACCGCACCGCCCGGCGAGGCAAAACCTTCCGCCTGCTGGTAGCCGGTGTAGGTCTCTCCCGACTCGAGGGTGCTCGAGTCGGCGCCAACCTGGGTTCCCCCCGGTTGGACGGTTACCAGGTCATCGCCGAATCCGCTGAATCCCGCGTCCGCCAGCAATTGTTGAACGATCATCTCTGACATCTCGTAGGCGCCCTCGCCGTAGTGGTGCGCGCGGATCCGTCCGTGGGCATCCGCGAGATAGATCGCCGGCCAGTAGTTGTTGTCGAACGCCCGCCAGACCCCGTAGTCGGTGTCGACGGCAATTGGGTAGTCGACCCCCAGCGCCTTTGCTTGCTTGCGGACATTGTCGATGTCGCCCTCGAAGGGAAATTCCGGCGTATGGACACCGATCACCACCAGGCCTTTGTCGCCGTATTTCTCAGCCCAGGCACGAACATAGGGAAACGTCCGCAGCCAGTTGACGCAGGTAAAGGTCCAGAAGTCGACGAGAACGACCTTTCCTCGCAGGTCGGCCGGCGACAGCGGCTCGGAATTGAGCCACCCGGTTGCGCCGGCAAATGGAGCAAGCTCACCTTCGATCGGGAGCTTCGCGGCCCTGGCCTTCAGCTGCTGCATCAGCTGATCGTCGACCTTGACCATCTCGCGTGGCGGTTCCACCCCGGCCGGGTGCGAACCGGGAAAAAAGAACTGCTTTGCCTTCATGGTCGTCTACTCCTTTGACTTCACGTCGACGTCGTGAATCGCCTGGGCGAAGGCCTGAGGCGCTTCTTGCGGCAGGTTGTGCCCAATGCCTCCCGTGATGACGCGATGTTCGTACTTGCCTGCGAACTTTCCAGCGTACGCGCTCTGGGTGGGTGAAACGCGCCATTGGCATCACCTTCCAGGGTGATGGTGGGCACGGTGATGATGGGGCCTTTGGCGAGCTGCGCTTCCAGCTCGTCATATTGGGACTCGCCTGAAGCCAGTCCGAGCCGCCAGCGGTAGTTATGGATCACGATGTCGACGTGATCCGGGTTATCGAAGGACGCCGCGGTGCGATCGAACGTCGCATCGTCAAACCGCCACTTCGGCGAGGCGAGCTGCCAGATCAGCTTGTTGAAATCGCGTGTGTACTGGCGGTATCCAAGCCCGCCGCGGTCGGTGGCGAAGTAGAACTGGTACCACCATTGGAGCTCCGCCGCAGGTGGCAGCGGCTTCTTGTTCGCCTCCTGGCTGCCGATCAGATAGCCACTCACGGATACGAGCGCCCGGCAGCGTGGGGGCCAGATCGCGGCGACGATGTCCGCACTTCGCGCTCCCCAATCAAAGCCGGCAATAATCGCACGGTCGATTTTCAGGGCATCCATCAGCGCAATGGCATCGAGCGCGAGGGCCGAGGGCTGGCCATTGCGGAATGTCTCGCTCGACAGAAAGCTGGTCGTGCCATATCCCCGCAGGTAGGGGACGATCACCCGGTAGCCAGTCGACACCAGGCGAGGCACGACGTCGACGAAAGCGTGGATGTCGTACGGCCACCCATGCAACAGAATCACGGTCCGGCCGTTGCTCGGGCCCGCTTCGGCATATCCGACGTTGAGAACGCCGGCATCGATGTGCTTCAGGGGCCCGAGCTCGCCATTCACGGTCGTTCCAGCCGTCGCCGTCGTTTGCGCGACAGTGCTCACGGTTTGTTTCGCGCCCCAGCGCCGGACACCGGCTCCGCCACGGCCTGGAGCGCCTCCAGGATCACGTCGGTGACGGCCTGCGGTTGCGAAACCATGATCACGTGCGAACCCTTGATCTCGACCGCCCTGGCGCCCGCCCGCTTGGCCATCGAACGGATGACGTCGGTGCCAGCCGCCTTGTCGCCAACCGCGACCACGGCCCACGATGGGATCGTTTTCCAGGCTGGCGGTCCCGAGGCTTCGCTGAATGCGGCGGCCCCTATCGGACGTTGCGTGGCAGCCATCACCGCGGACTGCTTCTCGGGCACGTCGGCGGCAAAGGCATCGTGGAACTTTGCCGGGTCGACGATAAACTCCGGCGCTGTCTCCCCGTCCTTCCCGGTCGGATACAGGCGTTGGACGAGCGCGGTATTGAGGATGCTGTCCTTCGAGTTCGCCTCGACGGCGCCAAGGGTTTCACCATTCTCTGTCGCGAAAGCGGCCACGAACACCAGCCCGAGGACATTGTTGGCCGTGCTTGCGGCATTGCTGATGACGGCGCCGCCGTACGAGTGCCCGACCAGGATGGTTGGGCCGTCGATCTGACTGATGTAGCTCGCGATGTACGCCGAGTCAGCCGCCACCCCACGCAACGGGTTTGCCGGGGCGACGACGTGATGCCCTCCCTGCAGCAGCCGCTCGACGACGCCACTCCAGCTCGACGCGTCCGCGAAGGCGCCGTGTACGAGAACGATCGTCGGTTCGTGACTCATTTAAATCCTCCTCCTTCACGCTGGCGCGAGTAGTTACCTCACGCTGGCACCCGTCTTGGCGGTTTGCGCCGCCCCCTCCCGGTAGGGGGCAAGGAACCGGGTCAGCGCCGCGACCATCTCGTCGGGAGCCTGCTCGGCGAGCCAGTGGCCAATGCCGGGAATGACGAGGGTCTGGACATCATCGGCGGTGAGCTTCATCGTATCCCCAACCATGGCACCGGAGCTCTCCGCTCCGCCCATCGCGAGGACGGGCATCGGCAGCCGGCGAGTCTTGCGCTTCTCGTTCTGCGCGCCGGTGGCGCCGAACGCGCGGTAGAGCTGGAAGCTGCCGTGCAGCGCCTCGGGGCTCGAGGCGAGCCCGTCAACGTAGTACTGGACGGCGTAGTCCGGCAGTTTGTGCGTCCCCGCCGACGCGAAGAACTCTGCGCCGAAGAAGATGCTCTCGCGTCCCCTGACGAGCTTCTCGTTCGTTTCCTTGAGCTGGTTGAACGGAATGTGCCAGAGACGGTCAACGACCTGGTCGGGGAGGATCAGCGGGTTGGGCGGCGTGATGCCGGGGAGAGGGGCCTCGCCGACGGCGAGACGGACGACCCGGTCGGCGTGATCGGCGGCCAGTGCGTAGGCGATCAGCATTCCGGTGTCGACGCCGACCACGGCGAACTGCTTGTGGCCGAGCGCATCCATCAGCCCGACAAGGTCGTCCGCGAGGGTGCCGGTGTCGTAGCCAACCTCCGGCTTATCGGAGAGCCCAATACCGCGCTGGTCGACCGCGATGACCTCGAACTCCCGGGCGAGTTGCGGCATGACGAGGCGCCAGTAGTACCAGGACCCGGGCCAGCCGTGGATCAGTAACAGCGGCGGGCCGTCGCCGCCGATGACGGCGTGGAGGCGCACGTCACCGGTGTCGATGAACCGGCTGGTGAAGGTGTCGGTGAACCCGGCCGGAAGTTGGGGCGCTTGGGAAACGGAACCCGGGCCTTCTCCAACGGACGATGTGTCGCGGGTGGCCTTGCTCATGTTTGGCGACCTCCTTCACAAATCCGCTAGCGCAACGATCTAAACGCCGCGCGCATCTCCTGGCTGAAGACCTCCGGCTGTTCCCAGGCGGCGAAGTGACCGCCCGTGCCGGCCTCGTTGAAGTAGATGAGGTTGGGGTAGACCTTCTCGGCCCAGCTGCGCGGCGCCTGGATGATCTCGTTGGGGAACACGGTGAACGCCACCGGCAGCGAGAGTTTAGGCGGCGCCTGCCCGGACTTGAGCGCGGCGAGGATGCCCTGGGTTTCCTCCCAGTAGATCCGGGCCGCCGATGTTGCGGTGCCGGTCAGCCAGTACAGCGTGACGTTGTCGACGACGTGGTCGCGGGTCAGGCCGCCGGTCGGGGCGCCGTCGAGAAACAGACGCGAGATCTTTGCATAGCTGTCCGGGTCGTGGTCGAGCATCCAGGCGGCGAGCCCGACCGGCGAGTCCGTCAACGCGTATCCGACCGTCTGCGGATGCTCGCCCTGCTCGACGAGGTAGCCCCTCCTGAACACGGCGGCGGTCGCGTTGGCAGCCTTCGGTTCCTTGTCGGCGCCGGCCGCGACAAAGGCGATGGCAAGCCGCTTGAGCAGCCCTTCCGGTGCGGGAAAATAGCCAGCGAAGATCGCGGCCTGTACCGCTGTCGGGAAGGCGCTGAGCAAATTGAGGTGGATGCCCAGCAGCCCTTTCGGGGCCAGGCGGCCCATCGCATCGGTAACGCTGGCGCCCTGGTCGCCGCCCTGGGCCACGTAGCGCGAGTAGCCGAGGCGGTTCATCAGCGCCGCCCAGGCTCCCGCGATGCGGCCCGGGCCCCAGCCCACCTCGGGCGGCTCGCTGGAGAAGCCGTAGCCTGGCAGGGACGGGAGCACCAGGTGGAACGCGTCCTCGGCCTTGCCGCCATGCGCGGTCGGGTCCGTGAGCGGGCCGATGACGCCGAGCAATTCGAAGACCGAGCCTGGCCAGCCGTGCGTGATGATCAACGGCAAGGCATTCTCGTGCCGCGACTTGACGTGGATGAAGTGGATATCGAGCCCGTCGATTTCCGTCTTGAACTGGGGCAAGGCGTTGAGCTTCGCCTCGGCCTTGCGCCAGTCGTAGTCGGTCGCCCAGTAGCGGCAAAGCGCCTGAATCGTCGCGAGCTGCACGCCCTGCGAGCCGTCCTTGACGAGCTCCTTCGATGGCCAGCGCGTGGCCTGGAGTCTGCGCCGAAGGTCGTCCAGATCGGATTGGGAAGCCTCGAAGTGGAAGGGGCGGATGGCGACATCGATAGCGGTGGCTGCACTCATCTCTTTTCTTCCTCCTGGTTAGCGAAGCGACCGGAATGTTGCTCGCATCTCGTCGGAAAACAGAGTTGGTTGCTCCCAGGCGGCAAAGTGTCCGCCTACGGGAAGTCGGTTGTAATGGATCAGCTTCGGATAGGCCCGTTCCGCCCAGCTCCGCGGCGCTTCGTAGAGCTCGTCCGGAAAGACGCTCACCCCAACCGGGATCTTCACGCCCTGAACGTCGAAGAACCCGAACTTGTTCTCCCAGTAGAGGCGAGCCGAAGAAATCCCCGTATTCGTGAGCCAGTACAAGGTGGCGTTGTCGAGAATGTCGTCGCGCGATAGGCCGCCCGGGTTTCCAGCAAAGGCACGCGCGATCAGCTGGTAACTCTTCGGATCGTGGTCGAGCATCCAGGCCGCCAGTCCGACCGGCGAGTCCGATATGCCGTAGAGCGTTTGGGGGCGCTTGGTCATTTGGGTGGCGTAGGCGGCATGGTCGGCAAAGAAATCGTGCAGCTCCTCGTAGGCGCGCTGCTCATCGGCAGACAGTCCCGCGGGCGTTGGCGCGCCTGCCAGGACGGCTGTCCACACGTCAGCGGGAACGGTGCCCGGCATGTTGGTGTGAATGCCCAGCAATCCCGGAGGGGCCTCGACGCCCAGCCGTTGCGTGATGGCGGCTCCCCAATCGCCGCCCTGGGCCACGTAGCGGCTGTAGCCAAGACGCTTCATCAGTTCGATCCAGGCGCGCGCGATACGGAGGGGATCCCAGCCGGTCGAGGTCGGCTTCGCTGAAAACCCGTGGCCCGGGATCGACGGAATCACCAGATCGAACGCGTCCGATGCTTTTGCGCCGTGGGCCGTGGGATTGGTCAGTGGGTCGATAATCTTCAGCTGCTCGATGATCGAGCCGGGCCAGCCATGGGTGACGATGAGCGGCAACGCGTTTTCGTTCTTCGACCGAACGTGAATGAAGTGAACATCGAGCCCATTGATCTCCGTCACGAATTGCGGAAGGGCGTTGAGTTTCGACTCGCACTTGCGCCAGTCGTAATCGGTCATCCAGTGGCGCGCGAGTTCCTGAATCGTCGCCAGCTCGACGCCCTGCGTGTCGTCTGCGACGGTCTCCCTGTCGGGCCACCGCGTGGCTGCGATACGGCGGCGGAGGTCGGCGAGCTGTTCTTCGGGGACGTTAACCCGGAACGGGCGAATATTCGGATCGGACGTGGATGTCTGCGGACGGGCTACAGTGTCGACCTTGCCCTTGCTCACTGAGGGTCCCCCTTCTGCTGCTGTGAGTGCTAAAGGCCGTACGAACTAGATCCGTCGACCTTGTGGTCGCCGAGAATGGGGCATAGGCAGAATCCCTCCCACAAAACGTGGCCGCCTTATCAGAGGTTTAGCACCGTTTTATGAAGATGTCAAACCTTTCCATCGATGGCATCTCGATCGCGAGCTAAATGTCTGATCTGGAAATTGGTGTGGTACTGAACGCTGCTCGGATCTACCGCGATCCCTGACTAAACTACGGTGACCGATCATGGCGAACTCGTTCGAATCTTCCTACCTCGGAACGCCCGCGTGGGACATTGGCCGTCCACAGCCCGCCATCGTGCGGCTTGCCGAGACCGGCCAGATCACGGGGTCGGTACTCGACGTTGGATGCGGGACCGGCGAAAACGTCCTGTACCTGGCAGAGCACGGCTATGTGGCGACAGGCGTCGACGGCGCGCCGACTGCGATCAAAAAGGCTCGGGCCAAGGCCAAACGGCGTGGTCTCAACGCGTCGTTCGAGGTTGGGGATGCGCTCAACCTGCCAACACCCGAGCGACAGTTCGACACCGTCATTGATTCCGGCCTGTTTCATGTGTTCTCCGACGACGAGCGTCCCCGCTTCAGGGAAAGCCTTGGGCGCGTGCTTCGACTCGGCGGCACCTACTTCCTCATGTGCTTCAGCGATCGGCAGCCAGGCGATTGGGGGCCACGCCGGGTGACCCAGGCGGAGATCCGGGCGGTCTTTAGCGATGGCTGGCGTGTCAATTCCATCGAAGCATCGGCCTTCGACACCAATCTTGTTGAAGCCCAGGCCTGGCTCGCGACGATTTCGCGAACATGACCTAGAACCGATTGCCGCGAGGCTAGGTCAGCGACGCTTCGAAGATGCTCTCGATCGAGTTGTTGAGGGTGGCGTCGAACTCCGTATCGCTCTGGTAGACCGACAGCCCCTCGGTGAAAGCGCGCGAGAAGCTGGCGATCACGCCGTGATTTGCGGCCAGCCGGCTGTCTGCCTCCTCGCGGTCGTAGCCGCCGGACAGCGCCGCCACTCGCAAGACGTTCGGGTGGCTCACCAGATCGGCATAGAAGTCGTCGACGTCCGGCAGCGAGAGCTTCAGCATCACGGCTTGCTTGGATCTGAGGTGGCCCAACTGGTCCGCGATGTTCTCCTTGAGCAACTCCTCGGCCTCGCCCTTCTCAGGGCTGTGGATGTCGACCTCCGGCTCGATGATCGGCACCAACCCGGCCGCCAAGATCTGTTCGGCGAGTTCGAACTGCTGCTCGACGACGGCCTTGATGCCCGTGCGGCTGGCGAGCTGGATGAAGGAGCGCATCTTCGTCCCGAATACCCCCTTCTCGTTGGCACGTGACAGCAGGGAAGCCAGGCCCGTTATCGGTTTCATCACCCGGACTCCGTCCTGTTCGCCGGCGAGTCCCTTGTCGACCTTCAAGAAGGGGACCACCGTCTTCACGTCCCAGAGGTATGACACCGTGTCCCGACCGTCGATCTCACGATTCATGGTGTCTTCGAACAAGATGGCTCCAAGGATGCGATCGCCGTCGAAGCTCGGACTCTGGATGATCCGGCTGCGCATGGCGTGGATCAACGCGAACATCTCGTTGTCGTTCGAATACTGGCTCTTATCGATGCCGTAGAGCTCGAGGGCGCCGGGGGTGCTGCCACCGCTTTGGTCCAAGGCGGCGATGAACCCCCGCCCGGACTTCACCTTTTGGAACTGTTCCTCGGTGCTCGTGCTATTTCACAGCGGCAGGAAGTTTCATGGCGGCCAGGAGGTCACGGCAGGCCCGCTCGCAGCGCCGGCAGGCCTCGGCGCACACTCGGCAGTGCTCGTGCATCCGGGCATGATGCTCGCACTCGTCGCCGCAGCTCTTGCAGCTGGCCACGCACGCCTCCAGGAGCGGCTTGACGACGTTGGCGTCCCACTCGGCCGGGCGGCTTACGACCCCGACCGTCGCGCCGCAGACGTCGGTGCACTCCAGGCACAGCCGGATGCACTTGACCAGCTCGGCGACGTTCGGCTCGCTCAAGTCGGCGTCGGCGTCGGCCGCGCAAGCCTGGGCGCAGTCGTTGAGCGCGTCGATGGTGGCGGCCAGCACGCCGGAGTCGACGTTCAAGTCGTGTCGATAGGTTTCCAGCATCTGCCTGGCGTAGCTCATAGCTCCCTCCTTGCGACGGCCACGGAAAATGTGCCGCAAGTCTAGCTCGTTTCGAATCACCTTTAGCTACCGTGCGATGCGGTCCACGCGACAAGGCGGTCGACGTCCCAGGCGTTGACGACGTTGGCGGGATCAACGCCGCCGTCTGCCGCCTGTTCGCACCCGATCCCGATCCATTCCAGTTGGCCGGGGGGGTGGGCATCGGTGTCGATGCTGACGTAGCAGCCCGCGCCGACCGCCAGGAGGAGCAACTCAGCCGGAGGGTCGCGCCGCTCCGGGCGGGAGTTGATCTCGACCGCCGTTCCGGTGCTCGCGCATGCCGCGAAAACCTTCTCGGCATCGAACGTCGAGGGCTTGCGACCCCGTCCGACGACGATCCGGCCGGTGCAGTGCCCGAGGATGTCGCTATGGGGGTTCTCGATGGCCCGCACCATCCGCCGCGTCATCTCGGGAGACTCCATTCGCAGCTTGGAGTGGACGCTGGCGACCACTACGTCGAGCCGGCTCAGCAAATGCTCTTCCTGGTCGAGCGTGCCGTCTTCGAGAATGTCGACTTCGATCCCGGTCAGGATCCGGAACGGTGCGAGCTCGGCATTCAGCTGTTCGATCAGATCGAGCTGCCGGCGGAGCCGCTCGGCGCTGAGGCCGTTGGCGATCGTCAGGCGTGGACTGTGGTCGGTCATGGCCAGGTAGGCATGTCCGAGCGATGCGGCCGCCTCCGCCATCACCCGCACCGGGCTACCGCCGTCCGACCAGTCGGAGTGGCTGTGGCAATCTCCCCGCAGAGCCGAACGCAACTTGTTCGCCGCCTCGCTGAAGGCCGGTCCGCCCCGTTGCTCGAGCTCGAGCAAGTAGGCCGGGATATCGCCCGATAGTGCTTCCGAGATGACCCTGGCGGTGGTCTCACCGACCCCCGGGATCTGAGCCAACCTCCCCGATTCGTGCAGCGCTTTTAACTGCCCAGGTTCAAGACCGGCCACCGCCAGACCCGCCCGGCGGAATGCACGCACTTTGTAGGACTCCGCACGCCCCCGCTCCAGCAGATTGGCGATCCTCTCGAGGGCCTCAACCGGCCCAGGCACTCGGGTCACGGGCTTCACGGTAGCGAAGATGTGATCGGATGCTGCCGAAGCATCGTCGATGAAGAAGTCTCAAAATAGGCTGGTAGCTGGCAACACACGCGGGAGGGTCATGATGGGACGGGTATCGCACTTCGAAATCACGGCGGACGACCCCGAACGAGCGGCAGCCTTTTATCGAAAGGCATTCGGCTGGGAGATCACCGACTGGGGCGGACCGTTCAAGTACCTGCTGGCCACGACGGGTCCGAAGGATGCGGTGGGCATCGATGGCGCAATCATGGAGCGCAGCGAACACAAGCAAGCCGTGATCAACACCATCACCGTCGACACCTGGGAAGCGGGCGCCCGCGCGGTTGCGGACGCTGGCGGCAGCGTGTTGCAAGACAAGACGGCCATCCCAGGCCAGGGCTACTTCGCGTATTGCCGGGACACCGAAGGCAATGTCTTCGGGATCTTCCAGGCCGATGAAACCGCCGGGCAGCAGACGGCGGGAGTCGGCGCCGGCGAGGCTAAGACCAGCCAGAACTAAGTCAACGAAGCTCCTCGGCCCGAAGACGAGTTTTGCATCTGGGCCGAGGAGCTCCCGGCCGAGCGCAAGATGGCGACTGCGGCGCCAACGATCCACACCTCTTGGGCTATGGAGAGGAGGATCGCCAGGATGAGGCCGGTGACTGTCCGACGATGCCGCAGAGTCCTGCAGCGATGCGGAGCGCCCGCTCGGACACCGCGTCACTCCTCACGACGGTCGATGCGATCGTTCATCTCGTCACTGGCGTTAGGAGCTTCACACGGGTGAGACGTTCGCACGCATTGAGAAAGCTGTTCTGCATATCTATATCCGATGCCGCCGGGTGAGGCGCGAACGGCCTCTTGTGATAGAAATAGCGGCCGCTCACGAGCGCGCCGGGCTCGTCGCTGACCGCCAACCACACCTGGGTGTCAGCGCCCTCCTCCAGGTCGTCGGTTGCATTGGGCCCGCCCATCCTGGTGGGGACCCATCCGGGATCGACGGCATTCGACCGGACCTGGGGCCACAAGCGCGCCACGGCAAAGGCGAGCATGACGACGAACAGCTTCGAATCCGCGTACGCCTGCAATCCGTTCCAGCGCCGGCGTTGCCCCTGCAAGTCGTCCAGATCCGGGTGGCCGCCGCGGTGCAGGCCGGAGGCGATGTAGATCAGCCGTTGGGGTCCATTGATCAGCGCCGTGAGGAGATACGGAGCCAGCGTGTTGATCGCCAAGACCTCATCGAGCGCATCGACCGTCTCGTGCCGCGGTTCACCCGGGCGGTAGACGCCAGCGTTGTGGATGACGGCCTGGAATGGCCCGATCGCGTTGGCCTGCTGGGCGAGGTCGCGCGTCTCAACGATGCTGGCCAGGTCGCCGGCGAGTGCCTGGCGAGCGCCGGGGACAGCGACCAGGGCGTCGCGCGCTCGATCGCGGTTGCGGCCATGCAAGACGACGTCGTGTCCCAATGCCACGAGGCGTCGGGCAGCCAGCTGCCCGAGACCCTCAGCCGAACCGGTAATGAATATGCGGGCCACGTGACCTGGTCCTCCTCTCTAAAGAAATTACCCTCTGGCGAGACGGAGCATAGCTGTGAAGCCACTCAAAGTCCGGTCTTCGCCTCGATTCTCCCGGCCTTCACCGCCTTTTTGAACACCGCGTAGTCGCGCTCGTTCTGGTCAGCGTAGGCCTCCGCGAATGAGGCCATCGCGCGATCGAAGGTGTCGCCCTGGCCGAGGTAGGCAGCGATGGCGATGCAGTCGCCCGAGCGGGCGTGGGCGCGCGCGAGCGTCCAGGCGCAGAGCCGTCCCCAGACCTTCAGTGTGGAAACCGGTTTGCCGCTGACGTCAAGCGACCACTTCCAGTCGCGCAGCTGGCGCACATAGTAGTCGTGCTCCTTCCCATCCAGACTCCTCATCCGCTCCCAGCCGAGGAAGATGTCGCTGGCCGCCTGCATCAGTCGCTGGCCGGACACGACACGCTCGCCGTGGTTGCGGTACTCGCTCGACCCTGCGAACCGCTCGAGCACCGACTCCTCCGCTTCCTTCGCCTGCAGGAAGAGGGGATCGGAGCTATCCCGGCCGAGAAAGAACAAGATCCACGAGCGGGTCCCGACACTGCCGACTCCGACGACCTTCCGTGCCAGCTCGATGAAGCGATACCCCTCGAGCAAGTGCTGACGATCGTTCGAGAGCGTCCGGCGGTAGCCGAGAATGACGTCCAAGAGCGAGCGCTGTTCGCGCTCAGCCTTGATTTGGGGATAGAGCTCGAAGATTGGGATCATCAGCGGCGGATCGCTGACGATTCGCTTAGTCCCGTGTACCGTTCGGGTCAGCTTCGAGAACGCCTGTAGGTTGTCGTGGGTGCGCGCCCTGGCCAGGTCCTGCACGAGCAGCTTGAACTCCCTCGGTTGCAGGCCCTTCCTGACCTGCCCGAGGAGTTCGTCGACGTCGACGTGAGAGGACCAGACATCGATCGTCGGCATGGCCGCAAAGCGCGTCATCGCCGTGCGGTATTCGGCGGCCGCCGCCATGACGATTGATCGTCGATCGGCGACGGCGTAGCCGTTGTCGCGACCTGCCACTGCGAGGCTGGCCACCAGTCGCTTGAGGTCCCACTCCCATGGCCCCGGCAGAGTCTCATCGAAGTCGTTGACGTCGAAGATCATGCGACGCTCGGGGGAGGCGAAGGCACCAAAGTTCGAGAGGTGCGCGTCGCCGCAAATCTGGGCCCGGATTCCCACACCGGGCATCGAGGCAAGGTCCGCCGCCATGATGAGAGCGGCACCGCGGAAGAATGCGAACGGCGATGCCAGCATCCGGCCGTGGCGGATCGGCACCAGGTCCGGGACTCTGGTTACCGCCTGGCTCTCGAGCAGCGCAACCGGATCGGATCGACCAGTCGAAGGCGCGTAGACGCCGTGGCTCGAGCGCGGAACTTCGGCACGCGCTGCCCGACCGCGCGCAACTCTTTCCTCAGGCGTGAGGTGCGGGACCATCTGGCTGGCGGTATAGCGGCGCGGTGGACGCAACGGAGGAAGGGCTTTCGCAACGGTGGGGCGGCGTGTGATCCTCCGCGGCGTGGTCATCGGTCTGTCCCTGATAGAGCTACAGGAACGACCGCGCCGGCAGTTTGAATAGCGACTCGGCGTTCCTCCGCTTGCATGTAGCGGAGGGTGCCGAGCAAGGCCAGGTCGACAAGCACTTCAAAGAATCCGTAGAAGCCCGCATCGAGGAGCAAGAAGGGTTGGGCCAGCAGGAGATCCACCAGGATCGCCAGCTCGAAGGCGTGATACGCGCGCAACCGAGATCGCGGCAGCCAAAAGATGCCGACCACCGTGAACCCGGCCGCTATCACCGCCGCCGCCGCCTCGATCCACCCGATCGGTCCGGTGCGCTCGGCTTGCGCGAGCGTCGTCTGGGCGCTGGCGCTTCCGCTTGCGGCGGCGCCGGCCACGATCAGGGCGTAAAACACGAGCAGCGCGACGCCCAACGCTTGCAGCGAGAACAGGGCCGCGAGCGTTCGGCGAAACCACTGGGTCGCAACGACGGCCCCGTACCCGTGCCGAGCGGCGGAGGCGATCCGCTCGAGCCGGGCAGGCAGGATCGCTTGCACCGGTGCAGACAGAAATTCCTGCCGGAGGATCGGCACGAGTGGATTCGCCTGGTCGGCCGCAGCTAGCAGAGCGAGCCCGCGATCCCGCTCGGTCGGTGAGAGACGCCCCGCGACGAGATCGGTCGAAAGCTCAATGGCGTTCACCAGACTCTCCGTCGGCGTCATCGGCCCGGAGCGACGAATCCACCGGACGGCCAGGACCAGCGTGGCAAAGACCACGTAGATGAGCGCCGCCGTCGGCTTGAAGAAATAGTTGTTGTCGGACGTTACGAACTTGCCGAGCTCATCGATGAAGGCGCCAAAGCCGATCCCCCCGATCAGGGCAGCGATCGGCCGGATACCCGAGGTGACGAAGGTCAGCAGGATCATGATGGCGACGACCATGCCCAGTCCGCCCCAGAGGACGTGGGCGATGTGGAGACCTCCGCCGCCGATCTGCGGGTAGTTCGTCGCCTTCAGGTAGACGCGCAGCGTCAGGACCGTAAGAACCGCAGCAACCAAAAAGAGGTCCAGGGATTCGGGCTCGGCGCTTCGGATCAGGTTTTGCAGCCGATTGGATGCCACGGACAAAGGTTAGCCGCCGGTCGCAGAGAAGCGGCGCGCGCGCGGATCAGCTGGGCGGCCTGAACCGCGCCACATCTAGCCAGGGCGCGACAACCGATGAATCGAGGATGTGACTTGCCAAATACTTCGCGGTGGCCGGAGCGGACTGCATTCCAAGCGAGCCGTGGCCGCCATGTACATAGAGCCCGTCGCGATGGGTTTCGCCGACTATCGGAAGACCGTCTGGCGTCATTGGTCGGTGCGCATACCACGCCGATCGTATGGCGACGCTGCCAAGCGCGGCTGAGAATCTCATCGCGCGTGCCGCGAGGCGCTGCGGCATGTCGACGCTCTCGACCGCCTCTCTTAAGGTTGGAGCCAGGGATGCGCCGAGGAGGGCGCCGCCGGACAACTGCGGCACAAGCACGAAGGCTTCGAGTACGGGCCGATAGTAGTTTCCCCCTGCAATGTCTTCTAAGGTTGGCAATTGGACGGCTCGACCGACCTCCTCTTGATCGGGCCACGAGATCTCCTCGATGAGCCACGGCAACTCGAAACCAAGTGGTTCGGCGCGCATCAGCCATCCACGCCCGGCGCTCACAGGAACCGACCCCAGAAGGTCTGACAGCCACGGGCCGGTGGCGACGATCGTCGCGTCGGCATCTATTCGGCCCTGGTCGGTCAGGACCCCTTCAACCCGTTCGCGCTGGCCCGCGAAACCAACCACCTCGACGCCGGTTCGGACGTCGACGCCGGCGCCCCGTGATGCGTAAGCAAAAGCGGCGGTTGCTTGACGGGCGTCCACGGTCCAGGCGCCCTGAACAAGATATCCACCTGCGACGTCTGGGGCAAGGGTTGGCACGGTTCGTCGTAGGTCCTCGGCGGAAGCCGCTTCGACATGGCCTCCCAACCGCGAGATCGCCTCGGCCCTCAATCGGCTCTTGTCGAGCTGAGGTTCATCAAACGCGAGCAACAACTGGGTTCGCTCGCGGAGACCGAATGAGATCGCCCCATCCGCGAGTTCTTTGTAGGACTCGATTGACTCCCTGAATAACTGCATTACCTCGGGTTCCGCTTGCTGGAGAAGAGTTCCAGTATTCCGGCCCGAGGCCGCTGCCCCGATGGCTTTGCGCTCCAGGAGAGAGACATGCGCGCCGCGCCGCGCCAACTCAAAGGCGACCGTGCACCCTGCGATACCACCACCAACGATGACGACGTCAGGCATTCGACCTTTAGTTTGCCAGCTAACGCTAAGGTGGTCGGCCAATGGCAAAGGTACGACAGATGGCGTCGATCCGAGCCGATTCGATTCGGGAATCATCGGGGCGCTCCGGCGCACGCTTGTCGACGTGGTTCAGGGGTACTTCAGGTGAGCCGCTCGGTTCCACTCATCGATATTGCTGAATCGCTCGGTCGGCTCATGCAAAGTTGCGTTTGGACGCCCACTAATCAGCGCCTTCCTATGCGGGTGGCCCTAACTGGGTCCAGTCCGAGCTCCTTAGGCGGCCGCTCGAGCGGTGTGCTGTTTGAGTTCAGCCTGAAATGCCTTTGCGACATCGCGTGTCGGGATCCGAAATGGGGTCCATCGATTGGCGCGTTGTGGATTCAACGTTGTCGTGAAGAGTAGATACGCGCCTTTGCCGGTCGCCAGCCTTGCGAAGTCCGTCGACCGTATCAGCCAGCTCCACGGATACCACTCGCCGGCGCGGCCCGCGTAATGCTGCACCAGGATGAAATGCCGTGGGTGAGGCACGAACGTCGCCATATGGATGTTGGCCTGGATCAGCTCGGTCGAACTGGTGGCGGTGCCGCCGTGGATCGCGACTGACGCCCACGCGCCAGTCGACTTCGAGAACGCCAGCCGGTGGCGGCCGAAGACGTCGGGTTGCGCGGCCATCAGCACCTCGTCGCCGGTCGCGGCCTCGAGGAATGCCGCGTCGAACGCGCGCTTGAAGAAGGAATTCATCTCAAGGGGCTGGGCGGAGACGGTGGGCAGCGACGATTTGGGTGGCAGGACGGACCAGCCGTTGGAGCCAGCCAGGTCTCGCAGCGCGATCTGGTATTTTGCGGCACGATCGCGCGCCACGCCCGAGCGGCTGGCAGAGAACGTCCAGCGCGAATCGCTACGACCAGGAACGTGAATGCAGACGCGGTCGAGTTCCAGGCTCGGCACTTTCCAAGCCGGATCGGCGGGTCCGCGCGTTGGCAGGTCGAAATAGACAAACGTGAAATTCAGGTTCGCCCGCGGATGAAGAGCGGGTGTCTCGAAGGAAAGATGAACCTGATTGCCCGAATGCAGGCTTGCCGTGCCTTTGATCTGATCGAGCCGGAAGTCGTAGCTGCCCACGGGTGCGCGAGCGCGATCGTAGCCGCCCGTGTCGTGGACCGGCACCCAGGTCTCGAGCTGCCCGGGCCACGAGAGCACATACGCCTCATCGAGTCGGTTTTCGATGATCCATCCGAGCTGAGCGTCGCTTGGCCGCCAGCTCCCAGCAGGCGGATCGATGGCCCGAGGATGTTGACGCATATCAGGTCAACGCCCGGTTTTGCGTCCTCCTGCTCTGCGTGACGCCGGTGTTCGGTAGGCCTGTGGGAGGATGGATAGGTGACCACGGTCGCGCGCCAGTCGGCCCGAGGGGCGCTCATTGCCTTGATCGGCGTTTCCTTAGCGGGCACTGCCGACGTTGCAGAATTCCTGGTCACGCGAAGCACGATGCTCACGGACGCGCCTGGTCGCGCGGCGGGTTCGGTCGTCGGGCTCGTCGCCTGGGCCGCACTTCTCGGAGTGGCAACGCTGCGCTACGCGCGAGGTGAGCGACGCGGAGCGCGCCCCGCGACGATCGGGCTAGCGGGACTGGTTGCCGTCGGCAGCGTCGGTCTGACGGCTATCCACTTGAGAGCCGGGGTCGGAGGAGTGCGACCGATTGTTAGCGGCGTACTTGGGGTGTTGGCGTTGGTTCTGGCGCTGGGCCCCACCCAGCCCTCCCCCAGAGGGGGAGGGGAATAGAGGGCCCTCCCCCAGAGGGGGAAGGGAATAGAGGGCCCTCCTCCGGAGAGGAATAGAGTGGTTTTGTAGGCGACCGAACCGTGCCAGGTTCCCAGGAGGAGAGCGCCATGCCGATTTATGAGTTCAAATGCTCGAAATGCGGCGATGTCTTCGAAGTGATGGGCAGTTACGCAGAGCGCGAGAAGGAACATGCTTGCCCGAAGTGCGGAAGCATGGAAGTCAAGCAGGCGATCTCACTCTTCTCGGCGGCGCCGCCGAAGTCTTTCTAAGCCCCCACCCTGCCCTCCCCCGTAAACGGGGGAGGGGAAGAGAGGCCCCCACGCTGCCCTCCCCCGTAAACGGGGGAGGAGAACAGAGGCCCCCACCCTGCCCTCCCCCGGGGGGAGGGGATCCTGTGCTAGGTCGGGCTGCCTTCTAAGGCCGGGGCTACGGACAAGAGAGTTGCGGCGTGCACCCCGGTGGCGGGTGGAAGGCGTACGACGAACGTGCTGCCTTCGCCCAGCTCGCTCTGCTCGAGCGTGAGTGAGCCGCCGTGGCGGTCGGCCAATTCGCGGCTGATGAAAAGACCAAGACCCGTACCAGGTTGGGGTCCGAGCCCTGGATCGTCGATCCGGAAGAAGCGCTCGAAGATCTTGTCATGCTTGTCGCGTGGAATGCCAACGCCATGGTCCTCGACGATGAGTGCCGGGCCGTCCTCGTTGACGACCGTCAGCCTGACCCATGGGCGCCCTGCGCTGTAGGTCAGCGCGTTGTTGATGAGGTTGTCGATGATTCGAGCCAGCTGCTCGCGGTCGGCGTTGACCGCAACCGGCTCGTCCGGCTCGCTGTAGGTTATCTCCGCCCGGAGCAAGCCGGCGCGCGCCTCGGCGCGGGAGAGGGCCTGCCGAGCCATCTCGCGCAGATCGAGCGTCTTGGTATCGGTTGGGACGGTGCCGCCCTCGATGCGAGCGGCGGTCAGCAGATCATCGACGATGCTGTTCAGCTCGGTGGCCTTGCCGATCAGAACCCGCAGCGGGCGCTCCCACTTGTCGGGTGTGAGGGTTCCGTCCTGGAGCATAGAGAGGTAGCCGGTGATCACTGAGAGCGGTGTGCGCAACTCGTGGGCCGCCATGCTGAGGAACGCGCTCTTGCTCTTGCTCGCCTCCTGCGCCTCGGCAAAGAGAATTTGCGATTGTTTCAGGAGTTCTTCGGTGCGCATGTTGGCCTCGATCGTGTTGAGGACGACGCCGATGCCATCGGTCAGCTGATCGAGGAAGTCGAGATGGGTCTCGTTGAATGGCTGGACGGAGGCCAATTCGACCACGGCCTTGACCCGCCCTTCGAAGAGGACCGGGAGCACCACGATGCTGTTGGGGGCCGCCTCGCCCAGGCCCGAGCGGATGCCGATGTAACCGGCTGGCACCGTGGTCAGCAGGATCCGCCTCGCATCACGAGCGCACTGGCCGACCAGCCCCTCGCCCCAGCGGAAGGCTTTGCCGGCGCCCTCGCTCTCGCTGATGGCGTAGCCGGCCGCCATGCGAAGCGTCGGCTCCTCGGTATCCCCAGCGTCGACGATGTAGAAGGCGCCGTATTGCGCCGAGACCAGCGGAACGATTTCCTTGAGGATCAGGTCGGCAACGGCGCGCAGGTCGCGTTGGCCCTGCAGCATCCGGGTGTGCTTGGCGATGTTGGTCTTGAGCCAGTCCTGCTCCATGTTCTTCTGCGTCGTCTCTTTAAGGTTGCGGATCATCTCGTTGATCTTGCCGCTGAGCAGGGCCACCTCACCGCTGGCCTTGACCTGGATCGAGCGAGTCAGGTCGCCCTCGGTGACCGCCGTCGTCACCTCGGCGATCGCTCGCACCTGGCCGGTCAGGTTGGCGGCCAGCTGGTTGACGTTGTCGGTCAGGTCCTTCCAGGTGCCGGCGGCGCCCGGGACGCTCGCCTGGCCACCCAGCTCACCTTCCACACCGACTTTTCGGGCGACGGTTGTGACCTGCTCGGCGAAGGTCGCCAACGTATCGGTCATTTCGTTGATGGTGTCGGCGAGGGCCGCGATTTCGCCCTTGGCTTCGAAGACGACGTTGCGGCGCAGGTCGCCATTCGCGACGGCGGTCACGACGCGGGCGATACCCCGCACCTGGTCGGTCAGGTTACCGGCCATCAGGTTCACGCTATCGGTCAGGTCTTTCCAGGTCCCTGCCACGCCCTTCACCTGAGCCTGGCCACCGAGCTTGCCTTCGGTACCAACCTCGCGCGCCACGCGCGTGACTTCCGAGGCGAAGGCATTCAGCTGGTCGACCATGACGTTGATCGTGTTCTTCAGCTCGAGGACCTCGCCCTTGACCTCCACCGTGATCTTCTTGGAGAGGTCGCCCTTTTGCACCGCGGACGTGACCTCGGCGATGTTGCGGACCTGGGTCGTCAGGTTGGCGGCGAGCTGGTTGACGTTGTCGGTCAGGTCTTTCCAGGTGCCCGAGGTCCCGAGTACGTAGGCCTGGCCACCAAGGCGGCCCTCAGTGCCGACCTCTCGGGCCACGCGTGTGACTTCGCCGGCGAAGGCGTTGAGCTGGTCGACCATGCCGTTGATGGTGTTCTTCAGGTCGAGGATCTCGCCGCGGACGTCGACCGTGATCTTCTTCGACAGGTCGCCGTTGGCGACCGCAGTCGTCACCTCGGCGATGTTGCGCACGTGGGCAGTCAGGTTGCCGGCCATGAAGTTGACGTTGTCGGTCAGGTCCTTCCAGATGCCGACGACGCCGCGCACCTGGGCCTGGCCGCCGAGCCGACCTTCGGTCCCGACCTCGCGGGCGACGCGCGTGACTTCGGAGGCGAAGGCGTTGAGCTGATCGACCATGACATTGATGGTGTCCTTCAACTCCAGGATCTCGCCCTTGACGTCGACCGTGATCTTCTTCGACAGGTCGCCGCGCGCAACGGCCGTCGTCACATCGGCGATGTTGCGCACCTGCGCGGTGAGGTTGCCGGCCATCGAGTTGACGTTGTCGGTGAGGTTCTTCCAGGTCCCGGATGCACCGGGGACGTGGGCCTGGCCACCCAGTCGGCCCTCGGAACCGACTTCACGTGCGACGCGGGTGACTTCGGAGGCGAAGGCGTTGAGCTGGTCGACCATGACGTTGATGGTGTTCTTCAGCTCGAGGATCTCGCCCTGCACCTCGACCGTGATCTTTTTGGAGAGGTCGCCCCGCTGCACCGCGGTCGTCACCTCCGCGATGTTGCGCACCTGAGTCGTCAGATTGGCGGCGAGCTGGTTGACCTGCAATGTGAGGTCCTTCCAGGTCCCGGATGCGCCGGGAACGCTCGCCTGGCCGCCCAGCCGGCCCTCGGTACCGACTTCGCGCGCGACGCGCGTGACCTCACCGGCGAAGGCGTTCAGCTGATCGACCATCGAGTTGATGGTGTTCTTCAGCTGGAGGATCTCGCCGCGAACGTCGACGGTGATCTTCTTCGAGAGGTCACCCCCGGCGACGGCGGTCGTGACCTCGGCGATGTTGCGCACCTGGGCCGTGAGGTTGCCCGCCATGTAGTTAACGTTGTCGGTGAGATCCTTCCAGACACCAGCGACCCCTTGCACCTCGGCCTGCCCACCCAGCTTGCCCTCGGTACCGACCTCGCGCGCGACGCGGGTGACCTCTCGCGCGAAGGCGTTGAGCTGGTCGACCATGACGTTGATGGTGTTCTTCAGTTCGAGGATCTCGCCCTGGACCTCGACGGTGATCTTCTTCGACAGGTCGCCCTTTTGGACCGCGGTCGTCACGTCGGCGATGTTGCGCACCTGGGCGGTGAGGTTGCTCGCCATGAAGTTGACATTGTCGGTCAGGTCTTTCCAGACGCCGCCGATGCCACGCACCTGCGCCTGGCCACCCAGCTTGCCCTCGGTACCGACCTCGCGGGCAACCCGGGTGACTTCCGAGGCGAAGGCATTCAGCTGGTCGACCATGACGTTGATGGTGTTCTTCAGCTCGAGGATCTCGCCGCGGACGTCCACCGTGATCTTTTTCGACAGATCTCCATTGGCGACAGCGGTGGTGACGTCGGCGATGTTGCGCACCTGGCCGGTCAGGTTGGCCGCCATCAAGTTGACGTTGTCGGTCAGGTCCTTCCAGACGCCGGCCGCCCCCTTGACCTGGGCCTGGCCCCCGAGCTTGCCCTGCGTCCCGACCTCTTCAGCGACGCGGGTAACCTCGGAGGTGAAAGACCGGAGTTGATGGACCATCGCGTTCACCGTGCGCGCTGTCCGGAGGAACTGGCCCTCCAAGGGGCGGCCATCCAGCTCCATGTCCATCGTCTGGAAGAGGTCGCCCTCGGCGACGGCGCCAATGACCCGCGCCACGCCCGACAGGTTCTTGGCGTTTCGCTCATTGAGCTCGATGATGCCGTTGATTTCGGCGGCGATCTTGGCGTAGGTCCCGTTGGACGTCAGGGGCATCCGGACCGAGAAGTTGCCCTTTTTCAGTTCCCGCAGAACCGCCAGAATCAGCTCGGCATCGTCGGGGGCGATGCCATTGGCTTTTCGCCGGTCGGGGCCGTCCACGCGGGATCCGTTGGTGCCCGGTGCGGTGGGTTGGCGCCGGCTGGCTGGAAGCCCAGGGCGCCGTGGCTGGTTGGTCTTGGGCACTCCCTACTGTATACAAAACCGCTCTGTGAAAGTCAAACAAATCGTGGTACCGCCGGTGACCAAGATGGGCCTACCTTACCAATCACGTAGGAAGCCTCAATCTTGAGCCCTGCGGCGCATAAGAACGCGCAAAATCCTCCAGTTCCGCGCTACGGTGCGCGGTCGCTTGGCGAGTTGCTGCCGTCAGTGTTGAGCGCGCTCGGAATCCAGGGTTTTGCGAATTTCCTGGCGATCGAACCGGCGTCGCGGGCCTGCCTCTTGCTGGTGGACGGCCTCGGTTGGGAGCTCCTGAGGCAGAACCCAGAGACCGCGCCGTTCCTGAATTCGATCGCCCGCGAGCCTTTGACGGCGGGGTTTCCGGCGACGACGGCCGCCAGCCTGAGCTCGCTGGCGACGGGGCTACCGCCGGGGGAGCATGGACTCATCGGCTACACCATGGCGCTGCCTGGGTACGACCGGGCGTTCAATGCGCTGACCTGGTCGCTCTACGGAATCGGCCCCCGGGTTGATCTTCGAGAGGAAGTCGTCCCGGAGGCGTTCCAGCCTCAGCCAACCCTGCCCGAGCGCGCCGCGGCAGCGGGTGTGCCGATCCACTACATCGGCCCCGCCTTTCATAAAAGTTCCGGGCTGAGCCGGGCCATCGGCCGCGGGCAGCGGTTCCACGCCGCGGAGTCGCTCGAGGCGGTGCAACAAGCGGCGCTGCGGCGGCTCGAGGCCCGGCCTGCGTTCGTCTATGGCTATCACTCACGCCTGGACGCCGCCGGTCACGTCGAGGGCGTTGCCTCGCAAGCCTGGCGGGATGAGCTGGTCGCGGTCGACCAGGCGATTCGAACGCTCGCGGAGCAACTGCCGGCCGACACCGCGTTGATGGTCACCGGCGACCACGGCATGGTCGATCTCCATCCCAACGAGCGGCTCGACCTGGCCGACCATCCCGAGCTGGCTACCGGCGTGACGTTGCTCGCCGGAGAGGCACGCGCCCGGTACGTGCGGACGGTGCCCGGCGCCGCCGACGATGTCGTCACCGCCTGGCGATCGTTCCTCGGGGACCGCATGTGGGTGTGGAGCCGCGACGAGGCGATTTCTACCGGGATCTTCGGCCCGCGGGTCACCGACCAGGCACGCGAGCGGATCGGCGACGTGGTGGCCGCCGCATTCGGGCGGGTCGGGATTGTGCAACGGGACGTCGACCCCGCCCAGGCCCGCTTGAACGGGCACCATGGTTCGCTCACGCCGGCCGAGCAACTGGTGCCGTTTCTGCTCTACCGGAGCTAATGGGCGGTCGGAGTGCGCGGCACATACCGCATCGCCACCGCCCCGGAGCCGAACTCCAGCCGGCTCACGAGCCTCAAGTCGATACGCTTCGATAGCCCCGCGAACAACGTGGGCCCGTGTCCTACCAGCCTGGGGTGCACCACGAACTCGTACTCATCGATCAATCCCAGTTCCGCCAATGCCAGCGGGAGCGTCACGCCCCCGGTGAACAGTCCCTTATCCGACTCCCGCTTTAGCTGCTGAACGACCTCTCCGAGATCCCCGCGCACGAGCTCCGCGTTCCAATCGACCCGGTCGAGGGTGGTCGACACGACGTACTTCTTTGCCGCGTCGATCGTCCGGGCGAAGGGTTCCATCCAATCAGGCCGAGCCCCTGGCTGTAGAGGCAGCCGCCACGCTGCCTCCATCATTTCGTACGTCACCCGGCCAAAGAGGAGAGCATCCGCCTGGCTGATGTTTTCCGCCGCGTGACGATGTAAGTCTTCGTCCACGATCCCTTCACGATGGTCGCAGCATCCGTCCAAGGTGACGTTGATGGAATACCGAAGGGGTCCCATGGCGCAAGAGTACCGCACCGCTTGCGGGTTCAAGCCACCCGTCACGCTGCGTCGGACGTGATGCGCTGCGTTCGCATGCCGGGCTCATACCGCTGATATCGAGCCTTGCCTTTGTCTTTGGCCGCACGGAGCGCGAGGTCCGCGTTTCGCATGAGGTCGGTTGCCGTCCCTTCGCCGGAGACCAGCCCCGCGCCGCCGACGCTCACTCGCAACGAGACGTCCATCGGGCCGGCGCGAAACGGCGCGGCGAACTGGGCGACGATGCCCTCGGCGAGATCGTCCGCGGCTCCGAACGCGGAATCCAGCAGAAGGATGGCGAACTCGTCACTGCGCAGCCGAGCCAGGACGGCATCCGGCGGGACGAGCTGTTCCAGCCGTCCGCCGACGGCTGCCAGCAGCTGGTCGCCGACTTCACTGCCGAGGGTGGAGTTGACGCCTTTGAAATCGTTGACGTCGACCATGAGGACAGAAACCCTTCGGTTGGGCTCGGTGGCCCGAACGGCCTGGTCCAGCGCGATCCGAAAGGCCGATCGGTTCGCCAGGTTGGTCAGCGGGTCGTGGCCCGCTTGATGGGTGACCTTGTCTTCCAGTTCCTTGCGGTCGCTGACGTCGCGGATGTTGACGACCAGGCCCTCGACGCTAGGCAGGTAGAGCAGGTTCGTGATCGTCAGCTCGCTATGGGTCCAGGTACCGAGCTTGTGGCGGAGCCGGCAGGTCAGCGACGCCGGATGGGCCGAAGCCTTCAGCGCATCGCTCAAACAGTTCAGAACCGCCGGCCGGTCGGCGACAAATGCGAGGTCGACCAGCCGAGTTCCGACCAGCTCACCGGGGCCGTAAGCAAAAATCCGCTGGACGGACGTGCTCTGAAATCGGATCACGCCGTAGCTGTCGGCGAGTGTGGCGACGTCCGATGAGTGGGCGACCAGCGATCGCAGATGCTCCTCGCGCTTCAGTAAGGCGGTCGTCTGCTCTTGAAGCTTGTGATTCAGCCTCGCGTTGTCGGCGAGCATGATGAACTGACGGGTAACCACGAACACGGCGACGGTCACAAGGTCGAAGAAGAGGAAATCGTCGACCGAACCGGTGACCAGGCGGTCGGCGATCGACGCGATGGCGGCGGCCGCCAGGGGGACGTAAAGGAGAAGGAGCCGCCAGCCGCCATGCAGCCGTTCGCTCTGGCGTGGAAGGCCAACTGGGATCTGCCAGGCTCGAAAGGCCGCTACGGCAATCAGAAAGTAGCCCGCCACCCAGCCGGTATCGATTGGCTGGGCCGGACCATACGAATTTACGGTGGTGAGGTAGGCAAAACCGCTATCGGCGAGCAGGTTCGCGAGCAGCCCGCCGGCGAGTAACAGGAGGCTGAGCCGATCCGGGCCCGGGACTCGGCCGGCCAGCAGGAGCAGCAGCATGGTCAGGATCACGACGTCGCTGATGGGATAGGCGAGGCTGATCGCCTGCGCCACGGGCCCGCCGCTGCCGGCGCTCGAGATGGTTTCCAGAATGGTCGTCCAGCTCACGGCGAGCAGCGACCCGGCGATGATCAATCCGTCCAGAATGACGGCCAGACGCGTGATAAAGCGAGGCGTGCCGGCGGTGAAGAGCAGCACGCCGGCCACGGCAAGCGGGACGGCACCCAGGAACCCAGCATCGGCAAGAGAGGGGAAGGGGACCTGCTGTCCCAGTCCGACTTCGTAATAGGACCAAACTGCCTCGCCGAACGACCACACGAAGGCCGACCCCGCCATCAGCAACCAGGCTTGTCGAGACCGCCCGACGCGCCGTCGAGCCGCTCCCAGACACGCGATCGCGGCCGCGAAGGCGACGAACGCTTCGCCAATATCGTCGATCCGCTCGGTGAGCGTGATCCCGCCGAATCGAAAGGTGACCCATAACCCGAAGACGGTCGTCAGCAACGCGGCGCCGATGATGGCCGCGATGAAGTGCCGGTTCGTCCGTTTCCGCGCTAAGAGCACGGGGGCCGCCAGCCGGGCGGGCTTCGCCAGGCCGCAGGCTGTGACTGCATCCGGGCGGGACGATATCAGGACCGCGAAGCAGTCGACACCTGCGTTTGCATCTAACGGGCCGTAGGGGCGAGCTATGCTCTGCCGGTGCACGACGACAACGGGCCGACATGGGCACAAATCGCGGCCTGGTACGACGAGATGATCAGTCGAGGCAGCGGTCCGCACGAGACGGCGGTGTCGTGCCTGCTCCGCCTGCTCCCAGGCGTGGCCGGCGCCAGGGTCCTGGACATCGCGTGTGGCCAGGGTCTTGCTACCCGTGCCGTCCTTCAGGCCGGAGCTGCGAGCGTTGTTGGCGTCGACTCCTCTCGAGAGATGATTGCCATCGCGGCCTCGCGAACAGAGCGGATGCCACCCATCGCCTATGTCGTCGATGATGCCCAGCGGCTCACGACGTGTGCGGATGAGTCCTTCGATGGGGTCACCTGCCAGCTTGCCTTGATGGACATCCCGGACCTCGCGGCGACGCTGAGTTCCGTTCACCGCGTATTGAGACCCGGCGGATGGTTCGTCTTCGTCATCGGCCATCCGTGCTTCCTTGCCCCAGAGGCCACGACGCAACCTGGAGCCGGGGGCCGGCCGGCACGGCTTGTCAATGGCTACTTCGACGACCGCTTTTGGAAGTCATCGAATCCGCATGGGGTCAGGAGGGCCGGGCATTATCACCGGCCGCTCGGGACGTACCTGAATTCACTAACCGCCATCGGCTTTCGGTTGGAGGCGGTCGATGAGCCACGAGCCTCCCCGCTGCTCGCTGCCGAGCAGCCCGTCTACACGGAAGTGCCCATCTTCTTCGGGGCAAGGGTGCGCCGCTAGGCCCGCCATCTTCAGGCCCCGCACCCAAGGTAGGGGAAACTGTGAGCGGCTAAGCTGCCTGCGTGGCGGTGGGGACGGGGAAGAAGAGGGGGGCCGTTCGTGCCATCCTGTCCGACCCGAGCGTCGCCACGGTCATCGCGCTCGCACTCTTTCTCAATCTTGGCACCGGGATCGTGTTGCCCATCCTTCCCTTGTTTGCCCGGTCTTTCGGCGTGGACTACGGGCAGGCGGGATTACTCGTCGGTGCTTTCTACTTTGCGCGGCTCCTGTCCGACCTCACCGCGGGCGCGGTCATCAATCGCTTCGGTGTTCGCCGCTCCGCTGGGTCGGGCCTCGTCCTCCTCGCTCTTGGCGCGTTGTTGACCGGGCTGAGCCCAAGCTTCTGGCTCGCCGTCATTTGCTGGGCGGCAGCGGGCGCCGGTGCGGGCACCGTCTTTGCGGCGATGTACAACGCGCTGCTTGGCGGCGTCGCGAAGTCTCAAATGGCGCGTGCCCTCAGCCTCTTCTACGGTGCCTTCAACGGCGGCGTTGTCGCGGGCGGATTCATCGGCGGCCTGGTGGCGAGCCGGCTCGGCCTGGCCGCGCCACTCTTTTGCCTGGCGGGCATTGCCGGCGTCCTCGCCATCGTCATGATGCGCCTGCTCCGCGAACCGCTGCGGACGACACAAACGTCGGAAGAATCGGCAGGAACACTCCTTGAGAGGCGAAGCTCGGTTTTTACGCTGCTTCGTATCCCCGGGTTCGCCGCCGCCGTGGTTGCGGCGCTGGCCAACCTCTGGGTGTTCGGTGCGGTGTTCAACACGCTGGTGCCCCTTTTCGCTCGCGACCGGCTGCACCTGACCACCCTCGGCATCGGCGTCCTCTACGCGATCGCGCTGGCGGCCGAGTTTCTCGCGTATTACCCGGCGGGGAGCTGGGCGGATTCACGGGGCCGGCGGTTCGTTCTCATTCCGGCATTCGCCTTGCTGGCGATCGCGACCGTCAGCCTCGGCTGGGCGATGACCGCAGTGCTCTTTGCGGTCCTGTTGGCCCTGCTCGGCATCGCCTCGGCCTTCTCCGGCGTTCCGCCGGCCGCAATGATGGCGGATGTCCTTCCCGCCAGGGAGTCGGCTCGTGGCATCGCCATCTTTCGGTTCGGTGTGGACGTGGGCTTTACCCTCGGACCGCTGGTCGCCGGCGTTGCCGCCGGGGCCTACGGCTTCGGTGCCGCGTTTGCGATTGCGGGAGTCCCAGCCGTGGTGGCGCTGGCGGTGGTCAGTCTCAGCCGCGAGACGCTGCTGCGGGAGCGAACCGCTTGAGCGAGGCCTCGCGGGGCTCGAGGTATTTCTCCGACGTCTTTTGCGAGCGCAGGAAGGCGATCGCGTCTCGAAAGAGCGCCGAGCCTTCGGTCAGATGCGCGTGCCAGACATTGGTCGACTCGGTTGGATCCTTGTCCAGGTCGTAGAGTTCGGGGGCTTCGGACGGGCCGCCCATGATCATCGACCAGCGCCGGTTGGAGACGGTCACCGGCATGTAGCTGGCGATGCGCCGCTTGCGCGAGTCGACCGCGCTCGTGAGCTCGCCCTTGGCGAAGTACAGCGGCCAGGAGCTGACGACGAGGGAACGGTGCTCCTGCGCATGGCCGCTGACGACCTTACGTACGGACTGACCTTGCACCTGGGCCGGCTGGTCGACGCCGACCAGGTCGAGAATGGTTGCCGGAATGTCCGGCGCCGTCGTCAGCGCCTCCCGCCGGCCCGGCGACACGCCCGGCACGCGCAGGATGAAAGGGACGCGATAGAGCTCCTGGTAGAGCGGCGACCAACCGATCGTCAGCAGCCACGACTTCGAAAACCAGGCCGGTACCTCGGCGTCCGCTGAGAGAACGGCGTCGGGGTCGTGGATCCATTCCGCCTTGCCGAAGTACTCATGCTCGCCGAAGTAGTGGCCATGGTCGGAGGTGAAGACGACGATCGTGTTATCGGCGATACCGAGCACCTCGAGCTTGTTGAGCAGCATGCCGATCCAGCGATCGACCATGGTGACCTTGCCGCAATAGGCGGCGTGCGCGTTGTCGACCTGGTCCCTGGTGAGGCCCGCATCCTTCCATTTGGCATAGGCCGGATAGAGCGCCGGTCCCTGAAAATCGGGCCGGTACAGCTTGCTGTAGTAGTCGGGCGGATCCCATGGTTCGTGCGGGTCCCAGGTGTCGACGTAAAGGAAGAAGGGCTTGTCATGATGTCGCTCCAGCCAGCTGTCGGCGGCGGTCATCGTACGCGCAACCAGCCGATCGCGTTCGGTCCGCCAGAGGGCACGCGCATCCGCTCGCTCTTCGGGACGCGTGTCATCACCCTGGCCGCGGACCCAGATGAAGTCGTCGAATCCGCGGTCGTAGCCGTAGCCGTCTCGGATGAAGAAGGGCGTGTCGACCACGCCCATGGTGAGGTAGCCGGCTCGCGACAGCATCGCCGGCAGCGTGTCGAGCTCCGATGGCAATGGTTCCCATCCCATGAACGTGAAGGAGAAGCGCCCGGTCAGGAAATCGGCGCGGGCCGGCATGGTGGGAAATGAAGAAATCCGGTGCTGGTCAAAGACGATCGAGCTCGCGGCCAGGCTGTCGAGGTGCGGGGTGCGGATGGAATTGTTGCCGTAGGCGCCGAGGTGATCGCGCCGGAAGGTATCGGCGACGATCATGACGACATTGGGCTGCTTGACCACAGCGATACTCTAGGGCCAGTGGGGTCAGGGCTCAAGACCCGCATCAACGGGCGCGTCATTCTCGAGGGGCCACTCTTTCAGGTAAACGTGGTCCGCGAGTTGTTTGCGGGAACAGATGTGAGGGTCGACGCCGCGGCGCGGCCGTGGACCGGGAACGATGTCATCGGCCTTCTCGTCTGGCAGTCCGTGACAGCGGCCGATATGGCGCGATTGCCTGCCCTTGCGGGGATCGCCACCGCCACGACCGGTTTCGACAACATCGACACGGTCGCCGCAGCGCGGCGAGGGATCTGGGTATGCAACGTCCCTGAATATTGCGTCGAGGAGGTGGCCGACAGCACGATCGCGCTGCTCCTGGCGCTGCTCCGCGGGGTCGTCGTGCTCGACCGCGCCGTGGGTGCTGGAGGCTGGGACGATCATGCGGCCGGCCCGCTGCCCCGGCTCTCCGGGATGCGCCTGGGCATCGTTGGCTTTGGCCGGATTGGTCGGGCGGTCGCGCGGCGTGCCCAGGCGCTGGGGATTGAGACCTGGGCCAGCGACCCACTCGTCCCTGAGCCGGAGATCGAGGCCGCCGGGGTGACGCCGGCGTCGTTCGAAGATCTGCTACGCCAGTGCGGCGTGGTGACGCTCCACCTGCCGATGCTGAAGGACCCTCAACATCTGATCGGCGCACGCGAACTGGATCTGATGGCGCCCGGGTCGTACCTGATCAACGCGGCTCGCGGTGCGCTGGTCGACGTGAAGGCGCTGCTCGCCGCGCTCGACAGTGGCCGGTTAGCGGGCGCCGCGCTTGACGTGCTCCCGGTCGAGCCGCCGACCGAGGAGCATCCCGCGCCGCGTCATCCTCGACTGATCGTCACCCCCCATTCCGCCTGGTACAGCCTCGACGCTGCACGCGAAGTCGTCCGGCGGGCGACCCTGTCGCTGCGGACCGCGCTCGAAGGAGGGGAACCGGAGGGAGTCGTCGTCCGAGGAGGCGCGGAGCCCCCACCCTGACCCTCCCCCGCCAGCGGGGGAGGGAAATTCTTAGTTCTTGACTATCGGGCGGATCGTCCTACAATCCGACCATGGCCTCCGTGGCGACGCGCCCGGCGACCCATTCGGCAGCCACCTGGTCCCTCCCCCGATTCGAGGGCCATTCGGCCACGGAAAGCGTTCGCCGCATCATCCGGGAGGCCATCGTCGATGGGCGGATCGCGCCCGGTGAGCAGCTCCGTGAGTTGCGGCTGGTCGAGATGCTCGGGATCAGCCGGGGTACCGTTCGTGAGGCGATCCGGCAGCTGGTTCAAGAAGGCCTGGTCGAGTACCGGATGCACTATGGCGCCTTCGTCAAGGACCAGGTGCTCGAAGATCGGCTGGACGTTTACGTCGCTCGTGAGGCGATCGAGGTCTGGGCGGCCCGGGCCCTGGTCGACAAGACCGAGCCGCTGGACCTCTCCGCGCTCGACGCGGCGCTGGCCAGCATGCAGACGCGCGAAGCGCGCCAGAAGCGCCCGACCGAGGAGACGATTGCGGCTGACCTCCGCTTTCACCACGAGCTGGTCCGGCTGGCCGGCAGCGCGCGCCTGACCCGGGCGCACGAAACGTTCGCCGACGAGACGCGCATGCTACTGCGGCGTCACCCGCCGTATCCATGGCGGACCTACGCCAGGGACCATCAGGAGCTGGTCGACGCGCTGCGGCGGCGCGACCCAAACACCCCCGAACTCGTGGCTGAACATTTGCGTTTGTCGATACGGCTTCTCGCCGGGAACCGTACCGACAAGAACACGGAGGGACCCGCGATCGCGGACTGATTCGCACGGAGAGGGATCGAACATCGGTCGAAGAGGAGGAGGAAGTCGATGGCAGATACGCCGGTTGAACGAACTGGGGACCTGAACGGGAACATGTTGACGCGGCGCCGCCTGCTGATCAATGCGGGTGTCCTGGCTGGAGGCGTGATGCTCGCGGGACCCCTCGCGGCATGCGGCGGGACATCAACGGCGACGAATACCGGAGGCACTCCGAAGCGCGGGGGCACGTTCCGCCTCGGCGTCACGGGCGGTGGCGCCAAAGACCTGATCGATGGACAGACGATCATCACGAAGCCGGATCAGGCTCGGCTGGTGGCCGGTTTCGAGACGCTCCTGGAATACGACAAGGATTACAAGCTCCAACCGGGCCTGGCCGAATCGGTGACGCAGGATGCACCCGACAAATGGACGATCAAGCTCAGGTCCGGGGTGACGTTCCACGATGGGAAAGCGCTGTCGGCCGACGACGTCGTCTACTCGCTGCAGCGAATCCTGACCTCCAAGGAAGGGCTCTTCGGCGGGGCCGGGCTGGCCTCCGTCGATCCCAAAAACATCACGAAGGTCGACAACCTGACGGTCCGGCTCAACTTAAAGGGTCCCGACTCGACGATCGGGGACCAGCTGGGCCAGTACTACAACGGCATCGTCCCCGTCGGCTACACCCGGGCGGGCACACAAATCGGCACCGGGCCGTACAAGTATCAGAGCTTCACGCCAGGCCAGCAGAGCGTGCATGTCCGGAATCCCAACTACTGGCGCAGCGGCCTACCGTACTTTGACCAGGTCACCATAATCGACTTCCCGGACGTTACCGCCCAGGTGAACGCATTGCTGTCGGGACAAATCGACGCCATGACCGATGTCCCCGCTGCCCAGATCAACGTGGTCAAGGGCCACAGTAACCTCGCCGTCCTCGAGGGCCAGGGCGCCGACTGGCGTCCGCTCTGCATGGCGATCGACATGCCACCCTTCGACGACAACAATGTTCGCCAGGCATTCCGTTTGATCGTCGATCGCAACGCGATGCTGCAGCAGGTCTTCTCCGGCCACGGCCGGGTCGCTAACGATCTGTACTCGCCATTCGATCCGGCCTACGATTCCGCGTTGCCGCAACGCCATCAGGACATCGCTCAGGCGAAGTCCCTGCTCAAGAAAGCCGGCAAGGAAAACCTGACCGTCGATCTGCACACCACGGACGGGGCGGCGGGCATGGTCGACTCGGCGAACATCTTCGCCACCCAGGCGAAGGCCGCCGGCGTGACCGTCAATGTCCACAACGATCCCAACTACTACGGCGACCAGTACCTCAAGCTGGCCTTCTCGGTCGACTTCTGGGGGACGCGCAACTACCTTCCCCAGGTCGCCAACGGCAGCATCCCGTCCGCACCCTACAACGAGTGCCACTGGCCGCCGTCGGGCTCGAACTACATCGCCCTCTACAACCAGGCGCTCGCCGAACCCGATGCCAGCAAGCGCGCTGACATCATCCACCAGATGCAGAAGCTCGAGTACGACCAGGGCGGCTACATCATCCCGATGTTCAACAACCTGGTCGATGCCTACAGCACCAAGGTCGCCGGTTTCAACAGCGGGAGCAAAGCCACGCTCAACCTCGACTCCTTCGGACATGGATACCGGAGCATCTGGTTCGCCTAGCGCCACACTGCAAGTCGAGCCCCTCGCCGGGCCAGCCATGCTGGAACGGTCGGGGGGCCCGACGGGACCGGCACGCCGCGGCGGCATCCGGATGTTCATCCTGCGCCGCATCTTGCAAGGGCTACTGGTCCTGGTGCTGGTGTCGATCGTGGTTTTTGCCGCAACGCAGGCGTTGCCAGGAGATCCGGCGCGGGCGATCCTCGGCCGTACCGCCACGCCCGCCAGCCTGGCCAACTTACGCGAGCAGCTTCATCTCAACCGCCCCGTGATCGAGCAGTACCTGACCTGGGCCGGCGGCCTGCTCCATGGTGACGCCGGAACGTCGTTCTCCGCCCAGGAGCCGGTCACGAAGTACCTGAGCGATCGCATCGTCAATACCGCATTTCTCCTTCTGTTATCGGGGTTGATTTCGATTCCGCTGTCGATCGTGATCGGCGCCTACGCGGCGCTCTGGCGCGATCGACCGTTCGACGTGATCACTTCGCTGATCACCCTCGTGCTGGCGGCCCTCCCCGAATTTGTGGTCGGCCTGGTGCTCGTCGTGCTGTTTGCCACCACGGTCTTTCAAATACTGCCGGCGGTGATCGTGATCCCACCTGGTGGTCGACCGTGGGACCAGCCGCTGGGCTTGATCCTTCCGGTGCTCACTCTCGTCCTTGCCGTGACCCCGTACGTGGCGCGCATCATGCGCGCCTCGATGGTGGAGGTCCTCGAGAGCGACTATGTCGAAATGGCGCGTCTCAAGGGCCTACCCGAGCGCCTGGTCCTCCGCCGCCACGCGCTCCCTAACGCCCTCGGACCCACGTTCCAGGTGATCGCCATCAATCTCGCCTACCTCGCCGGTGGCGTCATCGTCGTCGAGTACATCTTCAACTTCGCCGGCATCGGTGGGGCCCTGCGCAACGCGGTTCAGGATCACGATATTCCGGTCGTGCAGGCGCTGGCCATGGCGATCGCCGGTCTTTACGTCGTGCTAAATCTGCTGGCCGACATTGGCACCATCGTGGTCACCCCGCGTCTGCGGACGAGGTTGTAGGGATGGCCGTGGTCAGCCAGATCCTGACGCCCGAGGTTCTCGCCGCACGAAAGCCGGCCGGTTCGCTCTTCCGCAGCGCGCTCGGCCTCCGGCGCACCCAGATCGGCCTGGTGTTGACGCTCCTCGTCCTGGCGATCGCTTTCCTCGGTCCACGATTGGCGCCGCACGACCCCAGCGCGTTCGTCGGAACGCCGAGCACCGCCTCCGTGCCCGGAACGCTGTTTGGAACCGACCACATCGGCCAGGACGTGTGGAGCCGCTTTCTCAGCGGCGGCCTGACCATCCTTCTATTGGCCGCGATCTCGACCGCCCTCGGATTGATCCTGGGCATCGCGGTGGGGCTGGTGTCCGCCTACTCTCGCAATCTGCTCGACGACATCTTGATGCGGATCATGGACGTCATCCTGGCCTTCCCCCAGATCATGCTGGCGCTGGTCGCGATTGCCACCGTCGGCCCCAATCCGATCACCATCATCCTGGCGGTAGGGCTGACCACCATGCCACGCGTGGCGCGCGTCACCCGCGGGGCAACGCAACCGGTGGTTGAGCGCGACTTCGTGGCCGCCGCCGAAGCCATCGGCGTGCCCAGGGTGAGGATCCTGCTCAGTGAGATCTTCCCCAACATCCTCAGCCCGCTGCTCGTCGAAGCCAGCCTCCGGCTGACCTACGCCGTCGGCGTCATTGCGGCCCTCGCGTTCCTGGGATTCACGACCAACCCGGGCGCCCCTGATTGGGGCCTGATGATCAACGAAAACCGCATTGCCCTCACCGTCCAGCCCTGGGGCGTCGTGCTGCCGGTGGCGGCCATTGCACTGCTCACGATGGGAACGGGACTGATCGGAGACGGCATCGCGCGCGCCGCCGCCGGCATCGATCGGACGCGAGGTGCGGCGTGACAACGGTCAAGCCCGCGATCGTCGTCGACAACCTGCGAATCGTCGTGGAAGGCTCCGGACAGGACATCGTCAATGACGTCTCGTTCAGCATCGCGCCCGGGGAGGTCCTGGGACTGGTCGGCGAGTCGGGATCGGGAAAGACGACCGTCGGGCTGGCGCTGCTGGGGCATAGCCGCCGCGGGGCGATGATCAAAAGCGGCTCTGTGCGCGTTGGCGATATCGAGGTCCTGCAGCTGAACGCGGGGGAGCGGCAGCGTTTACGCGGGCGCGTGGTCAGCTACGTGCCGCAAGATCCGGCCTCCGCCCTCAACCCGGCGCTGCGCATCGGCACCCAGCTGCGCGAGGTACTCGAGGCGCACAACTTTGGCAAGAATGCCGAAGAACGCCGCGCCCGCATCGCCGAGATGATGCGCGAGGTGGCGCTGCCCGATAACAGCCGCTTCCTGCGCAACTACCCGCACGAGCTTTCCGGCGGGCAGCAGCAGCGCATCGGGCTCGCCATCGCCTTCGCCTGCCGGCCTCGAGTCATCGTGCTGGATGAACCGACGACCGGTCTCGACGTCACGACGCAGGCACACGTGCTCGACACCGTGCGCGACCTGGCCGCCGCCCACGGCGTGGCGGCGCTCTACGTCAGCCATGACCTGGCCGTCGTCGGCACGCTCGCCGAGCGCGTCGCCGTCATGTACGCGGGGCGGATCATCGAGCTGGGTCCCGCCGCCGAGATGTTCCGGGCGTCCTGTCATCCCTACACGCAGCGCCTGATCGTGGCGATCCCCCACCTCACGGGAGGCCGCGAGCTGGTCGGCATCGCGGGCCACGCCCCCTCGCCCGGGCGACGCCCGTCCGGGTGTGCCTTCGAGCCACGCTGTACCTTTGCGATCGCGCAGTGCCGCGACGAGATGCCGGCGCTCCGCGCCATCGCCGACGTCCACGATGTCCGCTGCATTCGAGCCGAGGAGGTGCGATCGCATGCGCCAACCCGTAGCGGGGAGATGCCGCGAGCCAGCACGGGGACAGTCCTCCAACCGGTGCTCTCGCTCCAGGGCGTCCACGCCGGCTACCGGCGCCAAACAGTGCTGCACGACATCAACCTGGAGATCGCCCCGCGGGAGTGCCTGGCGCTTGTCGGCGAGTCGGGATCGGGAAAGACCACCCTGGCGCGGTCGATCGCGGGACTCCACAGCGACCGCTGGGGCGTCATCACCTACAAGGGCACCCCACTGGCCAATGTCGCTCGGGCGCGCCCGCGCGACATCCGCCGCTCCATCCAGTATGTCTTCCAGAATCCGTACGGATCACTCAACCCCCGGCGCACGATTCGCCAGATCGTAAGCCAGCCGCTCGAGGTTTTCGGGACCGTCAAAAAGGACCAGATCGATCGACGGGTCGCGGAGATGCTCGAGCGCGTCTCGCTGACGGCGGGCTACGCAAATCGGTTTCCCGACCAACTGTCGGGTGGTGAGCGTCAGCGGGTCGCGATCGCCCGCGCCCTGATCTGCGAACCCTCGGTGCTGATCTGCGATGAGGTGACCTCGGCGCTCGACGTCAGCGTGCAGGCCGCGATCGTGGAGCTGCTGCACAGCCTGCAGCGGGACCTCGGACTATCGATGCTCTTCGTCACACACAACCTGCCACTGGTCCGCTCCATCGCCCAGCGTGTGGCGGTGATGAGCCACGGACATATCGTCGAGCTGGGTGGCGTCGCCCAGGTGCTCGAGGCGCCCACCAACGAGTACACCACCCGCCTCCTCGCCGACACGCCGTCGCTCGAGGTCGCGCTCGAGACCGCCGTCTCGTGATCGGCGGCCGCGCCGCCGCCGGTTACGAGCCGGTTCGCGAGGCGTTCGAAGACGTCCTCGCTCGTCCCGGTGAGGCGGGCGCTGCCTTCGCCGCCGTCGTCGATGGCGTGCCGGTCGTCGACCTGTGGGGCGGCGTCCGTGATGCCGACGCCCAGATCCCGTGGACCGCTGACACCGCCCAGCTGATCTTCTCGGGGACCAAGGGGATGATCGCGAGCTGCATCCTTCTATTGCTGGACCGCGGCCAGCTCAGCCTGGACCGCCGGGTGACCGACTACTGGCCGGACTTCGCGGCGGCCGGGAAGGGCGACGTGCTCGTCCGCCACCTGCTCTCGCATCAGTCGGGACTCCCGGCCGTCGAGCCGCCGCCCACCGCGAAGGAGGCGCTCGACCCGGTCGCGATGGCCGCGCGGCTCGCCGACCAACCAACGCTGTGGCCACCGGGGACCGCCATCACCTACCACGCCTTGACATTCGGCTGGCTGTGTGACGGGCTGATCCGGCAGGTGGACGGCCGCTCGGCGGGGCGGTTCTTCGCCGATGAGATCGCCAGTCCCCTTGGGCTCGACGCCTGGATCGGATTGCCCGCCACGGCCGAGGGGCGGGTGGCGACGATGAAGCGTGCCCTCGACTATGAGGTGACGTTCGGCGACGTCAGCGATCAAGTGCGCGAGTTGCTAACCCGCATCTACGCGGGCGGCGGCATCGTGGACCAACGCTTCGTTGTCAACGAGCCCGACTTCCTGCACGCAGAGATCGCAGGTGTGAACGGCGTCGCCACGGCGAGATCGATGGCGCGCCTCTACGGTTGCCTCGCGCGTGACGGCGTCATCGATGGTGTTCGGCTGCTATCAGCGGACACGGTCCGGCTGGCCTCCATGCCGCTCGCCGCCGGACTCGATCGGCTCACTGGGAAGCCGCTCGCGTTCAGTACCGGCTTCGAGACCCAGACGGCGCTGCAGTGGTACGGGCCGGCCGAGTCGGCCTTTGGTCATTCGGGTGCGGGTGGCTCGGTTCATGGTGCGTGGCCGCAGTTGCGCACCGGCTTCTCTTTCGCCATGAACCTGATGCGGCGCGACGATCGCGACGGCCGCGCGCAGCGCTTGCTGGGCGCGCTCTACGGCTGCGTGACGTCGTCAAGCCGCGCGCGATCATCGGATAACCCAACATTGGTGGAGGTGAAGAGGGGTTGAACACTGAAGTCATCGTGACCTGTGCCGTCACCGGGGCGGGCGACACGGTCGGCAAGCACCCGGCGATCCCGGTGACGCCCGAGCAGATCGCGAACGCCGTGATCGAGGCCGCCAACGCCGGTGCCGCGGTGACGCACATTCACGTGCGTGATCCCAAGACGGGACAGGGCGGTCGTCATCCCGACTGGTACCGCGAGGTCGTCGAGCGGGTGCGGGGCAGCGGCGTGGACGTCATCATCAATCTCAGCGCCGGCATGGGCGGCGACTACGTTGTCGGTGATCCCGATCCGTTGAAACCTGGCCCTGGGACGGACCTGGTCGGTCCGATGGAGCGACTCCGCCATGTCGAAGAGCTCTTGCCAGAGATCTGCACCCTCGACTGCGGGACCCTGAACTACGGTGACGGAAACCTGACGTACATCAGCACACCGGCGATGCTGCGCACGGCGGCCCGACGGGTCCAGGAATTGGGGGTCAAGCCGGAGCTCGAATGTTTCGACATGGGGCACGTCTGGCTGGCGCGACAGATGCACTCGGAAGGTCTGCTCGACGATCCGCCGATGTTCCAGCTATGCCTCGGGATTCCCTACGGTGCACCGGCTGACACGAATGCCATGAAGGCGATGCGTGACGAGCTCCCGGAGGGCGCGGTGTGGGCGGCCTTTGGTATCAGCCGGCATCAGATGCCGATGGTGGCGCAGTCGGTGCTGCTCGGTGGGCACGTACGGGTCGGGCTCGAAGACAACCTGTACTTAAAGAAGGGCGTGTTCGCGAGCAACGGACAACTCGTCGAGAAAGCGATCCAGATCATCGAGCTGCTCGGGGCCCGCGCGCTCACGCCGGCGGAGGCGCGCGTCAAACTACGGCTCAAGACGGCACGAACAGCCGCGGTTTCGTGAGAAGCCCCCACCCTGCCCTCCCCCGCAAGCGGGGGAGGGTAACTGGTGGCCCTGCTGTCCCACGCAAGCGGGGGAGGGTAACTGCTGGCCCTGCTGTCCCACGCAAGCGGGGGAGGGTAACCGAGAGGCTTGCCGTCATTGGGACGGGTGTGATCGGGAGCGGCTGGGCGGCACGCGCGCTTGCGAAGGGACTCGACGTTATCGCCTGGGACCCGGCGCCGGGGTCCGAGGCGCGACTGCGTTCGGCCGTCGCCAACGCCTGGCCGGCGCTGGTCCGCGTTGGGCTTGCCAAGGGCGCGTCGCGGCGCCGCCTCACCTTTACCAGCGACCTCGACAGTGCGGTGCGCGACGCCGACTTCGTCCAGGAGAGCAGTCCCGAAGACGAGGGGTTGAAACGCGCATTGCTGGCCGATATCGATGGCATGGCTCGACCCGACGTCGTCATCGCCTCCAGTTCGTCGGGTCTTCTGCCGAGCCGCATCCAGGCCCGCTGTCGCCACCCCGAGCGCGTCTTGATCGGACATCCGTTCAACCCGGTCTACCTGCTGCCACTGGTCGAGGTCGTCGCCGGAAGCCGGACCAGGCTGGCGGCGGTCAAGCGAGCGGAAGCGTTCTATCTCCGGTTGGGCATGCGGCCGCTGCGTGTGGACCACGAGATCGCGGGCTACATTTCGGACCGTCTGCAGGAGGCTCTCTGGCGCGAAGCGTTGCACATGGTCGCCGACGGGGTCGCCACCACCGAGGAGATCGACGCGGCGATCGTCTTTGGCCCCGGGCTACGGTGGGCGTTCATGGGCACCTTCCTTGCCTTCCACCTCGCAGGCGGGGATGGAGGCATGCGGCACATGCTCGAGCAGTTCGGACCGGCGCTGAAACTGCCATGGACGAAGTTACGCGCGCCCGAGCTGACGACGCAACTGGCCCGACGCGTGGTCAGCGGCACAAAGGCGCAGGCCAACGGGAGGTCGATCAAGGAACTGGAACGCTGGCGGGATGACCAGCTGATCCGGATCATGGCGGTGACGGGCGCATGAACTTCGGGCTCACCGACGAGCAACAGATGGTCGTCGACACCGTTCGGGGTTTCGTCGAGAAGGAGCTCTACCCCCTGGAGCCCGAGGTCGAACGCACCGGTCACGTCCCGCTGGATGTTGGTCGCGAGATCCAGCGCAAGGTTAAAGCGCTCGGCTTCTATGCCCCGAACATTCCGGAAAAATTCGGTGGCGGCGGCATGGACAACGTGACGTTTGCGTTGCTCGAGCGCGAGCTCGGCCGGACGACCTGGGCGCTGCACGTCTGGTGGGGGCGACCGTCGAATATCCTCTGCGCGGGCAACGCGGATCAGCGAGCCCGCTACCTGGAGCCCAGCGTTCGCGGCGAGAAGGTCGACGCGCTCGCCATCTCGGAGCCGGACGCCGGGTCGGACATCCGAGGCATGCGCTGCGCCGCCCGAAAGGACGGTGACGATTGGGTGATCAACGGCACGAAACACTTCATCAGCCACGCTGACGTCGCCGACTTCGTGATCCTCTTTGCGAGCACCGGCGAAGAAAAGGTCGGCGGACAGCTCAAGAAGCGCATTACGTGCTTCCTGATCGACAAGGGAACCCCGGGGTTTGCGATTCAGCCGGGTTATCAGTCGGTTTCGTATCGCGGCTACACCAACAGCATTCTGACCTTCGACGATTGCCGGGTTGGGTCGTCGCGGATTCTTGGCGAGGAGGGGCGAGGGTTCGAGATGGCCAACACCTGGTTGCGCTCGACGCGGTTGAGCGTGGCGGCGACCAGCGTGGGCAAGGCGCGTCGCGCTCTCGACCTGGCGCTTAACCACGCGGCCCGGCGTCGCCAGTTCGGCAGCCCGATCGGAAAGTTTCAGGGCGTCTCGTTCCAACTGGCCGACATGGTCACGGAGATCGACGCGGCCGACTACTTGACGCTGGCTGCGGCTTGGCGGCTCGACCAGGGCCTGCACGCCGACCGCGAGATCGCCCAGGCCAAGCTCTTCGCTTCAGAAATGGTCGCGCGCGTAACCGATCGGGCGCTGCAGATTTTCGGCGGCATGGGAGTGATGAGCGAGCTTCCGCTGGAACGGATGTGGCGGGATGTGCGCGTCGATCGGATCTGGGACGGCACCAGCGAGATTCAGCGGCATATCATCGCGCGCGAGATGCTGCGACCACTCGGAGCGTGACGGTGGCGCCGGGCGCTGACGCCGTGCACCTCACCCGCAATGGGCCCGTGCTGGAGGTCGTGCTGGATCGCCCGCCGGCCAATGCCATTGACGTGGCGACCAGCGTCGCAATGGGCGAATGCTTTGCCGGCTTCCGCGACGATCCCGAGTTGCGGGTCGCGATCATCACCGGTGGCGGACGGAAGTTCTTTTCCGCGGGCTGGGACCTGAAGGAGGCCGCCGGGGGATCGCGCCCCGACGCGGATTACGGCGTCGGGGGCTTCGGCGGGCTGCAACAACTGCCCGGACTGAACAAGCCGGTGATCGCGGCCATCAACGGCCTGGCGGTCGGCGGCGGCTTCGAGCTGGCGCTGTCAGCGGACTTGATCATTGCGGTTGAAGACGCGCGGTTCGCCCTGCCGGAGATTCGAGCGGGGACGCTAGCCGATGCGGCGACGATCAAACTTCCTCGGCGGGTTCCATATCACGTGGCCACAGACTTACTGCTTACCGGCCGCTGGATGAATGCGGATGAAGCCCTACGCTGGGGCCTGCTGAAAGAGGTCGTGCCAGCGGGTCAATTGATGGCGCGGGCCCGAGAACTCGCGACGCGGTTGGCCCAGGGGCCACCGCTGGTGTTTGCCGCCATCAAAGAGGTGATGCGCGAGACGCAGGGCCTGCCGGAAATGGAGGCGATCTCGCGGGTTGCCGCTCGACAGTACTCGGCGGTCGATCGTCTGTATTCGAGTGAGGACCAGCTCGAAGGTGCCCGCGCCTTCGTCGAAAAACGGGACCCGGTGTGGAAGGGTCGCTGAACGTCCCCACCCTGCCCTCCCAAACGTCTCAAAAGCTCGCCTGGCAACTAAAGCGCCGCTCGCGTGGGCCGACGGGCCGGGCAAGCGGGGGAGGGTGAATCGACCGAGCCCCCACCCTGCCCTCCCCCAGAGGGGGAGGGAAAATTCCGAGAGCCCCCACCCTGACCCTCCCCCAGAGGGG
>Ga0307478_10000329_pt1 | contig 51118 bp, 41 predicted proteins | sample atmos_gasesECM4C_2_FD_203713 | JGI IMG/M metagenome (GOLD analysis project Ga0307478, IMG submission 203713) | Hardwood forest soil microbial communities from Morgan-Monroe State Forest, Indiana, United States - atmos_gasesECM4C_05 | ecosystem: Environmental > Terrestrial > Soil > Temperate...
GCCTGTTGCCCAAGGGCGACGGCAAGGGCCGGGCCATGTGCATGGAGATCATGGTTCCCAACGCCGCCATCCGCAACCTGATCCGCGAAGACAAAATTCACCAGATTTATTCGGCCATGCAATCGGGTCAGGAAAAGTTCGGAATGCAGACCTTCAACCAGTCGCTGGCGACGGCGTATTTCCAGAAACAGATCACCCTGGAAACCGCGCTCATGCGCTCCAGCAACCAGGACGAATTGCAGGAAATGATTAACCGCGGTGCGGGCCTGCTGAATCGGACCACGACCGCGGGCGGCATGGCAAAGGCGGCCACGCCGGCAAAACGCTAGGCAAGGAAGCAGGAATCAGAAAGCTAGCCGAGAAGTCAGGAGAGAGTCACCATGCCAGTTTTTACATTTTCGGGAAAAAGCGCCTCGGGCGAGAAGGTTTCCGGAGAACGCGTCGCCGCCAACAAAGACGTTCTGATGCAGCAACTGCGCCGCGAACGGATCACACCAGGATCCGTGCGGGAAAAGGGCAAGGAGTTTGCCATGCCCACGTTCGGTTCCGGCAAGGTTAAGACCAAGGATATTGCCATTTTCTTCCGGCAGTTCTCGGTCATGATCGACGCCGGCTTGCCGCTGGTGCAGTGCCTGGAAATTCTGGCGTCCAACCAGGAGAACCCCACCTTCCAGAAGACGTTGAACGGCGTGCGGACGACGGTGGAGGGCGGCGCCACACTGGCCAACGCGATGCGCCAGTACCCCAACATCTTCGACGACCTCACCACCAACATGATCGAAGCCGGCGAAACCGGCGGTATTCTCGACGTCATCCTGCAGCGTCTCGCGCTCTACGTCGAAAAGGCCGTGCGCCTGCGCTCCGCCATCAAGTCGGCGCTGATTTACCCGGTCGCAGTCGTCAGCATCGCGGTACTCATCGTCGGCGCGCTGCTGAAGTGGGTGGTCCCCATCTTCACCAACCTGTTTACCGGCCTCGGCGTGGCTTTGCCGCTGCCCACCCGCATGGTCATGGGGCTGAGCGCCTTCGTCGGCCATTTCTGGTGGTTCTTCATCGCAGGCGCCTTCGCCGCTTTCTTCGGAATCAAGCAACTGCGCAAGCATCCCCAGGGCCTGTACTTCACCGACAAGATCATGCTCAAGTTTCCGGTCATCGGCATGTTGCTGCGCAAGATCGCCGTGGCTCGTTTTACCCGGACCCTCGGCACCCTGATCACGTCGGGCGTTCCCATCCTCGAGGGCCTGGCGATCACCGCCCGCACCTCGGGAAACGCGGTTCTGCAGGAAGCGTTGATGAAGGTGCGCAAGGCCATCGAAGAGGGACGCACGATCGTCGATCCACTGAAAGAATGCGGCGTGTTTCCCAACATGGTGACGCAGATGATTGGCGTGGGCGAAGCGACCGGCGCCATGGACAGCATGCTGCAGAAGATTGCCGACTTCTACGAAGACGAAGTCGACGCCGCCACGCGCGACATGATGGCCATGCTGGAACCGGCCATCATCGGCATCCTGGGTGTTTCTGTCGGCGGCATCGTGATCTCGCTGTACATGCCGCTGTTCGCCATGATCGGAAAGCTGGCCGGCTAGAGAACCACGTATCAGGTCTCAGGTGTCCGGTGTCAGGGAGAGTACCCTCGAGACCTTAACCTGAGACCTGACACCTTGAGACCTGAGACCTGACACCTTGGGCTTTTAACCATGCAATCGAACTTCGATGAGCGGAACTGGCTGGCCTGGCTGGTAAAGATCCGCATCATCATTCTCACGTTTCTGTTTGGGATTCAGCTGACCGTGGCGCGGCTGGCCGACAGCCCGTTGCCCTTGCGTCCGTTCGTCAACACCATTCTGCTGTGGTACGCCCTGTCGCTGTTTTACGTCCTGCTGCTTTCTTTCTGGGAAGAGCGGCAGGTGCAGGCGGTGCTGCAGGTGGTGACCGACCTGGTGATGGTCAGTGTGGTGGTGCACCTCACCGGCGGCTGGGACAGTTCGCTGAACTTCCTCTACCCGCTGGTCATCATCGTGGCCTGCATCCTGTTGCCGCGGATTTGGGCCTACCTCACCTCCGCCCTGGCGTTCATTCTCTACGGATGTGTCCTCGATCTGAACTATTACGCGGTGGTTCCTTCGTTTGCCACCACCCATCCGGAACTGAAAACGCTCGAAGCCATCATTTTCGTCAACCTGTTCGCGTACCTGGCGGTGGCGTATCTTGCGGGGTTGCTGGCAGCAAAGCTCCGGCAGGTCGATGTTCAGCTGAAGGACGCCAGTGGCGCCCTGGAAAGCCTGCAGGCCCTGCACGAAAACATTATCCAGTCGATCAGCGGCGGGCTGATCACAACTGGACTGGATGGCCGCATTTCGCTGGTCAACATGGCCGCCAGGCAGATGCTGGGCGCAGGCGACGAGTTGATTGGCAAGTCGGTGAATGAACTCTTCCTCGATCCTCTGCCTCACGTCGGATCGGAACGCGCGCACGGCGAAGTGCGCTTTCAACCGGGAAACGGCTTTCGCAAGACATTCCGCGTGATTGTCTCGACCCTGACCATTCCCGGCCGCGGCGCTTCCGGATACGTGTACACCTTTGACGATCTGACGGAGATCCGGCGGCTCGAACGCGAAGTCCGCATGCAGGACCGGCTGGCCGCGGTCGGCCGGCTGGCGGCTGCCATCGCCCACGAGATTCGTAACCCGCTGACCTCGATTGCGGGTTCGGTGAGCATGCTCTCCGGGGCCAGCGAGATGACGGAGGAGCAGAGGCAGTTGCTGCAAATCGTGACCCGCGAGTCGGAACGGCTGAACACCATCATCACCGATTTCCTTGCCTACTCGCGCGGCAAGCAGTACCGCTTCGACAAAGTCGACCTGGTCTTGCTCCTCGAAGATACCCTGACTCTGCTGGAGCATCGGCTGGTGGCCGAGAACACAGGCATTCGTATTGAACGCAAATTGAAGTTTCGCGAAGCGCCGACGCTCGCGGATGGCGACAAAATCAAGCAGGTGTTCTGGAATTTCAGTCAGAACGCGGTGCGGGCCATGCAAGCTGGCGGCACGCTCTCGGTCTCGCTCGACGCGAGCGGTGACGAGTGGCAGATCAACTTCACCGACACCGGGCAAGGCATGACACCGCAGCAGACGGAAAAGATTTTCGAGCCTTTCCAGTCTGGGTTCGAGGGGGGGACGGGGCTTGGCCTTGCGATCGTCTACCAGATCGTGCAGGCCCACGAAGGAAAAGTTTTTGCGCGCTCCAGGCCGGGCGTAGGCACCACGTTCGTCCTGCGCCTGCGCCGCCTGGGAATCGGGCTGCCGCGGCCAGAACCTCCCTCTGCCGCAAACAAGTCGCTCCCTGCGGCCGAGATCGACATGGAAGCGCGCGGGGCAGCGGCGGGGGAAAGGAGAGCGCATGGCTAATATCCTGGTGTGCGACGACGAGCGCTCTATTTGTGAAATGCTCGACATCGCCTTGCGCCGCGAGGGGTACAAGGTGGAAACCGTGAACTCCGGGGAGGCCGCCAAGCGCAAGATCGATGGCGCGCTCTACGACCTGATCATCACCGATATCAAGATGCCCAATATCGATGGCATCGAGGTCCTGCGCCACGCGCACTCGACCTCTCCCGACTCTGCCGTCATCCTGATCACGGCTGTCGACGACTATGAGGCTGCCGTGCAGGCCGTGAAGGCCGGCGGCGCGTCCGACTACATCCGCAAGAGCCCGGGCCTGGTCGACGAGATCAAGCTCGCCATCAATCGCTCGCTCGAGAAAGCCTCGCTCAGCAAGCAGAATTTCGCCTTCCGTCGCGACGCCGCTGCGCGCAACTCGCTCGACAATATCATTGGCGGCAGCGCGGCCATGGAGAAGCTGAAACAGACCATCCGCACCGTCGCCTCGACCGGCAGCACAATTCTCATTTACGGGGAAAGCGGCACCGGCAAGGAACTGGTGGCGCGCGCCGTGCATGTCTGCTCGCCTCGCGTGACCCAGCCTTTTGTTTCGGTGAACTGCGGCGCCTTTCCCGAGACCCTTCTGGAAAGCGAGCTCTTTGGCTACGTCAAGGGAGCCTTTACCGGCGCGAATCAGAACAAGCGTGGGCTGTTCGAGGTTGCCGATGGCGGCACCATCTTCCTCGACGAGATCGGCGAGATGACGCTGGCCATGCAGGTGAAACTGCTGCGCGTGCTGCAGGAACGCACCGTGCGTCCGGTGGGCAGCGCCGCGGAAATTCCCATTGACGTGCGGGTGATCGCCGCGACCAATCGCGACCTCGACAAGCAAGTCGCCGAAGGTACCTTCCGCGAAGATCTTTACTATCGCCTGAGCGTGATTCCGATCCGTGTCCCTGGCCTGCGCGAGCGCCCCGAAGACATTCCGCTGCTGGTCAATCACTTTCTCAAGAAATATGCCCCGGCCGCGGGCAAGAGCATCGAGCGCGTAACCTCCGGGTCCCTGGCCGGACTCTGTGACTACGAGTGGCCCGGCAATGTCCGGCAACTGGAGAACACGGTCGAGCGCGCCGTCGCGCTGGAGACGTCAAATCAACTGCACGTGGAATTGCCCGCGGAGCGCCCGAAAGCCAAGGCCGCCGCCGCCGCGGCTGGTGTCGCCGGAATGCCCGACGCAAGCGCCAACGGCGGCGTTCTCCCCGAAGGTCTCGGCATGGAAAAATACATCGCCCAGATCGAACGCTCGCTGCTGCAAGCCGCTCTAAATCAGTCCCACGGAGTCCAGACCAAAGCCGCCGACGTGCTCGGCATCTCGTACCGCTCGTTCCGCCACCTGATGAAGAAATACGAGCTCTAGAAGAAGGGCATGAATCGACCGCAAAGCTGGGTTGTGTCGATTGGTTTGCTCGCAACGGCCGCTCTGCTGCTGTTTCCTCCATGGAAAACTGTGTTTGTGGGCGGCTGGTATCCGCCGAAAGAGTGGTCCGAGGGATTCCGGTTCCTGCTAACTCCCCCTTTGCCTTCACCCAACGCGTATCAATACCACTCAACCCTTTACGTCCGCATCGACGGGCTGCGTCTTTTTTCACTCCTCGCCGTCAACTCCGGCATGTTCCTCGGCATTTTCTGGGTGTTTCGGTCAAGAGATGGTGTGGAGGCAGAACCACTGTGTATTTTTCTTCGCAAGAGACGGCTAACAACTGCAATCTTGCTGTCATTGGGAACTCCGCTGCCGCCAATTGGCCCAGTAGCCTTTGAGGTGCCCAGCATAGCGCTGGAGGGTGGGCACGTGTGGTTAGGCGCACTGTTGTTCGAGGCGATTGCCTTTCTCTGCCTCGCTGTGCTCTTCTACCTGACCTTAGCCCTTCTACCGAAACTCTTTCCGAACATCGCCACTAAGGTTGTCGAGGATGCATAGGATTGACGGCTCGGGCGTAGCCTAAGGTGTCTTCCCCCTCAACTGCTGCTTCCACCCCAGCACCCGCGCCTTATTCCCTTCCGCCTCGGCTTCCGGAATCATCCCCTTCTTCTGATAGAGCACCGACAAACTGGTATGTGCCAGCACATCCTCCGGATCGATCTCCGCAATGCGATGCGCCACCGCAATCGCTTCGTCGAAACGGTTCAGGTCCTGCAGGACGCGCGCCAGCCCGTGCATGGCTTCGGTGAAGCTGGGATCGGCGGCAATGGATTTTTGATACTCCGCTACGGCCGCGTCATGCTGCCCGCCGGCAAACAGATCGAGAGCTGCGTAGTAATGGTCTTCGGCCGCTTGCCGGGCCTTGGGGTCGGACATCGCAGGCGAGATCCCTCGGTAGAGACTTGATTCTAGCACGCGGTTTCCGCGGCCCTGGCGCAGTCGCGAAGCTATACTACGCAGAACCCATGCGCTATCTCCTTCGCTTCTTCTGGAACGCCACCCGTGGCCATCACCTGACGCCCTGGCGCAGTCCCTACCTGCTCTGGCGCATTGAGACCTACACCGGTGTGAAGATGACGCAGATCGGCTTTCTCGAGTTCTGGGGATTCAGCTGGCGGGAACGGCACAACCTCTGGCGCTTTCTGAAATGGACCGGCGAGATGGAGCGCTACGCGCATCCGAAACCCAAGAACTGAGATCTCAGGTCTCATCTGTTAGGTTAGGTCTAAATCTGAAATCTGAAATCGCCAATTCAAGACCGAGATCTCCAACCTCAGACCTGCCTATCGCCTAAGAACCGAGCCCTGGATGTGAAACCTGAAACCTGAAACCTAAGACCTAAGACCTGACACCTGACACCTAAGACCTGAGACCTGAACCTGCCCCTACTTGCCCGCGGCCGCGGCCCCACCCAGCACGATATTGACGTCCGCGCCCTTGCCGACTCCCACGATTTGCGCCGCCGCCCCGCGATTGGCAGCGATTTCCAGGTACCCCATACTCCCCAGAATCCCGAAAACTTCCCCCGGCACCCCTTGCGCGTAGGCGTCTTTGATCTCGGTGATCTCGCGCGAGCCCACGACGATTTTGAACCCGCTCGGATTCGCCCCGAACAGCATCGGCGCATCCGGCGGGGTGATGTTGGTGATCAGGTTGCCGAAGCGGTCGACTTTCAGCACAACGCCACGCAGCGTGGTTTCATTGACCGCTTTCGGCTTGGGCGCCGAGAAACGCACGAAGTCGTTGACTTCCTCGCCGAATTTCGCCGGGTCCACGCCCTTGGCCAGGTAGGCGGCGACGGGCGCGAAAATGTCGCGGGCATGAAACGTCTGGCTCACCGGTTGCAGGAAGTAGTGCTCCCCGGTGACGTGGCGAACCGAGAGCCGCTCCTCCCGCTGATAGATCAGCGAGAGCACGCCATTGTCCGGGGCAACGAAGTGGTGCCGTTCGCTGGTAACCACGATCGGCCGGCGCGCCGTGCCCACCCCAGGATCGACCACAACGACATGCACCGCGCCGCTGGGAAAATACGAATACGCCTGCGAGATAGAGAGCGCGCCATCCAGCACGTCGAAAGCCTGCACCGCGTGGCAGATGTCGACGATGTGCGCATCGGGCTCGATCGACAGGATGGCGCCTTTCATCGCCCCGATGAAGTGGTCGTTCAGTCCGAAGTCGGTGGTCAGCGTTACGATGGGAGTTCGAGCCACAGGTTCCTCGCCGCCCGCGCGCACTACGGCGCAGGCAAAAATTCTTGCCAAAGATCGAAAGTAACCTTCTGCGCGGCCGGGGTCAAGGCACGGAGGTAATAGACGCCGACCTTCAAGTTCTGCGTGCGCTTTCCGTCCAACGCCGGTCTGCTTGCCAGAGCTTGAGGAAGCCAGTCACGCGCTGAATCCTACAAGCCCGCCTCGATGCGTGATCGCGGATCCAGAAGATCTCTCAGCGCATCGCCGATGAAATTGAACGACAGCACCGCCAGCATCACGGTCGCAGCCGGGAACAGCACCAGGTGAGGCGCGTCGAACAGGTGAGCCCGCGCGTCGTTCAGCATCGCGCCCCAGCTCGCAGTGGGCGGCGGCACGCCGAGGCCAAGAAAACTCATAGTCGCTTCCGCCAGGATGGCGCCCGCCATCCCGATCGCCGCCTGCACAATGACCGGCTGAATAATATTGGGAAGAATGTGCCGTGCGATGACGCGCAGGTCACCGGCCCCCAGAGCGCGAGCCGCCTCGACGAATTCTTTTTCCCGGGTGGCGAGCACCTGCGCGCGCACCAGCCGTGCGTAACCCACCCATCCCCCAAGCGACAGCGCGAGCACCAGGTTGAAAATTCCCGGACCGCGAAATGCCACGAAGGCGATCGCCAGCAGGATGCCCGGAAAGGAAAGAAAAGCATTCATGAGCACGACATTCACGAAGCGGTCAATGCCCCCGCCATAGTACCCGGCGATCGAGCCCACGATGAGCCCGAGGCTCAGCGACGCCAGCACGACACAGCTGCCCACGAACATCGAGATGCGCGCCCCGTAAATCAGACGCGAACAGATGTCGCGGCCCAGTTCGTCGACTCCACACCAGTGCGACGCGCTCGGCGCTTCGAGCCGTGTGGGCAGCACGATCCTTGCCGGATCCTGCGCCGCGATCCAGGGAGCAAAGATCGCGCAGAGGACAAAAAGAATGACGAGAACAATCCCAGCCGCCGCCAGAGGGTTGCGCCGGGCAAGACGCGGAAGCGAGATGGAGGCCGCGGACATTATGTGGTGGACCGTTTCGAGACGGCGGCACTAGGTTTGCCTTCATCCAGGCCTTCGAAGCGATGCTTACCTGCATTCTTCTTCATCAGGGCTTTAAAGCTCCTTGTAGACGCGTCATCTGAGACCCTCGACTTGCTTCGAGAAACGTTTCTTGTCCGAGTGGTTTTCATTTCATCACTGTCTAACAGCAAGAATTTGGAGATCCGGTAAACGCAGCGCCTGAAGGCGCGTCAACAGAGGACGTTTACGGAGCGCCTGAAGGCGGCACCTGATACGAGCCTCAGCACAGCAACAGGTTCGCATCAAACCAGACATCCACGTAATCATTCTCGCCAATCAAGAAACGATACCCCGGAGGCAACCCGAGAAATAGAATCGCGACCGGGCACTTTTCCGCCAGGTGTGACGTGTGCAATGGGGCAAAAAAGTCAGATCGATCGTCAAAAGATGCTCCACACCAGATGTACCAGCCATTCGTTCCCCTCTCCATCCGGTGGCGAAGTCCGTTAATCGGAAATTTGCCGAGTGTGCTCAAAAGCAACTCCGAGGATGGAATCTTCGGGAGCGCCGACAAATTCGCAGCCGTAACGGCCACAAAGCTCGCGCTGGTTGCTTTCGAAATGGGCCATCTCGCTCACTGCCTTATCCTCGGATTCAACAGCGAATACACCATGTCGGTCAGAAGATTTACTGCCACATAAGTCAACCCGATCGCCAGAATGCAACCCTGTACCACGTAGTAATCGCGATTGGAAATGGCATCGATCGTGAGTCTCCCGATGCCGGGCCAGGAAAAGATTTTTTCCGTCACAATGGCGCCGGCCAGCAACGCGCCGAATTGCAAACCCAGCACCGTGATCACCGGAATCATGGCGTTGCGCAGCGCGTGGCGATAAACCACGGCAGTTTCATTCAGCCCCTTGGCCCGCGCCGTGCGAATGTAGTCCTGACTGAGTTCTTCAAGCATGGAAGTGCGCACCATGCGGGTGAGAATCGCCGCCAGAGCGCTGCCCATGGTCACCGCCGGCAAAACAATGTGCGCAAAACTGCCGGCTCCCGAAACCGGCAACCATCCGAGCTTGATCGAGAACAGCAGAATCAGAATCGGGCCGAGCGCGAAGTTCGGAAACGACAAGCCAAACAGGCTCACCACGCTGATCGTGCGATCGTCCCAGTCATTTCGCCGCCGCGCCGAATGCACCCCGGCCGGAATCGACAGCAAAATTGCCACCAGCAACGCTGCCAGCGTCAGTTGCAGCGTATACGGATAGCGCTGGCCCAGCAGCTTGGCCACGCTCTGGTTGTAGCGCAGCGAGACCCCAAGATTGCCGTGCAGCACGCCTTTCCAATAATTCATGTATTGCTGGCTGAGCGGAAGATCGAGCCCATACGCATGCCGCGCCGCCTGCAAGTCGGCCGCTGGTACGCCTTCGCCGAGCATCTGCTGGATCGGGTCGCCCGGCACCAGGTGAATCAAAAGAAAAACCAGCGAGACCACCAGCCAGATGACCGGCAAGGTGTAGAGGATCCGGGCTAGGAGGTAGCGAGTCAAAGGGCAGGTCCGAGGTGTCAGGTCCCAGGTCTCAGGTCTCAGGTATCAGCAAGAACATAACATTGTATGGTCTGTGGGCACGATTGACGTCGCACGTTAACTGATAGCTCGAACGCCAGCAGCCAGCAGCTAGCAGCTAGCAGCTAGCTGCCAGAAGCCAGAAGCCAGCGGCCTCAGACCGCGACGTGCAACGTTGATTCCATCAATCAGTATCCTGTAGCTTGGGTGCGGAGCCAGCCTTGGAAGTTCACCTCATCGACGGAACCTACGAACTCTTCCGCCACTACTACGCCGTGCCGTCGGCGCGTGATAAAGATGGGCGCGAAGTCGGCGCCGTGCGCGGTGTTCTCACCTCTTTGCTGGGCATGTTGAAGGCTGGCGCTACGCATATCGGCGTCGCGACCGATCATGTCGTCGAGTCCTTCCGCAACGAGTTGTGGGCAGGATACAAGACTTCCGAAGGCGTCGAGCCGAATCTGCTGGCGCAGTTCCCCGTGCTCGAGCAGGTCCTGTCCGCGGCGGGCTTTGTGGTCTGGCCCATGATCGAGTTCGAGGCCGACGATGCGCTTGCCGCCGCGGCCGCAATCGCCGAACGCGACGCCGGCGTAGAGCGCGTCATCCTCTGCACCCCCGACAAAGACCTCTCCCAGTGCGTCCGCGGTACACGCGTGGTTCAACTCAATCGCCGCACCAACGTCATCACCGACGAAGCTGGCGTGGTTCAGAAATTCGGAGTAACGCCCGCTTCCATTCCCGACTACCTCGCGCTGGTAGGCGATGCCGCCGACGGATATCCGGGCCTGAAAGGCTGGGGCGCGAAGTCTTCCGCTGCCGTGTTAGCGAAATTCCTGCACATCGAAGCCATTCCAGAAGACAGCCGCGAGTGGCATGTGAACGTAACCGGCGCCAGCACTCTGGCCGACACACTATCCCGGGAACGGCAGCAGGCCCTGTTGTTTCGCAAGCTGGCCACGCTCTGCACCGATATCCAGCTGTTTGAGCGCGTGGATCAATTGCGCTACGCCGGCCCAACCCCAGCCGATGCAGCCATCAAAGAGCGTCTGGATGCCGCCAGAATTGACCCAACCGTAGCACCCGCAACCCGCCGCCACTGGTGAAGGTAGCGCCGGCGTCCCGCCGGCAATTGTAATGGTAGCGCCGGCGTCTCGCCGGCAATCGTAAGAGCCTGCCCCAAGCGAGCCGAAGAAGCATCCTGCCCTCACCGCTCTGGGAAGACCTGGGAAGCCTTCAGCGGTTCCTTCCCGCACCTCACGCCTTGTCATTCCGACGCGCGAGCGCAGCGAGGCAGGAGGAATCTGCTTTTCCGCACCCTTTTTCAGGCATGCCGCGTGGAGTCTCCGCAGAAAAAAGAGCACGTAGTCACAGCGCCCTACTGCACAAACTCCCCCCGCCCTCCGCCGTCCCACGGATCGTAAGTCAGGCAAAAACGAACCCGGTCCGATATCGGAGGATGGTCGTAGAACAACAACACGTCGAGCGGATTCGGATCGGGATCCGACAAGCCGACTTCGCCTAAAACCTGGAACGCCCGCGCCGCCACTTGGCTGGAGTCGGGCGTGAGGCCGTGGGTTACCTCAAGTCCGTACTGGTCGGCCTGGTGCTCAAGGTGGCGGCTGAAGGCGGCCCCGACCGGGGTCACAATAAAAGAAAAAATCGACAGCAACAACAGCAGCACCGGTAGCGATGCCCAATCGTCGAGTTGGCGAATTTCCCATCCGCTACCGAATCGCGCCAGCATCCATCCCACCGTGCGATAGCCAACGTAAAAAGCCACCAGCAGCAGGACCGCAAAGAATGTCAGGCCTTTAGGAATGTGCTTGAGCACATAGTGACCAGTCTCGTGCCCGACCACATAAACGATTTCCGGAGTCTTCATGGCGGCGATCGTGTTGTCCCACACGACGATGCGTTTCGAAGCCCCGATGCCCGCCACGTATGCATTGAGGCTCGTAGTCTTCTCTCCCGCTCCCATCCAGAACATGCGTTCGGGCGGGATATTTACACCGGCGCGCCGCATCATTTGCTCGAGGCTGGCAACCAGGGCGGGATCCTTCTGTTGTAGAGGCTCGAATTTGTGGAACATCGGATCGATGACCAGCGGTTGCAGAAAGACCAGAAAAATGCCGATGGGCATGGCAATCAGCCAGAAATAAAACCACCAGCGCCGCTGGCTACGCCGGATGACCATATACAGCAGCCAAATCAGAATGATCCCAATCACGAACGAGATCAATTGTCCCTTGACCCAGTCCCAACTCCACGATCCCCATCCCTGCACCGAGATCCCGTATCGCTTCTCGACGACCTCCCCATAAATATCGAGTGGCAAAGTCAGCACAGCAATGGTCAGCAGCAGCAATGGCGAGAACACCAGGCTTTGCAGAAAACGCTTCGACGAGAACCGCTCGCTCCAGTTCCGGTACTTCACCGCGAGTTTCCAGCGCAGGATGAGCCAGAGCACGACGATCCCATAAACCAGCCCGATCAGGTTCAGCCGGAAATGAATCCGGTTGCGGCTATGCGCTTTCTGGTAAAGATCGGGAGGCAGCCGATATTCCGTGATCTTCTCGCTGGAATGTGACGGCAGATCCGATCTTGATGCCGAAGCTTGCGGCTGTGCATCCGATTGCGGCTGACTCTGGGCGGAAGAAAGCAGTGCAGTGCTGCATAGCAGCAGGGCAAGGCAGAGTGTTTTCATGGAAGAGTTCTCGTGGGCGGAGCTGTGATGGGCTTCAGTCAAGCGTACGTAGGTGTGTTCGGGGCCCTCAATCTCCAGCCTGTTGCAGCGGCGCGGTTTCCAGCGTTTCGATCTTCACCTTGGCGATGCGGTGGCCTTCCATCTCTTCCACCGTGTAGCGGCGGCCCTCGAACTCGAATGAGTCGCCCGGCGCCGGAACCTTCTGCAATCGCGCCAGCACGAAACCCGCCAGCGTCTCGAAGCCGCCATCACTCGGAAGCGTCAGCTGGTACTGCGACTCCAGGTCGCGGATGTTGACCGATCCCTCCAGCAACAGCGTCGTGTCTTCCTCCAGCGACGGCTGCGTGGCAGGCGGGATATCGAATTCGTCCTCGATTTCGCCGACCACCTGCTCGAGCACATCCTCCACGGTGACAACTCCGGCCGTCGAGCCAAATTCGTCGACCACCACGGCCAGGTGACGCTTGCGCTGCTTGAATTCAGAAAGCAGATCGGTGAGGGCCATGGTTTCCGGAACCACCAGCACGTTCCGCATGACCTGGCTGACCAGCATTTTCGCGATGCGCGAGCTGACCGCCTGGTTCGGTGTCAGCGTTAGCCGCAACCGCATCCAGCGCATGAGGTCCTTCGAGTACAGCACTCCAATGATGTGCTCGCGGCCCCGTTGCGGATCGTACACCGGTACCCGGGAATGTTGTTCTTCAACGACGCGCGAGAAGGCTTCATCGAGCGATAGGTCGGCGGGAAGCGAAAAGATGTCGGGCCGCGGCACCATCACCTGCCGCACTGTCACGCTGTCCAGTTCCAGGGCATGGTGGATCATCTCTTCCTGGAATTCCGGAATTTGCCCAAACTGCCGGCTTGCCGTAACGATCAGCTTCAATTCGTCGGGCGAATGAATCGCCCCGCGGCGCATCTCGCGAGAACCGAACAGGCGCAGTACGAAGCCTCCCGATTTCCGCATGATGTAGAGGAACGGCTTCGTAATGGTCAGGAACACGTCCATCGGAGCCGCCACGGCCAACGCGACCCGCTCTGCCTGCTGCAACGCAAGCGTCTTGGGAACCAGTTCTCCCAGAAGCACGTGCAGGTAGGTGATCAGCGTGAGGGTCAGGATGATGCCGATGCTGTGTGCATAAATGGCAGCATGCGGCACCCTGCCGAGCAGGGGCTCGATAATCCGCGCCAGCGTGGGTTCCCCGATCCAGCCCAGAGTCAGGCTGGTCAGCGTGATGCCCAGCTGCACCCCGTTGACGACCTCGTCCAGGTTCTGATGGAGGCGCAGGACGGTCCGGGCGCCCAAGCGGCGCGCCTCGATGAGCTGTTGAATGCGCGTGTCGCGCACGCTCACCAGGGCAAACTCAGCTGCGGCAAAGAAGGCGTTGGCCGCCACCAGGAGCAAAATCAAAAACACCCGGAGCAGCACAAATGCAATCATTGAAATCTAATTCTAACATTCGAAAGGAAATAAGGAAGCTCCGAGCTGCGAGTGACGAGCCCGAGGAAAAGCTGGCACGTTGCTGAAAACAGAGGGGCAAGCGACTCAACCCAGCTCGTAAAATCTCAGACTCATTGCTTTCTTTTGTTTGTCTTGGCAGGTCTAACGTAACAATGGTGTCTTGTGTGAAACCCTTTCGGGAAAAGTTCAGTCGAAATTTTTGAATCCCAGCGATTGCTGGGAACAAAACCAAATCTGGCTTCGTAAGATGAAGTGCGGGACGAATCAGGGATTTTCCTAAGTGCAGGAGGCGGCAGTGAACGGCAACGGGAACGGCAAGAAGAGGCGTAGCCGGCGGCTGATGTACATCGTCATCGGAGTAGCAGTCGTCCTGATAGCGGTCGTCGGACTCATCGCCGCGGCACGTGGCGGCACCAAAATCGATCCTTCCAAGCTGGGCAAAGTAGAGCGCGGTGATCTGGCCAAAAGCGTCGTGGCCACCGGCAAAGTCGAACCCATCACCAAGGTGGAGATCAAGTCGAAAGCCAGCGGCATCGTCAAAAAGCTTTACGTCGATGCGGGGGACCGCGTGAAGCAGGGCCAGCTTCTCGCCGAACTCGATAAAGAAGAGATTGAAGCCCGTGTTACCCAGGCCAAGGCGCAGGTCGAGGCCTCCGAAGCCAGCTTGAAAGGCTCCGAAGCCGACCTCGAGCGCGCGAAGGTCGACGCCGAAGGTCCCGATGTTCCCATGCTGAAGCGGGCCTACGATCGCGCCCAGGGCATGGCCAAGGAAGGCGTCGTCTCCGCCTCGGCACTCGACGATGCTCAGAAAAACTACGAACTGGCACTAAACAAGCAAAACGTCGCCAAGGCGCAGCTGCTGGTACTGAAAGCCAAGATCGGCCAGGCCCAGGCGCAGCTCTTGCAGGATCACGCCAACCTGAAACAGCTGGAAGAACAACTCGGCTACACCACCATCTCCTCTCCGATCGACGGAATCATTCTTTCTCGCGACGTGGAAGTCGGCGATGCCGTCAGTTCAATCCTGGTCCTGGGCTCCACTGCAACCCTGATCATGACCGAAGGTGACACCAGCGAGGTCTACGTCAAGGGCAAGGTCGACGAGAGCGACATCGGGAAGGTGTACCTGGGCCAGCCCGCGCGCATCAAGGTTGAATCGTTCAAGGACAAAACCTTCAACGGCAAGGTAACGAAGATTTCTCCGATGGGCGTCGAGAAAGACAATGTCACGACCTTCGAAGTCCGTGTATCCATTAATAATCCCGGCGGCGAACTGAAAGCCGCGATGACGGCCAATGCCGAAATCATTCTGGAAGAGCACAAGAACGTCCTGCAGATCCCCGAAGGCTCGATTCTCTACGACAAAGACAAGAAAGCCTCGGTCGAAATTCCCGATGAGCGAGGTAAAGAAGGCAAGCGCAAAATCGCCGTCAACATCGGCATCTCGAACGGCGCCAAAACCGAAGTCCTGGGCGGCCTGAAAGAAGGCGACCAGGTCGTTCTGCAATAAAGATCGCGAGCGGGCCCCCACTCCATCGCGTCCTTTGCGCTAAGTGGTAATGTTTTTCGTTTTCCTTAGCCCCCATCGCGCTCGGAGCCTGCCCTGAGCGGCGGATTTCGTTTCACCCGAAGAGGGTAATCGCCTTTCTCTGCGTCCTCAGCGGATTTTCTCCGCGCCCTCTGCGTTAAAAGCTTTTCCCCAGCCCCCTCTGTGCACTCTGTGGTTGATGAATTTCGCCCCTGAGACTGTGCCGATCTAGCTCCCGGGACCTGAGTTTTGATCCCCTCGGCCAAGCGCCCGCTCCCCAGGTCAGGTATTCTGACCAGGGACTTTTCATCATGCGCTACGAACGAATTTTCGAGTTGCCCAGCCCCGCCGGCAAAATCGAGCTAAAGATTCAACAGGGCGGTGCGGGGCGCTTTTATATCATCGCGTCCTTGCCGGACACGCCCCATTCCAACGAAGTCGTCCTTTCGGTACCCACCGAACTCGCCGACTCTCTCACCAACGCCATTGGCAAGGCCGCGGACTATTCGGGCGAATAAAGATTCGGGGGAATAAGAAAGAGGTAAGCAGCTTTTCTCTGCGCGCTCCGCCCCCTCAGCGCTCTCCGCGTTCCAAGATTTTCTCGCTGACCCATTCAGATCGCGCGGACGCAACGATTTCCCGCTCCGAACGAACATTTCTTTCACTCCTTCCGTATACACTCTAGGGCTATCGAACTGCCCGTGCGTACGTCTAAGCGGTGGAAATCATCTAGCTGAGCAAAAATCCCGTTAGCCACCGATTCAGTTCGCTCGAGGAGACACAATATGCAGAAAAGAATTGCCGGTTTTTCCATCGTGATCCTGGCCCTGCTGATCGCGCCCTGGGCCCTGGCGTCGGAACAGGGACATTTTGAGAAAACCTTCCAGGTAAGTGGGGCAGCCGATTTACAGGTGTTTACCCATTCCGGCGACATCACGATTCGCAGCGGACCCGCGGGTAGCATCAAGGTAATCGGCCGAATCCATGTGGGAGACCGCTGGTTCAACGGCGGCAGGAAATCCGAAGTCGAGGAGATCGAGAAGAATCCGCCGCTGCAACAGAGCGGCAACAGCGTTCGCATCGACTATGTGAATTACCACGACATCTCGGTGGACTACGAAATCACCGCGCCAGCCGATACCAGGATCCGCGCCAAGTCCGGCTCAGGCGATCAGACGGTCGAAGGCATGCAAGCCGGACTCGACGCAGAGACAGGTTCCGGAGACGTGAATCTGAACAATCTTTCCGGCGACATCCGGATTCATACCGGTTCCGGCAACATGCAGGCCCGCGGCGTCGCCGGAAAATTTGAGGCACGCGCCGGCAGCGGCGACATCACCCTGGAGGAAAAAGCCAAAGGCGACGTGCGACTCGACACCGGCTCCGGCAACATCGAAGCGCGTGGCGTCGACGGCGGTGTCTTCGCGAGCACCGGCAGCGGCAATGTCCGGCTCGATGGCGTGCCCGCAAGCAACTGGGAGGTGAAGACCGGTTCAGGAAATGCCGAACTACGCCTGCCCCAACAAGCATCCTTTGACCTCGATGTTTCCACCAGTTCCGGCAACCTCACCGTCGATCATCCCGTGACCACCACAGTGCAGGGCCGAGTAGAAGACGTGCATAAATCCATTCACGGCAAGGTTCGCGGAGGCGGCCCAGAAGTCAGCGTCCGCACCGGTTCGGGCGACGTCCGCGTCGATTGATTTGCGAAGTGCGCGGCGGGATGAGCGCGAAACCGCAAACAACATCCTCCCGCCGCGTTTCCTTTATTCCCTGGCCAGAGCTCACTCGAATTGTCATCCTGAGCGAAGCGAAGGACCTGCTTTTCTTTTCAGCGCACCAGCCGTGTGCCCCAGGTTCGCGTCCAGTCTTTGGACGCTAACCTGGGATCCCTCGACCTCACTTACTCCTCTTCTTCGCGCCTTTCGCTGCCTTTCTTCGCGATCGGAGCCTGCCCTGAGCGAAGTCGAAGGGCGGTCAAAAGCTTCTCTCTGCGACCTCCGCGGACGTTCTCCGCGCCCTCTGCGTTTTAGGATTTTTGCCCTTTTAACTGTTTCCTTCGTGAACGTACGCACCCTTCGTGGTTCACGTCTTCCGATTTTCTTTGCGCCCCTCGCGGCATTTCTTCGCGCCCTTTGCGGTCAAAAGCTTTGCTGACTGTTCTCGGCGAACTCTGCGCTCTCAGCCCTGAGCCTTCTCTGTGAACCTCTGTGTCCTCTGTGGTGAGAGCCTTTGCAAATTACCACAAATGCTTGGAACGATTTAGCTTAGCCCGACCGCAACAATCCCCAAGAGCCTGGGTTCAATACGTCCAGAGCGGCCTGAAGGCTGCCGATGTTGAAAACAGCGCAGAGGAGATATCCATGAACATCAATACTCGCATTGCCCTATGCGGCGCAGCCCTTGCAGCTCTGATCTTGCCTGCGGCAGCACAGACCGCGAATCCGCCGGCGAATCCACCCACTATCAACCAGCGCAAAGAGAACCAGCAGGACCGCATCGCCAACGGCGTCGCCAGCGGAGAGCTCACCGCCGGCGAAACCTCGAACCTCGAGAAGAAAGAATCGAACCTCAACAAAGAAGAGAACCTGATGCGCAGCGAAGACAACGGCAAGCTCACCGGTGCCGATCGCAAGGTTCTCAACCAGCAGCAAAATCAGCTTTCCGATCAAATCTACAAAGACAAGCACAACGCCGCCGTCCAGAACACCAATCCCAAGAGCGAAGTCGGCAAGCGCGCCGAAAACCAGCAGGACCGGATCGCGCAGGGAATCAAGAGCGGCCAGTTGACCGCCGGAGAAGCTTCGAATCTTGAACGGAAAGAAGCCGGCATCAACCGCGAAGTGCGCACCGACCGCGCCGCCAACGGAGGCAAGCTCACCCAGCAGGAGCGCGCCCAGGTCAACCGCCAGCAAAACCGCGTGTCGAACCAGATCTACAACAAGAAGCACAACGGCCGCAGGCAGTAAGCGCTCGTTCAACGATTCCTACGAAGCAGCGCCCTCGTAAACTGAGGGCGCTTTTCTTTTCCCCCGCCGTGCCCCAGGTTCGCGTCCGCCCTCGGGACGCTAACCTGGGATTCCCCGACCTCAATTCACCCCTCTTCTTCGCGCCCTTCGCGGGCCTGTCTTCGCGACCGGAGCCTGCCTGAGCGAAGGGCGGTCAAAAGCTTTTCTCTGCGCCCTCCGCCCCTCTGCGCTCCATGCGTTTTAGGATTTTCTCCACAATCCCCGACTTCAAACCAATCGCTGCAATTCGTCCTCATTGAGTCGTTCGGCCACACTTCCTGCCCGATGCGCTTTCTTTGCGTCTGCACCGACGAAACCAGCGTCTATACAGACAACTCGCACAAGTCACGAGGCCTTCATGATCGCTCGCATCTGGCGTGGCACGGTCCGCGAGGCGGACAAGGACATCTACCTCGCATATCTTCAAAAAACCGGGCTCAAGGAATACGCCGAGACCCCCGGCAATCGCGGTGTCTACACGCTGCGCCGCATCGCCGACGGCAAGTGTGAATTCTTGCTGCTCACGCTCTGGGATTCCTGGGACGCCATCAAAACCTTCGCCGGCCCTGACTACGAGAAGGCTGTGTACTATTCCGAGGACGATAAGTTCCTCATCGACCGCGGCCCCAAGGTCGAACACTTCGAAATTCTGGAACCGTGAGGGCAGGGAAATGCTGGAGCCGCCGGCCTATAAATCGGTTCTCGTCCCAACCCACCCCTTGTCATCCTGAGCGCAGCGAAGGACCTGCTTTTCGCCTGCGACATCATCTCCCCGCAAAACCACCACATTTCCCGACATGTGCTGTCATCTCAACGTGCTGCGCTTGCGGTTTCGAATAGAATGCGACCGATTTGGGAGGCGCCGTGACCCAGTCCTGGCAATTGACTCTTGAGCGGTGGCGTGACGCCGGATTACTCGACGCCGGCACACTCGAGCGCATTCAGAATTTCGACAAATCAATCAACGACCGGAGTGCGGTGCCCCAGGTTCGCGTCCGTTCTTCTGGACGCTAACCTGGGATTCCCCGAAACTCAATCATCCCCTTGGCGCCCTGAGCGGCTTTTCTTCGCGATCGGAGCCTGCCCTGAGCGAAGTCGAAGGGCGGCCAAATGCTTTTCTCTGCGTCCTCCGCCCCCTCCGCGCTCTCTGCGTTTTAAGATTTTCTCGACAACCTCGATCACAAACCAATCGCAACCAGCACCACCCAGCCGTGTAACCCGTTGATTTACAACCACATTGCCTCCTTGACAAAACATTACAAATTGCAATATAAAGATAGCGATTTGCCATATGACGCTCGGCGAAAAAATCCGCTACCTGCGCGAGGTGGAAGGCTCGTTGCGCGAACTCGGACGCCCCATGACGCAGCAGGAAGTCGTCCGCGCGGTCCACGACGAACTGGGCAAGAGCATCAGCCAGTCCTACTTGTCGCAGATCGAAGGAGGCTCGCGGCGCCACATGACCCAGTCGTCGCGCACGCTGCTGGCGAAGTTTTTTAAGGTGCATCCCGGCTTTCTGGTGGATGACCCCGAGGGCTATCACACCGAACTTACCAGCGACCTGCGTACCATCGAAGGCAAGCTCGATGTGTGGTTGCTGCAGGGTTCGGAGCGTTTCGTGAGCGACCGCGAAGTGAGCAACGTACTGATCAAATGCGCGCGTCACAAGGACACGCGCAGTTGTTTTCTGTTGCTGGGCGCGATTCTTGATACGCCCGGTCTGGCCGAGCGCCTGCTCGAAGCGCTCGATCCGGATGCGGTGCGCAGTCATCGCCAGCGCAAGACCGAAGGGAGGCGGGTGCAATGACCTGGGCAGATTTTTATCTGATCTGTTTCGCGGTCGGTTTTGCCTTCAGCCTGATCTCGTTTGTCAGCGGAGGCACGCGCTGGCGCCTGCATCTCCCGCATCTGCCCCACGGCGGTGCGAACGTTCCGATGGGCGGCCACGGCATGGGTGGCCACGGCATCGCTGGCCACGCTCCGGTCGCGGGTCATGGACAAGTCGCGACAAACGCAGCTCAAGGAACTCTCGGCAAGGGACCCGCGCGGGCCACAATCGACGCGCCGCTCTCGCCGTTCAACTTTGTGACCTTCACGGCCTTTCTGGCCTGGTTCGGAGGGACCGGTTACCTGCTGACGCGCTATTCGAGCATTTGGTTTGTGCTGGGACTGGGCGTTGCGGTCACCAGCGGATTAGTGGGCGGTGGCATCGTGTTTTTGTTTCTCAGCAAAGTGCTGACCTCCGAGGACGAGTGCCTGGATCCGGCCGACTACGAAATGGTAGGCGTGCTCGGCCGCACCTCGATCTCGATCCGTGAAGGCGGCACCGGCGAAATCATTTATTCGCAGGCCGGCACACGCCGCACCTGCGGCGCGCGCAGCGAAGAAGGCACGGCAATTCCAAAAGGAGTGGAAGTGGTAGTGACACGCTACGACAAGGGCATCGCCTACGTGCGACTGTGGACCGAAATGTCGGGCGAAGAAGTTCCGGCTCCTTAAACGTGATTTGTCATCCTGAGCGCAGCGAAGGACCTGCTTTTTCTGATGGATGACATGACTTCGATCGCGAGCTTCGTATCAGGGTGCGGGCGGCTACGGCATCCGCGGCGTGGGCAACACTCGCGCTTACGTGTGGGGAAATCACGTCGTGCATATCACGACGCTCGAAGGCGAAGTTTTTCTGGGCACGAACGATCCGGCGCGCCTGGTGCGCGACCTGGACCAGATGAAGCAGTATGCGCATTCATAACGGTCTTAGAGTTCGGTTCGAATTGTGAGAGGAGGCGGTATGTTCAACAGCAGTGGAGGGATTGAGTTCTGGGTCTTCATCGGCCTGATGGTATTGGCCGTGCTGTTCCTGATGACCTCGATTGCAAGGCTCTATCGCAAGGCAGGGCCGCATCAAGCGCTGATCGTCTACGGATTCGGAGGCACGCGCGTGGTTGTGGGTCACGGAAAAGTTGTTTGGCCGATGGTGCAAGTTTGCCGCGAGCTTTCGCTGGAGCTGATGTCATTTGATGTAGCTCCGCAGCAGGACTTGTACACCAAGCAGGGCGTTGCCGTGACCGTCGAGGCGGTTGCGCAGATCAAGGTCAAATCCGACACAGAGTCGATTCTGACTGCATCCGAACAATTCCTCACCAAGAGCGACCAGGAGCGTGAAGGACTGATCCGGCTGGTGATGGAAGGTCACCTGCGCGGCATCATCGGTCAGCTCACGGTGGAAGAGATCGTGAAGCAGCCGGAGATGGTAGGCGAGCGCATGCGCGCCACCTGCGCGGACGACATGAGCAAGATGGGGCTGGAGGTGATTTCGTTCACCATCAAGGAAGTGCGCGACAAGAACGAGTACATCACCAACATGGGCAAACCCGATGTGGCGCGCATCAAGCGCGATGCCGATGTGGCGACGGCCGAAGCCGATCGCGATACCGCGATCAAGCGGGCGCTGGCTCAACGGGAGTCTGCCGTAGCGAAGGCACAAGCGGATCAGGAACGGGTGCTTGCTGAGACGCTATCGCTCGCCAAGCAGGCCGAGGCGCAGCGCGATCTTGAGATCAAGAAAGCGCAATACCTCGAAGTCACCAAGAAGCAGCAGGCGCAGGCTGACAAGGCCTACGACATCCAGGCGAACATCATGCAACAGCAGGTGATCGCCGAGAGCGTGCGCGTGCAGCAGGTCGAGAAGGAAGGCCAGGTCAAAGTACAGGAGGCCGAGATCTCGCGCCGTGAGAAAGAGCTGATTGCGACTGTGCTGAAACAGGCCGAGATCGAGCGCCAGCGGATTGAAACGCTGGCCATGGCTGAGAAGCAGCGCTTGATGTCCGAGGCTGAAGGTCAGGCCTCATCGATCCGCCAGCAGGGCGAAGCCGAAGCCGAGATCATCTTCAAGAAGGGCGAGGCGGAAGCCAAGGCCATGAACGTGAAGGCCGAGGCCTTCCAGGAATACAACCAGGCTGCGGTTGTCGACAAGTTGATCACTGGCTTGCCGGACGTGGTGCGCGCGCTCGCGAGTCCGCTGGCCAACGTCGACAAGATCACCGTGATCTCCACCGGCAACGGCGATGCCGCCGGGCTGAACAAGATCACCGGCGACATCACGAAGATGGCGGCGCAGGTGCCCGCATTGTTCGAGACGCTCTCGGGCATGGATATCCGCGAGTTGCTCGGCAAGGTCCGCCAGATTGGCGACAAGGCAGAGAAGCCGACAGACAACGGAGGGAAGAAGTAGAGCGAATGTAGCGCCGGCGTCCCGCCGGCTGTTGCGAGGGCATCCTACCCTCGCCTCCGGCGGGCAAGGCGCGGGAGCCGAGCAAATATTTGTAACCGCACAAGCAAAGGGAATGGATATGGCAGCGGATAACAAGTCCAAACACCTGGGCCTCAGCATCGTGATCGGAATCGCGATCGGGACGCTGGCTGCGATTCTCTCCGGTCACGTCGCGGTCTGGCTCATTGCGGGAATCTTTGTTGGCATCGCGGCTGGCGCCTCCATCGGCCGCAAGAAATGCCCCGAGTGCGAGGCGAGAGAACATGCAGGCATGAGAGCTTCGAGCTACCAGCGATGAGCTGACGCAGAAAATCCCCGCCCTGTCCCTCCAAAGAGCGGGAGGGACAAGGACGGGGCACCCGATTATGGCTGACGGCTGATAGCTGATAGCTCAGAACCGAGAACTGACAACTGGCAACCGAGTACCGAGTACTGAGTACTGATTTCCAAAGGAGTCCCATATGGCATTACTCGAGCGAGTTTCCACATTAGTGCGAGCGAATCTCAACGATCTGATCGACAAGGCCGAAGATCCGGAGAAGATGATCAAGCAGGTGATCCTCGACATGCAGAACCAGCTTCTGCAGGTCAAGACGCAGGTGGCGATTGCCATCGCTGACCAGCACCTGCTCGAAAAGAAGCAGAAAGAAAACGAAGACAAGGTGGGGGAATGGATGCGCAAGGCAGAGCTCGCCGTCGATAAAAAACAGGACGACCTGGCGCGCGCCGCCTTGCTGCGGGTGGAAAGCTACCGTGATCTGAGCGGCAGCTTCACCGAGCAGGTGACCGATCAGAAAGCGCAGGTCGAGAACCTGAAGACCGCTTTGCGACAGCTCGATCAGAAGCTCGCGGAAGCGAACGCCAAAGCCGACGTGCTGATCGCGCAACATCGCCGCGCCCGCGCCGTCGGCAAAGCCAGCGATGCGCGGATCAACATCGGCAACGGATCGAAAGCCGCCGCCTTCGATCGCATGAAGCACAAAGTCGTGCGCGAGGAAGCGGTGAGCCAGGCAAAGTCGGAAATCGCCGTCGACGACGTCGAAGACCGGCTCGCGGCGCTCGAGAAAGAAGACCGCATCGAACAGTTGCTGGGAGAGCTGAAGGCGAAGCGTGGGGCGTAAACAGAAGGGTCAATTGTGTGCAGGGACAGCTGCCCTCGGCTGTCCGGGCGAGCGTAGCTCGCCTGAATGTTGGCGAGGGCGGGACGCTACGCCCCGAAACTCCCTTTCTCAAGCTATCGGGGTGGAAACTCCCGGAGGGGCCGCGGGCGCTGCGTGCACACACGGGGTTCTTCGACTGCGCTCGGCTGACGCCTCGCTCCGCTCAGGATGACAATGCGGATTCGTGAGTCTGTCATAGCGGATCAGGGTGCTTTTTTCTGACCACTGGCCACTAGCTACCGACCACTGGCCATTAACCAGTGGCCACTGACCACTGGCCACTAATCACTGCTTCTATCGATTTCTTTCTACTTCACTTCCTTTCTACGCTTCACTTTCCAAGAAAAGCGATGTGGAGTGATCACTCCCGCTGCGAGGTACACGCCCGAAGGCGGGGCCTCCCTGCTCAGATGTCGGCGCGGTCTCCCTCAGGTCCGGTTATGGCCGCAAGCCTCCGCTCGGTTCTGCCTAGGACGTACGGAACGGCTCCATCTCTGGTCCCTAATTTTAGAATATCAATTGGCATAGGGAAAAAGGGACAGTTTTGCTAGAAATATATTTGCCGCGGAATGAACCAGGTGCGGGGAAATTGGCGAGTTTGGGGGCTTGACACGGCAGGGAACAGGTCACAGCTGACAGGTCATGGGGGTCGGTTTTCGGTTCCGATATCCCAGTTCTGAGGTCTCAAACCCCCACCCTAACGTCGCACAGAAGGCGTCGTCAGGATGGGGAACCCGTGGATGGATGAGCTGAACGGTACAATGAATTCGGGGAAATCATGCGCAAGATATTCCATTTCGACTCTCCTGCGGATCCCTACGTGGCCGATGCGGCGGTGCTGTGCTGCTTTGACGCGCGCATCAGCCAGGCGGTGCGGAAGTTTCTGCGCAAGCAGGGGATTGAACGTCCCGACATGATCATCGTGGCCGGGGGCGCTAAGACGCTGGCTTCGCCGCGCAATGATTTCGAGCAGGACTTCATCCTGGAACAAGTCCGTATGTCGATTCGCCTGCACCAGACCCGGCGCGTGCTGGTGATGAGCCATTCCGATTGCGCTACCTACGGCGGCCTCGCCTATTTCAAAGGCGACCGCGCCGCCGAGGCCGAGCACCACCGTGCCGAACTGCATCGCGCCGCCGAGCTTCTGACGACGCAGTTCTCGGACATCTCCGTCGAACCCTACTTCGTGAGGTTTGACGGGGTATGGGAAGTTCTTCCCGAGGCCAAGGGAAACAAGAAGCGCCAGCCGGCAAGCGCGCAGGCGAGCTAGCGGCGGCTGAAGCCGCACCCTGATACAACCTGCGTCCTGATGCGAAGTTTTCCCCGGATCCAAGAACTGGGGTCCTGGAAGTGCTCGCCAAGTGTCATCCCCGCCTCGCAACGCCCCGCCGCACGACCGTTGCTCCCGCAAAGGTCACCGATGCTTGTGACTGCCATCACCGACCCTCCGTACATCGCCGAATGAAACTTTCTCCCAGGCAAGTTTGTGGTGGTGGCGCCTCTTCGAGAACCCTGGGTGCCCGCTGTGGTGGATGCGGGCGGGCCGTGTACCTGGAAAGTGCCGCGCGGTGATCCGCGGGCAGGATGCATTCATACATACATATGAAAGGAAGTCCCTCTCCCATGCTCACCCTGAAGAAGACAAGTCTGCAGGCCTGGTTCGTGATCGTCATCGTATTTCTGATTCCACTCATCGTTTGGTCCTACAGCAGCAATCCTCCGTTATCCCGTACGGGCGCTCCTGGAGAGGGCACGTGCGGCAGCTGCCACAGCGGTGGAATTGGCGGCGGCCACGTCTCGATCGCCTCGGCCAGCGGCAATACCTATACGCCCGGGGTGAAGCAGCGCCTGACGGTGACCATCACCGACGGCAACGCCAGCGCCTGGGGATATGAGATGACCGCGGTGCAAGCATCGGCGACGTCGACCGGAGCGGGCACTTTTACCGCGGCCGATACGAACAGCAGTGTGCGCACCAGCGGAACCAAGAGCTACGCTGCCCAGACCAACGATTTTCCGGGCACGACGGGGAGCCTGAGTTACGCGGTCGATTGGACGCCGCCGGCAACCAACGTGGGCAATGTGACGGTCTACGCCGCCGGTGTCGGAGCCGACAATTCCGGCGACACGTCGGGCGACTCGGTTTATACCACCAATCTCAGCCTGACTCCGGCGACTTCCGGCACGCCGGCACTGTCGCTGAGTCCGAGCACCTTGAACTTCTCATATCAGGTTGGCGGAAACACTCCCGCCACGCAGAGCGTGAGCGTGAGCAGCAGTGGCACGGCGCTGAGCTACACGGTGACGACCTCAGCCACCTGGCTCACCGCGACGCCGGCGAGCGGCACCACGCCGGGAAGCGTCAGCGTGGGCCTGAATACGTCGGGACTGACCGCCGGAACTTATAACGGCACGGTGACGGTAACGGCGGCGGGCGCGAGCAACAGCCCGCAAACCGCGAGTGTCAAGCTGACGGTGACCTCGTCGACGACGCCGAGCCTGAGCCTGAGTCCGACAGCACTCAACTTCTCGTATCAGATCGGCGGGACAAAGCCTTCATCGCAGAACGTGAACGTGAGCAGCAGCGGAAGCATGCTCAGCTACACCGTGGGAACTTCCGCGACTTGGTTAACGGCATCCCCCGCAAGCGGCTCGACCCCGGGAAGCGTCAGCGTGGGCGTGAATACGACGGGAGTCACCGCCGGAACGTACAACGGCACGGTGACAGTCACTGCCGGCGGCGCGAGCAACAGCCCGCAGGTGGTGAATGTCAGTTTCACCGTGACGGCAGCGACGCCGAACCTTACGCTGAGTCCGACCACGCTGGCGTTCAACTACCAGGCCGGCGGAACGGCGCCGGCGGTCCAGTACATATCGACCGGCAGCACGGGCGCTGCGCTGAGCTACACGGTCTCGAGCTCGGCGACATGGTTGACCGCGTCTCCAGCGAGCGGATCGACACCGGGCACGGTGAGCGTCGGCATCAACACTTCAGGACTCAGCACGGGGAGCTATAACGGAACTGTGACCGTCACGGCCGGCTCCGCGGGCAACAGTCCGCAACGAGTGAACATATCATTGAACGTTACCGCGGCCGGGCCGCCAAGCCTGGTGATGAGTCCCAGCACATTAACGTTCGGATACCTCACGGGTGGAAATACGCCGGCAGCCCAAACGGTGTCGGTGACCAGCAGCGGCACGAGCGCGCTGAGTTACACCGTGGCCACGTCCGCGGCGTGGTTGAGTGCGACGCCGGCCAACGGGACCACGCCGGGGACAGTGAGTGTGAGCGTCAACCCAGCAGGACTCGCGGTGGGCACCTACAGCGGAACTGTGACGCTTACCGCGAGCGGCGCAGCGAACAGTCCGGCCAGTATCAATGTAACGTTCAATGTGACATCGACGCCGCCGCGGCTCCGGCTGAGTCCGGGCGCGTTTACGTTTACCTATACGGTTGGAGGCACGCTGCCGGCATCGCAGAGCCTGTCGATTACCAGTGGCGGCGTGGCGCTGGGATTCAGCGTGAGCACTTCGTCGGCGTGGCTGACGGCAACCCCCGCCAGCGGCACGACGGGCGGAACGATCAGCCTGGGAGTGAATCCGGCGGGACTGGTTGCGGGAAGCTACAGCGGCGCGGTCACCATCACGGCGCCGGGCGCATCGAACAGCCCGCAGACGGTTGGCGTGTCCCTTAATGTTTCGGGGCAACCGAACCTGACGCTCAGTCCGGGTACATTGACATTCACCTATCAAACGGGTGGGAGCACGCCGCCAACGCAGGCAGTCTCCGTCAGCAGCAGCTCAGGCGCGCTGAGTTATACGACGGCGACCTCGGCGAACTGGCTGACGGCATCCCCGGCGAGCGGAAATACTCCGGGAACCGTGAATGTCGGCGTGAACCCATCGGGCCTGAGCGCGGGCACGTACAACGGAACTGTGACGCTGACAGCGGCGGCGGCTGGTAACAGCCCGCAGAAAGTGAACGTGACGCTGACCGTGTCGTCGGGCGCGCCGGGCTTGTCGCTGAGTCCGACCAGCTTGTCGTTCTCATACCAGAGCGGCGGCTTCCTGCCCTCCGCGAAATCGGTTGCGGTGAGCAGCAATGGGACCGCGCTGAGCTACAACGCGTCGACTTCGGCGGGCTGGCTCTCGGCGAGCCCCCCCAGCGGCTCGACGCCGGGGACGCTCAGTGTTTCGGTGAGCCCATCGGGTCTCGCAGCGGGAACCTACACTGGTACGGTGTCGGTGACCGCATCGGGGGCAGCCAATAGTCCGCAACAAGTCAGCGTGACGCTCACCGTGACTGCGGCCGTTCCTAATCTCAGGCTGAGCCCGGGTGCGTTTACGTTCAACTTCAAGAGCGGTGGAACGAATCCCGCGGCGCAGACTCTGACCGTGAGCAGCACGGGCACCGCGCTGAATTACATCGTCTCGACGGCGGGAAGCTGGCTGTCGGCAACGCCGGGCAGCGGCACGACGACAGGCACAGTCAATCTGTCGGTGAATCCTTCAGGCTTGGCGGTCGGTACGTACAGCGGATCGGTCAGCATATCGTCGTCGGGAGCAGGGAACAGTCCGCAAACGGTCGGTGTGACGTTGATTGTGAGCGCGGCCGCGGCGAATCTGCTCCAGGCGAGCGCGCGCACGGTCACCATGCAGCCGGCGTCAGCGTCTGGCACGGGGGGAGGCTCGAGTCAAACTCTGGCCGTGACCTCCACGACGCAACCCGTGCCCTTCACGGCTGAGGCGCTAGGTGGTTCGTGGTTGTCGGTGAGCCCGGCGGGCGGAACGACGTCGGGAGAGGTGACGGTGACCGCAGCACCTGAAGGTCTGGCCAAGGGCAAGTACACGGCGCAGGTTCGGTTGTCGGCGCCCGGGCTCGAAAGCATCACGGTGCCGGTGACGTTCACGGTGCCGGAAGAGAGCGCTCGCACGACGGCTGCGATTCGCGCAACCACCTACGTTCACGACCCGGCTGATACGGGAGCCGTGGCCGCGGAATGGGTGAACGGCGCGGGTGTTCCTGCGATCGATCCAGAGGATCGGACGAACCAGGGGCTGTTGCTTGTCAACAACGCCGCAGGCGGGAGCAAGGCGCGCGCGGGAGTGACTCTGCACAATGTGGAAGGCACGACGCTCACCGCGCTGGGCTTCGACATCCGCGAAGGCAGCCTGTGCACGCTGAAGGGACCGCGCTTCGTGGTGGTGACTTCGGACGACGTCGTGCACATGCTGGGCGGCTGCAACCTGGCAAGCGCACAACCCGCGCCGGCGAAAGGCTGGAAGCGTTTCCGCTTCGATTCCGCCAAAGCCGCACCCGCGATCGCACAAGACGCAACCGTCAAGTCCATCGCCCTGGTGCTTGATGACGGGCCAGACGCCGATGGCGGAATGGTCGTGGTTGACAACATCAACGTAAACGGAAACTTCGTGGGCCACGAGTAGGCAGCGAGGATTCCGCAGGACAATGGCCGGCTCGTTCCGTGTGGAATGGGCCGGATTTTTATTCTGAAGCACCCGGCAGAAAACAAAGAACGCATCTACCTTTGTTGTCCATCTCCTTCTGCGTCGATGCGCTGTGCCTTCACTCGAACGAAACGACCAGCAGGCACAGGCCTCCAAACACGAGAGCGGCGATTACGGCGATGCCGGCGAAGCACGCCAGTTTCTCCGCAGTCTTGCGGGGTCCGCCCTCGGTGTTTTCGATTTCGCGTTCCAGACTCTCAAACATAAAGGACTACCGCATGGGTGGCGTACGAGCCCGGGTCGCGATCCAACTCCCACTAGATCCTTAACTCTCACTACTTGCCCTGTACCAGGCAATACTGACCGAGTCTTTCGCCGGGTTCGGAGCCGGCCGACTTCCGGTACACCTCGGCATTGGCGCAGTCGTACATGCCGCGGTTCTTGGAAAGGCGCACCATCATGTACTCTCCGGGATCGAGGGCCGCGCATCCGCTCATGTCCTTGTTGCACTGCAAATCGAAGGAGGTCTTGCCGTCCTGTACGGAAAGCACCACGACTCCGTTGTTGACTTCTTTACTCTTCACCGTGATCTTCTGCGCTTCCGGCTGATCCTGCGCCGACAATGCGGGCGGCGCGATCAGGATCACCAGAACGAGAGTCGCGGTGAAGAGAATCAGCGTTTTCATATAAGTTCCTCTTTCCCTGGCCGGGGGAGCGGCCGACGTTGCTTGCTTTCCCCAGCCGGACTCAGTAGAGACGGAAGTTCACCTCCACGGCGACCTCGACGGCCACCGCGATGCCGTCCCTGCGAGCCGGCTCAAATCTCCAGCGCTCGACGGCTTCAATGGCTTTTTCGTCGAGTCCCATGCCGAGCGAGCGCTGCACGCGAATGTCGTGCGCGCGGCCGTCGGGGCCAACGACCAACCACAAGACGACCATGCCCTGGTGCTTCGCCTTGCGCGCCTCCTCCGAGAACTCGGGGTCGGGCGTGTACACAGCACGGGGAGCGAGCACACCGCCGCCGACGTGATAGGCTCCGCCCCCGATGCCGCCGCCCCAGCCCGGCCCGACGCCCGGACCACGGCCCGAGCCAACGCCGCCTCCGCTGCCTGAGCCGATCCCGCCTCCGGAGCCGGTGCCGCTCGAAGGAGGACCGAGGACCGCGGACAGCGGATCTCCGAGCGCGCCCGTGGTCGGATAGGGCAGGCGAATCTCGGGAGGAACCACAACGGTCGGCTCGATCGCCAGCTTGGGATCCTCATTGCGTACGATCACGCTGGGAGGCGTGAATTGCTCGCGAGCGAAGCGGGGAAGGATTCCCCTGGAGGCGGCCAGCTTGTCGCGATCGCCGCCGCCACCGCCTCCACCGGAAGCCGAGGCGGAAGGAGGCAGGATGTAGGGGCTATCATCGGAGGCGAGTGCGACGACCTGCTGGCGAATTTCCTGGCGATGAGTGGCCACGAATCGGCCAGAGACCAGCAACAGCGCAGCGGCCAGGGTGTGCGCCACAAAGGAAAACACAAACGTGCTTCCTTTTCGCCGGTAGAGTCCGTAGCCTTCGCCGAACAGCGTGGGCAGAATGAGCGGCTCGGCCGCGGATCGTACCGCGGTGCTGGGTCCGATGTCAGACGTCGAGCTCAAAGAGTCCGGCCTCCACGGGCCGCTGAAAGCACACCTGCACGGGTCCTGCGGTTTCTACGAGAGACACGAAGTCAGGCTAATTGTCACGCCGATGGCGTGGCGGGGCAGTGACACCGATCACCGGTGAGCTGTACACGATTGTGGCCAGGTGCCCCAGGTCGATGAATAGTGTTGGGGTAATTTAGCGACACTCATCAGCGGCTGAAGCCACTTTTCTCGGATCGGGGATGTGCGGCGCGCCTGAAGGCACGCCCTGATACGAAACTTCAGCCGCGATGATACGAAGGTTCAGCCGCGATGATACGAAGCCTTAGCTGTCCAGATACGAAGGTTGAATCGTGGTCGCACGATCCTTGTCTACTCCGCGTTCGACGAGGGGAACGTGATGCCCCAGAAGTTCTTGGATTTGTCGTCCTGCTCGAGAAACTCGATGGCGTAGGTCGGAATGCCCTGAAACGCCGCCAACTGCGCGACCACGCGCGCGGTCACCATGGTGCCACGCTGATTCTTCACCACCACCGTGGAGCCCACCAGCAATTCACGCTGCAGTTGTACGGCGGCTCCGTGCCGGTTCAGGCTGGTGGCCTTGGCGGGCATCAGGTTGAAGGCGCACCTCAGCCGATCTTGCCCAGATAGCGAAATTGGCGCATGCAAGGCCATGCGGCTGCTGCGTCGTTTCGAGGTCTGATTGCGGCCAGCGGGCGGCGTGATTCGACCGGCTGCCGATGTGATTCGACCAGCTGCCGGCGTGAGGATTGGGTTCGGGCGATGCGGTTTCAGCGGGCGCTGCGGGGAATTGAGATTCATAGCTGATTGGAGAACTTAGCTTCACTTTGCAGTGATGGCAATGCACGCAAGTCACCCTGGTTGGTTACCCTGCTAGGGCGTTGAATCCGTGCCGTTTTAGCTGCAACGTTCGGAGACGTACCGAGCTCGAAAATCGCCGATGGCTGCGCTCCATCGAAAAACAAGATCCCGTTCGGCTTCGCTCGGAGCTTTCACTGCGCTCCATCAAAAAGCAGATCCTTCGCTGCGCTCAGGATGACAATTTTAGGGAGGGAGGACGACCCAGAGAGGGAAGGCAATTTCAGCTAACAATCCAGAAGAGTGCGAGGAGTGCTACGGGACCCACTGGGCTAAGTTAGTGCGGGGTTCCTTTTCGAGCGCGCGCTCCATTCGCTGACGTATTCGCTCGGCGTGGCGGGGGAAGAAGGCAAGATAAAGCACGCAAAGCATGACCCAAGCCAGGTCAATCGCCGCAACTAGGCCTACCGGTGGGATCGGTCTGAAGATGAATAAAACGGCAGACGCCAGACCGTAGACGATGGCACTGATCAGCAGTGCTTTCCGGCTCGGTGTGTAGGAATTCGAGTCTTTCTCCACGCCGCCATTCTAGCGCTAGGGGGCTCATCTTACTTTACCGTCCGTAGCGTGGCAGAAGCGTTACTCAATTTCCTCGTCACTCCCCTTGGGCACAAACGGCAGCGTTTCGCTGGTCTCTTCGCCCCAATCGAGCGACAACGTGCGCGTGGTGGTTTCGATCTGCTCGACTTCGGGGATTTCTTCGGTGATGGCGGCGCCGAGTTCGGGGAACTTGCGCGCCGTGACCATGACGCGGCTCTCCATGGAGCCGGCGGCTTTGTTGTAGGCTTCGACGGCGCGGTCGAGACCCTTGCGCAGGTTCTCCATGTGCACCGCCATGCTGCGCAGGCGGTCGTGCAGCTCTTTGCCCAGCATGCTGATGTGCTGCGCGTTGCGCGCCAGCTTTTCCTGGTTCCATCCGTAGGCGACAGCTTTGAGCAGCGCGATCAGGGTGGTTGGCGAGGCCACGATAACCCGCTGGCTCACGCCCTGTTCGATCAGCGAAGGATCCTGCTCGAGCGCGGCGCTGAAAAATGTTTCGCCTGGCAGGAACATCACGACAAATTCGGGTGTGGATTCGAATTGCTCCCAGTAGGACTTCGAGGCGAGCGCGCGCATGTGTTCGCGCACCTGGCGCGCGTGCTCGCACAGTTTCTCGCGGCGCAATTCGTCGTCGTTTGTTTCGACGGCCTCGAGATAGGCCTGCAGCGGCGTCTTCGCGTCGACGACGACATTCTTGCCGCCGGGCAGTTTGACGACCAGGTCGGGGCGCAGACGTCCGTCGCTGGTCGAGATCGTCACCTGCTCATCGAAGTCGCAATAGGACTGCATGCCCGCGATTTCGACGACGCGCTTCAACTGGATTTCGCCCCAGCGTCCGCGCACTGCGGGAGTGCGCAGCGCCTTGACCAGATTTCCGGTCTCCGCCTCCAGGGCTTTTTGCGTGCCGATCAACGATTGCACCTGTTCGCTGAGAGTGCCGTACGCCTGGCTGCGTTCTTTCTCCATCTGCTGAATTTGAACGTCCACCTTGTCGAGCGATTCCTTGATGGGGGTAACCATCGTCTCAACGGCTTTCTGGCGGGCATCGAGATCGCCCTTGGCTTCGCTCTGAAACTTCTCGAGGCTGGCCTTGGCGAGCTGCAGGAAGGACTGGTTGTTGCTCCGCAGCGCGTCGGAGGCGAGCGCCTGAAAAGCTTCACGCAATTCGGTGGTGGCGCGGTCGATTAACTCGAGCTTTTCTGACGCGGCCTCGCGTTCGTGGACGAGCGTGGCATCGAGTGCAGCGGCTTGCTCACGTAAGCGCGCGTTGGCTTCCTGCAGGCGGGCGAGTTCGGCGCGGGCCGTGGCTAACTCCTTTTCCAGCAGGGACAAGCGGGCTGCGGCGCCAGCCGAGCGCGAACGCAAGCCGAGCCAGGCAAGCGCACTGCCAACCAGCGCACCCAGAAGTACGAGGGTCCCTTGATCGATGGCCATTGGTAATTAGCTGAGCTCGATTGTAGGGGCTAGAGTGGCTGTGCAGCAAAGCAGAAGTTTGCGCCTGACCAAAACTCCTCCCAGGGGCTGAAAGGTGGGCACATTCCGATGCTTCGGGCCCTGATTACCGTCGCGTTTTTCCTGGCATCCGCTTTTCCTGCGGAACAGCCCAAGGTGAAGCCAGCGGCCGCCAAGAGTGATCGCGCTTCCGCCCCGGACTACCAGCCCTCCCAAAGTTTCGATCAAGAAGCCGAGCAGCAGTTGCTGGAAATGGCGAATCAGGCGCGCGCGCAAGCCGGAGTCCCTCCCCTGCAATTCGATGACGGATTGATGAATGCAGCCCGCGAGCATGCGCAAGCGATGGCCCGGCAGCAGCAACTCTCGCACCAGTTTGATGGCGAGCCCTCCCTCCCCCGTCGTTTGGCGGCGACCAGCCCCCTGCATCTGGATCGGGCCGGCGAGAACGTGGCGCTGGATAGCAGCCCGAGTGGAGCACATCAGCACCTGATGCAGTCTCCGCCGCACCGCGAGAATCTGCTCGATTCGAGCTACAACGTCGCGGGCTTCGGCGTGATCCGCATGGGCGGCCAACTCTACATCGTGCAGGACTTCGGACACAGTCTTCCGGCTTACTCGACGGCGCAGACCGAAGACGCGATTGCGGACGCGGTTGGCCGGGCTCGCCGCGGAGCGCACGAGCCTGCTTTGACCCGCAAATCCGATGCTGCCCTCGGAGAGGCGGTGTGCTCGATGGCGCGAGAAGACCGCCTGGCGACCCGATCGATGCACGAACTGACACAACACTCGCTGGTCGTCAGCTACACCAACATGCATCCCGAGGTGTTGCCGGAAGGCGCTGCTCGCATGATTGAGGACCGAAGCGTGAAGAATTTTGCGGTGGGCGTCTGTTACGCCCGCACCGATACCTATCCAAGCGGCGTCTATTGGGTGGGGCTGCTGTTCTACTAGCCTCGCGGACTGGCTCTTTGGTGGCCGGTTGCGGGGCTGGACTATTTTGGTACCAGTGGGTGGGATCCCAGCGAAAGCACGGTTTGCGGAAACATTCCGCCGGGTTAAGATTGAGATTATGGCCAAGAAAACTGGAATGAGCGATTCGTCCCTGTGGATTTTGGCAGTGGTTCTGGTAGTGGTCGCCGCCTGGATGTATTTCAAGTAAGCAGTACTCAGTACTCGGTACTCAGTACTCGGTTGCCGGTTAAGTTGGTCCGGCGTCACTGAACGAACAAGGCAATCGAGATCGGCGACGTCAGGGAATCGATTCCGCAGAACGGCAGCAGCCCATGTCTGGGGTGCGCGCGACGGCGTCGTCTTGCCGTCTGGACTTCGTGCCGGTTCTGCCTGGCTTTGTGCTACCCTCAAAGGCACAAACCTCTCCCCGCCCACTTCGCCGGCCCCCAAAATGGACGCCGCGTCGCACATCCGCATAGGCACTGCCGGGTGGTCCTATAAGGACTGGGACGGTGTGTTCTATCCACCTGAAGTGCAGCGCAAGAAAATCCACGCGCTCGAGTACCTGGCGCATTTTTTTGATGTCGTCGAGATCAACACTTCCTTCTACGGACATATCCGGCCCGAACTGGCGAAGCTGTGGGTGCGCAAGATCGCGTGGAATCCGAATTTCGTGTTCACGGCGAAGCTGCACCGGTCGTTCACGCATTCGCCACTGGCGGTGATGGAACCGACTTCGGCGGCGTCGATCCGGCCGACGGATGAAGACGAAGCCAAGGCGCGCGAGGGACTGGATGCGATTGCCGGGGAAGGGAAGCTGGGCGCGCTGCTGATCCAGTTCCCCGTATCGTTCAAGAACACGAGTCTGAATCGCGAGTACCTCGAAAAATTGCTGCGGCAGTTCATCGAGTATCCGCGGGTGGTCGAGGTACGGCACGATAGCTGGGACAACGAGGAAACGCTGGCGGCGTTCGCCAGGCAGAACGTCGCGTTCTGCAATATCGATCAGCCCACGATCGGGAAGTCGCTGGCGCCCACCGAGCACGTGACGTCGCCGGTCGGGTACGTTCGGCTGCATGGCCGCAACTACAAAGACTGGTTCAACAGCGACGACCGCAACGACCGCTACAACTATCTGTACAGCGCGGATGAGTTGGGCGGATGGAAAGACAAGATCGAGTCGGTTGCCGAAAAAGCCCAGACCACGTATGTGATCACCAACAATCACTACCAGGGCCGCGCGGGCGCAAACGCGCTGGAGTTGAAATCGATGCTCAGCGGCAAGCGCGTGAAAGCGCCGCCGGAACTGCTGGAGACGTATCCGGAGCTGAAGAAATTTGCCGATCCGGATTATGGGGCGGCGGATCCGAATTTGTCGCTGCTGGCGTGAAGGGAAATCTTCACCACAGAGGACACAGGGGGCACGGAGGGGATTAACCCAGCGATTGTTATTCCCCCAACGATTATCTTCCCCCAACGATTGTCATCCTGAGCGAAGCGAAAGCTTGCCCTGAGCTTTTCGCCGCGGAACAGCAGGTCCTTCGGCTACGCTCGGTCGCTGCGCTCCTTCGCTAGGCCTCAGGATGACAATTCAGGAATAATTCGGGGGAATTGCAAGGTTCGAGAGGCGCGAAAAACTTGTGGGTCGTTCGTCTCACATTTGGAGAACCGCGCAAGGTGCGACCCGCGCCCGAGAAACCTACCACGGACACACGGAGGGGATTAACCCAGGGATTGTCACCCCCCAACGGTTGTCATCCCCCTAACGGTTGTCATTCCCCAACGATTGTCATCCTGAGCGAAGCGAAGGACCTGCTTCTCGCCTGGGGAACAGCAGGTCCTTCGGCTACGCTCGGTCGCTGCGCTCCGTCGCTCCGCCTCAGGATGACAACAGGAATAATTCGGGGGAATGGCAAGGTCCTAGAAGAATTTTGAGGAATCACTTTGGCGGGCCATCCTGCGGGGGGAAGCAATCGCTCGGGCTGTGGATCTGTGTCGAGAGTTTTTGCCCAGGGGAGGTTGGCTTGAACTGGTGGGAGACACCGAGTAATCCATCGTTAGGACGGAACCGATCGCTCGTCCAGTCGCCGACGCGTTCCAGCTTGGCTGCCAAGAAGCGGCCGTCATGGTCTCGCCAAACATCGTAAACAACTGGGACCTTTTCGTGAGGGAACGAAGTGACGTGGTCGGCGAATTCCTTGGAGCGTGTGCTCTTGAAACTGGCGATGCAGCTGCAGTCCGCTGCTTCCCTGCCTGGGCAGGCGCTGGTCAAGAAGATAGAGTCCGGACCGTAGTGACCATCTCCTCGCGTCCAGTCCATCAGAAGCGTAATTGGAGTGATGGAGATTCTGGGAGAAGTGTGAACGGATTGTGCTTGGGCGAAGGAGACGGAATAAAGCAGAATTACGAGGGATACCGCTACCAAGGCTTGACTTCGTCCCGTGATCGTCAACAGAGTATTTCTCCGTGCCTCTGTGTCTCCGTGGTAGGTGTTGATCCTACTTCGCGGCGACCGCCTCTTTCGCCGCGTAGTGCGACTCGACGTAGTCGTTCAGGATGTCGATGAACTCGGCCACGATCCTGTCGCCTTTGAGCGTGGTGAAGAGGCGGCCGTCGACGTAGACCGGGGCTTTGGGTTCTTCGAACGTTCCGGGGAGCGAGATGCCGAGGCTCGCATGCTTCGATTCGCCGGGGCCGTTAACCACGCATCCCATGACGGCGACTTTCATTTCTTCGACGCCGGTGTAGCGGTCTTTCCAGACCGGCATCTGCTCGCGCAGGTAGGTCTGGATCTGCTCGGCCATCTCCTGGAAGAAGGTGCTGGTGGTGCGTCCGCAGCCGGGGCAGGCGGTGACTTGCGGGGTGAAGCTGCGGATGCCGAGCGATTGCAGAATCTGCTGACCGACGCGGACTTCTTCGGTGCGGTCGCCGCCGGGCGCGGGCGTGAGCGAGACGCGGACGGTGTCGCCGATGCCTTCCTGCAGGACGACGCCCATGGCGGCCGCAGAGGCGACGATGCCTTTCGCGCCCATGCCGGCTTCGGTGAGGCCGAGATGCAGCGGGTAGTTGCAGCGCGCGGCGAGCGAGCGGTAAACGTCGATCAAGTCCTGCACGCCGCTGACTTTCGCGCTGAGGATGATCTGGTCGGGACGCAGGCCGTATTTTTCGGCAAGCGCGGCCGAGTTCAGCGCGCTGACAACCATGGCTTCCATGGTGACTTGGCGGGCGTCTTTGGGTTCGGGGAGCAGGGAATTTTCGTCCATCATTTTGGTGAGCAGGGCGCTGTCGAGCGAGCCCCAGTTCACGCCGATGCGGACCGGCTTCTGGTTCTTGACCGCGACCTCGATCATGGTGCGGAAGTTGTCGTCGTTCTTGCGGCCCACGCTGACGTTGCCGGGGTTGATGCGGTACTTGGCGAGCGCACGGGCGCACTCGGGGTATTTCGTGAGCAGAAGGTGTCCGTTGTAGTGGAAGTCTCCGATGATGGGGACGCGGATGCCTTGCTTCTCGAGTTCGTCGACGATGGGTGCGACCGCGGCTGCGGCGTCTTCGTTGTTGACGGTGACGCGGACGAGTTCGGAGCCGGCGCGGGCGAGCGCGGCGACCTGCTTGACGGTCGAGGCGATGTCGGCTGTGTCGGTGTTGGTCATGGACTGCACCACAACCGGTGCATCGCTGCCCACGCGCACGCCACCGATGGTCGCTGTAACTGTCTTTCTACGAGTAATTTGAGCCATGGGAAGGTTCTATTTTAACACGCAAAGTGGACGGCTAATCGGGACCGCTCAACTCACGACGGAGTCACCGTTCGGGCCCGCTCAGGCAGGCTCCGCCACGGAGAAAAACGGGGAGAGCGATTGGAGATTGACCAGCCTGGTCGGCAGCTCTGGCGCAAAAGAAACCAAAGGAAGCCGTCGCTTTTCCCCTGGATCCCCTTGTGTCTCTATGGTGAAAATGCCTTTTCGACTGTCGTGCCGTCCTCGGCTGCACCGGGGTCTTTCGACTGCGTTCGGCTGGCGCCTCACTCCGCTCAAGATGACAGCTCTAAAGCAAGAGCGAAAAGCGAATACGCATAAACCACGAAGGACACGAAGTTTCACGAAGGAAGAGCTTGGTTTCCTTTATGTCCTCTGTGGTTATCGGGTTTGACTTCCTCAACTACCTAACTGCAAGCGCTTCAATGCGTTCGGCTGCGCCTCACTCTGCTCAAGATGACAACTCGAGGGGCGAGGGCAGATGGAACAAGCACAACCAAAAGCAAAAAGCGTAAACCACAGAGGACACAGGGAACACAGAGGGGACTGGGAAACACAGAGGACACAGGGGAACACAGAGGAATTAGTTTCCCCTGTGACCCTCGGTGTCCTCTGTGGTTATAGCTTTTGACTTCCTCAGCTGCCCAGCGGCAAGCGCTTCACGATGTCGTTATAGATGACGGTCACCGCGAACAGCACCAGGAAGACGAACGCGGCCTGGTAGATGCGTTCTTTGATCTGCAGGCTGATATCGCGGCGCATGAGGCCTTCGATCAGCAGCAGCAGGATCACTCCGCCGTCCAGAATCGGAATCGGCAAGAGGTTAAAGATCCCGAGGTTCAGGCTGATGCCCGCCGTTAAGCCGAGCAACGGCGTCCAGCCTTTCTCTGTTACCGCGTGTCCGATGGCGCTGCCGATGCCGATGGGGCCTTCGACTTGCCGCATCGAGACTTTGCGCTGAACCATCTTCTGGATCAGTTCCAGCAGGACCAGCGAATAGCGTTTGTTGTCGTCGAGCGAGCGCTGGAAGGCGGGGATCAGAGAAAGCTGGCCGACTTTCATGCGGGCGGTGCTTTCGAAGCCCACGCGATAACGCTTGGTCTTGTCTTCGGCGTCGGCGAGTACGGGTTGTAATTTGAAGGTGAGGCGTTGGCCGTTGCGCAAGACGTCGACGTCGACTACCTGGTCTTTGGTTTCCTGGAGATTGTCGATAAGCGCGTCAATCACGCGCACCGGCTTGCCATCGACGGCAACGATTTCGTCGCCTTCTTTCAGACCAGCTTTTGCGGCGGGCATCCCGGGGTCGACGTCGGCGACGACGATCGATTGTTCCGGACTCCATCCGGCAGAGCCAACCTCGGAGCTGGTAATGGACTTGGGAACGATGCTTTTTTCGAGAATCTGGCCACCGCGGTTGATAGTCACCGGCAGTGCTTCGTTGGGGCTCAACATCACCTTGAGCCCGATCTGTTCCCAGGTCGGATTTTCGATGCCCGCGATCTGTACGATGCGGTCACCGGCAAGCATCCCCGCCTGTGCCGCGGCCGAGCCCGGCTTTACGTAGGCAATCACGCCCGGCTGGTCGACGAACGCGGGATATTCGTAATGCACCATGTAGACGAGGGTCAAAAGTCCAACGGCGAGCACGACGTTCATGAACGGGCCGGCAACGGCAATGATGAAGCGCTGCCAGCGCGGGTGATTCAGGAACTCGCCGGGGTCGTCGCTGTTATGGTCGTCCATCGGGTTTTCGCCCGACATCTTGACGTAGCCGCCCAAAGGTATGGCGCTGATGCGGTAGTCGGTGTCACCTTTGCGGAACCCGAAAAGCCGCTTGCCGAAGCCGATGGAGAACACTTCGACCCGGACCTTGAACAGCTTGGCGGCCGCGTAATGTCCCCATTCATGAATGAGGATCATTACACCCAACACGATCGCCATGGTTACGGCAGTGATTAGGAAATGCGCCATAAAATATTGATTACTCCCCCGGACAGGAAACCGAAGTTGCGCGCGGCATGGGGGAAGTGCCGCGATGTATCTGATCTACGCGCTCTCTTGTCGCGCGGCGCGCTTCCAGGTCTGTCGCAAGCACCTGCTTAATAGATTCCATTTTCCCAGTTTTTGTTGCAGAAAGCACGTCTTCAATGAGTCTGGGAATCTCATCGAAACCGATCTCGCCCTCGAGAAATGCGGCAACGGCGACTTCGTCGGCGGCATTCAAGGCAACGGTTTTGCTGCCGCCCTCCGCAGCCGCCTCGTAGGCCAACCCTAAACATCTGAATTTCCGCATATCCGGCGGTTGAAAGTCCAGCTGCCGTAAGTCCATGACCGGAAACCGGAGGTCCGACTGGATCCGTTCGGGGTAGGTCAGCGCGTAAAGAATCGGCAGCCGCATGTCGGTCACGGAAAACTGAGCAAGTATGCTGCCATCGATAAACTCGACCATCGAATGGATCGTAGACTGCGGATGCACAATGACTTCCACCCGACTCGGTGGTACATGGAAGAGCCGGCACGCCTCGATCACTTCGAAACCTTTATTCATCAGGGTGGCGGAATCGATCGTGATCCGCTTCCCCATCTTCCAGGTAGGATGGTTCAACGCCTGTTGTACGGTAATCGAGGGAAATTCGGATTTCGGCGTTTTCAGGAATGGACCGCCTGAGGCCGTCAGCCAGATGCGGTCGACTTCCTCCATGCGGCCGCCCCGCAGGCACTGGTGAACGGCGTTGTGTTCGCTGTCGATGGGCAGGAGCGGCTTGCCCTGCTTGCGCGCCTCGGCCGTAATGAGCTCGCCGGCTGCGACCAGGCATTCCTTGTTGGCGAGGCCGATGGCCTTGCCCGCCTTCACTGCTTCGTAAGTCGCTTCGAGTCCAGCTACGCCCACGATCGCGCTAACCACGAAGTCGACTTCAGGATGCGTGGAGACGCGCACCGTGCCGGCGGCTCCGGAGACTACTTCGATTTCCGCCAGACCGCGGGCTTTGAGTTGGCGGCGCAGGGAATCGGCGTCGGTTTCGTCGGCTATCGAAAGAACTCGAGGCTTCCAGCGCAGCGCCTGCTCGAAGGCGGCTTCGAGGTTGGAACCGGCAGCCAGGGCAATGATCTGGAAGCGATCAGGATAGGACTCGGCGACGCTGAGAGTGCTCCGGCCGATGGAGCCGGTCGAACCCAGTATGGCGATGCGTCGCATGGGAATCTTTATCTTACGCGGGAGGTCGGGCCTGCGCCAGCTACACGATGGTGCTATGGGGAGCGGGAGCGTTACAGGGGACTGGATTGCAAACAAAATTCATTTACCACAGAGACATCCTTCGACGTCGCTCAGGGCAGGCTCCAATACGGAGAAAATCTGGGAATTGAGTGATTCGGAATTAACCAGCCTGGTCGGCGGACCTGGCGGAGAAACGTGGAGGAAGCCGTCGCTTTCCTCTGTGATCTCTGTGCCTCTGTGGTGAAAATGCCTTTTCGGCTGTCATGCCGTCCTCGGCTGACACGGGGTCTTTCGACTGCGTTCGGCTGGCGCCTCACTTCGCTCAAGATGACAGACTTCTTGATGGCAGATTTTTAAAGACCAACAAGTTTTGAAAGGGCGACAATTGGAACGAAGGCTTTAAGGTAGAACACAGACGAAAACTCACGTGCGAATAACGAAGGCATAGGCGTGTAGAGAGACTTAACATGTTTTCCTCTGTGGCTCTGTGCCCTCTGTGGTGAAAGGTTTCGCAAAGCTTACTGGGTGACTCGCCAGGCCGCCCAGACCCACAGTACCGGCGCGGCGAACAGCAGCGCGTCGATGCGATCGAGCATGCCGCCGTGGCCGGGGAGGATGGCGCCGGAGTCCTTCACGCCGGCTCCGCGCTTGATCAGCGACTCCACCAGATCGCCCAGTTGTGCGGCGATGTTGAGTGCGGCGGTGAGGAGCAAGATCGGGAGCAACGCCGGGCGCTCGAGGCCGAACATGCCGTCGCGGCGCTGGATCAGTCCCCACTGCAGAAATGCGGTGCTCACCTCGGACGCGTAATAGAAGAGCGATCCGCCGATGATGAGGCTGGCGATCAGAGACGCAGCCGCACCTTCCCAGGTTTTCTTCGGACTGATTCGCGGCGCCATGAGATGACGACCCATCGACTTGCCGACGAAGTAGGCGAAGATGTCTCCAGACCATACGACGAGCAGCAGGTAGAGGATGAGAAATGCTCCCGCCCATTGCTGACGGAGTTGCACCAGCATGGCGAGCGGGAGTGCGATATAGGTGAAGGCGAAAGCCGACGCGGCTGCGGCGGGATAGCCCGTGGCCAGATTCTCGCGACGCATCGCGATGGTCAGAAATACGAAAGTGACGATCGTAGCCGCGAAGGCGGCGGCGACTCCGAAAATCTCGGTCGAGAGCAGAGGTTTCCCCTGCCCGGCATTGACGACGAGCAAGAGGAAAAACAGAAGCACCGCGCCGTAAGCAGGCTTGCGCAACGGCTGCACGCCGTAGTCTTCGACCAGCTTGAGGAACTCATGGATGGTAAGCAGGGCCACGGCGCCCGTTACCACGGCGACGACAGCCACCGGCGCGCGCAGCACCAGCAGCAGGACAATGGGGATGAGGACCACTGCCGTGACGATTCGCTTGATCAAAACGCGGCACTCCTGGTGCGAGAATTTGAAATTCTTAGACCAATTCCTAACCACAGAGGACACAGGGGGTCACAGAGGGGGGATCTCATCACGCTGATATCTTGTGAATTCGAAACCGCGGTCGACGTTCTCGGGCTTCAATTTGTCAAATTACAAAATTACCCGATTACAAAATCTCTCCGTGACCCTGTGTTTCTGGTGAGACGGCCTTTATCCCTGCGCGGCCTTCGCTACGTGATGATTGGAGTGCTCTTCGTTCAGCCCGCCGTAGCGGCGTTCGCGTTTCTGGTATTCGGCGATTCCTTCGAGCAGGTGATGTCCGCGGAAGTCGGGCCACAGCGTAGGCGTCACGTAAATCTCGGCGTAGGCCAATTGCCACAACAGGAAATTACTCAACCGCATTTCACCGCTGGTGCGCACCACCAGGTCAGGATCGGGCAAATGCTTCGTGTAGAGATGGCGGCTGACCGCGTCTTCGTCGACATTCATCAGGTGGTCAAGTCCACCGTTGCGGGCCGCAGCCTGAGCCAGAGAGCGGAAGGCATCCACGAGTTCGCTGCGCGCGCTGTAGTTGAGCGCCAGAGTCAGCACCATGCCGGTGTTTTTTTCGGTCGCGCGCCGGGCGGCTTCCATGCGCTCCTGCACTGGTTCGGGCAGTTCCTGCTGCCGCCCAATGTACTCCAATCGAATGTTGTTTTTATTCAGCGTGGGGACTTCGAGTTTGAGGTAGCGGCTGAGCAATCGCATCAGGAACTCGACTTCGCTTTTCGGCCGCTTCTTCCAGTTTTCTTCCGAGAATGCGTAGAGCGTGAGTGCGGGGATATGAATGCGCGCGGCGGTTTCGACGGTCGAGCGCACAGCGGCCACACCGGCGCGATGTCCGGCAATGCGCGGCATGTGGCGGCGGCGCGCCCAGCGTCCGTTGCCGTCCATGATGATGGCGATGTGTTTTGGGAGCCGCTCCGGATCCAGCTGCCGGTAAAGGTCGGCTTCTTTGCGATCCAGTCCGGCGGGAATTGTAGCCTGCAACGCTATCCCCTTCTAATTCAAGACGCTAACACAGGGTGTGGGACTTGGCAATGACGGGCGACGAGTTGTTTCATAGGTTTCGAATATGTCAAAAAATCAATCCACCACGAAGGCACCCCTTCGACCTCGCTCAGGGCAGGCCCCTTCGCTAACGGAGGAATTTGTAATCGGGTAATTTTGTAATTTGAACCACAAACGTCTCGGAATCGGGAAATTAAATTCATCACCACAGAGGACACAGGGGACACAGAGGAAATCGAGGTCTTAGGCGTCTAGGAAGTTCGAAGTGCGTTGCTGCCTCTTTACGGTTTTCAAATTACAAAATTGCAAAATTACCAAATTACAAAATTCGTCGATTTCCCCCAGTCCCCAATTCCCTCCGTCCCGGAGCCTGCCCTGAGCGACGTCGAAGGGTCTCTGCTAGCTGTTGCATTTGACTGCTTGCATTCCTGTGGTGCGCAGTCCACAATGTGGCAACTTCCCCGCCTTACCTGTGCCTTCGAAAACGGAAAACACGCGATTCACGCCGGGATTCTCGCGCGTCCTGGTTTTGCTGTTTCTGTCGGTGTTCATCAACTACGTCGACCGCAGCAACCTGTCGATCGCCGCTCCCTTGATCAAGGATGAATTAGGCATCTCGGCGTCGCGGCTGGGCATTCTGCTTTCCGCGTTCTTCTGGACGTATTCCAGTTGCCAACTGCTGTCGGGCTGGCTGGTCGACCGCTTCGATGTGAAGTGGGTGTTCGCGGCCGGTTTTTTTCTCTGGTCGAGCGCGACGGCGGTCACCGGCCTGGCGCATTCGCTGGTGGCGTTGCTGCTAGTGCGGGTCGTGCTTGGCATGGGAGAGTCAGTGGCTTACCCGGGATATTCGAAGATTCTGGCGACGCGTTGTCCCGAAGGCCGACACGGATTCGCCAACTCCATAATTTCTGCCGGGCTCGCTTTGGGGCCGAGTTTCGGTTTGTTATTCGGTGGCACGCTGGTGGCGCGTTACGGGTGGCGGCCGTTTTTTGTCGGACTCGGTTCCGTCTGCCTGCTCTGGCTTGTGCCCTGGCTTCGTTGGATGCCGGCGGCCGACCCGGCGCATCACGTGGAGACGGACCGTGGTCCGGGAATGTGGGAGATCGCCCAGCAACGCTCAGCCTGGGGCACGTGGATTTCCCTGTTCTGCGGAAATTACTTCCTCTACTTCATGGTGACCTGGCTTCCGTTCTATTTGGTGCGCGAGCGACATTTCTCCATGACGGAGATGGCCAAGACCGGTGGCGCTTTCTTTTTCCTGGTGGCGGTTTCGGCCAGCGTGTGTGGCTGGTTGTCCGATCGCTGGATTCATGCGGGCGGCAGTCCGACGCTGGTGCGAAAAACGTTCATGGTGGCCGGTTGCCTTGGGTCTGGAGCGTCTGTGCTGGCGAGTGTCGTGGCTCCCGGCGCGCGGGGCATTGCCTTTCTCATGCTGGCCGGCGTGTTTTTCGGTTTCAGCGCCTCCAATCTCTGGGCCATCACGCAGCGCCTGGCCGGGCCGAAGGCCGTGGGCCGATGGTGCGGGCTGCAGTTGTTCTTCGGCGGCTTGCCGGGAGTGGTGGCGCCGGCAGTCGCGGGATTTTTGCTCGACCGCACCGGACGCTTTTTCTGGCCGTTTCTGATTGTGTCGCTGGTACTCGGGGCAGGGGCGCTTTCGTGGATTTTTATTGTAGGGCCGGTGGAGCCGGTGGAGTGGGGATCGATGCGGCTGGAGCGGGCAGAACTAGAAGTGCAATTTTCGGAGTAGCCGAGATCTAAAGCTCGGATGTGGCGAGTCGGTGAGACCTCGGCCACACGGTTGCGATTTTTTTAGCGGGCGCTGCGGCGGCGAGGACGACCCCCGCTACAGCCGGCGGGACCTTTCGGCATTGCCCAAGGCAGGCTGCCAGCGCTACGGGCTACTAGCGCGCTAACGCAGCACAGATACAACTTTTCTTTCCCAAAACATTCTCCAACCGGCGGTGTTCGTACTGGGAGTCCACTTCGCTCCGTCTCCACGTCGTTGGGGAAAGTTATGCTCAATCCTCGCTGGATTTTCTGTGTCATCGTTTATCTCGTCCTCATGCCGCTTGCAGGTTGCGGAGGAGGTGGTGCTTCGGGTGGGATTAACACGGGCTCGCCCGCGCCGAACCCGGAGAGTTTTTCCTGTCCCGCGGGGCAGGAAGATGTCATGCGGTTTTTCGCGATGAGCCAACAGAACCGGGCGAATCACTTCATGAGCGGGCAGCCCAATCCCATCTACACGGAAGTCTTTCCGGATGACGACTTTGCCGTCAGTGGATACTGGTTTTGGTTAAAGAGCGCGAGCGCGCACGGCTTCGATGTAAAAGCATTCGATCAAAACAACATCTACATCCGGTCCACGGAATTAACCTGGACCGACAACACGACTTTCAAGCGATTCAACCAGGACTTGCCGATTGCGCCGCGGTGTTTGTCTCCTGATGCGGCCGGTCCCGAAATCCAGGTTGCGAACACAGAGTTTCAGTATTTCGCGTCCTGCATGCCGTACAAATCCAGCAATCTGGCGAACGCCGTGACCAGTTTGGATGTTCCTCTTGCCATGGACACGGGTGGCAACCTGGGCCAGCAGTCCACCCGGGTGCTGCACTATCGATATCACTGTGACGGCGCCTATCAGAATTGCGCAGACGAGGAACAGTATTTCCTGGCGAAAGGCTACGGACTTTGGCAGTGGAAGCACTATAACTCGGGCGCCCTGGTGAATTCGGCATCGATGAACGATTTCGCGGCTGGATCTGCGACGGCAACGCTGCCGTGTCCGCAGAGCTATCAGTGAGACGTGACGCGTGAGGCAGGCTGCTGGCGGGACCCTCCGGCTTTGCTCTGGGCAGGCTGGCAGCGCTGCGGGGCGAGGACGCCCCCCCCGACAGCCGGCGGGACGCCGGCGCTACGGGCTGGCGCGCTTCTTCCTGACGCCGTCGCTACGTGTCTAACGCGCTTCTTCGGGAGTTATTTCCACGCTCAGGCGGTCGGTGCCACGGAGGACTGTTAACTCGGCGATCGCGCCGGCGCGAACGTCGCTGAGCACCCGGTGCAGGTCATCCACTCCGGCGACCGCCTGTCCCTGGAGCGCGACGATGAGATCGCCATCGCGCAGGCCTGCCCGTTGCGCGGGGCTGTTCGGCTCGGTGGAGAGCACGATCACTGCCGTCTCTTTCGGAAGGTCGTAGTAGCGCACTAGTCGGCGGTGGATCGGCACGGTTTGCGCCGAGACGCCGATATAGCTGCGGTGGATTCGCCCATCGCGGAGCAGGCGGCTGGCTACGAACTTGGCGGTATTGATGCCGATGGCGAAGCAGATGCCTTGCGCCGGGAGAATCGTCGCCGTGTTCACGCCCACCACGCGTCCGTCGGAGGCAACCAGCGGGCCGCCGGAATTCCCGGGATTCAGCGAGGCGTCGGTTTGAATCACGTCTTCAATGAGGCGGCCAGAGTATGACCGTAAAGACCTTCCCAACGCGCTCACCACGCCGGCGGTAACGGTGGATTGAAATCCATAGGGGCTGCCGATTGCCATGACCAGCTGGCCGACGCGCAGGGCTTGCGAGTCTCCCAGCGCCGCGGCCACGAGTCCGGAGCCGTCAATTTGGATTACCGCGAGATCGGTGGCGGGATCGTCCCCGACGGTGCGGGCAGGGAGTTTGCGGCCGTCGGCGACCGTAACTTCAATCCGACTTGCATCGTGGACCACGTGACTGTTGGTAAGGATCAAGCCGTCGGGGGTGAAAATGAATCCCGATCCTCCACCCCGGCGCTCCTGCGGTTCGGGCCGCCGCCGCGACTGGACGGATTGATGCACTTCAATATTCACGACCGAGGGGCTGACCTTTTCCACGGCCCGGGTCACCGCTTGCGAGTAGGCATCGAGCAGGGCCGAATCGTCTGCGACGGGATTCGCCGCGGGCGTGGTCTGCCCCGACGAATCGGCGACGAAGGACACAAAGGTGTTGCTGAAATCCAAGCTCATGCCACATAGATGAGTCGTTGGGCGGAGCGGATTCATGGCGGTCCCCGTCTCCAATCACTTGTTAAAAAAGTCGGGCTGCGGCGGAAACAATTTCCTGCAGTCGGGAATTTCGTTATGGGCGGCAAAGACAACTTGTTGATTCGGAGCTACTTATCTTGGAGGTAAATTTGCTGCGAAGCTCGCCAGGAGGAACCTCCCATGTCTGCCGAACCCACTTCTACTCCCGCTGCCGGGCGCAAGGCCCTTCCACCCCGTGTCTGGGGACCGGTCGTGCTGCTGATCCTGGCCGGGCTGATCGTTTCTGCCGTTTACGGATATCGTCAGCACAAGATGGTGCGCCAGCTTACTGTTGATAAAAACGAAATGACCGCCTCGCTCGACTCGACGCGGAGCCTGGTCGCGGCCCTGACGAATCGCGTGAATGAGCTCTCTGACAAGCAGGCCGCTGCGTCATCGGCTACACACTCCAGCAATACTGTGCGCCGGGCGGGCGGGCATCATCGCCAGGCCGAGGATCCGCAATGGAAGGAAATCCGCTCCGAACTGGCGAAGCAGCAGGAGCAGATCGAGGCGAACCGCCAGGATCTGGGGAACGCGCGCACCGAGCTGCAAGGTTCGATTGCTCGGACTCACGACGAACTGGTGCTCCTGGAAAAGAAGGGCGAACGCAAGTACTACGAATTCGATATCGAAAAAGACAGCCAGTTCCGCCGCCAGGGACCGGTGGGATTGCGCCTGCACAAGGCCGATACCAAGCATCAGTTCGCGGACCTGGACCTGATGGTCGACGACGTGAAGCTTTCGAAGAAGCACGTGAATCTCTACGAGCCGGTGTTCTTCTACTCGGCCGACAGCAAGCAACCGGCGGAGCTGGTGATCAACAGCATCACCAAGAACCACATTCGCGGCTATGTCGACGAATCGAAGTACAAGTCGGCGGACCTCGAGGCAGCGGCAAACCCCGCCGACAATGGTGGTACTGCGGGAAATACTGCAGGGACCCCGCCGGCGCAGCCGAGACAGCGCCTGGAGGCGCCCAAGAACTAGGGCTTTCCGAAACAAGAACCAGGGCTATCCAAAAGTTGCCCAACACCTGTTGTCCGAAGGTGCATCGGATCTGGCGAGACTTGCGTGGCTCGCACTGCACCACCGTGACCTGTCGGGCCCGAGAAACGGACGTTACAAAGGAAGGATGCGATTCCACGGGCTGGTCGCGGGATGGTTAATGCTTTGGGCTACGTGTGTCCCGTGGGCACCGAGCCAGGCGGTGGAATCGTCCGTACACCGGGTCGCGCGTCCCAAGGTTTCTGCCGGGCCGCAATTACTCGACAAAGATGACGGCCTGGCGATCCTGGGAGCGGCGCTGGAATCCAAGCACAAGGTCGAGGCTCGCTCCGACTGCTCGCACCTCGTCCATTCCATCTACGAAAAAGCAGGATTCCCGTACAAGTACGAAAGGTCAACGGACCTGTACGCGGGAGTCGACGGCTTCCGCCGCGTGATGCAGCCTCAGGCCGGAGACCTGGTGGTGTGGATCGGGCATGCCGGCATCGTGGTGAATCCCGCGCAGCACACTTTCTACAGCGCATTGCGTTCTGGATTCGGCGTGCAACGCTATGACTCGGATTATTGGAAAGGCCGCGGGCGGCCGCATTTCTTCCGCTATGTGAAGGTCACTTCCGCGCCGGTGGTCACGGCAGCAAACCGTGGCCCCACCCTCAAGCCGGTCGCGTTGTATCACAGCAGTTCAATCGAGCCAATTACCGAGACCGCGATTGGTGAGACGGCCGAGGTTTCGGCCGATAGTTCCGCAGAACCTACCGAAAGCGCTCCAATGAGCGCGCCGGTTTCGGCGCCGGTCGCGCTGAAGTCGGCTCGCCCCAAGCTCAATGAGGTAAATGCGGCGCTGGCTGACCAATTTCGCACGACGGCAGACGCTCTGCAGACGCGTGACATGCTCACCCTCTCACCACCGCTGGTCGCCTTCGATCGGTTCGAGGTCCAGAAAGTGCAGTTGAAGGGTGATAAGGGCTGGGCCCAAGTCCGCCTTCGCAGTGCGGTGTCGTTGGCCGATTCGACGACAAAGTCGAAGAAGATGGCCGATGTGCAGCGCTGGAGCATGCGCCGCGTGAGTATGAACGGCTGGGAAATTACTCCTCCGACGAACGCCGTGTACATTCCGCGCGAAGCGGCCGTACGCCTGCTGGCCCACCAGTTAGCCGCGTTAACCGACGCCGCATCGGATTCCCAGGCAAAGCAGGAGCAGAAAGCCCAGCTGGCGCATTGGCTCGACACGCTGTTCGATTAGATTCCGCCCAAGTTTTGTGTACCGCCGGCATCCTGCCGGCTCGCGGGGAGAGCGTCCGGCCTTCGCCGCGGCGGGCGAGGACGCCCGCCGGACAGCCGCCGGGACGATGGCGCTACAAAAAGAAAAAAGCCGAGGTCCGAAGACCCCGGCGTTTTTAGTTGGCAGGTTGCCCGGATAAAACTTGACACTAGAGTCGAAGCGCATGCGCGAACTCGGCGTCACGCGCTCCGTACGATGTATGTAATCGGCGGTCGGCGCTAAATCTTTACGCGGTCCGGCGCGGACGCAACGTCAGATCCCGCACCTGCGCCAGGATGCTCGACATCTGCAGTCCGTTTAGTTGAGCAAGAAACGGCAGAATTTCCGCGACAAACTGGTCTTGCACGAGCTCGCGGATCTCCTCTTGCCGGTTGCGCTCCCCGCCCGTGAGCAAATCGGGCACGGTAACTTCCAGCGCGCGCGCCAGCCGCTCCAATGACGACAGGGTCGGCGTGGCTTTTTCATTCTCGATTTTCGAGACGTAGGTGCGCGGTACCGACATGCGGGTGGCGAGTTGACGCTGGCTCAGGCCGTTACGCAGACGCAGCGAACGGATCGACGCAGCCAGGTTCAGGTGCCCGCGTCCGCTCGGAAGAGGTGCTGCTGCCGGCATT
>Ga0307478_10000330_pt1 | contig 51025 bp, 38 predicted proteins | sample atmos_gasesECM4C_2_FD_203713 | JGI IMG/M metagenome (GOLD analysis project Ga0307478, IMG submission 203713) | Hardwood forest soil microbial communities from Morgan-Monroe State Forest, Indiana, United States - atmos_gasesECM4C_05 | ecosystem: Environmental > Terrestrial > Soil > Temperate...
GGTCATGGCGATGCCGCGGGACACAAAGAAAGAACAGATGGCATAAGGTTGTGTGTCCCCGCTGTGTCCCTGCGGAAAATCTGGGTTTCCGACAAGTCGCTTATTTTATTGGCGTCCCCGACGGGATTTGAACCCGTGTTACCGCCGTGAAAGGGCGATGTCCTAGGCCGGGCTAGACGACGGGGACGTAACTGAGCAAGGCAGGATTGTCTCGCGAACTTTCGATAGTACCAAGTGCATCTTCCTGCTGTCAAAGTGCTGCTGTCAAAGCGAGTTCTTCGGCTAGTCGTACGCGAACCCCGGACTGGCGTCCCTCCATCCCTCAGCTACAGCGCGAACCTCGCCTCGGTCGCGTTCGCGTGGCACTTGGCGCTGCGTCTGACCGCTCCCAAATCCTTTGGGCTTTCCTCAACACACATTTTGCCGTTTACAATATAGGTAACGACGTCAAAGCCTGTGGAGAATCTGCTTGGCCGACCCTCTTTACTTGAGTCTCTGGTTCCCTAGCTTCGGCGAAGAGGAGATGATGCCTCACGTCTTCTCGGTGCTGCGGCAATTTCCCTTTTCCGCGCAGCGGCCGGGAATCAGTTACCTGGCGGTTCATCCGGTCTCCTGGAACGAGCCCACCATACTCGAGCGCCGATTCAATCCCGGGGTCGATCCCGAGGTTGCCGTAAACGTCGCCGCTGACCTGCTGCATGAAGACTACGCCTATGTCTTCGATATCGATTGGGATTTGTGGACACCGGACACCAGTGGACGCAATTGGGCCCTGGCTCCAAGTCCTGTTCGCTTGATCGCGCAAGGCCCGGAATTCGAGGAGCGCAGTGCGGAGACCACTGGGCAAATTGAAGTCGATTTCGGCCTCGATAGTGCTTTCTTGCAGGAGCACGTGGAACTCGACGACGGTGCGGAAGATCGAGTTCGCGCTAATGTTCAAAAACTCGTGGAGTTCACCAGCAAGGTCGAAAAAAATGCCCATGCCAATGGACGCCTGCTCTGGTCCGATTCAGACGACAATCTCGCCCAGAAGCTCATCGCGCGTTTACAAAAGGTTCAATAACAAAATGGAGTGACGGGGCCCCGCCCAGCAGCGGGAACCTGTCACTCCATCAAAACGTCGGCAGAATGTCGGCCGTCACTAAGCGATCGACGACAGCACAGTTACTTCGTGCGTCCACCTTCCACTTTCAGTTGATCGGTCGCCGCTGCCTGCGCCGCCGCAAGCCGTGCAGTGAGCACGCGGAACGGGGAGCAGGAAACGTAATTCAAGCCCACCCGGTGGCAGAACTCCACCGACGAGGGCTCGCCACCATGTTCGCCGCAGATTCCCACCTTTAGATCAGGCCGCGTTTTGCGGCCGCGCTCGGTCGCAATCTTCACCAACTGACCGACCCCCTCCTGGTCGAGAGCTGCAAACGGGTCCTGCTTCAGGATTCCTTCCTCCAGGTACGTCGGCAGGATTTTGTTCACGTCGTCGCGTGAGAAGCCGAACGTCGTCTGGGTCAGGTCATTCGTGCCGAAAGAGAAGAACTGCGCTTCCTTTGCAATCTCATCCGCCACCAGGGCAGCCCGAGGCAGTTCGATCATCGTCCCCACCATGTAGTCGACCTTGTGTTCCTTCTCCTGAAACACTTCCGCGGCAACGCGGTGAACGATCGCGCCCTGGTTCGCCATCTCTTTCAAGGTGGCCGTAAGCGGGATCATGACCTCTGGATACACCTTCACACCTTGTTTTGAGACGGTCACCGCGGCTTCGAAAATCGCCCGCGCTTGCATCTCGGTAATCTCCGGATAGGTGATTCCCAGCCGGCAGCCGCGATGCCCGAGCATTGGATTGAACTCGTGCAGTTCCTCGACTCGCCGCAGCAGGGCGGATATGACCTTCTTCAAATCCGACGCCCCTTTGGCTCCGAACCGCTTGTATTTCTCCACCAGAGACTTCTTCTCTTTCGCGTCCGCGTAGGGAAGAACCGCAATGTCCACCATCAAATCCTCGCGGCGTGGCAGGAACTCGTGCAGCGGCGGATCGAGCGTGCGGATGGTCACGGGATATCCGTCCATCGCCTTGAACACCCCGACGAAATCGGCCCGCTGCATGGGCAACAGTTTCTTTAACGCCGCGCGCCGGTCTTTCTCGTTGTCCGCCAGAATCATGGCCTGCATGTGCGGAATGCGGTCTTCGGCGAAGAACATATGCTCAGTGCGGCACAGGCCGATGCCTTCGGCACCAAACGTCCGCGCCTGGATGGCGTCGCGCGGAATGTCGGCATTCGCCCGCACCTTCAGTTTGCGGAACGGATCGGCCCAACGCATGAACGTCTGCAATTCCTTGTCGTCCGGCGACGGTGGCAGCGTGTTCAGCCTCCCTTTGATCACACGGCCAGTCGTGCCGTCGAGAGAAATCCAGTCGCCGGCCTTGAACACCTGGCCCTTGACCCGCATCTCGCCGGCCTTCTCATTGACCTCGATGTCGCCCGCGCCAGCCACACAGCACTTGCCCATGCCACGCGTCACCACCGCGGCGTGGCTGGTCATGCCGCCACGCGAGGTCAAAATGCCCTTGGCCACTTCCATGCCGTGGATATCTTCGGGTGTGGTCTCGGCACGGACCAGAATCACGTCCGCTTTCTTTCCGAGACCAGCCTTCTCGACCGCCTCGTCGGCGGTGAAGACGATCTGTCCCACGGCCGCGCCCGGCGATGCGGGCAACCCTTTGGCCAGCACTTCGACCTTCACGCCTTTCTCATCGAGGCGCGGGACCAGGAAGTCGTAAAGCTGATTCGGTTCGACCCGGAAGATCGCCTCTTCCTTGGTAATGAGTCCTTCCTCCACCATCTGCAGCGCCACGCGTACTGCCGCCAAGCCCGTCCGCTTGCCGTTGCGCGTCTGCAGCATGTAGAGCTTGCCGTCCTGGATGGTGAACTCGAAATCCTGCATGTCCTTGTAATGCTTTTCCAGGCGTGTCGTGATGTCGCGCAACTGGTTGTAAACCTCGGGCATGATCTTCTCGAGCTCCAGAATGTGCACGGGCGTACGTACGCCCGAGACTACGTCTTCACCCTGCGCGTTCAGCAGGAACTCGCCATAAAATTCCTTTGTGCCGATCGCGGGGTTGCGCGTAAAACCGACACCGGTGCCGCTGGTGTCACCCAGGTTGCCGAAGACCATGGCCTGGACGTTCACAGCGGTCCCCAGATCATCGGAGATGTTATTGATGCGGCGATAGTGCTTGGCGCGGTCGTTGTTCCATGAGCGAAACACAGCATCGCGCGCCATCACCAACTGCTCGTGCGGATCCTGTGGGAACTCGCGCTTGGCGTGCTTCTTCACGACCTTCTTGTACTCGTCGATCACTTCCTTCAGAGCTTTGGCATCAAGGTCGGTATCGAGCTTCGCCTTCTTCTGCTTCTTCTTCGCATCGAACACTTCCTCAAACGCGGACTTTTCGATCTCCAGCACCACGTTGCCAAACATCTGAATGAGACGCCGGTAGGAATCGTAGGCAAAACGGGCATCCGCGCGCTTGGCCAGGGCCTCGACGCTCTCGTCGTTCAATCCGAGGTTCAGGATCGTATCCATCATGCCCGGCATGGAGAACTTCGCGCCCGAGCGCACGCTCACCAGCAGCGGATTCGCACCCTGCCCGAGCGTCTGACCCTGCAGCTGCTCCAGATGTTTCAGCGCTTCTTCCATCTGGCGATCGACTTCTTTCGAGACCGCGTTGTGCCGCATGTATTCGCGGCACGCTTCGGTCTGAATGGTGAAGCCCGGCGGTACGGGCAACCCGGCGTTGGTCATCTCGGCCAGCCCGGCGCCTTTGCCACCGAGCACGTCTTTCATTTTGCCGTTGCCGTCGGCTTTGCCGCCGCCGAAGAAATACACGTATTTCACTTCGCGTTTAGAGGGAACTTCCACTTCGGTCTCAGGGAGAGTCGTTGTCGCCATGATGAGTCCTTTACGGTTTCGAAGATTCTTTGGGTTCCTTGCCTTCGGTCACAATCTCGGAGAAATCCGCGATTGTTGAAAATTCGTTCAGCAATGTCTGCAGCAAAGCCAGCCGGTTCGCCCGAACTTTCGCGTCCTCGGCCATCACCATCACCTTGTCGAAAAAACGGTCAATCGCCGGCCGCAACTTCGCGATCTCAAGGAGGGCTCCTTCATATTCGCGTTGCGCCCGTAGAGTTTCTACTTTCTTGGCAGCCGCCGGAAGCTGCGTAGCCAGATCCTTTTCCGCGTCCTCCCGCAGCAGCGCAGCTTCCACCTTCGGCGCGACTTCCCTACCCGCCTCGCTTGCTTGGCGCAGGATGTTCTTTATGCGCTTGAACGCCACCGAGATTGATTCGAAATCCACTGACGGACGCACTCTCGCCACCGCTTCGGCGCGGGCCAGCGCGTCAACCACATCCTCGGCATCCGCCGCCAGCACAGCCTTGACCACATCGTAGGCGAATCCACGCGCATCGCGCAGATAAAATTCCAGCCGCTCCTGGAAGAAAGAACGGATCGCTTCGTCAAAATTGAGATTTGCCGGGAACTTCTTCTCCGCTGCGGAACCTCGATACCGCCCGCGCGCATCTGCCATTAACGCTGACAGCTTCAACGGCAGCTTGTGTTCAGCGATCGTCTTGACGATGCCATTGGCCTGCCGCCGCAATCCAAACGGATCCTTCGAGCCACTAGGCACCAATCCCAAGGCAAACATGCCCGCGATACTGTCGGCCTTATCGGCAATCGCCAGCACCGCGCCTTCGACGGTGCGCGGCACGGCGTCGTCCATGGATTCGGGCTTGTACTGATCGTAAATCGCGATTGAAATCCCCTGGCGCACGTCGTCGCCCAAGTGCTCATCCAGCACCTGCACCCGCGCATAGAGTCCGCCAACGATTCCCTGCAGCTCCGTAAATTCCTTGACCAACTCTGTCGTCAGATCGGTTTTCGCCAGGCAAGCCGCCTTATGGATGATGCCCGGCCGCAGCACAACACCAGCCTGCTTTAACGTCTCCGAAAGCCAGCTGGCCAGGTGTTGTGTCCGGATCGTCTTCTCGTAATAAGTGCCGAGATCCTTCTGAAAGGTAACGTGTTTCAGTAACTCCAGACGTTCACGAAGGGATTGCTTCTGATCCGTTTGCCAGAAGAACCGGGCGTCATTGAAGCGAGCCCGCAGCACGCGCTCGTTTCCATGCTGGATAGTTCCGTCGCGATCATGATCCGTGTTCAATACCGCAAGAAAATGAGGAGCGAGTTTGCCGCTCTCATCTTCAATCGCAAAATACTTCTGGTGATCGCGCATTACCGTCACCAGGACTTCCTCGGGCAACTCGAGGAACTGACGATCGAAATTTCCTGGAATGACCGATGGATATTCGGTCAGGTTTACCACCGTATCGAGCAGCGTCTTATCTTCGCGCCACCGTGCGCCCGCAATCTTGCGCGTGGCAGCATCCAGCGCTTTGCGGATCTGCTTTTCTCTCTCCTGACGGTTTAGAACCTTGGCGCCAGCCAGTGCTTCGATATAGGCCGCTCCCGCTTTCGGAATCGTCACAGCTCCATCCGCGAGAATTCGATGCCCGCGGGAGATGTTTCCGGCTCGAACCCCATCGAACTCGAGCGGAATCACTTCCCCGTCAAGCATCGCGACCACCCAGCGCACGGGCCGCACAAAGCGCTCGTTTGGCTTGCGCCAATACATGTTCTTCGGCCAGTAGAGCGAATTGATTTCTTTCGGCAGAAGTTCAGCCAGGATTTCGCTGGCGTGCCGGCCCTTCTTGTTGATTTTCGCGGAGAGGTATTCGCCCTTGGAGGTAGAGGTTCTTTCGAGTTGCGAGACATCGACCCCAGCCTTCTTGGCGAAAGCATGAGCCGCGGGCGTGGGCTCCCCATTCTTATAGGCGACCGTCACCGAGGGACCGGTGATCTGCTCTGTAACGTCAGGCTGCGCCCCCGGAACACCGGCTGCCATTACCGCGAGGCGCCGCGGAGTATCGAACCCGCTCACTTCGCCGGATGGAGCCAGCCTCTCCCGCTCCAGCAATTTGGCGACGCGTTCGCGCAATTCGCCGGCGCCCGCATCTATCATGCGCGCCGGAATCTCTTCACACCCGATTTCAAGCAGAAAGTCTGGCATCGATCAATCTATCTATCTTCCCAGAATCGACAAATCCTGCATGTGAGCACGGTCACAAGTAGCGCCGCCATCCTGGCGGCTGTCCGGCGGGCGTCTCGCCCGCTGACCCGAATCGCTACCCCACTGGCGCCGTCTCTTTCTTCGCCTTTCGCGCCTTGCCGGCGGTAATCTCGACCACCGCAGGTTCTTCCTCGGCCGCTGCCGGTTCGTTCGATTGCTGCTGCAGGTAAGCCTTAGCAATCCCGACTGCCAGTGCCCGCACTCGCGCAATCACGCCCACTCGCTCCGTAACCGAAATCGCCCCGCGCGCATCGAGAATATTAAAGAGATGCGAACACTTCAGGCACAGGTCGTAGGCAGCGAGTAGTGGGAACCGCTTTCTCTCTGCCGCCTCTGCCTTCGCTTTGACCATCTCGGCGTAGCGATCCAGCAGTGCCCGGCACTCCGCTTCGTAAAGCTCAAAATGCTTCCACGTCTTCTCGACATCCGCCGCTTCAAAGTTGTAGACCGAGAACTGCAACTCATCCGCCAGGCGAACATCCCCATAGGTCGTTGGATACCCCGTCTCGGGATCGCGTGCCCAGACGATGTCGTAAATCGAATCGACATCCTGCAAAAACGCCGCGATGCGCTCCAGCCCATACGTCAGTTCGGCGGAAATCGGCAGCAGGTCCACGCCGCCGCACTGCTGGAAGTAGGTGAACTGCGTGATCTCAAGGCCGTCGAGCATCACCTGCCACCCGATACCCCACGCACCGAGTGTCGGCGATTCCCAGTTGTCTTCCTCGAACTTGATGTCATGCTGCCGCAGATCGATCCCGATCGCGCCCAGCGACTCCAGGTACAACTCCTGTACGTTCTCGGGCGGTGGCTTCAGGATCACCTGTAGCTGCGTATGCTTGAACAACCGGTTGGGATTCTCACCATACCGTCCATCCGCCGGACGCCGCGACGGCTGAAGGTACGCGACCTTGTAAGTCTGCGGCCCCAGCACGCGAAGAAACGTCTCCGGCGCCATCGTTCCCGCACCGACTTCCACGTCATAAGGCTGCTGCAGCACGCATCCTCGCTGCGCCCAGAACGTCTGGAGCTTCAGGATGAGTTCCTGGAAAGTCGGCGGATTGGATTTTGCTGGATTCACAACAGGTTCGGCAGTCCAAGCTTAAAGTAGTGATTGTACTGGAAGGGGCAACCAGGCGTCAGCCGTTGCAGCCCGAAATCCCCACGATTCACGGCACGCGGAAAGTCACTTGAGCCCGGTACGGTCGCGGTTTTCCATCCTCAAGTACAGGGCTGAAATGCCACTTGCCGACAGCTTCCATGCAAGCTTTAGAAAGCTCGGGGGGGCCGTCACCCGCAATCATCTCGATAACGTTCCCCTCATGGTCTACAGCGATCCATAGACTCTTGGTGGCACCCGATGCAGCCCCCGCAGGAAAGGCAGGTTCCATGACGTTGGCAGCTAACTTCCGCACCTCCTCATTCGACAATGGCGCTGCCGGACCCCACTGTCGAGTATTAAAGTGAAAATTGAGAAAGCCTTCTGCTTGTACCGCAACTCCGTCTCTCACCATCGGGTTGAACTTCCATTTCGCGATCTGTCGACGGGCCGAATCATCCGCGCGCTCAACTGCAACACTTATCGGAAACACCTCACGCACCTGCCCCGATCGGTCTAGCGACACGTAATAACTCGTCTCCCCTGTCGTTTGACTGTCTTCCAGCACCTGTGGCCAGATAATCTCCATAGGCTGTAATGCCGAGGCCCGAAGTTCGCTTTCAGGCACGATCACGCTTCGAATCTGCTTTGATTTAGGAGTCGGATCGGGAACCGAAAACTGACTCTCATCGTGGCTTTCGAATTCCCCGATCGTGATAACGCGCGCCTGAAGACTGTCGCCAGGATCGATGTGATAGGTCAACATCCGCGCTACTCTCTTGCCCTTGAATTTCTTGTAGTCCGTGAAGTCCACGGACCGTCCTGGGGCCCCCACAAATTCTGCAAGTCCGTATCTCGTTGTCAGGCACATCTTACTGTTCGGTGAGAAGCAGACACGTCCCGACTCGTCCGAAGCGCCATTCGCTTTCGTCCTGACTGGGTCTCCGGACCTCACCGCACCGACAATCGGTCGGGGATCCACCATCGCGGTCGCCAAAACCTGGATTCCCAGGGGGAAGTAGTCGTCTGAATCCTGCTCGAAGACCTTGTCCCCGTTGAAAATGAGGGTCTGGGAAAATTCCTGGGAGCGAATCGTCCGTTTCCATTTGTCAGGCGCGACCCAGGACATCTCGATGTCAACGTGCTCGTTAGGATCTGTTCGCTCAGTGATTACTGCCTGTAGGTAAAAAGGTGTCCCATCACGTTCGATCAAGGTTGCTTGAACAACCTGAGCCGCCGGGCCACCTTGGCCGCAAGCGCTTCCAACAGAACTTCCGAACAATGACAATCCGAGTGCAATTGTGCTAACCCTCGTCATGGCGTCCCCGAAGCTGAATGGCTAGCAGACAACCGCTCCAAGCTCTCAACTGATCTTCTCCAGCATCCCGCCCGTTACCAGCTTCTTCTCAATGTGCCGCTCGAGAATCTGCAGCAGGCACTTGCGCAAGTCCGACGCCTTGGCCTTCGGCCACTCCATTTCCGTGAAGCTCTCCACTGGATTCCGAAACATCTTCCCAGCCAGCGCCCGCGAATCACTCGAGATCTCCGACGACGCCAGACGCTTGTCTTCCACGCACATCAGGCCATCGGCCAGCGCGTGAAAAAATGCCCGGCTGCCGTTGAGCGTTCTTCCGCAGACGACGCACTCCGACAGGTCCGGCAGAAAGCCCACCAGCCGCGTCATCCAGAGGTCGAAGTATGTAATCGGCATCCAGATCTGCGGTCCGCGCAACCGGCTCAGCACCGACAACGTGAGCCGGAACACCGCATCGTTTGCTTCCCGATCGGGCAACAGCTCATCGAGCAACTCTGCGATGTGCGCCAGCGCCACGGCCCGTGGATAGCTCACTTCGCTGGCCAGCGGAGACTCCAGCACTTCCAGCGCGTCAAGTCGCGCCAACTCCTGCCGCTCGCGGTCTTCGTAAAAGGCCCGCACGAAGGTTAAAGGTTCGAGTGCGCCGCCAAACCGCTTTCTTGACTTCTTGGCCGCGCGCGCCACACCGCGCACTTTACCTTCTATCCGCGTGAAAAAGGTGACCAGCAGGTCGGCCTCGCGCAGCGGGTACGTCCGCAGGACGATGGCTTCCGACTCCTTCAGTGCCATGGGAGCCTAGCAGTTGAACTTTGATTGTATCGGAAGGGGGCGGGGGACGTCAGCTTGGGCTAGCTTTCAGCCGTCAGCTATCAGCTATTGGCTATTGGCTATCAGCCATCAGCCATCAGCTTAAACCTGCCAAGGATAATTCCGCTTCTAGGCCGGGAACACTCCTCTGTTGGGAGCCGTGGTTCAGTCAAGCCTGAGGTCGCATTTCTGCGACCTCAAAGCAAAAGGCGCATATCCATAGATGGACGTTGCGCCTTTGAATCCTGTCCTAAAGCCGATGGGATGCGCTGACAGCTCACGGCTGTTAGCTGATAGCTACGTTACCGTCCGTAATACTTCGCGTTCCTCTCGGTAAACGATGCCCATTTCTCCGGCAGGTCATCAAGGGCGAAAATCGCCGATACCGGGCAGACGGGAACGCAAGCGCCGCAGTCGATGCACTCCACCGGATCGATATAAAGCAATTCTTCCGTCGCATGCTGAGGTTCGTCCTTCTTGGGGTGGATGCAATCCACCGGGCACGCGTCCACGCAAGCCGTGTCTTTCGTCCCGATGCAGGGTTCCGCGATTACATAGGTCATGGTATGTCTGTCTCCTAAAACACTCTGCAGATCATAAAAGAACCACAGATTCTAGCAAGAATCCCGTCAAGGGTACAGCACGGAACTCCTGTTCTTGCAAGCCCGGGCCTAGCCCCGGCTTCCCGCCAGTTCGCGCTCTTCGCTCGGCTGATACTCCACAATGTAGCCGGCCACCGCGCTCGCCGCCACCGTCAAGGGGCTCGCCAGGTACATCTGTCCCGGTCCGCTGCGACCTGGAAAGTTCCGGTTCTGAGCGCTGATCACCACCTGGTCCGCCCGCGTCGACACCCCCGGGCCTGCGTTGATGCAGGCTCCGCAACTTGGCTCGATCACGTGTGCCCCGGCTTTCTGAAATATCTCGAGGTAGCCCTTATCAACACAGTACTCCCGTGTCTCCTGGGAGCCGAACTGAATGTAGAACTCGACCGATTCCGCCACCCGTTTGCCGTGCTTCAAAGCGTCGGCGAGGACTTCGGCGTACATATCCATGTCTTCATTCTTGCCCGCCGTACAGGTCCCGCCGTAGGCGATCTCCACTGGCACCGGCGTATTCAAATCACGAACGTATTTGCCATTCCCCGGATCGCCCGGCGTCGCCACCATGGGCGCGATTTCCGCCGCGTCCAGTTGAATTACCTCCGCATACTCCGCATCACGGTCGCTAGCGAGTCCGCGAACCATCTCCGCCGCGTCACGCCGGCTCATACCCCGGCGCTCCACCAGAAACTCCACCACCTTGTCATCGGGCGCCACGATCCCGGTGAACCCGCCAATCTCGGCTGCCATGTTCGTCATGGTAGCTCGCTCGTCGACGCTTAAAGCCTCGACCGCCTCACCCGAGTATTCCATTACTTTCGCCAGCGCCTTCCCACTGCGAACGTAATCGAGGCTCAGGATCTTCAGGATGAAATCCTTCGCGGTGACGTTCGGCTGCTTCTCGCCGCGAATCACAATTTTCACCGACTCCGGCACTCGCACCCGCACATCCTTGGTGATCCAGCTGTTGAAGACGTCCGTCGTCCCGATGCCGAACGCCACGCAACCAATCGCGCCCACATGGGGAGTATGCGAGTCTGATCCGACATTCACCTGCCCCGGCAACGCATAAGTCTCCAACATCACCGAGTGACAAATCCCCTCCGACCCTTTGCGGTCCTTTAATTCGCCATGCAGCTTGATTCCCTGCGCCTTGGCGAAGTCTTCCTGCTTCAGTTTCAGTTGCGTGGCCAAGTCGAGCAGCCCGATTTTCTTCTTTTCTTCCGAAATCACTTCGTCCAGGAACGTCAGGTGATCACGGAAAAACCGGATGCTCGCGGCGTCATTCACCGGCACTCCCTTGCCTACATAGTGCTCATAGAAGATCGCCGCCATGGGCGTAACGTATTCATGGCTGAAGCGTAAATCTACCCGCGTGAAACCTGTGTCGCCCGGCTTCACCGCTTCGACCCCAACGCTCCCTTCTGGCGTAGTCATGTGCTTGGCGAAGATCTTCTCCGCCAGAGTCATCGGCCGCTTCTTCGTCTGAATCGGCGGCAGAAAAACCTTCTTCTGCATGCGCGCCACGTTGAAGGGGAACAAGCCGCCATACTCAATCACCTGGCGCGTGATGTCGTCCTCGCCCGCCGTGAACTCGCTGAGAGCGATTTCTTCTCCGGCCCGAATCTTGTCGATGAGCGAGAAATTCGTCGACGTCAGCAGCCCCAGATTCTGGCAGTTCTGCTTGTAAATGCGCTCGATGTTCTCAGCGATGACCACCTGAATTCCGGCCGACATCTCCGCGTAAGGCGACTGCTCGCGGCTCGAGCCTTTGCCGCGCCGCTTGCCGCTCACCGAGCAGACGAAGCCGCCCTTCTTCACGTCCCCGCGTCCGATCGGAAGAACGCTTCCACACTTCAGCCCGAGATACGGAACCTCGCCCAAAGTCTGGTCGAAGTAAAAACAGTAGTGTGCCGGCGTTATCTCATCGGTCGAGATGTCGTCACGCAGCTTGGGGTTGTTTCCCGGGTTCTTGGTATCCCACGGCAGGTCTTCGCCTGCCAGTTGGCGGCGGATCAACTCCGGATCTTCCGTCAGGAACAAGACACGTCCTGACAAACGCACGCGGTCCGGTCGCTTCACAATTTCGCGCTCAAGTAAGGATTGATTCACAATGATTGCCCGTTGAGAATTGGCTTTCGAGCGGTTCAGCAGGCCGGAGCCGCCAGCCACCCCCCGCTCAACCCCATTTCCCCTATTTTACGCTTGTGCCGCTAGTCGGCGCAGGGCTCGGAAGAGTTTCGGTTGAATTCCGCCCCCATCCGTAGCACCATGGACGGACAGATTCTTCCCCTCAACGGCTCCCCGGCCCCGATCTCAACTCTGCGAACTCGAATATGACGCTGCCCCAGTTTGTCCGCAAGAACGCGTTCCGCAACAAGCGGCGAAGCCTGCTGACGGTGATCAGCATAGCGTTCTCCATGCTGCTGCTCACCGTAATGATGACCCTTTGGCGTAGCTTCTATATCGACAATGGCAGCATTGAATCAAATCTGCGCCTGCTGGTCCGCCACAAGGTCTCTCTCGTCTTCGACCTGCCCAGCTATTACCGGGAGAAAATTCGCACCGTGCCCGGCGTAGTCGCCGTGGTACCTATTACCTGGTTTGGCGGCGTCTATATCGACGCAAAACCCGAGCATAGCTTCGGCCAAATGGCCACCGATCCCGACGAGTTCTTCAAAGTCTATCGCGACGAATACATGCCGGCTGACCAGATTGCCGCCTGGCAGCATGATCGCCAGGGCGTCATCGTCGACACAACTCTGGCCCAGCGCTTCGGCTGGAAAATCGGAGACCGCATCGTCCTCAAGGGCGACATCTATCCCGTCGATCTCGAACTGCACATTCGCGGCATCTTCCACACCACGCCCGACGACCTGTCGGTCTACTTCCATTCCAAATATCTCGAGGAGGCCGTTTCGTACGTCAATGGGCGCGCCGGGATGTTCGGCATCCTCGCCGATTCTCCCCAGAGCGTGGCCAAAGTGGCGCCTGTTATCGACGATATGTTCCACAACTCGCCGCAGCCGACCCGCACCGAAAGCGAGCGAGCGTTCGGCCTCGAATTCGTCGCCATGCTGGGCAATGTGAAGGCCTTCATCCTGGGAATTTGTTCGGCAGTGTTGTTCACCACCCTGCTGGTTTCCGCCAATACCATGGCCATGTCGATTCGCGAGCGAACCCGCGAAGTCTCCGTGCTCAAAACCCTGGGCTTCACGCGCCCCACGGTACTCGGGCTGTTCGTTGGAGAAGCCGTCACCTTGTCGCTGATGGGAGGGATTCTCGGTGCCTTGACCGGCTATGCACTACTGTTGAGGTTCGCCAGATCTCCCCAACTCACCCAGTTCCTGGTGCTCGGGCCCTCTTCGCTGGTGCCGATCTTCGTGGCCATCGTGGTCGCGGCAATCGTGGGATTCCTTAGCGCCATCATCCCTTCATACCATGCATCCCGGGTCGATATTGTGGAGGGCCTTCGCCACATCGGCTGATGCCCGCACGCCCAAATGCTACCTCTTGTACTCGCGCGGGTCAGGCAGCGGCTCAAGACCGCGCCCCGAGAAGATGTCTGCAAATTCGTGAATGAGTTCCGCCTGGATCACCCCATTGCTCGCAACCACGTCGCGATCGGTGATCGCCAGCGGCTGCCCGTAAAATCCGGACACCGTACCGCCCGCCTCTTCCACGATCAGCGTTCCGGCTGCGGTATCCCACGCGTTCAAATTGAACTCCCAGAAGCCATCAAGCCGTCCGCACGCCACTGAAGCCAGGTCCAGCGCAGCCGATCCAGCACGGCGTACCCCATGCGAACGCAAGGTGAGCTGGTGGTAGAAGTAAATGTTGGGGTTCTTGTGCCGCTTGTGACTGGGGAATCCTGTTCCGACCAGTGACTGAGCCAGTTTCGGCGTCTTTGAGACTTCGATCTTCTCCCCGTTGAGGAACGCTCCCCTGCCTCGCTCGGCGGCGAACAACTCGTCGCGCGTCGGATCGTACACCACCGCTGCCTTGCGTTCGCCCCGAAAGGCCAGACCCAGGGACACGCAAAACACCGGGAAGCTATGAGCGAAGTTCGTCGTCCCATCCAGCGGATCAACATACCACCGATAGTCCGCGCCGGTGTCCACCCGGCTGCCTTCCTCGCCAACCACGTCGTGCGCAGGCCAGTTCGCCCGAATCCTTTCCAGAATCAGCTTTTCCGAAGATCGATCTGCCTCGGTCACCAGGTCGGCGTCGCCCTTGTATTCAATCTTCACCCGTTGGTGAAAATACTTCATCAACAGGGCTCCCGCCTCGCGGGCAACTTCGGACATCTGCGGGACGAATTCGAGGTTGGCGTAGCTTTGAGTCATGTTTGTAGATGGGATCGGCACCGCGCTCAAGGGACCCAGCAGACTTTCACAGCGTGCGGCCAAGCATCGCTAGACGCGAAAGAAGGCTATTTCCGTTTCGCGATGTCTTCCGCGATATACATGATGTCGTGCTTGAAGATGAAAAGATTCGGAGCGCCTTCCCGGGTCAGGCGCACCATATTCCTGTCGTAGTACTCGATCCAGCCGCGCACAACTTCCCCATCGGCCAGTTTGATGCTGACGGGTTTCTGTTTCTCGCCCAGTTGTTTCAGGTAAGCGGCTTCTTCGAAGGTTTCATCCGGCGGCGGAGTCTTTCCACCTCGCCGGGCAGATCCTTGGGTGCTGGCATTGAAAGGCATGCCACGTATTATTGCATGTTCGACAAACGGGCTGCCCCAGCAAACTCCTGATAGTTGCCGCCCTTAGAACGTGATCTTCACTCCAAGTTCGATTTGCCGCGGCGATCCGTAGTTGTACACGCCAGAACCCGATCCAATCCGCAGCACGTCGCGGGCCGGGCCCGGCGGCGTTCCGTTCGCCGAGCCCGCTCCCGCCAGCACAGGCTGCCCCGTGCCCGGGTAGTAGTACGCTAATTGCCCCGAGACAGGCTGAAAATTGGCGAAATTGAACACGTTGAACAAGCGAGCGCTCGGCTCGATGTTGAACCGTTCTCCCACCCGCAGCGGCCAACTTAACGCCACATCCAGCGTCTTGAACCACGGATTCGCGAACTGATCGGCGGGCGGCACGATGATGAAAGGTGTCGTCGCCCGCAAGCTGGTCAGCTGTGTCCTTGTAAACAAGCTCGCTGCCACCAAGGCCTGGCCGGCAGGAGTAAGTACTCCCGCCTGCGAGCCGTTGTAGGTTTTGATCGCGGTCGCCAGATCATCTGCGGAAAGTGCACTGAACGAACCTGGCACTCGGAGCGGAAACAGGTTCGCCGGCGTTCCGTCGCCCACAAAGTCCGAGCGGAAAATCTCTCCTGGCGTCGCCTGCGGATTCCCGGACGGCACCTGTAGCGAAGCGATCGTCGGCGCAGGGCTGGCAAAATGCCCCACAAGAAACAACTTCGGTCCCCAGAGCGAATTGATCGTCCATCCCATCGAGATCTGATGACGTCGATCAAGCGGAGACGGTCCCTTGTACAGCTCCGGGTTCTGGAAGTCGTACGCCAAGCTGCTTTGCGATGGATTGTCGCCACCATCGCTCACGAATTTCGAAACCGTATAAGACAGCTGCACAGTCGCGTTCTTGATGAAAAAATATTCGTGATTGATGTTCTGCTTTAGAGAGATCTGCGCCCCGTTGTAAACGGCCTGCCCGATCGACGACTGAAATTCTCCCTGTCCCACCAGCGGGTTTACGCCGGAAAAAGCCGCACCGAAGTTTCGCGGATCGGTCGGCGGAGTCGTTTGCGGAACCTGCACCCCAATCGACGCTGGAAGGCCGCCCAGGAACGCGACTCCCGAATCCAGACCATTCACCGCGAAATCGTTGATGTTTGGATTCGGAACGCTTGAGATGTAGCAACTGATCGCATCCTGTACGATCGCGCCCGGGGCCAGAGGCGTGGTCAGGCATGCCGGCGCCTTCTGCAAAAGCGTATTCGTGATCGCATTCAAGGCAGCCGTCGGAATTCCGATTCCGTTCATGTACAGGTAGCGGGAATCGCCCACATGATTCCGGTCGAGAATCAGGCCAAAGCGTTGACTGACATTGCGCACGTAGTCGAGCGTGAAGACACCGCCGCTCCACAAGTCGTGTTGCACGCCAAAACTGAACTGATAGGAGCGCGGGGTGCGATAGTTGGGATCGATCCCAGCCAGCCCATTCACAGGCAGGCTCAGTGACAGCGTATTGCCCACAAAGTTCGGATTGCTCGTGGCACCCGCCGCAGCCACCGCAGCCTGATACGCGGCCTGCAAAGCTTCCACATCCGAAGCCGCTGTTCCCACTGGAGCACCGCACACCTGCGTCGCCAGGTCGTGCCCGTTGATCGAGCGCACCGCCGTTGGCAGGCCACCGCCATTCGGGAAGTAGACCGCGGCCGTTCCCGGCGCAGCGCCGGGCGAGCAAGTCAGCACGGTCGTTGCGCCATACAGGCCCTGACTCAATCGCAGTGGACGGTCCAGTCGCATGTTGCTGAACAACGAAGTGTCATAGAACACTCCCGCGCCGAAACGAAAAACCGTGCGCCCGTTCTTCAGCGGATCCCATGCAATGCCCAACTGCGGCCCAAAGTTGTAGTTCGGCTGACGGATGGGATCGCCCAGGTGCACGCCGGCCAGAGTTGAAAATTGGTTCAGCAGATTGTCGCCCGAACACGGCAACACGTTCGTCGGAATGCCAGGATTCGCTGCCCCGCACGGAATCCGCGCCAGGTCACTATTGATGCGCCCCGTGTCGCGCACGTAGTGCACACCGTAGGTGATCGTCAGGCTGGGATAAAACTTCCACGTATCCCCGATGTAGCCTTGCAGGCGATTGTCGATCTGGCCGCCATGCGAAAGCCCAAAGCCCGATTTCTCCGTAGCGAATTGCTGTCCGTTGCTGAGTGTTGCCAACAGCAGCGGATAATCCAGTGCATTGGGATCCGTTCCTCCCGCCCATGCTGTGGTTAACTGCGGCGCTAGCCCATAGGCTCGTGCGTACCCACCGACGTTGATCCGGTTGATGCTGGCCCCAAAGCGAAAGTTGTGATCCCCGGCATGGCGGCTTCCGTCGTAGCGCAGTTCGGTATTCTCCTGAAACGTCTCCTGCGGCGCAAAACGGCTTGGCCCGAACTGTGCCTGCCCGCCCGCCAGATCACTGAACTGAACATTCGCCAACGAACTCACAATCGGGGAAGTTGCTGTCGAACCGAGTGCGTCCTGCAAGGAGTTGTGATACCGAAGAAATCCAAAGCGCACGCTGTGAATGTAAGGACCGTGCGTGAAATCCACGCCCACCGCATGCGATGGGGAATTGTTGTGATTCTGAAAAACTGAGTAGCCATCACCGCCGTCGTCGACGGACTTGTTCCAGTTATAAGCAAACCGGTAGAAAACGTGCGTCTTATTCGAAACTTGCCAATCCAGCTTTCCTGATGCCGAAGTGTTCCGGTAGGGCGACGAGTACCACCCGGTCAACCCCTGGAAAGGTGCCGGCCAAACCACCGCCTGACGCGCATCCTGGCTGACATGCTCGGCGTCCAGAAAGAAAAACGCCTTGTCCCTGATCAGCGTTCCCCCGAACTTTCCGCCGGCATCCTCACGTCGAAACGATAAGTCTTGCCCGCCCGCTGCTCTCGCGAAGCCAATGCTGTTGTCCCGGAAAAGCCCAAAAAGCTCGCCATGCAGTCCTGAGCTCCCCGAGTCGGTGCTCATTTGCACTTCGCCGGCGGAAGTGGGGCCGGTCGCCAGGCTCGGCATCGCGCGGTTGATGGTCATCTCCTGCACCGAGCTCAAGGCAATATTCTGGGTGGTACCGCCATTGTTCTCGTCGCTCAGGCTCACGCCATCCAGCGTATATAGCGTGTCCTTGCCGCTCTCTTTGTGAATAGAAATTCCGAACGTTCCTGTCTTGGTCGGGTCAAGCGTCCGCCCATCTTGTATCACGACCCCAGGTTCGAATTGCGCGGCGCCCATCAAGTCGCGTCCGTTGATCGGCAATTCCGCAATCTCCTCAGGATTGACTTTCGAGCTCAGGGTGGGCGTGCCGGGATCGATTCGCAGCAGCTTCCGGTCGCCATTCGACGTCTGCCCGTCGCGAACCGTCACAAAAAACAGGTTGCTCCGGAAGTTCTTGTCCTCGATCAGAATCGTATACACGCCAGCGTTGAGAGCACCCGTTGAGTATTTGCCGTCTTTGTCGGTGGTGAGAGACAGCGGGACTTCCGCGGTCCGTGCATTGAGCGACACCCTCGCGCCGGAGACGGGCGCGCCCACGGAATCAATCACGGTGCCTTCGATGGAGCCTTTCGGGAGTTCTTCCTGCGCGAATCCCGCCACGGCCACGAAGCAAAGGGTCAACAGCAGTGAAATAAGAGGTACAGAGAATAAAAGACGATTACCTTTCCCAGCAGCATTCGAAGCGCGCAATTTCAACAAACGCTTTTCTCCTTCCCATTCCGCACACGCGGGTACTGCCACATGGAATCGCTCCCCGCGGGAATGGTTGCTTCCGCTCTACAAAGTCGAATTGCTTATCTTACTAGAAGTGGGGATATCCACAGAAAACCGGGCGTTCTGCCCTCGCCCGATGCCGAAGTCTCCACTCGCGCTGCCCTCGTTGCTAATAAAAACGGCGTCCGCTTTCGCGGACGCCTTTGTCCCTTTGCTGTACTGAGCTAGAACTTCACCTCCATCTCGAGCTGCAGAACAGCAAAAAAGGCGGCTTCCATCGAAGCCGCCTAAAATCAGGCTGACGAATTTTCAGAATTTTAGCTTCAGCTCCAGTTGCAAGATGCGTCCCGATACGGCTGCACCCTGGAAGTTGCCATAGGGGCTACTCGCCGGAGTTACCGTGTTTTGGACGGTCCCAAACGTGTTGCTGGTTATCGAATTATCGGGATTCCCGAAGTTCGGATGGTTAAGAACGTTGTACGCATTGGCGCCCAGCGTGAAGGCAAGCCCACTTTCTGTGATGCGGAAGGTTTTCTTGATGGACAGGTCGGTATCGAAATATCCCGGCCCGCGGAAACCGTTGCGCGCAATGTTTCCGAAGTCGGTCTGGGTGGCTGCGGTAGCAAACTGCGCGGCACTCAGACAGGCAACATTCACCGTGCACCCCGGCGTCGAACCTCCGAGGAAGTCTGCCATGACGTACCCGGCCGTGGTCGAGTAGTTACCTAAGAGTTTACCCGGAATACCCGTATTGACCACACTGTAGGGCTCTCCGGAACGTTTGAACAAGACTCCGGAGACCGTCCATCCCCCAAGGAACCGGTTCTTCGACATGAATGGGACATCCCAGACGTAGTTCAAATTCAACACATGCCGGAAGTCGTAGTCGGAGTTGCCGTAGTTAAGCCGGCGGAGATTTTGCGGGTCGACTTGATACCGCAGCGAGTCTCCAGCCTGGTTCAAGCTGTATTGGTCAATCCCGGCATTCGAGATCGTGTCCAGGCTATGGCTAAAGGTGTAGCTCAGCGTGCCCGTGAAGCCCTTCGTTAGTCTGCGCGACAGGCTTGCGGTCAGCCCGTTGTAATTGGAAGTACCGCTATTGGTGATATCCAGTACTACCCCGAAGCGGGGATCTATCGCTGTGCAGGGAAGACTCGCGAAGGTCGGGCACGGATTTGTCGCGGTCGGCTTCACATATGCATTGGTTCCGTTGATCACCTGGAGCAACTTGCTGCCGTGGTTGCCGACGTAGTTCAGGTTGGCCACCATCTTGTCGCCAAACGCCTGTTCAAGCTCCAGGTTCCATTCCGCATACCTTGGATTGATCATATGCGGAGTTGTGGTGTAGAAGTTCGGCCCGGTGAAACCCGGGGCTACGGCCTTAATGCTCGCCAGAGTGCCTCCACTTGCGAAGCCGTTCACAAAAGCAGCATTGTTGGCGGCGGCTTGTGCAAACGCACCATTGGCAACCCCCGGAGCGAGAGGAATGTCCGCCCCGGTGGCCTGAATGTTCCAAATCGCGGTGTTGGGTGGGTTACTCAGCAAGTTCGTGGAGAGCTGCGCCGGATATAAGTCACTGAAGATCCCAGCGCCGCCACGCACGACCGTACTCCGATGAAACCCCGGCGACCAGGCAAAGCCCGCTCGCGGCTGCCAGGCAATTCTCTCCAAGCTTGAGAAAAGTCCGGATTGTCCAACCAGAACGGACTGATTGTAGGGTGTTGCAACGTTGTGACTCATCCCACCGATAAAATCTCCGCTGAAGTGCGCGAAGCAATTGGAGGGACACGTCTCATTGGAGTTGCGGTCCAGTCGAAGCGACAGCGTAAGCTTCAAGCTCGAGTTCACGCGCCACTCGTCCTGTCCGTAAAAACCCAGACTGTAGCTGTTGATCTGGCGGTCATTATAGGGAGAGAACTGTTGGCGCAGCACGCTTCCCCCGTTAGTAGAGAGCACGCCATTGGTGAAGTCCGTCATGCTGCTCATTCTGAGGTCACCCGTGTGATTGGAGCCGGGACCATAATCCGCGAAGTCGATGCGCCGGAAGTTCATTCCGAACTTCAAGCCGTGATTCCCTCTCGTCCACGATAAGTCGTCGACCAGTTGATACTGGGACACGTTGCGACCCGCCGGGTATCGATAGGTCTCCCCTCCCATACAAGAGAGATTGCCATCGAGGAGATAGCAAGCGTTTCCGCCGAAAGCTACTCCGAGGGTGGTCGGAAAAAGTGTCAGCGCTTTGTCTGTGTGTCCGAAGATTGCGCTGTAGTAGAATCCGCCGGCAATCAACTGGTTCACCAGGTTCGCGTTGAACAGGTGATTCCAGGTGAACTGCCCTGCATCCTGAGGCTGCACGCTCTGCTGGTTGAAACCGGAGTTGATGGGATCGGTATAGGTCGGCTGGGTTCCCCGGTCCTGCCAGTAGCGCCAGTTGAGGCGGTCGTTTTCTGAGAGTACATAATCCACTCGCACCGACATGAGCCGTTCTTTGTTTAGGTTGTTCAGGAGCGAACGGAAAGTCTTGCTGCAGGGAGCAGCCCCGGTACCGAAGGCGATGCCATTGATTACAGTCGTACCGCTGGAAGTGGTTGCGAGATCCCCGCAGCCACCATCACCAGACAGCGGAGTGGCACTCCCTCCGCCTGGCGCCCCAGCGTACAGTGCGAACATGCTCCGGTAAAAGCCACTTTCGGCCGGCTGATTCGCGTCGATGTTCGCTTGTACGGCTGACGCCCACTGAGCCGTAGGAACATACACCGGAGTGCCACCTCCGGGCAGTACGTAACGCAATCCCTCGGAGTCGAAGAAGAAGAACAGCTTGTTCTTCACGATCGGGCCACCGAAGGAGCCTCCCCACTGGTTGCTGTTCGCGAAGGGACGCGGAGTATCAGTGTGATTGTTGAACCAATCGTTGGCGTTTAAGTAGCGTCCGTTCCAATCCCACACCGCATTGCCGTGGAACGAATTGCTGCCCGACTTGGTGGTGAAGTTCATGTTAATCGACGCGCCGCGGCCATACTGACCGGTATAGCCGTTATGCACGATCGCCACTTCCTGCACTTCATTCTGTCCCAGCATGTTGTTGCTGGAACCCGAATTGTTCAGGTTGCTGTAGGGATCGTTCATATCCCCGCCATTGACGGTGAACAGATTTGAAGTGCCCGGCATGCCATAAGCCGTAAAGTTGCCGTAGCCTCCGCCTGTGCTCAGAACGACGCCAGGCGCCGACAGAGCAAAATTCGTCAGATCCCCGCCGGGGCTGGGTATATTTTCAATCTGGGAGGGAGTGTAGGTGGTTGCAATATTGGCGTTTTCAGTTTCCAAAAGAGGCGCCGCTCCCGTCACCTCGATCGTTTCACCGGTCGTTCCCACCCGCAATTGAATGGCAGCCGTCGTGACCTGACCCACTCCAACCGTGATGTCTTGGGTAGCGGTGGAGAAGCCCGTTGCCGTTACCGTTATGCTGTACAACCCGGGCCGCAGCAGAGGGAAACGAAAGCCCCCACCAGCGTTCGTACTCACCGCCTGGGTGGTACCCATGTCCTTGCTGTTTAGAGTTACGGTTGCGTTTGCCACAACCGCGCCGGTGGGGTCAGTCACGCTCCCCGTGACTTCGCCCGAAATAATGCTCTGAGCGAATACGGCACTGGTTGTCAAAACCAGTGCGAGAACAATCCCAAGACATAACAGCCACGGGAATGGTTGCACACCGAATCGTTTGTTCATAGAACCTCTCTCCTGTGAGCATCGGCGTTGCAGTGGACAGTCAACGTCACCTTGTATTTAGCAATCGACACGCCACCAAAACAGCAATGCGGATAACTCACGGAGTGAGAGAGCGTTGCTCTCATTTGCAACATAAGCAACAAAAGAGAACCAACAAAATGTCAATTGCTCAGAGCTACGAAATCCCGTACGCGCTCCCGCGAAACCATACGAAGTTGCGGATTAGCAAATGCGAAGAGAGGAACAACACACGCGCAGAATGTCGAGGAAGTGTCTACCGCAACGAGTCAGAAATCCGATTTGGCGCTGTAATACCCGGTGCGATGACGGACCTTGTACGCGGCCGCATCCGGATTCCCGCTCACGCTCACATGCAGACGACGAAACTCGGAATCGGAAAACCGGTTGGAAGGATAGTAAGCCAGCAGGTACTGCGTGCGGAGCTCATCGCTGATCTGGCGAAACGCGCTGTCGAGTTGCTGCAGTGAACTCGCATAGTAATACTTGCCCCCCGTGTCCTCGGAAAGCTGAATCAGCGCGTGCTCGCCGCCAGTGTCGCGGCCCGCGCTCGCTTCTACGGGCACCACGATCAGGCTGTAGACAATCGCTTCCGCTTCCTGGGCCGCACGCAGCGCATCCCGGTAGTCCACCTTGCTGACCGTATCGCCACCGTCGGTGATCACCACCATCACCTTGCGGCCCTTGCGCTTCTCGAGCGCACGCGAGCCAAGAAACATTGCGTCGTAAAGAGCCGTCGCCGAGCCCACGTGGATCCGATCGATCCCGCGGTCAATCGTCTTCAGGTCAGGCGTAAAGGGAACGACTTCCTGGACAATCTCGCTGAACTCATAAACCGACAAGCCATCCACCGGCCGCACGATCGCATGGGCGAAGCGCCTCGCCGACGCTAACTCGAGCGGCAGGTCTTTCTTGGTGCTCAGGCTGGTATCCACTGCAAGAACGATCGACAGGGGCAGAGCCGACTCCTTGTCGAATACCGCGATCTTTTGCGCGGTGCCGTCTTCGCTAAGCGTAAAATTTTCTTTGGTCAGATTGCCAACTGGAGCCCCTCGAGCGTCGGTCACCGTTACGAAAACGTTGACCAGCTTCACGTCCACCTTCAGCGTGGTGGAAGGCTGTTCCTGCGCAGAGCACAAGCAGGTGGCACAGACTACGATGGCCAGCAGGCACAACGTGGCGGGTTTGCTCATCGGTGGTCGCATCATTTAGATGCAACCGGCTTGGCCGGGCTGCCTTGCGCGCGCGGAATCTCGTCGGGAAACGGCTCCCCGTCGGCCCAGACCGCGCCATCGACGAAGTACTCCTTCTTCCAGATCGGTACGGTCCGCTTCAGCGTATCGATCAGCCACCGGCTCGCTTCATACGCTGCCCCCCGATGGGCCGAAGCCACCACAATAAGCACGCTGGTCTCGCCAATCTGCAAACGCCCCAAGCGGTGGACCAGAGCGACATCACGCACCTGGAATCGCTCAAGCGCTTCCTCGGCGAGGCCCTCCATCTGCTTCAGGGCCATGTCTTCGTAGGCTTCGTAGTCGAGATACAGGGTCTGGCGACCCTTTGTATTGTTCCGAACGATCCCTTCAAACGCGATCGCCGCGCCGTCCTCCGGATGCTTGATCCGCTTCAGAACCGCCTGCGTATCGATCGGTTCGCGCACAATCGCAGCGCGGGACACAGCCGGTATGCCTCCGCTCACAGGCGGTAGCAACGCAACTTCATCGCCCTCTCCCAAAACAGCTCCTGGTCCGGCGTAGTGCTGGTTCACCGAGAGGGCAACCGAAGGCAAAACCTGACCGAGCTTCGGAATCCGTGACTCGTAGTGCTGCAGGACATCCCTGACCGTGGCGCCTTCGTCCAGCTCCAGCGCCTCGCTGGGCCGGCCCACCAGGTCCTTCAACACCCCAAAAAACAAAACCTGCACCCGCATCGCCCTAGTGTATCCGCAAGCCGAGGAGCGGCAAAAGTCGGACAACCACAGAGGACACAGGGGAACATAAAGGGGACCGGGAGAACGTAATAGGGGGTGCCCATGTGCCTCTGTGTTCCCCTGTGGTGAAATAAAATGCCAGCCTCGCAAGAGACTGGCATCAGATTCTTCCAATTGCGTCAAGCAAAGGCCGTAAGCCAAGGACCGACGACCGAGGACCGACGACTCTTTGTTTTACGTCCCGCTGAGCACCTTCTCGCGCTCCTCCGCATCCTGCTTCTCTTCCCCAGGAGACGAAGGCAAAGCGATCTCAAGCACTTCGTCGATGCTCTTCACGTAGTGCACGCTCAGATTCTCGAGTTGCTCTGGCGTCAGGTCTTCATCGACGTTCGCCTTGTTGTCGGCCGGCAAGATCACATCGCGGACGCCGGCACGTTTTGCGGCCAGCACCTTTTCCTTGATACCTCCAACCGGTAGCGCGTTCCCGCTGAGCGTGATCTCGCCGGTCATGGCCAGGTACGGCCGCACCGGACGATCTGTCAACAGCGAAACCAGGGTGGTTGCCATGGTCACGCCTGCCGAAGGTCCATCCTTCGGGATCGCGCCCGCCGGAACGTGCATATGAATGTCGTGATCCGCGAAGAAGCCCTCCTTGATCCCGAGCCTCGTCGCATTGGAACGTACCCAGGTCAAAGCGGCCTGCATCGACTCCTGCATCACCTGACCGATCTGTCCGGTCATGGTGAAGCCGCCCTTGCCTTTCATGGTATTGGCTTCGACGAACAGAATATCCCCTCCGGTCGGCGTCCAGGCCAGCCCCACGGCCACGCCCGCGCGCTTGGTGCGCTCGGCGATCTCGCCCTCGGTCCGGATCTTGATGCCGCCCAGGAACTCCTGCACGATCTCCGGCGTAACGATCAGTTTTTCCGTCTTTCCTTCCGCCAGCCGGCGCGCCTGCTTGCGGCAGATCGTGCCGATCGTGCGTTCCAGGTTGCGGACGCCGGCTTCCCGCGTGTAGTGCCGGATCACATGTCGGATCGCCTCTTCCGGAAACTCGATCTGCTCCGCCGTCACTCCGTTCTCTTCTTCCTGCCGCGGAATCAGGTACTGGAACGCGATGTGGACCTTCTCTTCTTCCGTGTAGCCCTGCAACTCAATGATCTCCATGCGGTCGCGCAAAGGCTCCGCAATCGGATCGAGCATGTTTGCGGTCGTAATGAAGAGCACCTTCGACAAGTCGAAGGGCACATCGAGATAGTTGTCGCGGAAGGTCGCGTTCTGCTCCGGATCGAGCGCCTCCAGCAGCGCTGATCCCGGATCCCCGCGAAAATCGCGCCCTACCTTGTCGATCTCGTCGAGCATGAACACCGGGTCCCTGGTCTCGGCGCGGCGAATGCCCTGGATAATCTGTCCGGGCAACGCACCGATATAGGTCCGGCGATGTCCTCGAATCTCGGCCTCGTCATGCACGCCGCCAAGCGAAATGCGGACGAACTTACGTCCCAGCGCCCGCGCAATCGACTTCCCGAGCGAAGTCTTGCCCACGCCCGGAGGCCCGACGAAGCACAGGATCGGCCCCTTCATGTTGGGCTTCAACCGCCGCACTGAGAGGTAATCCAGAATGCGATCCTTCACCTTCTTCAGGTCGTAGTGATCCGCATCCAGAATTTCCTTGGCCTTCGGAATGTCGACTTCTCCACCCGACGCTTTTTGCCACGGCAGAACCGCCAGCCACTCGATGTAGTTGCGCGTTACGCCGTAGTCGGCTGCCATCGGCGACATGCGGGCAAGCCGCCCCAATTCCTTCAGGGCTTCTTTCTTCACATCGTCGGGCATGCCGGCCGCTTCGATCTTCGTTTTCAGGTCATCGACGTCGCGCTGGCCTTCGTCCTGCTCACCCAGTTCTTTCTGGATGGCCTTCATCTGCTCGCGCAAGTAGTACTCGCGCTGCGTCTGCTGGACCTTGTCCTGCACTTCGGACTGGATCTTATTGCGCAGTTGCTGGACTTCGAGTTCTTTCGCCAGGTGCTGGTTGATTCGCTCCAACCGCACATTGACGTCGGTGGTCTCCAGCGTCTCCTGCTTGTCGGAAGTCGAAAGCGACGGCAACGACGAGGCAATGAAGTCCACCAGCCGCCCCGGTTCCTCGATGTTCATCGCGACCGTCGACAGTTCGTCCGATAGGGTCGGCGAACCTGCCACGATCTGCTGAAACAGCGTCAGAACGTTGCGCTGTAGCGCCTCAATCTCGGCGGTCTTGGGCGGAATGACCTCTGCAATCGTGCTGAAGCTTGCCCGCATGAAGGGCGTCAGCTGCGAAAACTCCTCTAACTTCACCCGCTCCAGACCTTCGGCAAACACGAACAAGCTCTGGTTCGGCATCTTCACAACTTTGTGCACCACCGCGAGTGTGCCGACACCGAACAAGTCCGTGGGCTGGGGAGAATCCACGCGCGCTTCGCGCTGCGCGGCCACTACAATGGTCTTGTCCTCGCCCAGGGAATTGATCAACTGAACTGAACTCTCACGCCCCACCGTGAGAGGTAGTACTGCATGGGGAAACAGGACTGTATCCCGAACCGGCAGCACCGGAAGGGATCGTTCGTCCTGCTCTTCTTCCTTCGCTTTGGTTGCTTTCTCAGCGCGCTGCTGTGCCATGTTTCTCCTTGAGTGTAACTCGCTCAAGTTTTGATGATTCTCGAGCTCGAAAAGATGCAGGCCGGACGGAGTCCTCTCCGTAGAGCGTTGGATTGTAAACCACTTCGGAATTCCATGCACTGCAACATTGGTACAGATTACTCCCTCGCCAATGCCTGAAAATTCGGCGCTCGGAAGCAGATACGATCCTTATCCCTTTCAATGCGATACCGCAACTACGCCGCGGGATACACTCCCAATACCTTCACCAGGTCCGCCACCTCCGCCAGGTGGCGCAGCGCATTTTTCGCCGGTTCGTCGTCACCCCGCAGGATGTCGACGTAGAAAACATATTCCCAAGGGCGCCCGCGGACCGGCCGCGACTCGATCTTGCTCAAACTGATGTCGCGCAGCGCGAACACACTCAGGGCCTTGAACAGCGCGCCCGGAATGTTCTTCACGCTGAACGCCAGCGACGTCTTGTTCGCTCCTGGCCGCACCCGGCGCCCCTTGCGAATATGAAAGAAGCGCGTGAAGTTCTGCTTGTTGTCTTCGATCCCCGCCTTCAAAATCCTGCCGCGATACACCTTGGCGGCTTCTTTCCCCGCGATTCCAGCCGCGTGGCGCAATTGCTTTTCGACCACGTGTTTGACGCTGCCGGCCGTGTCATAAAAGGCGACCGGCTCGATTTTCGCGTTCCGGCGAAAAAAATCCCGGCACTGCTCGAGTGCTACCGGGTGCGAAAACACCTGCCGCACATCTGCCAGTTTGACTCCTGGCGCCGCAATCAGGTTGTGCACGATGCGCAGTGGAAACTCGCATTGGATAAACACATCACGACTCAGCAAAAGATCGAAATGCTCTGCCACCGACCCCGCCAGCGAGTTCTCGATCGGGATGACCGCACCCGCCACCGATCCTCGCTCCACACGATCAAACACCTCCGCCGAGCGCGTGCACGGCACCACCACGCAACCCGGCACCATGCGCTGTGCGGCTTCGTGGCTGAAAGCCCCCAACTCTCCCTGGATCGCAATCTTCACCGATTCATCCTGCGAATCATCCTCCGCTGAGCGGTTCGTATCCGGGCATCGTTACCTCGGGGCAGCGCTTCAGCGATGCCATACTCCCGCCCGCCCTACGAAGTCGCTTCAGGGGGTGGCACGCGTGCGCCTGACCTTATCCGCTGGACCCCGGCAAGGGCAAATCTTTTTTCAGCACAAAGGCGTCTACCCCGTTGGCGTAATAGCGGGGCACTGTTTTCAGCAGGAAATATCCATGGCGCTTGTAAAATGCCAATGCTGCCGCGTTGTCCACCGCCGTTTCCAGAAATACGGCCTGGCAACCCGCTTCGTGCAATCGCTCCTCGGCCACGGTCATCAGTCTCGAGCCCAGTCCTCCCCTCCGCGCATTCTCCAAGACATCGATCGTAATGATGTGCCCCGTCTGGCGACTGCCGGCTTCCGCAACCAGGAAGCCCACCGTCTCGACAACAGCACCGCTTCGACCGTCGCCTTTCGCCGTTTGCTCCGCCACCAAGGTAAAGGCCCGGGGCCGCCGAATATAGGAAAGCAATTCCACCTGTGAGTAGGAAATTCCCCGGGGGAAGCACTTCTGATCGATCTCCCACAGTCGCAGGAAGTCGTCCCGCCGAAAGTCCCGGATCGTGAAGTCGACTCCCATCCGCAGCCAATTCTAGGGGAAGCGGCGGATTTTCTGTTGCCGCGAAACCTGTGCCCCTGAGACGCGACAGGAGATTCCTGCGCAACCAACCCACAACCGCGACTAATAACGGTGGAAAAAGGGTCCTCGCCGGGCAACCGCCGGGTCATTCAGTCCGCGACCTGCTAAAAATGAAAATTTCGGGTTTTTCCCCGGTTGAAAATTTTGCTATTCCCACCTCTTGCCCAACCTATATCTTCGGACGTACCATCTCAGTCAACGAGGGCCTTCTGTGGGGCGCCTACTACTGATCGACGCGTTGGGTGCCATCGTCTCCCTGGGAATCTGGTACTACGCGTTCGCGCGCTATAACCGCCGCAAGGGTGCCGCTGCGCTGCGCTGGGTCCAGATCGCTTGCCGGGGCCGGGGCAAGGTTGTCGAAAGCCGTTGGTCGGGAAGTTCCCGCCTGCATGCCCGCTTTCAGTTCCCTTCCCGCTGGTTTGAAAATGCCCGCCTGGTTCTCGACTTGCGTCCCCGCCCGCTGCCGATTCAATGGATGCTCAGCCATTGGCGCAAACAGAAAGAGACCCTCACCTTCGAAGCCGATCTGGATTGCCGTCCCGCTTTCCGCCTGGAAGTGATGAATCACCGGTGGTGCGGCCATAGCAGCGGCAAACGCACCGACGATGGCCGTGCCTGGGAGATTTCACGCCCCGGCCCCGTAGTCCTGACCACGCGCGCCGAGTGGACGCAGGAACTCACCCCCGTCGTCAACGCCCTCATGGCCTCCCGCGAACATAACTTCCTGAAAGTCCGCTTCCGTCCCGACTCCCCGAATTTCTCGGCGACCGTCGATCTGGAAGCCCTCGCCGATCCCGAGGCCGCTTCGGGATTCTTCACGGTTCTGCGGGAACTGGCCGCTGGAGCCTCGGCGAAACAGCTGTAAGAATCGGCTGTTGGCTCGTGGCTGGTAGCAGTTAGCGACCCTTAAAACCCCTGTCATCCTGAGCGAAGTGAGGCGGCCAGCCGAACGCAGTCGAAAGCCTGCCCTGAGCGGAGCCGAAGGGGACCCCGCCGGGCTTTCCGCCGCGACGAACGTACGCAGGCATTTTCCCCGTACCCGCTCATGCGTTGCCCAGTACCCGCCCCGTCATGATTGTCTTCACCCGTTCGGGGGTGATGCCTTTGTGATACTCCTCAGAAAGGGGATGGTCGGATGGTTCCAGTTCGAAATGCGGTCTCCACCCCACCGTCTGGATTCGGGCATGCATTTTCAGGCTTAGGGTGTCGGGATATTCCGGAATCCGCGTACTAAGCCAGGAAAACATCAGCGGCAGGTCAACCCGCTTGGGATCATTGTCCATCTTTCTCAGAATTTCAAAGTTTTTGCGGCTCAACGATCCCCAGACTCCCCAGCGAAAATTTTCCGCGGAACCGATGATCGGCAGATGAATAATGCCTCTCACGAAGAAATCTTCGCCGCCGATCGCGCAATAGTTCTCATCCAGGAAGGTCTTTCCACTATCGTTGCTGGCCCTGCCTCCTTCGTCTTCGTCCAGCCAGTATTCCGGTGAATCATAAGCGAGATCGAGACAGGGACCGGTATGCCACTCCTCACAGGAACCACACTTCCACCGCAGGTCGGCAAGGTCGTCCAGGGTGATCGAAGTGCGAGTATTGCGGATACGGCTTCGCTCGTAGCAGCGGCAGCAGAGAAGGGAGATCTTCACGAGTTTTTGGGATTCATCGTTCCAGCCACCATGTGCGGAACGGATCAACTCGCAATCGTCACAGCAGGCGTCGGGGAATGGGTCGTCGTCAGTTGGGTCGTCTCGATTGAATCCGAGAGCTACGGCGTCGCCAGCAAGATGAGTACAGACGAAGGTCTCCTGAGCCTCTCCGTGGGTTGCGCATTGGACGTTATTCGACATCTGACCTCCGGTCTAGATCGTCGCGCTACTCTCCCCCTCCGGTTCCGCCAGAAACCGGTACCCCACTCCTCGCACCGTCAGCAGATGCCGCGGCTTCGCCGGGTCGTCCTCGATGTATCGCCGCAGCCGCACCACAAAGTTATCGATGGCCCGCGTGTCGGTGTCTTCCTTCAGGTCCCACACTTCCTCGAGAATCGACTTCCGCGATACTACCCGCCCACCACTGCGGATCAGATGCCGCAACAGGTCGGCCTCCATCAATGTCAGCTGAATCTTGCCCCGGCTCGTACTCAACTGGAGTATCGAAAAGTCAATCGCCTTGCCGCCGAAGGTGAACACATCACCGATTTCCGCCGCGCCAGCTATTGCATCGCCCGAGACGGGAGCAACAGGCCCGCGTCCCGCCCGCTGCCACTCGCTTCGCCGCAGCAATCCCTTCAACCGTGCCAAAAGGATGGCCAGTTCAAACGGCTTCGGCAGATAATCATCCGCGCCGGAGGCGAACCCCTTCAACACATCCTCAGGACGCCCGCGCGCCGTCAGCATCAGCACCGGCACGAAATTCTTGTTCGCCCGCAACTCGGTCGCGACTTCGAATCCGTCCTTGCCGGGCAGCATGACATCGAGTACCACTGCGTCGAAGTTTTCTTTCTTTGCCAGCAGCCGCTCGAGCGCCGACTCGCCGTCGCCTACCACCTCGACCGAGTGCCCCTCGGCTTCAAGGTTGTACGACAACCCGCCCGCCAGATGCGCTTCGTCTTCGACCACCAACACCCGGCTCATTCCCGCTCCGTCAACGCTCCGATCGTGCGCCTGCAAAACACCCTGCATCCAGCTGCGAGCTACGCGAAGCTCCGTGGCAGTTCCATGGTCACCGTTGTCCCTTGCCCTTCGCCCGCACTCTGGGCGAACACCTTGCCGCCGTGCTTGCGCGCGATCGAGCGCACGATAAACAATCCGAGCCCAGTCCCCTTCACGTGCGCCAGCGACCGGTTCGACACACGATAAAAGCGTTTGAAGATGCGCTTCAATTCTTCCTCCGGAATGCCCACGCCACGGTCGCGCACCTGCAACACCACGTTCTTCTCGCCGGTCTCGAGCCGCACCGCCACTTCCACATGTCCCGGCGAATACTTGACCGCATTGTCGAGCAGGTTCGCAACTGCGGTGCGCAGTTCGTCGGCGTTGCCGAACACCCGCGCGCCATCCCCGTTGCTGGCGACCGCCTCGTACTCCAGCGCACCCGGCTCCAGGTGGTGGCGCGTGCGTACCAGGTCGATGCACTCCTTCACCAGTCCGTCGAATTCGACGTCCGCGCGCTGATGCTTCGCATCCCGCTGCCCCGCCTGCCCGGCTTTGAGCACCTGCTCGACGGTGCTCAGCAGACGATCCGTGTCGCCCAGCATCAGCCGGTAGAACTCGCGCCGGCGCTGGTCTTCCACCTCGCGGCTCTGCAAAGTCTCCAGATAAAGCCGGATCGAGGCGATCGGAGTTTTCAGCTCATGCGTGACCGCGTTAATGAAACTGTCATGCTGCTCGTTGCGCCGTACTTCGCGCACCAGAAAAATCGTATTGAGGATGATCCCCGCGGCAATCGCGCAGAAGAAAATGAACCCGAGGAAAACCTTCACGCCTTCGCGCCAGTTGACGATGATCCACCCGCTGCCAACGGCTAAAGCCAGCGCCGTCAGCCCGACGCCCAGCGTCAGAAAAAACGCAATCGTCTTGCGGCGAGAGGTGATGCGCATACAAGCGTCTCGGCTGATTGTAACGCCGGGCGAAACCCACGTTGGGACAACCCTCGACTGTGCTGCGGCCCGTGTAGGAACAGCCGCCCTCGGCTGTTCGGCGGCCCAGAGTGTAGGGCCGCAGCTTCCCCTCGCTTGCCAATGGGTGTCCCACGCACCCATTTCCTCTTCAGGCAAGAAAATAAGGCGGCCTCCGCGAGGCCGCCTTCTCATTCCTTTTCATGCTTAAGCGCTAATCCGCGAACTGCGCCTCCACCAAGCCGCCGTTGGGCGCTGCCACCAGGCCTTGCTTGATCTCGTGCAGATTCACCTTACGGATATCCCAGGCCAGTCCGAGCGTCTTGAGCGCCCAGATGCCGTACCAGTTCAGATCCACCTCGTACCAGGTCAGGCCATGGCGCGCCGAGGTCGGATGGGCGTGGTGGTTGTTGTGCCAACCTTCGCCGAAGGTGAAGATGGCGACCAGAAAGTTGTTCGTCGAAAGATCTCGAGTGGCAAAGCGCCGCGAGCCCCAGATGTGTGTGACCGAGTTCACCGCCCAGGTGGCATGCAGTCCGACCACGGTGCGCATGAAAATCCCCCACAGCAGGAACGGCAACCCGCCAATCGCGAGCAGGATCACGCCCAGCACAATCATGGGCACATAGTGGTACTTGGTGAGCCAGACGTGGAACTTGTCTTTGGCAAGGTCGGGTACGTAATGCGCGAGGGTGGTTGTGTCATGGTGCATCGACTTGCCCATGAGGATCCAGCCCATGTGCGCCCACCACGTGCCATCGATCGGCGAATGCGGGTCGCCTTCCTGATCCGAAAACTTGTGATGGATGCGGTGCGTGGCCACCCAGAAAATCGGTCCGCCTTCGAGCGCCAGTGTCGCGCACACCGTCAGGAAATACTCCACCCACCTGGGCGTCTTATAGCCGCGGTGGGTAAGCAGCCGGTGATAGCTCATGCCGATGCCCAGGGACCCCGACACCCACCACAGAAAGCAGGCTACAAAAAAAGCTTTCCAGGTAAAAAAGAAGAGCGCCGCGACGGCGCCCGCGTGAAAAAGAAACATGAAAATCGCAGTAACCCAGTTCACCTGATCTTCGCCGGCGTGGTTGCGCCCGATCGCTTCGAGTTCCATTGGAAAGTTCCCCATGGTTGAGAGTTGGCTTGGCTAAAGGTATCAGGCGAACGCGCGGACTCTTTGTAATACTTGTGTAATAGCAACGAGTTAGGGCATTACGACGGTAACGGAAGAAACGGCAAAGTGCCATTGCCTCTGGTCCACGACGGCTAGTACGAGGCGTACAAACTTCCGGCAAACCGCGCGGCTGAAGCCTACACGGCGACGCCCTTTATCCCTGATACAGAAACCTCGCCCCGATCAGGATTAACACGCTGCCAAGCACCCTCCGCAGAACTGGCAGCGGCAGATGCTGTGCCCAACTCGCGCCAAAATAGCTTCCCACGCAGATCCCCACAGCGATCAGCAGGCCGAGGCGCAAATCGAAATGCCGCGACTGAGCGTAGGGAATAAACGCGATGAACCAGATCGGCAGCGACGAGATCAGCAACGCTGTCCCCTGCGCGCGCAGTTGATCCATCCGGAACAGGTACATCAGCGCCGGGATCACAAACGCGCCGCCTGTCCCCGTAATGCCGACCAGAATCCCAACCACCGCCCCCACCAGCAACTGCAGCAGCACATGCATGTTCGAGAACCTGCCCGCAAAGATTTACCGGCTCGTGCGTGACGGCGGCATTGTAACCGCGCCGCCGACAGGACGGCGCAATTCCTAGTACAAATCTATTAGCTATATTAAATTTGAAGACGAAAATGGCCTGGGAAGGGTCTGGACACCAAGTCAACAACTCCCAGAAGGCCCATTGCTGGCGATTAGAGGGCCGTAGCGACACGATCGCCCCTTGGAACGATCCATGGGCTACCGGAAATCGGATCGTGTCCTATAAGCGATCCTGACGCGATTGGTTAACTAAGGGCTATGGGAAAAAGTTTCAAGGTTTCAAAATAACCAAGTTTCAAGGTTTCAAAGTTTCAAAGTTTCAGAGTTTCAGAGTTTCAAGGTTGCAAGGTTTCAAAATCTTAGGATTTCAGACCCTGAAGGTTTCAGTGTTTCAAAGGTAAAAGATCTGACGTTGCTTTGTTCCGCGCAGGTGCGCTTCCGCTGAACCCAACCTTGAAACTTTTCAAACCTGGGAACTTGGTTACTTTGAAACCTTGAAACTTTGAAACTTTACCTCACGCCGCCCCTTTCACTTCCACACCTGCCCATTTCTCGAGCAGGGTCAGCGTGGCGGCGTAGTCCAGATCTTCATAGCCATCCTCAGCGGCCATTTCATAAACTTCTTCTACCGTTTCAAGCGCAGGCAGCTTCACCCGCGACTCCTTCGCCGCTGCCAGGGCCAGCCGGATATCCTTCAACATCAAACGCAAGGGGAAGTTGGGGGAAAAATCGCGTTTCACCACGAATGGAGCCTTGTACTCAACCACTCCCGACTTCACCATCGATGCCTGAATCAGCGGCAAAAGGGTCTCGACATTGACGCCGAGTTTTGCCGCCAGCGTCAACGCTTCGGCAAAGCCCTCGTAGATCAAAGCGATCTGTAAATTCATCACCAGTTTTGCGGCCTGTCCCTTGCTTGTTTCGCCCATACGAAACACCTGCTTGCCCATCGCCTTGAACAGCGGATCGAGTTTCCCGAGAACCGCCTCATCGCCTCCCACCATAAAAATCAACGACCCCGCCTCCGCGGCGACCTTCGATCCCGTGACCGGCGCATCGACGTACTCAACCCCCTTGGCGCGAAGCCTCTCGGCGAAACGCAGCTCGGCCGACGGTGAGATGGTGCTCGAGTCGACGACGATCGCACCCGCCGCGATCGTAGATTCCACGCCGTCGGGGCCGAACAAAACCGCTTCCACAGCTTTCGTGTCTGAGACGCACATCCACACCACTTCGGCACCGTTGGCCGCGTCACCGGGTGAGGTCGCTGTGCGCGCGCCTTCCATGTCTTTGCCAGGTGTGCGATTCCACACTGCTACTTCGTTTCCGGCTTTCACCAGGTTGGCCGCCATTGGCCGCCCCATAATGCCCAATCCCAGAAAAGCAACGCGCATGGATGCAATCTCCCGTTGAAGTTCGCCGCGCTGTGGCGTTCGCGGCGCAGACCACGAAAAAACAAGACGGGGGAGCCCGTCTCCAAAGCAGAAGTATCCGAATTAGAAATGACGATCGTAACCGGGTCAAGCAATCTGCTGTGGAATTGCCGTAAAATAAGACCTAGTGTTTGTGTAATTTCGGGAGCACGCGAATTTGGCCGGAAAAATCAGTCTTTAGTCTTCGCGGATCATCCAATAGGATGTGGGACCGACAGGTCCCTCAGGGTTCTATCGGGCTACATGATTAAGGCAACTCTACGAAATCCAGCCCTGCGCAAGCGGGCGCAACAATTCGGACGTCTGGTCCGCCACTCGGCGGTCACTCCCCGCACCGGCAGCACCTATAAGCCCCGCCTGGTCAGCAACGGCGAACTCGGCGTGACCTTCATCGGGCACGCTTCGTTTTTCGTGCAGATGGGCGGACAGAGCATGCTGATTGATCCTAACTTCGCCAGATGGCTTTTTGTTTTAAAGCGCCTGCGCAAGCCCGGTTTGCGAATCGATGACTTGCCTTCCATCGATCTGGTGCTGGTCACGCACGCGCACTTTGACCATCTGCACCGGCCTTCGCTGCGCGCCATCGTCAACCACACCCGCCGCACAACGGGCCAGGCGCCGACGCTGGTGGTTCCGCACCATGTGTTCGATCTTGTTTCCGATCTCGGCTTCGAGAAGATTGTCGAACTTGAATGGTGGAACCATTATCGGCATGGCGCCCTTACCGTCACGCACGTCCCTTCACGGCACTGGGGCGCGCGCATCCTCAAAGACTCCCATCGCGGCTACGGCGGATACGTGCTGCAATCCCCGAAGCACTCGCTCTACCACGCCGGCGACACCGCATATTTTTCCGGCTTTCGCGAGATCGGAGAGCGGCTTTCGCCGGAAGTTGCGCTTTTGCCCATCGGCGCCTACAACCCCGAACAATTTCGCACGGTGCACACCAGTCCTGGGGACGCCACTCGCGCCTTCGTGGACCTGAATGCGCGCTGGATGGTCCCTATGCACTACGGATCGTTCCGGCTTTCGCATGAGCCGATCGACGAACCGCTTCAACTGCTCGACAAAGAAGCACGCCAGGCGGGAATTCGCGACCGCGTGGTGGTGCTTGAAGAAGGACTGACGAAGTTCTTCTGAGTGCAGGACTCAGGGGCTAGGTCTCAGGGTCATATCTCAGCCGAGAACCTCTCATCGGACTCATCGCACATCGCTTCTGAACCGATCCCGCGTGAAGCTGGCGTGGATAATCCTTGCACTGAAGCTCCAGCGCGCAACTGGTGCGAGAATCCGTAGTCCCCGACGTCGAACGTTCGGCTGATTGCGCGTTTCTTGACACCTTGTTGAGGGCTTCTGGCTACGCCTTTGCGATGTTGTGGAGAAACCTGTCGCGCCGGGAGTGTACGGTATGGACCGATGCCGAAGCGGAGCGTACACTTTTTTGGTCGGTTCCCGCTCGAACCCACTCTCAATTCTTCTCCTTGGAGGTTCTATGCCTGGCACTGTGAAAGCCATTCCTGAAGGCTTCCATACCCTCACCCCGCATATCACTGTGCGCGACGCCAAAAGCGCGATCGACTTCTATCAAAAGGCTCTGAATGCACAAGTGCTGCATGTCAGCCACACCCCGAACGGCAAGATCATGCATGCGTCCTTGAAAATTGGGGATTCCATTCTCATGCTCAACGACGAGTTTCCGGAGTGGGGCGGCTCGCTTGCGCCCCGTGGCGAAAGCACTGGCTTCGCCATTCAGGTTTACGTGGACAATGTCGACAAACTGTTTGCCCAGGCCGTCACTGCCGGTGCGGTCGTGAAGATGCCGCTCATGGATCAGTTCTGGGGCGACCGCTACGGACACGTTCTCGATCCGTACGGCTTCCGCTGGGCCCTCGGACAGCACGTGCGCGACGTCACACCAGAAGAGATGGAGCGCGCGCAGGCCGACATGGCCAAACAGATGCAGCAGAAAAAAACCGCTTAAACCTTTTTCACCACAGAGGACACAGAGGGCACAGAGGGCACAGAGGAAAGTCCTTCAGAGATTTCTTGGTTTTCTGTGTGACTCTGTGACTCTGTGACTCTGTGGTGAAGAATGACGTTCCGTTCACGCTTAAATTCCTTTCACCAAAAAAGAGTTACAGAGAAAACAAAAAAATCTCAGCACGGCTCTCCCCTGTTTTCTCTGTGCCCCCCCGTGTCCTCTGTGGTGAAAAAATGACGTTCCGGTCACTCCATGGACCGCAAATAGAGCTCACACACTAGTAGGCCAGCAAGATCCGCAAATCCCGCACGTTCGTGCCGGTCGGGCCTGTGACAATTGCATCGCCGAGGCGATCGAACAACGGATACGCATTGAAACCCTTGAGAGCTGCCTCGGGATCCAGCCCGGCGGCTCGCGCGCGCTCCATCGTCGTGCTGTCGACCACAGCGCCCGCGGCGGGACTATTGCCATCGATGCCGTCGGTGCCCGCGCTCAGCACGGTGATATTCTCGCCTGCAATCTTTGCGGCGCAGTAGAGCGCGAACTGCTGATTGCGACCGCCGACGCCGCCGTTGGTCACCTTCACCGTGACTTCGCCCCCGGAAATCAGGCATACGCGCGAGACGCTCTGGCGCAATTTACGCACGCGCTGCAACAAGTGATCGGCGGCGCGTTCGTAATCCCAATCATCGCAGCTGTTGTCGACATCCACGCCAAAGCCTTGTCGAGTTGCCTCCATCCCAGCTTCGTCCACCGCAGTCTTGTTGGAGAGCACCGGCCACCAGCGTGCTCGGACAAAGGCCGGATCATCGGATTTGGCCGTTTCCTCGAGGGCGTGACGTTGGAAGAGTTCGCGAACGGAGGCAGGAAATTGTCCCAGCAGCGAGTACTTTTCCAGAATCGCGTAACAGTCGGCGATGCTGGTCGAGTCGGGGAGGGTGGGACCAGAGGCCAGGGCATCGAGCGTCGAGTCGGGCACGTCCGAGACCATGAGCGAAACCTGCTGCGCGGGGTATGCCGCTTTCGCCAGGCGCCCGCCTTTCACCGCCGACAGGTGCTTGCGGATCGCGTTAATTTCCGCGATCGGAGCGCCGGAAAGCACCAGCGCGCGGTAGGTCGCGATCAGGTCGTCGAGGGAGATTTCGTCGTCGATCGGTTTTTCGGCGATCGCCGACCCTCCGCCACTGAGCATGAAGATGACCAGCGACGACGCCGTTTGTGCGTTGAGCGATTTCAGGATGGCCTCGGCGGCCCGTACCGAGTCGGCGTTGGGCGTGGGATGCCCGCCGCGAAAGTAGCGGAAGCCATGCACCTGGCTACCGGGATCGACTGAGCTGGCAACAATTCCCTCAAGCCGGCTGCCCACCTGCGCCTCTAGCGCCTCGACCAGCGTGTGCCCGGCCTTGCCGATGGAAACGACAAACACGCGGCCGTAGGAGTTGAGGTCGTAGAGGTCGTCACAAACCCGAAGAATTCCGCGCTCACAGTGGACGTGGCGGGCAAACGCTTTCGCGATCGAAACTTCGCGCAAGGCGTGTTGAAAGATTTCGCGGGCGGTGTCGCGCATGGGCGGGTCGGCCATCGTCGTGACGGTATCAGTTCAAGAAGCGATCTCAGCACAGAGACACAGAGAAAAAATTTGGTAATTGGGTAATCGGGTAATTTTCAAAGCCGCGCCAACTCTGCCGCTGAAAAACGCTTAGCCTTCCTAAATTACTCAATTACCGAATTACCCAATTACCCAATTTTTGCTCCGTGACTCTGTGTCTCTGTGGTGATCAAGCCTCGGGCTGCGCCCAGGTGCGACGCTACTTTTCCAGGTAGTACTCCACCGACGTGACGACCCGCACGGTTTTCATCAGGCTGGCGTCGGCTACGCCGTAACCGCCTTCACCGCCGTCACCGGCCTGGTCGGCGGGAAGAATCGAGAATATGCCCTGGTTGGCGGTGCGGATCGCCCCCACTTTACTGCCGGAATCCGCGGCGAACCGGTCAGCGGCAGCGCGTGCGTTGCGCGTCGCCTCGGTGATCATGTCGGGCTTGATGGAATTGAGAGCGGTGAATTTGTAGGCGAGTCCCTGGCCGGGGTTTCCCCCGAGAATAATGCCCTTCTGCAGCAATTGCAGGGTTTTCTGCGCAGCAGCCGCGACCTGGTCGACGCGCGAGGTGCGCACCGTAATCTGTTGCTCGACGATGTAACGATGCGGCGCCCGGGTTCCGCCGCCGTATTCATTGGCCTGCGTATCAACCACGCGGATGATGCCCAGCTCGATTTCTGAAGATTGAATTCCCTGTTCGTCGAGAAATTGCAGGACCGTTTTCTTGTCGGTCTCGGTCTTCGCGTAGAGCGAAGTGAGATCGTCGCCGGCTTCTTTGTAGGTGAGCGGCCAGATCGCCAGATCGGACTTCACCTTGCGCTCAACCAGACCCTTGACCGTGACATAGCGATCGCCAAGACGCGTGGCCTTGATCTCCGAACCGAGAATCCAGCCGCCGAGGATCAGGCCGAGCGCGAGCAGCAGAGCTGGAATTGTACGGCTGCGCTCTTCCATGTCACCTCGCAGAGCGGAAAGTATAGCCCAGCGCGAGTTTCGCGATCCGCTATGGCCGCACAGTTTCGCGAACCCACCCCTCCACCGCCTCTCGCATCTCGCGCAGCCGTCCTTCGAAGAAGTGGTCGGCGGCCTCGATGATCACCAGCTTCTTCGGTTCGGGCAATTGCGCCACCAGCGCTTCAAGCCGCGTCTTCGAGGCGAACTGGTCGCGTGATCCGCTAACGAAGAGTTTTGGCTTGGTACAAGCCTTGAGGAACTCGTAGTCGTAGCTCCGGTCGTCGATGGGCGAAACTGGTGTCCCCAGTGAAATGATCGCTTCCACCCGCGAGTCGGGACAGGCCGCGCGCAGACCCACCGCGGCGCCGAAAGAGAAGCCCGCAAAGATTATTGGCAGATGAAATTCGCGGTCGAGCCAGTCAAGCGCGGTGCGAACGTCGTCGATTTCGCCGAGACCGTGGTCATGCTCGCCCTGGCTGAGCCCGGCGCCGCGGAAGTTGAAGCGCAGCACCGGCATGCCGAACGAGTTGAGCGCCTTCATGGCGTGAGAGACGACTTTATTGTGCAGCGTCCCGCCATAGAGCGGGTGGGGATGGCAGACCACCGCCGCATGAGTCGCACTGGAAGCACCGGCATTCAGCAGGGCTTCAAGCTGGCCGGCGGGGCCGTTAAGAAAGAACGATCGAATGGCGGAGGATGTTTCAGACACGGATACAGGGTACAACGAGGACTTTATGCATGCTCTTCCGTCCGTGTACGTGGAACCTGCGGCCCCGAAAATCCGGGGCCGCTGGACAGCCGGGGGCGGCTGTCCCTACGTGGTTCGAGGTCGCCCCCAACGGCCGAGGGCGGCTGTAGCTACGTGGTCCGGGGTCGCCCCCGACGGCCGAGGGCGGCTGTAGCTACGTGGTCCGGGGTCGTATGTGGTCCGAGATCCGCCGCGGGACTGCCAGTCGTCCTGGCGTGATTCAGGTATGCTTTTCCGCATGGACGTCGTTGCATTCACGCGCCAACTGGTGGACATCGAGTCGATTACTGGAAACGAAGCGGCCGTGGGCGAGGCACTGTACCGCGAACTGGCCGGCCTCGGCTACCACGTGCGCAAAATGCCAGTCGAAGGTGATCGCTTCAATGTCCTAGCGACCGTCCCGAACGAGCCGCACCCCGCTGTGGTCTTCTCGACTCACATGGATACTGTGCCGCCCTTCATTCCCTCCTCGGAAGATGGCTCACGGCTCTTTGGGCGCGGGTCGTGCGATGCCAAAGGAATTATCGCCATTCAGATCGCAGCCGCGGAAAAATTACGCCAGGCCGGAATACGCGTCGGCCTTCTTTTCCTCGTCGCTGAAGAGCGCGACAGCACCGGAGCCAAGAAAGCCAACGAACAACCGATCGGGTCGCGGTTCCTGATCAACGGCGAGCCGACGGAGAATCGCGTCGCCCTGGCATCGAAAGGCACGCTGCGGGTGGAACTGGTGGCCTCTGGAAAGATGGCGCACTCGGCCTATCCAGAGCTCGGCGAATCAGCGATTGATAAGCTGATTGTCGCGCTCACACGCCTGCGTGCCATGCGCCTGCCGGAAACCGATGGCATTGGGCCGTGCACGGTTAATGTCGGGTTGATTGAGGGTGGCCGTGCGCCCAATGTGATTCCCGACCATGCCAAAGCTCACCTCCTCTACCGCTTGGTTGGACCAACAGAGGCACTGCGGAAAGAAATTGTAGAAACCGTGGGCGAGTTGGCGCGGGTAGACTTCTATCTCGAGATTCCCTTCATGCGCTTTCGCTCGGTCGATGGATTGCCGACGATGATTGCCGCCTACACCACCGACATTCCTGCGCTCGGCAACTGGGGGGAGCCGTTGCTGGTTGGGCCGGGTTCGATTCACGTTGCGCACACGGATAGTGAGTATGTTGACAAGAACCAATTAGCGGATGCGGTCGATGTTTACTGCACGATCACCAGGAAGTTGCTCGCGTCGCCCTGAGGGCCTCGATAGTTCGGTACCAACCGTTTCTCCTCGTTTCTACATCCTATTTCAGGGGCGATTCGTAACACTGATTGGAGGCTGAGGATGAGAAAGATCTTTGCTGTGATGTTGGTGCCTCTGGTTTTTTCTGTCCTTACGTTTACGCAGCGGAATGAACCACAACACCAGGAGCATCCGGAAGGCGGGATGGAGCGCCACATTCCGGAACGGGGGCCGGAGCCGGCACACACGGAAGCGCCACATGCCGCTCACCCCGAAGGCGGTCACCAGGAAGGTGGTCACCAGGAAAACGAGAACCGAACTTTCCGCGACCAGCCCGGGCACCCCGAGGCTCCTCACGTGCATGCGAACGGAGAGTGGATCGGACACGGAAGCGGCCGAAACGATCCCCACTACCACGTCGATCATCCCTGGGAACACGGACATTTCACTGCCGGCCTGGGCCCGCAGCACAGGTGGCGACTCGCCGGTGGAGGCCCCAGCCGCTTCTGGTTCGGTGGTTTCTATTTCAGCGTTGCTCCCTATGATTTCGGCTTCTGCAACGACTGGCTCTGGGATTCGGATGAGATCGTCATCTATGATGATCCCGATCATCCGGGCTGGTATCTCGCCTACAACGTCCGGCTGGGGACCTACGTTCACGTAATGTTCATGGGCGCATAACTCCAGATTTCCCTCGGGCTTCACCGCTAAATTCAGAAGCCCGAGGGACTAGTCTTTGGGAGGCAGGTCGCGCGGCCTCTCTCTCGATGCGCCGCTTCGTCGTCCAACCCCACTTCCACGACTCCGCTCTTCTTTGAGTCTCGTGTTGGAGCCGCGTTAGAGTCGCGTGCCTGCCCATCGTCCAGGACAGCAACCCGAACGGACCGCATCCCCTCGCGCTCAGAAAAGCAAGTACACTGGCAAGCATGTCCAATGAGAGATTGAACTCCCTGGCCCATGCTTCTTCGGCGTATTTACGCTCCGCCATGCATCAGCCGATTCGCTGGCACGAATGGGGAGAAGAGGCCTTTGCCGCGGCCCAGCGCGAGAACAAGCCCATGCTGCTCGACATCGGCGCCGTCTGGTGTCACTGGTGCCACGTGATGGACCGCGAATCGTATGACGATCCGGAAGTCGCGCAAATCGTGAACCAGAACTTCATCGCAGTAAAGGTCGACCGCGATGAGCGTCCCGACATCGACAGCCGCTATCAGGCTGCGGTAAGCGCCATCAGCGGCCAGGGAGGGTGGCCGCTCACCGCATTCCTCACTCCCGACGGGAAACCGTTCTATGGGGGAACTTATTTTCCACCCGACGACCAGTGGGGCCGGCCCAGTTTCAAGCGTGTCCTGACGTCGATCGCTACCGCCTACCGCGAGAAACATGCGGACGTGACCGAGCAATCGAACCTGGTGGAGCAAGCCATTTCACACGCGGAATCTTTCGCGGGGCGCAGTGACCGCTTCTCGCCCCGTGCAATCGAAGCCATCGTGAAATCAGCGCTCGGCATGTTCGACGCCAAGAATGGTGGTTTCGGACAAGCGCCGAAGTTCCCCCATCCCAGCGTGCTCGACCTCATCATCGAGCAGTACGTACGCAGCGGTGATGCGCAGCTTCGCGAGGTCTTCGTGACCACGCTCGAGCATATGGCGAATGGCGGAGTCTATGACCAACTGGCAGGTGGATTCCACCGCTATTCCGTCGACGAACGCTGGGTCGTACCGCATTTCGAGAAGATGTGCTACGACAACTCGGAACTGCTGAAGAACTATGTCCATGCGTACCAGGTCACCGGCTCGGAGTTTTTTGCCGGGGTAGCCCGCGACATCGTCCGATGGATGGATGAGTGGCTGAGTGATCGCGAGCGCGGCGGCTTCTACGCCTCGCAGGACGCCGACTATTCCATGGACGATGACGGGGATTACTTCACCTGGACTGTAGCTGAGACCAAGGCCGTGCTGAGTTCCGAAGAAGCGGAAGTCGCCATGCTTCATTACGACATCAACGAAATCGGCGAAATGCATCACAACCCCGCGAAAAACGTACTGTCCGTGCGAGCTTCCGCTGAGGAGATCTCCAGGCGCTTAAATCTGGCGCCCGAAAAGGTGCGGGACCTTCTTGATTCGGCGAAGAAAAAAATGTATGGCGCGCGGCTCAAGCGCCCGACACCCTACGTGGATAAAACCGTCTACGTGGGCTGGAATGGGCTTTGCATTTCGGCTTATCTCGAGGCGGCAAAGGTGTTGCGGTTGGCGGATGCCCGCCAGTTTGCACTGCGCTCGCTCGACCGTATCCTCGCCGAAGCGTGGCGGCCTGCACATGGCCTGCTGCACGTGCTGGCGTATTCCGATCCGCAAGCCGCTCGCCGCGAGGTCTGGGGATTGCTCGACGACTATGCATTCACCGCGATCGCCTGCCTCGATGCTTACGAAGCCACCGCGGACCTCTCGTATTTCAAGTTTGCCTGCGGCATCGCGGACTGCATGATCGAAAAATTCTTCGATCCGGTTAGCGGAGGATTCTTCGACACGCCCGCGGATACGCGCGCAGGCAAAACGCTCGGCGTGCTATCTTCGCGGCGCAAGCCGTTTCAGGACTCGCCCACGCCGGCGGGGAATCCGGTTGCGGCGATCGCGTTGTTGCGGTTACACGGCTACACCGACGATTCGAGCTACCGCGAAAAAGCAGAACTCACTCTGGAAGTATTCGCCGGGATGGCGGAGCAGTATGGAGTCTTCGGGGCCACCTACGGCATTGCCGCAATGCATTTCATGCAAGCGCACACGCAGGTAGTTGTCATTGGCGACGGAGAGCGGGCCAGTGAATTGCTTGCTGCGGCGACTGCCGGCTTCGCGTTCAACAAAGCGGTGCTCCAGCTCGCTCCAAACAAGGCAGTCGCCCAAAACCTTCCACCCGCGCTCGCAGCTACGATTCCGCGCCTTCCCGGCATCGGAAAACATGCTGTCGCCGTGGTCTGTTCCGGATCGACCTGCCAACCTCCCGTGGACAATTCTGCGGAGTTGACGGATCTCTTGCGCATCACGAAGCAGCCCGCCGCGTAAAGAATGCCCTCGAAAAAAGAGGACCGACTCGAGTATCGGCCTCGAGTCGGCCCAAATGATTTCCGAATGACAGCGTGTTACTCCCAGGTTACTTTCGTGACCTTGTGGTTTCTTAGCTTAGGCTGCAATTTGGACCTTTGCGAGGTGGGCACATCGGTAGCGGTCCACCGTCCGGAGCGGGAACTCTGGGGGCGGCGGCTGCTACATATGTGCTCACGAACGCCAGCATCAGGAGCAATGCCCTGACGGTTCGTTTCATTGGGGTCTCTCCTTGCGCATTGGTGTCCCTGACTCCCGGGGCATCGATACGCGCCCGCATTATACCGTCCTAAATAAAATTATCTACAGAAGTTTCTGTATTTAGAGGGGCTCTTTGCCCGTTTTTCCGTCCCAATTTGGTTCGCTTTCGGACGTTCGCAGGGTGTTTTGGGCTTTTTCGGGGCGATTAGCCGGGATTCCGCCCATCAAAAGGCGGATAGAATGCCCGGAACGTCGGGTTTTTTAGGCTTTTGGGGGGAACAACCGGACCCTACTTCGACCCGACGCGTTGAGGCAGTGCGGGATATTCAAGGCGGACGCGGTGTCGCCCGCCATCGGCGGTAGAACCGGCAAGCTGCTCCGTATTCTCAGAGGCCATCGAATCGTTGCCCGTGCGCGAGAGCGCCCGATCCACCATGCTTTCGAACATGGGGATCAGAGAATCAGGCGACTGCGGATGTTGGATCGCCGTCAAACCTTCTTCCCAACGCTGCGGGCGCAGCATATGCGAGGCGGGCTGCCGCGCGGGACTCTTGACCAGCATGTACCCGGCCCAGATCAGGATCGTGATGTTATAGGCCGACATGTTGATGAAACTGCTCAAAACCTGGTTGAATACGTCGCCGGTTGAGGCATTGAGTGCCACCAGCGAGAGTTCCACGCCCGCGAATGCTCCAAAACCCAGGGCGATGCCGAAGCTCTTCTGTCGCCAGGTCGTGCCTAGATAGCGCGAGAACACCAGCAGGAACAGAACCAGGCCGCACTGCACCACGCGCACGCTGCGCGCCAGCGTCATGATGGCGGTGGGAATGGGATCCTCGGTCGCCGTGGCCGTGGAGGCCGCGACCACACCTGCAACCAGCAGCATCACCAGGGCAGCCCATTTGAATAGAACCGTGCCCAAATCCCGCAACGTGTGGTAGGGGCGAAAAACGTCCTGAAAGACTTCATGAATGACGCAGAAGCCCAGCACAATGCTGACAGCATTGGTTCCCCAATAGGTGTAGTAGAAGACAGTGTAAAAGCGCGGATTTCGCAGAGAAAACGTAAGCGCGAAAACGGCAATCTGGAATGCGACGTAGCTGAAGAATATCGGGAACGTGCGATGCAGTTTGCGCCACAGAATCACGCCAACCAGAAGCAACTGGAGCACGGGATGCGCGAACCAGAGGGCTTCGTACGCGAGATGGGCGTGCGGACTCATGCTTGAAACTGGCCGTTCTGTCGTTGGGGGAGGGCGTTTCGACAGACTCCGGCGCGGGACAAATTCTTTTGCCACTTAACCTTAGCAGGTCCGCTCGACCGATCAATGTACCAAAGTAATCGAAGGTAACCATTACCTCGGCGCACGCACAAACGCTTGTCGGCGAGTGAGTTGGCGTCGCGTGGCGCGCTTCGCTCGCCTGGCGTGGGCGCACTGAAGTAACGTTCCTAAGGTGAGTCCGGTTACGGCGCGGATTGGATGTAGGCACGCATCATGCGCACTTCGTCGTCTTTTTCCGACAAGTCGTGCAACAGGATGTCGCGCATCGACACCATGCCGTGCAATTGCTGGTTCCGGCAGACTGGCAGGTGGCGAAATCCGTGACGCCGCATGAGGAACCGGCAGGTTTCAAGATCGGCGTTCGGTTCCACGGTGAGTGGGTCGCTGGTCATCACTGCGCCGACGAGGGTGTGGGCAGGATCGAGCCCTACCACCACCACACGGCGCATCAGATCGCGTTCGGAAAAAACGCCCGCCAGCAAGCCGTCCCGCAGGACAGGCACCGCGCCAATGTTACGTTCCACCATGGCTTGCGCGACGGCGAGCACGGTTTGCGCAACGTCGGCACGATAGGTTTCCTGGTTTTTAATGAGATCGTGGATGCAGGGCACGCTGCACCTCCAGCACGAATTGAAAGCAACGAGGCGAAAGGCGCGATTCAGGCGGAGTATACGACGAAAGCGCCGCGGGGAGTCAAAAAATCACTGTAGATACTCAAGGCAGGTACAGTAAGGTTCTTGTGCCACTCGATCACTGCTGACTTGGTGACGGCGGAGTTTTCTGTTTCAATCCCAGGGTTGGGTGTTCCTTGACCCATTTTGTCGCCTGGTTACGGGCTTTCTCTAGCTCCTTGGAGCTGAGCGCCTTTTCATAAGTCGCTTTGTCTTGCAATGCATTGTGGAGGTCGGCTGTGGAAGCCAGAAACACGAAAGCATAAGCGGACACCTTGTCCTGCTGCACGCCCAAGCCGCTCCAGTACATCTCTCCGAGGCGAAGCATCGCCTGAGCGTTCCCTAACTGTGCTGACTTGTTAAACCACTTGACGGCCTCTTGCAAGTCGGGTGCGGTGCCGATGCCCTTTTCGTAGAGAAGCCCTGCACACAAAGCGCCGGGCGAGTACATTTGCTTGCCAGCCTCTTCACACCAGTGCAGGGCCTCAGGGTAGTCGTGGGGTTCCGGCTGATCGAGCAGGTACTTGGCCAACTTCACGCGGATGGGTGCTTCGCCGAGTTGGGCGGCCTTGCGGTACCACTCGATTGCTGCATGATGATCTTGGGGAAAATCGACGCCCCGCTCGTAAATATCGCCCACGGCTTCGAAAGCGGAGGAGACCTGCCACCGCAACAGACTACCTGACATGCGATTTACCGCATCATGAGCCGCTTCACTCCCTTGTTCCGTGGCAAGAAGGAACCAAGCGTAAGCGGCAATGTCATCGATCGCGGCGCCATCGCCATTGTAGTAAGCCGTCCCCAGGTTGAACATAGCTTTGGCATTCTTCTGCTTTGCGGCATTGCGATACCACTGCACCGCCTGCTCCTTGCTCTGTTCGACACCACGTCCAGATCGGTACATCACGCCAAGAGAGTTCTGCGCCGATGCAAAACCCTGTTCCGCAGCTCGCCGGTACCATGAGCAAGCTGATTTATCACTTTGCTCGACTCCATCGCCGTAGTCGTAGGCTTGACCGAGAGCGAACTGCGCGGAAGGGTCTCCTGCTTCCGCCTTTGTGCGCAATGCAGAGATCTCGGCTGAAGAGAGTGGGAGCGGATGAGCACCAGCAGCCTGTTCTTGCCAAGAACCAAACAGCAGGATGGCAAACGTCAGTAGAGAAACCACACTTCAGCCTTTCCCCAGTGAAATCGAAGTCATCACGTGCCCGAGTATCGGGCAAGGGTCTTGTATCACCGACACCAAACAAAGGCAATGAAGGGGCCACATGAACGGACTGAGCTCAGACGCTCTCAGGAGCGCGCCCGCGCCAGTTTTTCTGGAACACCGGTTGGGCGGCCGCGCTGCGCGGCGACGCTTTCTCCCAGGAAAATCATGTAGGAGCAGTTCCACAGCGCAGTAGGAATCGTGCCGCGCGGACGGCTGGTCAGCACGATATTGTAGTCGCCGGTGACCGGTAACGTATCGATCAGCGAGGCACTAGACTGCGGGGCCAGCAGCGCCAGGTAAGTGAGGAACCTGTAAATGTCGGTTCCACCCTGGTAGTCCTGGGCGGCAAACGACAGATCCGCATCTTCGTTGGCAAAGTGCCAGGCCAGCGAGGCTGCCAGCGAGATCGCACGCTCGTAGGCTTCCGGAGCCAGCACGCAGGGCGCGGGATTATCGAACACCAGGCGCAGCTTGCGTTCATCTTCCCGGCTGAATTCGCGCACTTTCAGCGAGCCGGATTTCGCTGTTGCTTTCCAATCGACGTGACGAGCCGAATCTTCCGGCATGTATTCGCGGATGCGATAGAGGTCATAGCCGCGTCCCCGAACAAACGCCTCGATCTCGCCGGTAATCATGGGCAGGATGTCGAGAAACTCGTCGGTCGGTTCGACTGCGGGATAGACAAGAACGGTGCGGCTGAGCGGAACGCGACGCGTCTTGGTCAGAAACGCAAAGGGAAAGCGCGTGGCCAGGCCGAAGCTGTTCTCGGCGTAACGGCCGCGACGCTGGAAGCGCAGCTCAAGATCCGCCGAAAGCTCGGTCTGCGCGGCGACGTAAGGAAAATATGCGGAGCCGTCGAAGATCCCCGCGCCTGAACCATCGTTCACGATGCGGCGCACACGGCGATCCGGCAGACGTACCCATTGTTGTTCCGGCGGTCGCTTGGGCGGAAAGCCGAAGGTGGCCGGTTCCCACAGCCATTTCTTCTCAGACTTCTTTCGCTTGGAAGGCACAACGTGAATGGAAAACGACGGCATGTGCTGGCGTGGGTTGCGCAGCAGGATGCGGCCTAGCACGGGGCGTCCGGCAAACACGTGCTCGGGCAAGCGAACGTCGAGCTGCAGATCGCGAAGCACGAGCGCCGACACGATGCCTGAAACCAGAATCGCGGCCAGCATGGCGGCCACGACGATGTATAGCAGGTTGTTACCAGTATTGAGGGCAGCGATCCCAATCAGCAGAGTGGCGATCACATAGATGATCCCGGCCCGGGTCACTTCGTAATCCATCGCGTCGCGCAGCCGCGAAACCACCACCCGCCGCGCCAGGTGGGGGACTGTAGTCAGGCCCACGATCGTGGCGAGAACCAGCGCGGCCGACCCCAGCACCAGCGTCGCCCAGACGTTCCCCGATTCGCGCGACACGGTAGAGAACAAGGCCGCGGCAAAGGCCAGTGCCAGCCCCACGAGAGCAAGCAGAAATTTGAGCCAGATATCGGCCTGCTCAAGACGAACCAGCGCCACCAGGCGCCCAAGCCGTCCCGAGGAATTGCTCTTTTGGTCTGCGTTGGTCATTGATGCAGGAACCGTTCTGAGCCTAGCACCCGGCGGGGACGGCAGCAATTGACGACAATCGCGGCAACAAGCTTTCGTAACCAGCTGTCGGAATGGGTCAGGGCTTTCTTAAGTGTGATCTTCGCCATCGCCAGAGGAAGAAAATCACGACGGCGGCGACAATCACGAAACCAAGGTTGAAACGCTCGACGTATTCGGTGAGCACGTCCCAGTGCTTGCCAAACTTGTGGCCGATAGCGGCGATCACGCTCACCCACAGCGATGCTCCCAGAAAATTGAAAATGGCGAAACGCTTCCAGGGCATGCGCAGGACTCCGGCCAGGGGGCCGGCGACCACCCGCAGTCCGAAAATGAAGCGGGCGAAAAAAATCGTGACCGCGCCGTACTGGGCAAACAGGCGTTCGCCCTGAGCGATGGTGTCGGGCCGGATGCGGAACACGTTGCGGTAGCGGTCGAGCAGCGGGCGGCCGCCCCGATAGCCGATCGCGTAGCCGAGATTGTCGCCAACCGTCGCGGCGCAAACCCCGATCAAAATGATGTAGCTAAGCTGCAATTCATGCCGCGAATATGCCAGAAAACTGGCCAGCAGCAGGATGGTTTCGCCAGGCACCGGCAAACCCATGTTTTCCAGGAAGAGAGCGCCACCTACTGCCCAGTATCCGTGCTGGGTAATCAGCGAACGAAGAGTCTCGAAGATGGCTTGCCCCATTCGGGTGTCGAAGAGTCTGCGCGTATCTTATCGCGCACACATGCAGGGTTCGCTCACATGCGTGGTTACTTGTGGAGTTCTCCTTCGAGTTCGGGCATGGATTCGAGAGTCTCTTTGAGGCGGTGCACGATGGTTTGTTGCGGATTCATGCCGACGCTTGCTTCGCCAGAAATTCCAGCAGAGTCTTGTTGAATTGCTCGGGGACTTCTTCATAGGGCAGATGGCCGACTCCCGGGTAGACAACCAGATCGCAGTGCTGAAAATGCAGCCGCAGTCGATCCGCCGAATGCACGTAGACGGCAGGGTCAGCGCTTCCCCAAATCAAAAGCGTGGGAATCGACGCCAACTGAGGAATTGTGCGTTCGAGTTGAAGCAAATCCTCGGTCCAGTGGCGCACGATGCTGACCGCATACTCGAAACTGCCGGGAACCGACACCACAGGAGCTTCATAGCCCTCAAGCGTGCCTTCGGGAATGCGCTTCGGATCGCCGTAGAGG
>Ga0307478_10000331_pt1 | contig 50991 bp, 51 predicted proteins | sample atmos_gasesECM4C_2_FD_203713 | JGI IMG/M metagenome (GOLD analysis project Ga0307478, IMG submission 203713) | Hardwood forest soil microbial communities from Morgan-Monroe State Forest, Indiana, United States - atmos_gasesECM4C_05 | ecosystem: Environmental > Terrestrial > Soil > Temperate...
CGCCCACGGAAGGGAGTCCTGTTCACGCGGTCATCACCAAGATTGATCGCATGAAAACCCGTCAGGGCGAATCTCTTTTTCTCAAGGTGGATGTCGGTGGCGAGACGGTGCGCGTGTTCGGCCGTCCCGAAGACCTGGCGGAGCGTCTGGAGGCGAGTGGTTACGATATTCCGGCGAGCGAGGTCGAAGCCGGGATGGAACTCCATCTTCCTTGCCTGGTGAAGGTCGGTCAGGGCCACAACGGATACAAGAACATCGAAGAGTTCTTGCCCGAAGCTACCCAAGGAGTTAGAAGGAAATCGAAGGGAACGTAAGGAGCTGGGAAGAAATGCCGAGAAACTTAATTGTTCCCCAGTTGTTCCCTGATTTCGACTATTCCTTGAATGACTTCAATAGAGTGTGGGCTTGGGTCAAATCTCGCGGCACGGATGGCAAGCCGACTCAGTCAAAAAGCGATTACCTTTCCTTAGTGGGAGGAATTACTCCGAAATCAGAGATACCGGCGCACAAGTTCCAGGCGGACTCGCACCACCGCGCGCAGCTGCAAAAAATCTCTTTAAGCCTTTCTTCGGAGATTCCGACCGCCCCAAGCACCGAGCAAGGTTGACTCCGACGCATGGCGAATGGAGCCCGCATGTAGCGACCTAGTGAAGCCCTACTGACTTCGCGACTAGGTAATCTGGAGGTCTTTGGTGGGCGACTCGCCGTTATCGCCCACTACTGAGACTTTGATCGTGCCTGGATTAGCCAGGTCTTGCGCCGTCAGTGGAACCGTCACTCCCTTGTCGCTCACAGTTCCATGAGGGTGCTCAGTGTTGTCAAATTTGACCTGGGTAACAGTGCCAAGGCGGTCTCCAATGATCTTAAGGTCCATGGGCGGGGAACCGTGAGTAATTGTCTGAGGCACGAGTCTATCGATAATGGGTGCGGCGAGTTTTCCGCTCCGGTTGTCGGCGCCCTTGAAAAGGGTGTCAAATATTTCTGCGAGCTTGTCCGATGCCTTATCGGCGAACATTCCGACCAGTGCGCCTACCGCTATCACGCCAAATTGATTGACAGCCTTCGCGTCCGCTTGGGTCCCGGCCATAAACCCACCGCGCAGTACTGCATAAAAAACAACCGCTAAGGCAGCCCCCAGAAATGGTCGCGTTATGTACCACCAGAACCAACTTGCCGTGAGCGTACGGTTCCCTACGAAGTCGCCAAAAGACTTCAATGCATGCACAAAACTTCCCAGAGCTCCAGCCAGCATCGCTAACAGCAAAAGTTGAAGCTCCCTTGTCAGGGTGAACTTCCAGCCTAGCAAGTCGTCCTCAGCGCGTGCCTTTGTAACGCTCATTAGGATTGCGCCGGTGATCTGATTGTTGGTAACGACATCTACCGAAATCGGATTCAGGCTGTTGATAGTAGCCTGATCTAACGGCGCTTGTATCCGAGTCGGCTCAATGAACACCGTAGCTTGCGTTTGCTGATTGAAACGGAGTTTAGAATCAGAAGTAAAGTTATCTCCGTAGGCCGTGATATAGACGACGGGCACGGCACCCAAGGCCGTTTGGGGGATCAGCTGATACAGTACAGGACCCTTTTCTGTTGTGCCTGAGGATGATGATGCCAGGGTGTTGGTCTTAATGTTTAAACCGGCATCGGGAAACTCGATGGAGCCGATTCGCCACAGCAGCACCAGTAGTACAATTCCGAACAGCAGTAGATAGAACACAAGCACACGGCGGGTAACTATCGGCATTGGGTCGCCGTCACTTGCCAAAGAGTCGGGTTTCTCTTTGATGAAGGAATATACGAAACCGGCCACGGCGATACCCACGATTAGAATTAGGAGGGTAGTTCCAAGGACTCCACGGGGTGCAGTGGCTTGCTCGTTCGGGAGTCCAAGCAAAACATAGAGCAAACAGCCGCTCAATAGCAGAAATAATAGAAGTAAGCTCCGCCGCGCGAGTTTCGACAGAGTGGCACTGGCAGCGTCGGTGGCCGTGTCCGCCAACTTGCCGACCACAACCAAACCAGAAACGGACAAAATGATTCCAACTAAGACTGGCCACAATATCGGTCTCGTGAATCTGTTTGTCACAAGCAACCATGTAAGGAGAAACGCCAGGTCCAGGCTAATCAGAACCCACAGCGCCATCAGCCGACGTTTGCTCGGGCCCGTGACGATGGAAGCAACCACGCTCTCTTTGATCTCGAAGACAAAGAGGAAACCAACAAGACAAAGAAGCAGTCCCGCCGACAGGACGACAATATGCGCTGTCATCCCAGCCTCCTCACTAACAACTTCCTGCAAGCCCCGTACCATGGCGCACCAGAGCGCCACGACAATGACTCGTGCGGTCCATCGGTGTACGTGGTACAGGCCCGTCAATGTGACTCGACCCGTTGGAAACTGCTCTAGCCATAAAGACTGAATCAGCGCTCTAGTGTCTGGGCTAACTGCGCGAACAAGGTATCACGCGTGCTTTCGCATCCTTAGATATATGTAGCTGTCGCAGCCCCATGGGCTGGATTAGGCACCCAGGCTTGCTTAAGCCACCTCCAGTACGATGCTGCGTTCCATGCTAATTGCCAGCTCCTCAAGTCAGGGCCGTCGAGAATCCGGAGCCCATGCACATCAAAGAAACAAAGCAGGATCATCAAAATATATCGGACGACTATGATTGAGGGGCTTATACGATGGTAATGAGCCTAATGTCAAATCAACTAAGAGTTATCATAGTGACCCGTGACAAATGGTCGAATGAAGTGAAGGCTTGGGGCGTGCCTCATACACCTATTCTTCCCAGACCGCGTACGCACAAGAGCCCACCTCCATGGCCTGCCGACGTATTTTGCGCTCTGCATATCACTGTTGCAGAGATCGGACAGCATTGAGCCAATGGCCACCAACGAAGCAGGTCAAAAGTCGATTCCAGAGATGAGAGATGAAGTCAAAACTATATCTCGTTTGCCTGGTGTCCCTTCCGAAGGTACCCGGACAGTTTTCGTGCGTTTACTTGTACCCAATCCTGTACCCAAACGAGTTGTCCTGGATTCTTGGCTCGCTCTGCGACCTTTCGCCACCTCACGCGCGGGTTGCGGGGATCGAAACTAACGAGGAAGTCGAATGACAAGGAGTTAGACGAAATCGACGGGAACGTAAGCAGCTGGAATCATTGTCACCAACAAACGGCATTATGGATACTCACCCTCGAACCAGAGCGTCTGGAGAATAAACAGGCCTCGTCCAGGACGAACCCAGGAATGAAACTAAAGAGGCAGGAATGGCTCGAAGTTGCTATAAGCAGGCCTGTTGTCAGTTTATGTCAACCTGAGTTCTCGCCTTCGTCGTCTTTCGGTTGACAATTGTCGAAGCCCTTGCTCGGCGAGTTTCGTTCCTCTTGCTCGTGATTTCTCTTATTGTCTGTGAAAATGCTGCCCTCGCGAACGCCCGACCGATAATACCGTCCTTCAAGCTGTCTAAGCGTCTAAAGTACTGCCTGGTTTCTTCAAGGTATTTCCCTTGCTGCGTGGTAGCACTGTTCTCAAATGCATGTTGTGGGAAGCCTGGGGTTCTTACTAAATCTCTGAAAACGACCTCAACAAGTTGTTCTCCAATTGAATCAAAGAAGAGAGATCATACGCGTGCCAGCGCATTCGTGTTACATCGAACGGCAATTTGTCCGGGTGTTGGGTAATCAGAATGGTGGGTTTACCAAGCGAATGCGCCACTCCAAGTTCATACATCACGTTCGGATTGAGGCCGGTGAGATCGGCCACTACGACCTCGGCTTCGCGTACGAGCGTCCAAACCTGGCTCATGATGTCGCCCGGTTTGGCGACGTCCAGTGCGATGTCAAACTTCTTCCCTGCCGTCGTTGCTGCGCGCTCTACTGCGTCACGCACTTGTCCGAACCAGGTCGGCCCATAAGGCACCGCAAGGAAACAGGCCGGTTGGGGGACCGGCTGGGCAAGCGGATCCCGGAGCGGCGCGCCAAAGATCCAGTCGTGGGGAGGAAAGCTCGCGAGGCTCGCCTCGGCGAGTTTTAGGAAGCCGACGACGCCCGGGGCAAGCCGCCACTCCCCCCGTTCCACCAGAACAACGCCGATGCCGGATAGCGGAAATTTTGTATCAGCATAACAGTAAACGAACCGCCTCGCATCCGCATCGGCTATAGCCGGCGAAAAGTAAAGATGACTGATGATATTGACGTCATCGCGGTCCAAGGCTACCTCCAGCGGCGGCTTGCATGCGCCGCCAAGAACGCCCAAGGGCCTACGACCTTACGAAGTCTGCTGTCCCTGACCCGACTCGCCAGCTTTTCTTTGATTGCTTTGGTCCAGGGGAGCGTCTCACCGCATTGTTACCGCGCCTCGCGAATTATGCGCAGGTTGACTAGACAAGTCAATTATTGTGGAGTACATATCCACTGTTTACGGTCGCCATCATAACGATGGATAAGCTCTGTCAGATCGCGGTCCATTCCTGTGCCAACATTTCGTCCACTCCTGGTCCAGTCGAATACTGTCTTACCGGGTTGTTTCGTTCGGAGGTCGACCTGTGAATGCAACGAAACCAAAACTGTTCGTGGGATCATCAACAAAAGGTCTGCCTTATGCCCGGGCTCTGCAAACTAATTTGCAATATGAAGCTAGAGTGAGACTCTGGCCCCAAGGTATTTTTGGCGTCGGTCAGTATCCTCTCGAGTCATTAGTGGTCGTCCTCGATGATGTAGATTTCGGAGCTTTCATTTTTCTCCCAGAAGACACTCTGATAATGCGCGGAACACAGTCATTGGCAGTAAGGGACAATGTATTGTTTGAGCTCGGAATGTTTATAGGTAGGTTGGGGCGTGATCGTAGTTTTCTTATCAAACCAGTAGGTCACGACCTGCACTTACCCACCGATTTAGCCGGCATAATTTCGGCCGAATTCGATTCGGAAGATTCTAATGTCGCATCCGGAATCGGACCCGCCAGTACCAATATTCTCAGTCGCATGATTGATATTGGACCGCGAACAAGCACGCGAATCCTAATGCCCGGATCGCTCCCAGGCTATGACAGAAAGCAAGCCTTAGAGGTCGCGATTCAAAATACTAATCGCGCCTCAGCACCTGTGATCCATGGCAAGAAGTACAGTCGCAATGAGGTAATTAATGAATCGGGTGATTCGTGGGCGGTTGAGAAATTCGAGGGCATTGAAGCACTATCCTCACCGGTATCTGAATTGCCCACAAGCTATACATCAAAATCTGGCAGGCCGACTGTTTGGCGCTGTGAGTCGTCTACACCGAATCAAGAAGTAAGTTGCACTGTTCTCGAGCCAGAAAATCACGAAAACCGTCTGGGCGTGTACGTGTTTACTCCTGCACTCACGAACGGACGCCCCGTTTCTTTCAAAGCCGAGCGAAATGTATTAAACGCAATAAGTTTTGCTCGTCAGGATGATTCGACACAATTCGAAGAATCAATTCGGATTAGTTTTCGTCATCTGTACGATGCCTGTATGTTTCACCTTAGTTTTCCTCCACGCCATTTTCCAAAGCGGTTTCGAATAGCTGCTTATCGACAACCCAAGATTCGGGATGAACAAGAAAGTGCATTCGTTGAAAATCAGGTAGATATATTTCCGGAAACGGCTAATTTGATCCTAAACATTCCCACACCTTTCCCTGGTTTCGTCTACGAATTAAATTGGGAACTACCGACCGAGGAATCAGAGCTGCGATTTACTCCAATCCAGCTTGGGTTCGTGGAGGAGATGACACGTCGCCTTGGTGGTCTCCGCATCGTGAGCGGTTCTCACGCACAAGGAGCAAGAAAAGCACTTAGTGGGCTGCGAGAAAAGATTTTGGGGTCGATGGCAGCAGGTGAAAATATTGAACTGACACTATATAGCTACGATCGGCAAAAGAGTGGCCTGATCTGCGTGGCATCGGTGGACGCGGACGAAGTCGAACGTGCCTGGGCAAATTACCTCTTTAAGCCGGGGCGTGGCGTAGTCGGCTTTGCGTTTCGTAAGCGGCAAATCGTTCCTTACCGACGAGAGGAAGGCGACAGGTCCCCTCAAACAGACCGGTATGAGTTTGTGGCAGGTGAAAACAAAGAGATCCGGCCTTGGTTTGTGATTGCCATTCCGATGTTCTATGCAGGATGTCGCGATAGGTGTGTTGGTATTCTATCGATCGCTTCTCGCCATCCTCACTCTCGTCTCTCCTCAACTGCCTCGGAGGTCGACCGCTTCAACTCTTTAATTGACATAGTTGAAAAGTGGTACAGCACCGATCTAGCTCAGGCGTTGGGTATTATTCCAACATCTGTTTTTTGGAATCCATCCGAAGTCCGTAGCTGAAATGACTAAATTATTTCACTTCAAGCGTTACTTCTTTATAGCAGTCGTCCGGACTTATCCTTTCCTTGACGCAAGTACAACCCGCAGCGGCAGGGTTTACGCCGGTCTTGACAGTGCAAAGTACGACTCAACTCAGCGTCACGGGGGGCTCGCGGTACAAGCTGGTTCTTATCAGTCCCGTTTTGCTGCGGGCCACGAGTAAGGAAGTTTAGGTTGCGTCCAGATAGAGGCCGCGTGCGGCATGCCTTAATAGGCAGCAGTTCAATTGAGTGGACGCTCGGGTGGCTTCTCCGAGAACTCGCCCGGGGCTGCGCCAATCCCGTTTGGGTCCCCCGCCATTACCTCCGATTCCTTCCGTGTCGCCTATTCGCGATCGGTTGCACTCGGCAGTTCTATCAGTTCCTCCGCCAGCCGCTTCTCCTACGGCGATTCACGATCTCGGGATATTGAGAGGAAACGTTAGGACCGTCTTTCGGAGCAGCGTTATGGCAAGCTCACCGGGCTCACCGATCAAAATTCAATTCCCGCGCCACACCCTAATCCTGATGTGCCTTCGGAGGTGCTGGCTTCTGTCGGAGGGACCACTTCTTGGGTAAGACGTTCAAGGGGCCTGTGTTGGCCTTCGAGATCGCCTTCGGTTAAATAGCACTAAACGTCAACGAACCAGCAAACAGTATTCTTAAGACGCATATTGACGCCGACGTTTATAACGATTATTGTCATGGCATTTTACGCTTCCCGTGCACGAGAGAGCCGACCTTAGAAACCGTCAATGAATCCCGTTCTAGTGGCCTAGTACAGCGTTCGAGGGGCGATACCTCTGGCGGATTGGTGGGAGCGCAAAGCGGCGCGAGCGGTCGGGCAATTCGTGGAGCTCAAGTAACCTGATGTTTTAACCCCATGCGCGTAGGGTATCAGAGGCTCATCGCCAATAAGTTTGACGGATCAGCGTTTTGCTAACGGTTTCACGAATTTACATACTGAAAGGAACTCATTTATGGCCGATCAAGCAGCGGGACCAGGAGCAGCGGGAGCAGCAGGTGCGGGAGCAGCAAACAACGCACCGGCGGCGGGAACCGGCTCACAAATTGCGATTAAGGTCGCGTTCGAATTGGACACCATGGACGGTCTCAGGAAGGTCATCTTTGGTCTCGAAATGGACACAAAAGGTACTGACAAGATCTGGACGATCCATTTCCAGCTACAGGAGCGAACCACCAATACGCCGGCAACAACACCGTTTATCAACGTTGTGACCCTGGACGTTACCCTGGACGATGAGGCGCTGCATCCGGCAGCTTCCGCAGCGGCGAAGAACGGGCTGACTCCGCCCCAGGCCAGCCATGCTTTGGGAGCGGCGGCGGACGACGCCAAGAACTCCACCACGCCCGAAGATGATCCTGACCACGTCGATACGGAAGACGCCAAAGTGACCGTCGCCAATACTCTGGCTGCCAAGTAAACGAGTCCCAGATTAATGAACCAGTTCGCAACTGGTAAAATGTTTGTTACGGTTGCGCGCAGCGTGCTGGCTGTTTTCATGATAGCTGGCTGCTGCGCCAGCCAGACTGTGGCACCGAAGGACAAGGTGTTGCCCGCAAAGAGCTGTCTGGATTCCAGCGGCAACCCTCTCGACCTGGAGCACCCGCCTCAGTTTCCGTCAACAAACCCTCCGTATACCGTTTCCAGTTCGAAGGTCGATAATCCATTCGATTTTTTGCCGTGGGTCCACGCTCAGGACCAAGCCGCCGCCCAAGAAATCTCCAGTTTGGTCGACCATCAGCCGTTTACATACGATAAGGCTATCCGGCAAGCCCTCGAGAAGATCGAGGCCCAGGGCGTGCTACCACAAACTTCCGGGTTCAAGGTTAAGATCGTTCTTGAGATCGTGTCCGCCTTCTGTACGGGGACAAACGTGGATCTCGTTTACCACGTCTATTCGTCGCAGGTAGCACCCGACGAGAGCGCTACTCCGGAGGCGCAGGCGACAGCCCGAAAGACTCCTCAGAATGCCGCAGGGGTCGCGGCTGGATCGTCCACGGACACGGTCCCGATCCCCGCAACCTTGGTGCCCACCTTTGGTTTCGACTCAACGGACAAACTCTATGCCGGTGGCGATCTCACCTTGAGCCCGTTCGCGGCAAGCAAAATCCCTGTGCAGTTCACCGCCGAAGGGCAGGGATCGCAGGCCATGTGGACTTTTCACGCGGCGCTGAGCACGAGTCAGAACTCCCTGGGCCCGATCATGCGTTCTGTCTATCAGCTCAACTACAATCAAAGTGCCCTGCCGACAGGAGTGGGCGCAATACAACAGGCACAGGCCTCGTTACAGTACACCGGGACGAGCCGGCCATTTCTGAAGGGGAACGTGAGTGCCCGATTCGGAGGCCTCGCTGGCAAAGGCGATGCGCAGGCTCTGCTGAGGTTACCCGCACAAGCCGGAGCGTCCACGGCTTCGGCAGTGAACGCCCTAAAGCTCTACGGAGGCCTCGATTCCCGGTTTTCGCACAATGTCGTCGCTGCGTCTTTTGGCCTGGAACTGGGAACTGCCAAGATTGGTGATGGCTTCCAGTGGGAGAAATACGTCGGCGACGTTCATCACGATTTCTGGCACACGTTGGGCGATCATCACACCTTCGACTTGGACTCGCGGCTGACAGTTGGCCGAATTGATGGCGGATCCGCGATACCGATTGCGGAACGTTTTTTCGGCGGCAATTACGAGCAGAGTTTTATGCCAAACGACGCCTGGCGGATCCGTGCCAACCCGGTCATTCGCGCGATTCCGGGTAGCCGTTTCTTCCAGACGGCGCAGGGCGCCGGTGCGGACCGTTTTTTTGCCTACAACCTGACAGCGGCGCTGAGTGCTTGGCAGAAGCCCCTCGTACCTGCTGAGGTGAGAAATAACCACGAGCTCACAGATCTCCTGAACGGACAGATAACGACGGCAACGTCGATTGAGCAGAACTACTATGCTATGAAGGACCCGAACTATGGGAAGATCGTTGCGGAATTGCCTGTGATACTTTCAACGTTGCAGGCTCTTGGCCCTCTTGTCGCCGCTGCGCAGGCTGCGCACACGGGGCAAGCGGCAGCCCAGTTTAAGGCATGCGCCAGCGCTGTCAGAACCGCGACATCCAGGACAAAGAGCGCCGCCGGATCCAGCGGTGCTCAGCAGTACGACCGGATGGTGAACCTGCTTACGATCTCGGCGCCTCAGGGAGAGGACCGTTTGACGAAAGTGATCGCGAGCTGCGATCAGGACTTAAACTCCGCTCTGGGTCCGCCGAAAGCGCTTGACCTGACGGCTGTGATCGCCGAGCAGACGGTGATTGAGGCCGACTTTGAGGCGATCAATAACAAAGCCGCTGAGGCGAAAGCCGATGCGGATATGTTAATCGTACGGCGAACGCTCGATACTCTTTTCAAAGAGATAAATCTGATTTCCGTAAGTCCGGTATTCGTCTTTGATATTGCGAAAATTGGACCCGCCGGACCGTTAATTAACGGAACCCGTTATGGACCGGGGGGCGGCATGAGGCTCGAACTAGCCAACTCGGTGAATTTCACTTTCGGCTACGCCCGAGACGTAAACCCCGGACCTGGTGAAGGCCAGGGCGCGTTTTTTTTCTCAATGGGTGTCAGGGATCTCTTCCACTAAGGTGACGCTGCGTTAGACGCAGGTGCTACGAAGCTGGGGAGGAGGCTGTGCCTTGCAGGCTGGCGATGCGTGAGGTAGAGCTTGCGGTTCGTTTTGTTGGGCGGATTGGCAACGTCGAACCCTCGGATATTTCGCGCAAAGACAATTTAGTACGCCAGATATAGTTGAAACGCTCTCGAAATATGGCTTCAAGGCCGGGAACTACAAGAAGGTGGTGTGAGTTGGGGCTGGACCGAAGAGGTGAAAAGGGCAGCTACCGAGCAGGGCATTGACTGTCTCCGATTTGGGTAGCGCAATGAATGTCGAATGATTCTTCAGCTTGTGTTAACGCAGGGAACAAAGTTGGCGCTGATAGGAGTGATGCTTGGGCTCGTCACGGCAATGGGGTTAACACGGCTAATGCGGGGCTTGCTTTACGGCGTGAGCCCAACCGATCCGCTGACGTTTGTGGGCGTGGCGATTCTCCTGATGGGCGTGACGTTGCTGGCGTGCTACATCCCTGCGCGGCGAGCGATGCGCGTCGATCCTGCCGTCGCGCTGCGGCACGAATAGGCGAAAAATGGACATCGCACGACCTGATTTCGCTCGCAAGAAAAGGCTCCGGCTTATGTTTTACGGAGCCGCGCTGGTCATTGCTGTGCCTGCTCTAACCATCGGAGTTTCCCGCTTGAAAGCCCGCCGCGCCGGCCGTGGAACGTACCACGATCTGGCTGGATACAGTGCGCCGTGGGGAGATGCTGCGCGACGTGCGCGGCATCGGCACTTTGGTTCCCGTGGACGTTCGGTGGATTCCGGCGCAATCGTCGGCACGAGTGGACAAAATCGTGCTGCAGTCCGGCGCAATGGTCAAACCGGATTCCATCATCCTCGAACTTAGCGATCCGCAACTCCAACTGGATGCGCTCAACGCGGAATACGCGTACAAGGCCGCAGAAGCCGATCTCGTGAACTTGAAGGTTCAGCTTTCAAACAGTCTGATGGGTCAAAAGAGTACGGCCGCGGATATTGAGAGTGAATACCAACAAGCGAAGATGCAGGCTGAGGTAGACAGGCAGCTGAGCGAAGAAGGAATACAAGCCGCACTGAGTGCCAAAAAATCCACAGTTGTCGCGCAGCAGTTGGCGATCAAAGAGGAACTCGTTCAGGAACAGCTCAAGATTGCCGACGATGCCGCAAAGGCGCAGGTCGCCGCGCAACAAGCACACCTCGAACAGCAACGGGTTTTATATGAACTCAAGAAACGCCAGCTCGACGCGCTGCATGTGCGAGCAGGGCTGAATGGCGTGCTGTCGGCAGTATCAGTCGAGGTCGGCCAACAGGTGGCACAGGGCACGAATCTCGTCCGGGTAGCCGACCCTTCCCATCTGAAAGCGACCGTGCAGATCCCCGAAACTCAGGCCAAAGATCTGTCGATCGGACAAAAGGCCACGATCGATACACACAATGGCATGGCCGAAGGGAGCGTCAGCCGAGTTGATGCCGCCGTTATCAATGGCACGGTCGCTGTGGATATCAGTTTCGATGGCTCGCTGCCAGCCGGGGCGCATCCCGATCTTAGCGTGGACGGCACGATCGAGCTTGAGCGCCTACCGAATATTTTGTGTGTCGGACGCCCGGTACAAGGTCAGCCGAATTCGAAGATCGGATTGTTTAGGGTTCTGAACGGGGGAACGGAAGCTGCGCGCGTCAGTGTTCAACTTGGCCGTACTTCCGTGAATTCGGTCGAAGTTGTGCGCGGATTGCAAGCCGGCGACCAGGTGGTTTTGTCGGATATGTCCGCCTGGGATGCATACGATCACATCCGCCTCGAATAACGAAAAGGCAGGGAGTAGATGATGGCAAAGAACGGGACCATGATCACACTCGATGATGTCACCAAGACGTTCTATACGGACGAAGTCGAGACGCACGCGCTCTCGAATATTCATCTGGAAATTAAGGCTGGCGAGTATCTCGCCATCGCCGGACCTTCGGGCTGCGGGAAATCGACGCTGCTGGCCATCCTGGGATTACTAGATTCACCTTCGGAAGGAACCTTTCTGCTCAAAGGTCAGCCGGTAGAGGGGCTGACTCTGGCCGAACGCGCACGCGTCCGAAATCGAGGGATTGGCTTCATCTTTCAGGCGTTCAATTTGATTGGCGATCTGACTGTCTACCAAAACGTGGAACTGCCTCTTACCTATAGAAACATGCCGGCAGCCGACCGGAAGAAGAGAGTGCAAGAGGCGCTCGATCGTGTGGGGATGTCGCACCGCATGAAACATTTTCCCTCGCAGCTTTCCGGAGGTCAGCAACAACGTGTCGCCGTAGCGCGGGCGCTGGCCGGCAGTCCGTCTATTCTTCTTGCCGACGAGCCCACAGGCAATCTCGATTCCGCGAATGGTGAAGCTGTCATGGGGCTTCTCCAGGAATTACATCGCGGAGGCGCAACCATCTGCATGGTCACGCACGATCCACACTACGCCCACTGCGCTGAGCGGACGGTCAATCTTCTCGACGGCCCGCTTAGTCGGCTCAGCTATGCCGGCAGAGCCCAGTGGTATCGGAATTGGTCAATAGGAGCCAGCACCGCGTTCCCAGGGGACTGCCAAATTTGCCGAAACCCAGTCGAACCGCGACAAGGGTAGGGGCGCAGGACGTTGCCTCAATCACTGGCCAGTGGGAGGACTTCTCTGCGCAGAACGTTGAGGCCGGCCAGGGCGTCTCGAATAGCATGCCGTTCTTCTTTGGAATCGTGACCCGCGTTGATTTCTCGAAGGCGGCGGTTTATCGCCGTGTGCGCCTCCTCGATGCGCTCCCAGAGTTTTGATCGGTCTGTTTCCATCATTGCGCTCTTGTAGCTTTCTTCCCAACCATACATGACGGCACCTTTCTCTCCGACTACTTGCTACGGCCCGGTTTTCGGAGGCGGCAGCGTTTGTTTATATGTGGAGAGGAACTTAACAGACTTGCTGTTGCTGCTTCCCAAGAAGTAAGCGTTGCGAATCGCTGTTGATCCCAGCGGATGATCGTAGGCTGCGCTCTGGGTTGTAATTAACGCGAGTAATAGAAACGAGCAGAAATGTCTCAATCGGAATTCAATTCTCATTCGATTTCCGCCAAGAAGCTAAATCCGTGCCGCTTCAGACCAAGGGAATCATAGAATTTGTGCGCGGCCTCTCTGCGAGTATTGCTCGAAAGCACGAACTTGTAACAACCGGCACGCTGGCATTGCTCTCTGGCGTGCTGCATCAAGGCACGTCCGATTCCCAGACCTTGAAACTGGGGTGAAACGGCGACATCCTCCACTACGCCAGATGGTTGCCCACGTTTGGCGAGATTATCCATAATGAGAAGCTCATAGGTGCCTACAATCTCGTCTCCCAAAACAGCCACGTAGACGCGGTAATTCGGATATTTTGCGAACACCCTGAAGTGTTCTCGCGCTTCTTCTGGAGTAAAAGATATCCCCGACTCGATCCCTGCACCTAGATAAAGAGTGATGATCTGAGGGGCATCATCGAGAGTCGCCTCACGGATGATCAAATTATCCACTGTTGGTTTCTTTGCCATGAGACCTCACTCTTTGCCGGGAGTATAATTGGTGATCCTTATGATATTTGCACGGCTTCGGCGATACATGTGCCTACTGTTGTTTTGCAGTTCGCTTACCGCCCAGGCCCAAACTCCCAAAGCGCCTTCCCGAGCGCTTGACATTCAATTAACCAAAGACACCGTTGAACAGGTCGGAGAGACTGTAAATCGGCAATACTTTGACGCTGATCTCGCTGCACGCATGAACTCGTCGCTGAGGCAACGGCTTGCAGAGGGGCGTTACGCGAACGCGACGACTGCGGAAGCGCTCGCCTCGAAGCTCACAGATGACCTTTATTTACTGAGCCACGACAAGCACCTAAGTGTCGGGGTTTATCCTCCGACCGTAGACGGCGCTTACTCAGGCCCAGGTGCTTCCGAGCAATCGCGAGAAGAAAGCGTGCGCACAACAAACGGTGGTGTACAGCGTGTCGAAATCCTTCCAGGCAACGTGGGTTATTTGAATATCACCGCGTTTTTCAGTCCGAATGAGGCAAGAGAGGCCATCGCAGGCGCGATGCACATGCTGCGGCAGGCCGACGCGCTGATTCTGGATTCGCGGGAGAATGCGGGCGGTTCGCCGGACACAGTGGCTCTGCTGGCAAGTTATTTTTTCGATGGGCCGCGTCTGCCACTCATGGACATTATTCCGCGAAGTGGCGAGGTACAGCACTACCTGACACAAAGTGAAATCTTGGACCGAGATGGCAAGCGACCAATGTATGTGCTGACATCCGCGCACACTTGGTCGGGAGGAGAGGGAATCGCCTACATCCTCCAAGAGCGGCACAGAGCCGAGATCATCGGTGAGACTACGGTAGGCGCGGCGAACGCGGGCAAGCCATACAAGATCAACGAGCCCTTTTACGTTAATGTTCCAAACGGGCGACTTCGAACTGTCGTGCGTAACTCGAATTGGGAAGGAACTGGAGTCATTCCCGACGTGGCCGTCTCTGCCGCCGACGCTCTACGCATAGCGCATCAACACGCCCTGCGGCAATTGCTCAGTGCGACGCCGGATGGATCGTGGCACCGAGAGCTTGAGCAAGAACTTCAGAAGCTTGAAGCTCGGCCAGAGGTGCATTAAACAATCCCACATTAGCTCCGGCGTCTTGGAGGTGCCGAGCATGAAGGTATTTATTCAAAACGAGGCCGGTTCGTTTGACAAGAATTTCTATGATGAAAAGACGCTCACATTTACGGGAACAGCCCGAGTGTCGCGAGCGTATCCACTACCTTACGGATTCATCCTCAACACGACGGGGGACGACGGACTCAACGTGGACTGCTTTGTCCTTACGAAAAGCTCATTGCATACAGGGCAAATCGTCGAGTGCGATCCAGTGGGTCTGATGGAGCAGATTGAGGATGGCAAAGAGGATCACAACGTGTTGGCCGTTCTTCGAGGCGAAGAAGAGCGGCTTGAAACCAAGACAAAGCAAGAGCTGGTCGAATTCGTGAGCCACGTATTCGATCATGTTGCCGGTAAGACGGTTCTGGCGGGTAACTTTCATGGCAGAGAATCGGCCATCGACTACATCAGGCAGCACAGAGATCCAGGCCAGACGGCCGCCGGAGCATCGGTGTGAATGAGTTCAGTTCGGTGTCCGAGAAATCTGGCGCTAAACAGCCGGAGCTATGGGTGTGTCTTTCCATGGGCAATTTCCTGTCCGGCACCTGTTCCGGCACTTTGACGCCGCGCCAGGAACACTCCCGCAGCAGCCCCACCAACAACTTTTAGCGTGTTGGCGACGACGTATTGCCAAGGTTCCGGTTGCGCTCGGGTGAGCGCGACATAGATTAGTGTGCCTACGACGCCGATGAGCGCACCGTGCAGCACGAACTTTGACTTGATCCGCCCTCCGAGCCAAACAGTGATTGCAAATGTGGCGATGAGCGCGCTTGGAGGAATGACGTAGAGGTTGACTCGCCCTCTGCCACTCAGGTTTAGGGGGATGGCTATAACGAGTAGGACGAGTTCCATCAGAAAAGCTGCAAGTAAAACGCGGCCCCATTGAATTGACATATTCCTCCTCCGGGCTGATGTCTATTCGAGCAATTCGCGGATTCGCACGAGATGATGATCGTCGTGTTCGGCCACAAAATACAAATCGTCTACCAGTCGCATCGGCGTCTTCAAACGCGGATGGGGAATGGCCCGAGCAAACATCGACGGCTTCACCCTCTCCACGCATTTCAGTAATTGGTCTCTTGCCGTGCGGAAGCCGACCACAATGTCATAGGTGGGTGTGGCGTTGTGGTTGGCTTCGTCCGTTTGCCGATTGGTCAGGTCCGCCTCGGTAAGCAGGGCGCTGCCGTTTACGTAGTCGGCGATTCGCACGATCCAGAGCGGTTCGAGGTCAAGCATGTGCCCAGCGTTTTCCTGAGCCGACCATTTGCCGTCCGGTTTCCGGACAAGGCTTTGGAGAGTATGACCGCGAAGCATGTCCTCAAGTTTGCCCGGCGCGCTGCGCAGACGGGCGCACACGTTCGGAAGCTCCTCTACTGGAAACGAAAAGTCGAACTTGCGTTCGAACCAAAGCACGTGACTAATGGCGTCGGTCACAGCCCGATCCGTCCCGTCTGCGGCCTGCCCGGCTTCGCGCCGGCAAAGAGGGCCAACTCGCGCCATTTCCAGTGGCAATCAACATTCGCAAAACCGATGTCTCGCAACCAGGTGAGTTCCACCTCAAGATCGAGGAGCTTGTTGGACGGGTCCTCGCGTTCCCAGGAGATTGCTGTCAGGAACGCGCGATGAAGCACTGGCGTTGGCGAAGCAACGTGCTCCAGATTGCAAAAGACTCCGCAAGGTGTGAGCAGGTTGAATATCTCTTCATAGAGCACGCGCTTTCGCCCGTGGTGGACGTGATGGATTGCAAAACTCGAAATGACCGCATCGAAGCGGCCCATGTTGGGCAAGGTCTTGTCGAAATCGTGCGCAACGATCGATACGCGGCTCTGCTTGCCGAAGCGTTGCCGCAATTTGTCCAGCATTAGCGGCGAGAAATCCAGCGCCACCAGTTCAGCGGCAGGATGGGCGGCCATGACGAGAGCGAGCAGCCGGCCATCGCCGCTGCCCAGATCAAGGATTCGCTTAACTTCCGTAGGGATGAATTCGAGCAGCGCGGTCTCACCTTCGACGCGGTGGGGGATCGAATCCGCGCGGCGAAGATAGTCAAGCGCGTGCTCGGGTGACGGCCACAGATTAACTTCCAGCGACCTTCCCATTAGGATTGGCTCCCTTCGAGAGCATTCAACGCTGAGTTAGGCACTCTTGTCCAATTTATAGCACTAGCCGCAAATATAAGGTGCGCTTATGCCAAGGATTTGCCTCGGCCAAGGCGTCGGAAAATCAGGAACAGAATTTCCAAGATTCGATTGCTTGATTTGCGGGGTAAGGCGAGCAGCATCCATAGCCAGGAAAGAACGTAGAGAACTAAAAAATCGTAGAATTTCATCGCGTCCTCGCTGAGGAAACAGTACGCGGGGCGCTGACGGTCCTTGGAAAACCGGATGCGGTAGAATGCGCCTTAGCCGTATGGCGACTAAAGCAATAGGCAGAAAGTAGACTGCCACTCCGCCTACGGCCCTCGTACTTCACACCGTCTGTCTTGCCCAATCACGCATTGCTCGATTCTGCGCGGCAGTACGAATCCTTCGTGGCCTTTGTGATCGTGAAAGTTCAACCTACTAAGAGGAGGGGTCATGAAAATCGTATTTGTTGTGGCGTTGTTGATTGTTTCGGTCACTCCTGCATTCTCTCAAGGGCAATTGTCTACAGGTTCCAAGTTGTTTATAGAGCCGATGAATGGTTTCGAGAATTATCTTACCGCGGCCGTTCAGGCTAAGCGTGTTCCCGTCACGATTGTGCTCGACAAAAGCCATGCTGATTACATCGTAATGGGAAGCTGGAGAGAAACTAACGGCGGAACCACAGGCAATGGCTCTATCGTTGCCCCAATAAAACATAGGATTAACAACAGTGCCAGCATTTCGATTGTCGATCCGAAGACCACGGCAGTGGTATTTGCCTACTCAGCCAGTCGGAGTGAAACCCACGATGCGTCGAAGCAACTGGCCGAAGACTGGGCCTTTCAACTCCTGAAGCAAATGAGCGGGAAAAAGAAGTAGGCAGTTGGCGAACCAGAATTTATCTCTTCGCATAGGGAGAAAATCACATGAAATATGTCACCAAGGATGGCATCAACCTGATGGACGTGTTCTGTGCCGGAGTCCTTTTCGGACGCAGGTTCCAGCGTTCCGCGTGCGATTCCGCCGAAGGGATTGACGCCCTGGACGCCGCCCTCCCCGACAAGTTCAAGGCGGAGCAGGCCAAGCGCCAGCAGGAAACTACAAAAAAGTAGAGCGCAACAATGAAAGCTGCGATTTTGATTCTACTCGCTGGTGTTTCCTGCTTTGCTCAAGCGACCGGCAAGAAAACCCCCAAGAAGGTTTGGACAAATGATGACATCTCTGCGTCGGAACCGACGCCCGCTATGCCGAAAAAAGGAGTCGGTGCGAAGGACGACATAGACAATGCGCAGAAAATGTTGGACCAGGCTGCGAGCACAACACCAAAGGAATTTGCGAACAGGTTTGCCAGAGACGTAGCTTTTCCGGGTAGGGATGAGTGGGAACGTCGATTGGAAGCGGCAAAGAACGACTGGGTCTCACAGATGCAAGCCCGCATCGACCTGATACGTAAAGGAGCAAATGAGGAAGTTCGAAAAGGGGCTGAGGCCCGAGAATCTACTTCCAGATATCAGCTTGAGAAAATCGAAGCGGAAGGCATATCCAAGGCCACGGATTGGGAAAGAAAAACCAGTTCGAACATCCCGACAGGGAAACCGCGCTAGACCCCGCCAAGTTTGACGCAAAAAGCTTGCTGCCACGTCTTAGCAATCACCCATTCGTACCAGTAACACGTACAGCTTTACCACAAGGATACACTTAACCAATGTGGTACTGTCGCCTCGTCCGCTGCCCTGTACGCTTATCGCATGGGTGAATTCTCTCCCTTTCATTGGGTCGTGGTTCTGGTTCTCGTCACCTTAGTTAAAACATTGGTCAGCGGGGGCAAACGAAAAACAAGCCGTAAAATCTGTCACACCGGAGGGAGCGATGCCAACAGCAGTCGCTAATGAAAAATTCTGCCGTGAGTGCGGTTCTTCCATTCGTGCGAATGCGGAGATTTGTCCGAAATGTGGTGTCAGGCAGGCTGCAGTATCTGCAGGCGGCTCAGGAATGGCCACGACGGCTGATGGGAAAAGCAAGATAGCTGCAGGCATACTCGCGCTTTTACTTGGCGGTCTCGGTGTCCACAAATTCTACTTGGGGCGCACCGGGCTTGGCGTTCTTTATTTGCTGTTTTGCTGGACGTTTATTCCTGCGTTGATCGGCCTGATCGAGGGCATCGTTTACCTCACGATGTCTGACCAAGTCTTCGCCGAAAAATACGCTCTGGGAAAATTGTAAAGCCCTCTTGTTGGTCAAGTCAGCCCCAAAAGGAGACTGATATGATCCCCGAAATCGGTATCATGGTTGGAAGTTATATCGCTTTTCGATGTATTGAGACCTTCTGCACGGCGGAATCCAAGTATTCAGGATCGACAGCACGTGTCGTGACTGGTGTTGCAGCCGCACTCGCACTCTTAGTGACGGTTGGAGTTGTATTAAGCTTGATGACTACTTCGGGAACGGGTTTGCCAACGCAATGAGGCGACGCCGTGGAATTGCGCTCTCGGCGAAAGCCTGGGTAGGTATCCGGTCTCTGCCTTCTGGGATAAAATTCCGTCGCACTGGAGGTCGGTCCAGCCCATGCCCAAGCGCTTCCTTCTACTCGTACTGGCAGTTGTTGTCTCGCTTTCCAGCGCCCTAGCTTACCCTGCCGGCAGTTCCGCGCCTCAGCGCAGCCGTTCAAGCTCCTCCAGCAAGAACAGCAAGGCAAACAGCGATAAGACGGTTCACGTCATAGGCTACTATCGAAAAGACGGCACATACGTTAAGAGCTATGACCGAACGCCGCCAGGATCGAAATCTTCTGGCGCAAGTGATGCTGGAACATCGCTTCAGAAAATGCCCGCGGCCGGCTCCATTCCCTCAACAAGTAGCCGTGATTCGCGCGGGCGGATCAAGCGGAGCACCGCCGCGAAAGAAGAATTCGAGCGGCAGTCCGGATACCCTCACGGCAGGCCCGGCTACGTCGTTGACCATATCAAGCCGCTGGCTTGCGGCGGTGCCGATGCATCGGGCAATATGCAATGGCAGACCGTCGAGGAAGCCAAAGCCAAGGACAAGACGGAGCGAATTGGGTGCAAGTGATTGGAAGTGGTTACTCCGACAGGTCCGCTTGCAATCGAGGAAATCTATGTGCGTAAAGACTCCTGAAGAGGTTGCTGGGCTCCGTGCCGCGGGTGAAATTGTTCGGAAAATGCTTGAGGCTATGAAGCAAGCGGTTCGGCCTGGCATCACGACTGCCGAATTGGATGAAATTGGAGCGAGTGTTATGCGCGAGCATGGGGCGCGATCCGCGCCTGTGCTCGTTTATCAATTTCCAGGGGTGTGCTGCATCAGCGTCAACGATGAAGCCGTACACGGCATTCCAGGTTCGCGGCGTATTCAGAACGGTGATCTTGTAAAGCTCGATGTGACTGTAGAGAAGGACGGTTTCATGGCAGATGCTGCGATCACAGTTCCCGCGGGAGCGGTTTCGGAAACAAGCCACCAGCTTACAGCTTGCGCTCAATTGGCTTTTGAGAAAGCTATCCAGATTGCCCGTGCTGGAATACGGGTTTCAGAGATTGGCAGGACTGTTGAACGCGAAGTACGTCGCTGGGACTTCTTTGTGATCCATGCGCTCGGCGGACATGGGATTGGCCGTACCATTCACGAAGAACCATCTGTTCCTAATTACTTCGATCCTGATGCCCGTGGAATCTTAACTGAAGGGTTGGTTATAACGATCGAGCCGATCATTGCAGCGGGGTCGGGAGTGGCGGTGCTGGCACGAGACGGGTGGACGGTGAAAACGGCTGACCGCAGTAACTCGGCCCACTTTGAGCACACGCTCATGATTACGAGGAATATGCCAGTCTTACTGACAGCCTGACGCTGTTTTAGGCAAGGCTGGGGAGAATTAGCGTTTCTGGCGGCGCAGCCGCGCTCGCACTGCGGCCCCGGTCCGACTGTGCAATCGCTGCAAGCCGTCGTAAACTTCAGGCGCGAGCCGCACCGTTAGTGGCACCGAATGCTGTTTCCTTTGTGGGCTTAGCATCCTGCTGCAGGAGCAATTTTAGGACTTCCGTTATCTTTCCGTCGAAATGGTAGATCGCAAATCGAAAGCACGCCTCGACAAGAAAATTCACAGAGCAACCGTTCCGCTTGGCTAACGCCTGGAGTTTCTTCTTCATCGCAGGCGTGCAGTACATCGTGAGGGTGCGCTTCGCGTTCATTTGGCTATCCTGCGCGGGCACTGACGCTTTCTCCCTGCGGCTAGGCTCGAAACTCTGCGGTCACTGCAGCGAATTTGGTGGGATCGGGATTTGGAACGCCGGCAATAGCTGCCAGGATTGCAGCTACAGCCTCATCCCTCGACAGCACGCCATTGCGCCGAAACCTCGATTCAAGACCTACCAGTTGCTCCAAGGGGATGTTTCTGGAACGGCGGACACAACCTCTGGCAGTTCCGTCCAATGTCTTCAACGCCCATGCCCTTATTTCCATGGCTACGGATAATAGCACCAAAATTGGCGCGTGAGACTGCGCCACTGAAGAAATCAACCTTGCCGGAACGTAGTCGCGCGGACAAAAAGGAGAGCCCCACGCCAAGAGCACGGGGGGCTGATATGTGGACTCAGGAACTTAGATGTGCCTGCCGCTGTGCGGTTACTGGCGCGGGCCACGGATTCAACCGCGTTGATTCGATTTGACACGCACGTTGCGGTAGTACCAATGCTCCATGGCCTTCGCCATCGTGACGGTTCAGCCTCGACGGAGCAATGGATGAATTGCTCAAGTGGATGACGCTAAGAATTTTGGGAGTAGGGGTGTTCCTGTGGGCTGGATATCGCGTGGCCCTCTATACAATCGCGAGAGAGAGAAATCTGGGGATTGACGTGGAGCTCATTCAAACCGAATTTGCCGGCGACGAAATCGCCAAGCGGTATTTTTCAGCGGGCGAAGTGAACGATCTGTATTCGCTGGCACCGGAAGAGAGAGCGGAAGGTTTTTATAATTGCTGGACGCGCAAGGAGGCGTACTTGAAAGCGCGCGGCCTGGGATTGCAGATCCCGCTGGGCAGCTTTTCGTTGAGCCTGCGCCCCGACCGTCCCGCCGAATTCCTTGCCGGCGTAGAACCGCGCTGGCAATTGGCGGCCTTCCGTCCCGCCGAACGCTACGCGGCGGCTGTGGTGTACGACGGCACTCCCACCTCGATCCGACTTCGAGCCGTCAAACTGTGAGAGTAATTCTTCCTGTCTTTGTTGTACGCGGATCGTCTCCGGAACCGCAAGCTCGAAATTGCACCGACGCGAGCGGGGCACGCTTCCGAGTTTGATGTTGTGGGAACCCGAGATTCTTGTGGGTCACGGCTTTAGCGGTAACGTACAATGCCTGGAATCAAACCGGCATACTCTTCTATGGCGGGTCGGTGGAATAGGCCGGGACTTCGTCCTCGACTACGGGCACGAATACTCGTGTTTCCACTCTAAGCTGGCGAAGGCGGTATAGTCGTTCCGAATGTTTGTCAAGTGAGGCTGGAGGAAGGGATGGAACACTTGAGAGGCAAAGTGGCTGTCGTGACCGGAGGGAGTTCTGGCATTGGGCGGGCCACTGCCCTTGCCTTCGCGCGAGCGGGAGCCCGTGTTGTCATTGCGGCTCGTGGAGTTGATAGAGGTAATGAAGTGGTGCGTGAGATCGAGGCTGCTGGTGGAATCGCTACATTCGTACCCACAGATGTTTCGCGCAGCACGCAGGTCCTGGCACTGATCAAGAACATTGTGGCCGTCTACGGGAGACTGGACTGCGCTTTCAATAACGCTGCATCCGTTGAAGAGCCGTTTGCGATGACGGCCGATTTCACGGAGGAACAGTTTGATAGGTCAATCGCTCTGAACCTCAAGAGCGTGTGGCTTTGCATGAGGGAGGAGATTCGCCAGATGCTGCTGCAGCAGCCGCCCGGTGGCGTCATTGTGAACACGTCCTCAGTGAACGGGCTCGGGGGCGTACCACAGGCATCCCTTTATGCAGCTGCGAAAGCTGGCGTTCTCGCGCTCACAAAATCAGCGGCGCTGGAATGCGCACGGCATGGAATCCGCGTAAATGCCTTGGTCGCGGGCGGCTTTAGGACTCCGATGCTCGAAGGTGTCTTCGACCGCCTCAGCGGCTGGAACGCGGACGTGAGGCAGGCACTTCTTAAGCGATATGAGGAAATGGTTGCGTTAGGTAGGATCGGCCAACCTGAGGAGGCTGCCGAAGCGGTTCTTTGGCTCTGTTCTGGGGCTGCTTCATACGTCACGGGCCACTCCATGATTGTCGATGGCGGTTGGACTGCCGCCACACGCTAGACCAATCCGAGGATTCGATCTGCGTCGCGTTGCGTTGCTTGAGCACGACTTCAATATGGAGTCCGTCGTTCATTTCTCAAAGATTTCCACCACACAACATTTCAACAGCTTTGTGGGTGGTCCCAGTTTCTTGCTTGTGTGCAACGAATGTGCAACCAAAATGCCGTCGCATACAGCTATGTCGCTCGCTTCAACAGCTCCAAATGTTCCAAGCAGAAATAGTGAATGACCCAAGCTAGACAACTGAGGCGTGCCAATGATTCTGGGGCTTGCAGTACAGCAACGCCCAGATTCCCACCGCTTTCTCGTTCGCGACCGCGACTCCATCTTCTCGGCCGAAGTGGATGATCAGCTCAAGGTCTTTGGGCTGCGCGTGTTGAGGACGCCTGCGCGGGCACCGCGGGCGAATGCCTACTGCGAACGGTTGGTCGGAACAGTGGGGCGCGAATGCCTGGATTTCATGATCCCACTGGGTGAGAGACACCTGAGCAAGATCCTAGCGGAGTTGGTCCGTCACTACAACCAAGGCCGGCCTCATTCAAGTCTGGGGCCGGGAATTCCTGAACCCGTGGAGATGCCGCTGTCTCGCCCGAGAGTGATCGGCAACTGCTTCTGCATAGGGCGAGGAAGATCGCGGATAAAAAGCCGGTGTCCTGAGACTTACGATTCATGTTGACAGGGAGCCGCAGCCGCAACCAGCGGGATGTCAAAAATCACGGTCGAGCAGTGAAATCGGTGGCTTTCCTTCGCGCTTCCGCTTCATTGCCTTTTCGAACGCTTGAACAGCTTCTTTCTGCTTACCCTCTAGGTCGTTGACGTTCAGATCAACGAGTTTACGTTCAATCACTTCAGGCGCGACAAATCGCTCAACCGCCTCTAATTGAATGCGAAAGTGAGATTCGACTGTATAACTTTCAAGTCCATACGACCTCGATTCTAGGAGGCAGGCAACCAGGAACGAGAGAAGACCCTCGCGTGAGTCGATGAGTTTGCCGACCCATTCTTTTACTTCAGTGAGCGAGGACCATGCTTGCCATAGTCCGAGCAGTTCACCAAGCCTTGAGTGGGTGGCGAGAGTGCCCATCGTGGCCGCGTCCCGTATTTTCGAGGCGCATAGTCCCTGCAATTCTTTGAGTTTTGCGTCATCGGCGAGCCTCGATTGCTCCTCCCTCGACTCCTTCGCTTTGTCGCCTTCTAAAGCTACGACGAATGAAGGTAGATAGAGACCATGCGTTTCTCGAATACTCTTGTCGAGGGTTTCCGCTCGCTTTGAAATACTTGGTTCTCGTTTCAAGTACCAATACACAATCCGCGCGGCGTGCATATCGGGAGGTATTTCTGAGAGGCCGACTCTTCCCGGAGGAAGTTCATCACCCACATCAAATAGTGCAGTTATGAATGGCAGTGCGTGGTCAAGACTGATTTGCTCCTTGTAGGCTTCAAGTCGGTCCGTGGCAACATCGAGTAAATTGCGCTTACCGAGCGAGCGGAGTTCGGCGACAAGGGCGTTCCGGTCCCCTGCAAGCGAGACGATTCTCTCCAGCTCGTCGTGAGAGAGATCACCTTCGGGAATTGATAGGAAGAAATACTTGTCGAAAACATCCTCGTGACAGGCACGATGCTCACGAAACCACTTATCCGCGTTCTCCGTACCATACGAATACCCGCCAAACACCCAGGCCGCAGGTGCAAAAATGTTTTTGAGTATCTCCTGGACGTGTTTTCTATTTTGCTCTGCCGCCTTATTCACAATAGCCAGGATTTCCGCCTTATCCGCGTCTTTGTCTCCGCCTGACTGACGCATGTTGGTCAAAGCTGTTTTAGCTGCCGGTAGTGACTTGAACACCTCAGGTTCAAACACACGCAGAACTTCCAAGGATATTAAATCGACAGGATTTACCTCAAACGCATTTTTATTTTTGAAAACTGCGATATGGAGTGAAAGTGTGGAGACAAAGCGATACACATCCCGGAGGGTCTTAAAATAGGGGCGTAAACCTGGAATGAAAATATCAGGCCATCGTTCACTGTCCCACAGTTTCAGGATAGTTTCGCCTTGAAGCAAGGCGTCCAGCTTCGAAACCAGGACTCGCTCAAGTTGGGGACGCTGCAGGCTGGGGATATCAAATCCCACCTGCACAATCTTCTTTAAGTATTCGCGCCCGTCCGTTTTTAATTCTGTCGTAAGGATGTTTTCGACGATATCGCGCTGAAACAGAACTAGGTAGACGAGATTGGGAAAATCAGCATTGGCTTTGATGAGTTGAAAGAGCAACCTCAGTTCAAGCCCGGTCAGGCGATCTACATCATCCATCACCACGAGCATTGGCCGTTTCAGTTTTCCTAGTAAACCAGACAATTCTCTTTTGATTTCACTGAGACTCTTTGCTTCCGCTTCACCGAACGTTGAGAAATAGTTCGCCACAGCTTTTGTAATCCGGTCGCTGGTACTTAAGAGCGTGAAGGCGAGGAATGACACCAAAGCTACAGAACCAAATGCGATCTTGACGGCAAAAACATCGGAGAATATGCCGAGCGAACCAAGCAGGGCAATAACTAACAGCGCGAGGCCCGCAATCCGCCGCGTTCCGGCGAATAGTTCTGCGCTCAATCCCAAGATCGCGCTATACGTGCGCCAGCGTTTGGCGGTGGTCTTCGAGTCTTCGCCCGGCTCCTTGTGCCCTAATTCCTTGCCTACTTCACGAAAAAATGCTTGAGCGAGTTGGTCTTGCCCTGCCCACTGCCACGGATTGAACTCAACGATATAGGGTGATGTCTCCTGTTCCGCCGCCAATGACTCAAGGACCATATTCTTTAGAGAAGACTTACCCGTGCCCCACTCTCCATATAATCCGATAACTAAACTGTCGCGACCTGTCCATCCTCTAATGGCATCTGCTATCTGATCCGCAAAAGGAGTCCTGTCGAGTAGGTCCGATTTTCGCGACTGAATGGGTCTTTCGGGAGAAAAGTCAAACGGTGCGTTATCGGCCACTCGCGTCTACCTAGCTCAGTTGCTTGGCGGCTTCAGATTGAAAGTCTTGATGACGTGCAAGCGTACTCGTTCCTTTTCTCTTTCAAATCGCTCTCGCATCGATGGTATTTGAAGACCGAGTTTCAATCGGCTTTCGAACAACCCAAAGAAGTGACCTTCCATAACATAGATGGCCAGAATCATTTCAAACAGGGCAGGCACCAACACCTGGGGCTCACCGCCGGTGTAATTCAGGCGAAATTCGACATCCGTAGCGGTCTTAGCCATTGCGAAACGCGGGAAGATCGAATTTATATTGGTGTGCGAACCAAACTCCGAGTATTCCTTCCAGAGCCGATGCAAGTCCGGCAATCCGGCAAAAAGCTGTTTCGCTTTAAAATCCTCAAATTCCTTCCTGAACAATTGTGCTGCGGCCTGATCATCGTTCTTCTTCAGCCACGTCTCACATAGCTTTGGATCAGACGCTAACCTATTACCGTAGGCAAAGGATTCGATAGCATCTCTCATGATCGAATGCGCTTCAGGGACACAGACTGAACACGCCAACTCAAAGGCAATCCGAGTCTTTGCATGTGCATTCATGAAAAGAATCATCGGAAAGATTAGAGACGTATCTCCTAGCCTTTGCATTGCCTCAAATTCTCGCTGCCAAATCTCGTCCAAGACCGTGAAACACTTCCAGATGTACGAAAACTGCTGAATCGTGGCAAAGAAATTGTGACGTTTGGAACTGTAATAACTCTTGTAGTGTGGCGGTATATTGTCCTGCTCGAATTTAACCAGGAGATCACTTTCACTCGGTTCATTGGGCATATTTGGTTGCAGTATCCTCTAGCTCGTTAAACCGGCTTCAAAATCGAGCGCACGCGAGCACGTGCCGTGACTTCCCTTGGACTTCTACTGGGTTGCTCCAGCCATTTATGAAACGCACGGAACTCCACAGTGTGCTCGACCGGCGTATCTCTCGCCAAGACTCGGATCGTGAAGTTCTGGCCGACATCCTCGACCCAACTGCACTGGCGGATTGCACGGAGCGCGAGGGCAACGGCTTCATAAAGACTTTCGGCCGTTACTTCTGCCGTGTGCTCGATTCCTTCGGTATCGCGAATCGTGACGTGGGAAGAACGGACCGACATAGGTGGAGGCTAGCATATTCGCCACTCTCAGGAGAGAACGAGAGGCAGCGCAAAACGCTAAAGCACAAGCGAGCCGGGCTGAAACACAACGGCGGAACCCAATCGCTCAGCATGAATGGAAAAACAATGGACAGTCAATCAGCGAGGAAATGTACGACCGCGAATTCAGCCTCGGCTCAACAAGATTTCAATATCGGCAATTGCAAGTGCGCTCTCTGTCTCTTGGTCATATGCTGCGGCTATTCGCAGAGGGTGACGGCGCCCGCATGCACGACATTGGAATGAACTCGCTGGACTCGCGGGTATATTAACGAGTCGGTGATCTCTTTCCCATAAGCGCCTTGCGATGCTATCACCCCCGCCGTACGAGCGAACTCCGCAACGTAGAGTCTCAGACACTCCACTTCTAGTGGACTGTCAAATGACTAGGCTTCGCGCGTGTCCGCCAAAGTGATTACCTAACAGTTCTAAGTACCTTTAAGTAATCTGCGATTCGACCACTACGGCCTCTCACGTATTGGCATACGAGATTCAAACAGCGTACGTTCCCGCGTGTTAGTGGAAACAACCCATCCCCTTCCGCTAATTGGCCCCGTTGTGCGGCCCTGCTGTTCGCTCCCGTATTTGGCGGGTTTTCTTTGCTAGCCGAGGTAAGCATTTGTGGTGTGCTCAGGAGGTTTCGATGCGAGCTGGAGTTCGTATATGCGTTATTAATTCCGAAACCGATGCACTGGTTGGTATCGCAGTCCAAGATTCTAACAAGGGATTTGCTAAGCAGCACGCTGGAAGCTGTGGAATCGTGAAAGGCCTGGTAACGCTTTCGATTCTTTTGTGTCTTGCTACTCCGCTCCATGCCCAGCTCTGGTCCGGCGTGCTTTCCTCTTCGCGTGCCATCAATTGGACGAACGCGGGAGCAGGTAGCATCCCAGCACGCACAACGATTTGCTCGACGATACAACCCTACGGGAGTAGCCAAACCCCCGGATCACCACTCACAATTAACAACGCCATCGCGTCGTGCCAAAGCGGCGAAACCGTACTTCTCAGTGCCGGCACGTTCTATTTGAACGCTCCTATTGACTTCGCGGGTAAATCGAATGTGACTCTACGCGGGTCCGGAGCAGATCAAACGAAGATCGTGCTCATCAGCAGCGCGAACCCTTGCTACAACGGGATTGCAGCCGGCATCTGCGTGATGCCAGAAATCAACGCAGGGACCTTCGGTAACATTACGGCTGCGGATTGGACAGCCGGATACTCTGCCGGCACAACCACGATCACGTTGAGCACCACGTCGGGCCTCTCTGTCGGGATGCTGATGGCTCTAGATCAGTGCGACGACGGATTCAACGGCTCGGGAGCAGGCTCGAACTGGGCTGGCGGCTGCGGCACGGGAAGCAATTCCGATAGCGGCAATGTTTGGAACTGCGTCAGTCCGACCGATAGCGGGGGTGTATGCTCAAGTCAAAAGCCCGGTGGCGGAGCAAGAACGAATCGCTCGCAACAGCAATGGGTAGTGGTCGCTGCTATTAGCGGTTCGCAAGTTACCTTCACTCCGGGCCTCTACATGGCGAATTGGCGGGGCGGGCAGTCGCCCGGAGCGTGGTGGCCAACGGTTAGCGGCACAGCGGCTCTGTACGTGACGGGCGACGGCGTCGAAAATCTTACTCTCGACATGACGCAGTACACGGTTAATCCGAGCCTAGCGACGGCGATTCTTTTCGATCTGGCTTATAACTCTTGGGCCTCTGGTAACCGGCTCATATACACCGAGCGCAACCATGTCTTCTTATATCAAGCCGCGCACATAACTGTAGCGAACAACTACATGTTCGGTACGCTCGCTGCGTCATCGGAGAGCTATGGCGTTGAGAACTACCTTGGGTCGGACAATTTAGTCATTAACAATATCGGTCAGCATATCGTAACGCCCTTTATCGCGGGCGGAGCGGACGAGGGAGACGTGTGGGTCTACAACTACGATACGGACGATTACTATAACGTGGCCAACTGGCTCATGCCCGGTAATTATCAGCATGCCGCAGGCACTGCGATGGACCTGTGGGAAGGAAACGAGAGTTCCGGCTTTATTTCTGATGCGATCCACGGTACGCACAATCTTACGACTATTTTCCGAAACTACTATATTGGTAACCAACCGTCGTGCTATGGCTTAACCTGCACGCAGGAAATCTTTGCGGTACAGCCCGAATACGTGACTCGCTATTTTAATGTGGTTGGAAACGTGCTCGGTCAATCGCAGGTCCATACCCTCTACAATGACAATCCGGCTAGCGGCTCGTCCACCGGAGGTGGTGGAATCTACGCGATCTACGCAGTGGGATGGGCGGGAAATAACGGAACATATGATGCTGGTGTGGCGTCAGCGAATGACATGCTGTCCGTAACCAGTTTGATGCGCTGGGGCAATTACGACACGGTAACGGGGGCAACCCGGTGGTGCGGGAATTCCAGCGATCCAGGCTGGACCACTACGTGCAACAGCGTGTCAGAAGTTCCGATCAATTTCAACGACTCGAGCGGATCGCCAAGTCTCTATGTGAACCCGGTTCCCTCTAGTAACACGCTGGCATCTTCATGGTTCCTTAACATCGGAACCCATCCGAACGGCGGTACCGGACTATCGTGGTGGAAAGTTTGCACCAACTACCCAACTTGCTCGACCACGTCTATACCTCCATTTCCACCAAACGGACCAGACGTAACCGGCGGCAACATCCCGGGAGTGGGGGGGCATGCAAATAGTATCCCTGCCAAACTCGCATATAACACCCTCCCCGTGGATACGTCGTATCAGGGTAGGTATACGATTTCGGCGGCGTCTTGCAGCGTAAACACGGTGACTCTGACAGTGGCAACACTACCCGAGATCCCACAAGGCGAGTTCACGGTGAGCGGCGTCAATCCAGCCGGCTACAACGGAACGTTCCAGGTCACGGGAACGTCCTCAACTACGAGCGTTTCCTATCCCGTAACGTCATGTCCCGGATCATACATTTCGGGCGGCAATGTGCTCTATCCCAACGTGCGGTCATTCAACAGTCATGTGTACATGAACGATCCCGTTACTGTGAGCGCGCCAACCGTGGTGCAGACACCTTGCACGCACTCCACATATGCAACAAATCCGACTCTGTCTTGCACTTTCGGCTCAAATGTAACCAGCGGTGATATCTTAGTGGTTTGGATCTATGCGGATTCTCAAATTACGATCTCTGCTCCGTCTGGTTGCGTGTCGTCCTGGTCAGTAATTGGATCCCCGACCAATCAACAAGCCGCATACATTGGGACAGCGAACGCGACAGGCACGTGCTCGATCACTGTTTCCGGACTATCGAGCAGCGCTGGTTGCCTGGCCGCAGTTGGATACGACCTCCAAAACGCGATTTCCGCAACCGACGGCGTGAACTATTCTTCATTCAGCTATTGCACCTCTTGCTTGAATGGGTCGATCACGACCAGTACGAACAATGACCTAGTTCTCGGTTTCGTCTTCCAAGGCAGCGGGACTGTCACAATCGGTTCTCCGTTTACCTCCGATTTCAGCGGCAATGCGCAGGGAATAATCTTAGCAGCGGGGCACTACGCGCTGGCAACAGCTGGAAACACCAACATGAGTTGGAGCGATAGCGGAAGCGGCGGCTTTAGCGCCACCTTAGCGGTGAAGCCATGATGCCAGCATGCTGGCGCTCTCGATTCTTGACAAGTCGCGTCGCAAGTTGGCTGCAGGGCTTACTCTGCAGCTACGTAATCAGGTAATTTAGGTCTTTTACTCGTGAGTAACCTGTATTGACCTAGGGTAATGTACCTACCAGAATTGGCCGTCACAATAGTAGTCCCTGCCTATTATCTATGTAAGAGAAACGGTGCAAGAGCATGACAGCACTGTTAGCAGTTCTGGTGAGCCGGGAGGAGATCACGTGCACGCATTGGATTTGATAAAAACAGTAGCATTTCGACACACAAGGCTCGGCACACCAAAGTATCCGTTCAACATCGAACCAGTGCAACTCGCAACGCTTGTCTTCGAAATCGATCGGCTAAGGGACACTGTGGGAGCGATAGTCGAAATTGGTGTGGCGCGTGGGATGACGACGCGTTTTATATGTGAGCACCTTATCAGGAACGGATACGCTAATCAGAAAGTCTATGCGATCGATACGTTTAGTTCTTTCCTCAAGGGTGACATCGATTATGAGGTTACCCAAGTTACCCAACGGGGCGAGGCGAGGGGACGGGAATTGCAAAGGATGTTTGCCTACAACGACTTTGAAAGATGGAAAAAGAATTTCAGCGGGTTCCCGTTTGTCAAAGCCATTCAAAGTGACTCTGGGGCCTTTAACTATGCGAGCATAGCACCAATCAAGCTGACCTTTCTCGATGTAGACCTATATTTACCGACGAAGCGTGCTTTGCCTGGAATCTATGAACACACCTCCAAGGGCGGAGTAATTATGGTTGATGATGTCCAAGGCAACGTTGGAGCTGGCAAGGCATACATGGAATTCTGTGAAGGCCTGAAAATCAATCCGACGATCGTCGGAAATAGGTGCGGCATCATTAGGAAATAGTCTCTTCCATCAGGGTAAAAACCGTCGTCGCTTGAGCACTCTACGATGCAGCGAGCGCTTGAGTGCCCCCAATCTCTTCACACACGGGGGTCCGCTTTTGAAATATGGGAATTCCGACTTTTCTCCTGAACCAAATATGGCTTGGCTCCAGCTCCTTGGTGTCCCCACCCGGAACCGGCAAAACACATCAATCCAGAGACGGCCGAGATTTTTCCCCTACCTAAGGACCATCCCTCGAAGTTCGCCGTGGCCGTGTATGGAGTCGTTGGCGTCGACGGGCGGGTGCACGATATGGCAGTCAGTAAATCTGCTGGTAAAGAAATAGATTCTTGGGCGAAAAATGAGCCTCTTCAGGAACGCTATGTTGCTGCGAAGTGCGGAGACTGTCCCGGTTGAAGAGGAGTTCGTGCGGTATATCAAATTTCCATGAAGATCGACGGAGAGTCAGATTACCCGTCGACGGCCACACAGGTCATGTGATTAGGTCGGCTTGTCCATACGGGCATACGGCAAGAAAAAGAATTATTTGGGCCGCGTGGAAATCAATCACGCCGGGTTAGCCGCTTTTACCGGGCCGAGGGGCAAAAAGTGCATTGCGAATCTAAGTTGGGAAAAGTTGTTCGCCCGGTTGAGTACGCCAAAGCCACGCAACGGTCGCTAGAGTTCCCACTCGCCAAAGGAGCTACCTTGAAGAAACTGTATGTGGGCAATTTACCGTTCCAGGCTACGGAGGAAGACATAAGCAATTGGTTCAAACAGGCGGGTGCAACAGGAGCGAGCGTGAGCCTGGTAACAGACAAGTTCACGGGACAGCCGCGTGGGTTCGCCTTCGTTGAAATCAACAACGATGAAGAAGCGGCCCGCGTTATCCAGTCCCTCAATGGCCAGGATTTCATGGGCCGCAATGTGGTAGTCAATGAAGCCCGGCCACGTGAAGGTGGTGCTGGTCGTGGCGGCTACGGCGGTGGAGGGCCCGGACGTGAGGGCGGAGGGCGAGGCGGTGACCGAGGCGGACGTGGTGGTGGACGAGGGCGCTACTAATCTGAAATGGGCAGACAGGTTGCTAACGCGCTTTACGTGGTGGCGATGGTAGCCGTCATAGTCGGTGTAGATTTCGCGTTCTTCAGAAACCGATTCTGGGAACGGCTGACAGTGAATATTGGCATTGTCTTGGTCTTCGTAGCCTTCTACTTCAGATTCCTCAGGCGTCCATGAACAAGGCTGGCCCGTACACGTCCTCGCCATTGTCACGTGCGGCCATGAATGTTTAGCGCCGTGCGAGTAGTGGCGCGGATGCAAATACAGTAAGTAGCCCGAGGATCATATATCCCGGACTTACCGTCTTAACGCCCAAACCTAAGACGGCTACACCTAAAAGCGCGATTAGAAATGAGCCGATGGTTCGTATTCTTCGGAGGGCCTGTTGCATCGTGGGAGTCTACACCAGTGCGACACGTGCAGGTCTTGAATCCTGATTACAGCCAAGCTCGCGGGCGCCAAGAAATGTTTGAGAGCTTCAGAGAACGTGGTGGCCGCTGCCTCCTCGGCTTGACGCCCGAGCCTCCATCTGTGCGGTCACGAGTACCATGCGGATCTCCGGTATTTAACGGATTGCTACGTACCACGTGCGTGACTAGAGTCCTACGCCCAGGAGTCTAAAGTTTCTGCCCGTCAGGCGTCGGGTCCAGACCGCAGCCTTGCGCTTGACGCCTTCGGGCAGCTTTCTCGATCCAACTCGGCTCTGTTGCCGGCCCGTCGATTTCCAGGAACTACGGCTCGATCCATTGATGTCGGGAAAAGCTTAAGAGGCAAGCCTCGTGGAGCACAAAGAGCTACGCCAACTCCTGAACGCCGTGGTCCCACGCGGCCAAGTCATCCCTCGAAAAGACCGGCAATCTCCTGCCTTTCGCAATAGTAGTCAACGACCAGAGAAAAATCAGACAGCTTGCCTTTCCCGAGCGTCCAGACCGTTCGGCAGAGGACACGGGCCGGTTTTTCGAAACCGGTCTGAAGATGCTCGCGCAGCAATTGACCTGCAAGGCCGTAGGCTTTTGTTCTGAAGTCGTTTTCCAGACGGTGTCCTGTTGTTGGTTTCCTGATCGCGTTGAGGAGGTTTATATGGTCTCCGCCCCCCTTGTACACTACTGCCAGACGTGCCGGAAAGACACAAGCTTTATACATGTTCATTCCGCGGCCGTTTACGCGGGCGTCACCCGGCGGACGCTTTACTACTGGATGGCGAAGGGATTGATTCACTGGCGTAGGCTCCCAAGTCGCCGAAAGCTGATCTGCCAAGAGTCCTTGATGGAACCGGCTGTGGCACCGCATTTTGAGAACAAATCTCCGAAGCAATCAGCAAACTGAGCAACGGTGAGCATCCGGGCAATGCTGCGCAATAGTGTGCAACCTAGTACAGATACTAAGTAATAAATTAGGCTGGGCTACAGTCTCTCACGGATTGGCATACTAGATTCACACGAGTAGTTTCCCGCGATGTTAGTGGAAACAACCCAGTCGTTCCGCTAAATCGGCCCTGCTGTTCGGTCCCTGACATCGTCGGATTCTATTCGCCAGCTCAGGCGAGAAGTCGTGCTCGGGAGGATTTCATGCGAGTTGCGCGAGTGCTGCTTTGTCTTACCGCTTTGGTCTCATTCCCACTTCAAACTCAAGCCCAGGGGACTACGATTCCTTCTGCTCAGAAGGACGCACAGGCAATAACCATCCTTAGCCAGGCTGTCGTTGCTCTTGGAGGCAGCACCGCGATCAGTGCGATCAAGGATTACTCCGGCACCGGCACAATGATTTTCCATCAGAGTCAAACCGAACAGGTCAGTGGCACCGTAACGATTAGCGGGCTCGGGCGGGGCGAGTTTCGGATGGACTCAAACCTGTCGACAGGCACGCGTTCGTTCTCGATAGACCAGGGACGTACCCATCAGAAGCGCGAAGACGGCACTGTCGCGCACTTACCTCCACAGGGTCCAGTCCCCAGTAGCGATGCCTTTCCTTATGTAAGTCCGATTTTCCCGAGTGGAATTGGATTTCCCAACCAGGAACTGTTAGCAGCACTGAATAATCCCCAACTCAACGTCGTCTACAAAGGGATGGTGCAATTGAATGGCAGTTCGGCGCATGACGTTCAAGTGCAACGAGTCCAGCCGATGACGCCGAATCCCAACGATCCCATGTTGCAGTACGAGACCATCGATTTATTCATCGATACCACGAGCTTTCAAATCATCATGACGCAGGAACTTGTGCCCAAGCACGTCATCCACCAAATACATTATTCAAACTACCAGCCGGTTGGTGCAGTTCTTGTGCCGTTGTCGATGAGCGAACTGATGGGTGGGCAGAGGACGTGGGACATTCGGTTGGCTCAAATCTCGTTCAATACGGGATTGCAGGACTCGAATTTCACGTTTTAGCGATTGAGCACATGGTTAAGCGGGAGGCAGTGATGAATTTATCTTGCGCTCAAACACCCAGTATGCATGTAATTAAGTCACGCAAGAAGGTTCGGTCGCTCTGGGTCGCGCTCGTCGCCGTCGCGTTACTTATTGGCCTAAACCTTCCCCCTGCAATGGCGCAGTCTTACCTTGAAAATATAGGGACTCCAAGTTTTACGACAGCATTGCCAGTGCCGAACGGCTTCCTCAATGTTGCAAATGGCAGCCTGCATTTAGAAATTCCCATGGCGACTCTTCCGCAGCGCGGCGGCAGTTCCGTCAAAGTCGCCCTGGTCTACGACAGCGCTGTCTGGTCTCCCGTTAATGGGCTCTGGGAACCCGACAATATCGAAGGTATTCTATTACAGGCATACTCTCCGATTGGGGGGTGGCACCTTGTGACGTCGAATAACCTGGTCAATTGGAGTTACACAGAGGTTGCTCCCGTCTGTTCTCAAGACGGGAAATACGAATATTTTCAGTTTAGCAATTTCATCTGGACCGATGCTGACCAAACTACTCACTTGTTCCCGATCGTAACCATAGAGGGAAACGCTACAGCCTGCGGGACGTGGAGCAGTCAAGCGAGCGGGGATGCCTTTGCAACAGATGCAAGTGGCTATCATATGTTTGTGACGGGCTACAATGCGGTGGCGGTGTACGCTCCAGACGGAACGAATGTCACTTGGGGGACTGATACTAATGGCAACGAACTTGGTAGCCAAACTTATGGCGATACGATAGGCCGAGGGCTAGCGGCTGAGAATGTTAACGCGAGTACGGTGAACTACTATTCGGGTGAGATGTATAACGGTTCGGACCCTTCTTATAACGGTGATTGGACCGACATCAACGTATACACCAACTTCCATCAATCGGGCGTTAGCGAATATAGTGGGAATTTCGCGACGCTCACTGATCTCCATCAACCGGATAGCACGGCTTATCATTTCACTTATGATTCGGGTACAAGCCCCGGCCACTATGGCCTGATAACTTCAATGACATTACCAACCGGAGGCACCGTTAATTTCACATGGTCGCTTTTCACTGACGCGAACGGACATTCTTACAATTGGCTTACCAATATGGCCACACCCGATGGAACTTGGACCTTCACTCCTCAGGTTCTTAGCAACTGCGGTTCCGGTCAAGTCAATTGCGAGCAGCAAGTGACTGTAAAAAAGCCCAGCGGAGATACCGAGATTTACACGTTCGCCTTAAATGGAAGTCCGTGGCCTGTTCAAGTGAAATATTACACGGGGTCATCAAATTTGCTGGCCACAACCACGCAATGCTTTAGTTTTGTTACGGTCACAAATGGGCAGTGTTCATATAGCGTTACAACGGCTCAGCCTGCAACAAACGTAACGAAGAAGTTGACAACGACCTCATTGTCGGGTGGAGGCGCAACGACTACCGAATATAGCTACGATAACTACGATAACATCACTCAGAAAAGCGAATGGAACTTTTACTCGGGCAGTTTGCCAGCCACGGCCGACCGGACGACCACGATAACCTATCTAAACAGCTCCAATTATATCAGTGCCAACATTCTAAACAGACCAACGAGCGTAACGGTTACAAATAGTAGCGGGACCACACTTGCTAAGACGACCTATTCATACGACCAGTACGCGCTGACAAGCAGAACGGGTGTCCTAAATCACGACGATACCGACTACGGAACCGGAAACAATGTCCGAGGTAATGTGACACAAATAGGTAAATGGTTGAACACTACCGGCGGCTCGCTTACTACGACGAACTATTACAACACGGTTGGCAATTTGATTCAAACCCTCGATCCAAACGGTAACACCACGTCTTTCAGCTACACCGATAACTACTATAGTTATACGTCATCTTCACCCACCGATGCGTTTGTTACCCAAATCACTGCGCCGGTGGTCAATGGTGTCAACCACATCACGCGAATACAGTACTACTTCAGTTCCGCGTTGCCGTCTGCGGTATGTGGGGCCAACTTTACGTCCACATGTTCTTACGGGTTGGCCGCGCCGCAACCCGATTACGAATCGATATCATACGATTCGATGAATCGAGTTACCGGGGAAGATGCAGGGGATGGCGGCACAATTACCGAGGCGTACGGCACATCCACCCCGATTGGTATCACAACGACAGCGACTATCGACAGCACCCACAGCCTCACAAACACAACTGTTCTAGATGGGTTAGGACGCACATCCCAAACACAGACGTCGAGCCCCCAGGGCACCATCTATGTAGATACGACCTACGATTCCAATGGACGAACCTACACCGTGTCGAATCCTCATTACACTAGTTCGAGTCCTACCGATGGAACCAGTACATACACGTATGACGGACTAGATCGCATAACCTCGATAAGTGAGCCGAGCGGTGGTACGAAGACGCTTTCTTACACGCCGCAAACGAGCTCCATTCTCGTCCACGACGTAGACGAGGTCTCCAACATAAAGGATTCGGAGATCGATGCGTTCGGCCGGACCGTTCAGGTGAGTTTGTTTCCGGCATCGGGCACTGTCTACACTTATTACACATATGACTTGCTGAATAACCTGACCAAAGTCGACGAGGCTGGCACGGGCGGAGGGAACGACCGGATACGAACGTTTATCTATGACTCGCTTTCCCGCCTACTGAGCGTCACCAATCCAGAATCGGCGACTACCTGTTACGGGACCGTATCGGGAGGCCTTTGCCAAAACAACGGGTACGATGCTAATGGCAATCTCATTTATAGAACAGATGCCCGCGGCATTACCACAACCTCCAGTTACGACTCACTGAACCGGCTAACGAGCCGCTCGTATAACGATGGAGTGACTCCGACTGCAAACTTCGTGTATGACGCGTGTCCAACCGGAGGGTGTCCAAGTGGCGTAGCGCCCCAATATCCTGTCGGTCGTGTCGTTAAAGCTTACAATTCTAACGCACAGACCTATTACAGCTATGATGTGCTAGGGCGCAATGCGGAGCAGTGGCAATGCACACCTCTGAATTGTGGAACCGGTTTCATCGCCTTCACTTATACCCACAATTATTTGGCTGAACAGTCCTCTATCTCTTACAACGGAAACTTCACTATCTCACAGGCTTATGACGCGGTGGGCCGTATCACACAGCTCACAAATAGCGTGAGCAACACTTACAACCCCGCCACCATAATTAATGTCAGCCAGTTTTCGCCTATTGGGCTACCGACACAACTCAGCTACGGTAACGGTCTCGCTGAAGTACGGTCGTACAACAATCGTCTCCAACCCACACAGATGCGTGTCTACACTCCACCAAGCACGGATACGCTCAATCAAACTTTCACTTGGACGAATCCACAGAACCAAAATAACGGTGTATTGACTGGCTTTGCCGCGAGCGGTACGGGCACGCCGACGTTCAGCCGAACGTACACATATGATGGCATAAACCGCCTGGGGACCATGTCCTCGCCAGCCGACCCGTCGGGTTGCACAGGACTCTCCTGGACCTATGATGCTTGGGGGAATCGGACCAACCAGACCACAACTGGTGGAACTTGTGGTCAGTCATCGCTAACGATCAATACGAATAATGAGATTACGAACACAGGTTTCGGCTATGATGCCGACGGAAACTCGACGGTTTCGACGAATGCTTTTGGATCAGATCCCTATCAATTCGATGCCGAGAATCGCATCACGCAATTCGCCAACGGGCCTTCCTATTCCGGGGACAATTACGTATACGACGCGAACGGACGGCGGATAGAGAAAGTTACGCCCAGCGGCCAAGTTCATTATTTCTACGATGAAGACGGTCGCGCCGTGGTCGAAACCGACCAGACCGGCACTTGGACAAAGGACTACGTTTACATGGGCGGTCAGCACGTCGCCGAGTTCTCGGGAGGTCAGACATACTGGATACATACGGACCATCTCGGTTCAACGCGCACGATAACCAGCTATCAGGGTTGGGTAACTGACAAATACGACTTCTTGCCTTATGGGGAACAAATCCTCGGCGGAAATTGGACAACGCACAAATTCGCAGGATACGAACGCGATTACGAATCGACCTTAGATTACGCGAATGCCCGGTTTTACAGTTCGAGCATTGGTCGATTCATGTCCGTCGATCCCGCTCCTGGCGATGTAAGTGGTCCTCAAACATACAATCGGTACGCTTACGTGCTCAACAATCCAGCAAATTCCGTCGATCCGTCAGGTTTATTCTGTAGTCCCAACGGTTGTCCAGACCCTTGCGATGGCGATAATAGCTGTAATGATCCTGGAAGCCCCGGCGGTGGTGGTGGCAGTCCTGGTGGTGGCGGTAACAATGGAGGAAATTCATGTTCTAGTGATCCATATTGTAGCGGCGGCCCATGCACTGGCGTCGCTGCCAAATCGCCGCAATGTGCAAGAGGAGGACCTTCGCAACCTTCGCAACCCACCCAACCGCAGCCACCGAAAGTCGGCCCACCTCAACCGGCGCCTCCGGCACCGCCGGCACCGCAAACTCCGCCGTCGTCGCCCAATGCGTGCGAGCAGGAAAATCTAAACGCAGTCAATAATCAGTTCGGGACTGGCATCAGCACCTTGGACGTGGAGGAGATGTTTCAATACTCGGTAAACGCTCCGGCAGGACAGGGTACCTTGAACCTGAATATTCAATACCAGACTCATGGAATTTCTCCTGGTCGTTACCCAGTCAACTGGTGGACTTACATTATCGGCTACGGTCCAACTCTCCATATTCCAGCTGGTCCGGGCGGACTGGACAGCCCCATGACCTTAGTTTTCTCAAACAGCCAGTTTACGGAACACCTTGACTCGGCCTTTGCTTACAATCCGATTGGCGCGCTAATTCATTTGTTGGAGGATATATTTGGCATTGGGGGCCACAACCAATGCCCGTGATAGCATGCAGGGATTGTCTACCGGTTACTTCATTTGCCAGGGGTATAGTGGGCCTTTTCCTACTATTCGTTCTTGGTTCAAGCGGCACGGCTCTTCACGCGCAAACCATTAGGATCAAGCTCGTGAACGGGCGGACCGGACGCGTCATTGCCGGCACGTGTGTGAATGTTTGGCTGGGGAACGAACGCAAATCGGCAATGGCGATTCCGACTGACAACGACGGTGTTGCTTCGCTTCGCCTTACCGATAACGATGCCGAAATAAACACTGACCACTGGAAGGGATGCGGAGACTTTGGGGTAATTAATCCTGTAGCCAAATTTGCCAGCTCTATCCGGATCAACGCGGGCTATGTGTTATGCCAAGTTCGCCAACCAGACCATACGTGGCTAGCGATCCAGACGTTCTCCACCGAAGAAGTACTTCAGTCCGGCGTCGTTACCGTGAATGCGTGCGGCGAGGCGAATGCATCGCCAATACCTGGGGAGATCGTTCTCTTCGTCAGGCCCCTTAGCTGGTGGGAGAAACTGAAGGAGTGACCCCTCGTTGCCCTTGCACTGGGTCTTCTGGTTACCGAAGTTTGGCTAGTCCAGGGTATCGAACGGGCCGCTATCGAGTGCTCGCCAGAACCTACATCGCAAACACGATGGCCGTAACAATTTCGATGGACCATGCTACGGTCGCGCAGTTGCATCGAATCGAACCCACGCACCGGACAGCGGACTCACCTCGTTATCGAAGGATTGCTTATTACTGAGGTGTCCAGAGCGCCATTTCGCGCGTCGCTACGAACCGCCAATGGCCCTTCTTCCGGTACGAAAGTGGCACTCGGACCCCGGGGCGCGGGTTTCGGGCAGCGTGGCCCCGGGCCCTACTAATTCCCCTACGCTATCCAACTGACGCGACGTACGGCATGTGCCTTATTGTGCAGAGATGACGGGCATCTTTTAATCCCAGCTGGCATCGCCGGGTCGTCCCCGCCCTCCGGCGTCGTCTTGCCCGGAGGCGACGTGTCAATACCAGCCAAAATCCTCTTAGTAGATGACCAGCAGTTTGTCCGCCAGACCTTGTGTTCCTTGCTGCGACAGCAATCTCATTGGGAGGTCCACGAAGCGGAAAATGGCAAGGCTGCCTTGGAACGCGCCCGCGAGATCAAGCCGGACGTGGTTGTGATGGACGTTGTCATGCCCGAAATGAACGGAATCGAAGCGGGCAATGAGTTGCGTCGGCTGGCGCCCGAAACCAAGGTAATCCTGATGAGCAGCTATTACACGCCCGAAGAAGCCGCCCTGCTCGCGCGGCGATTCGGTGACGGCAATTTCATCGAGAAGTCAGCGACAGGGAAAGACTTGGTTCCAGCTATCAGTCGGGTATTGGCCGAGGAAAGCGTCCCCGCCGCGGGTGGCATAAAGTCCGCCGCTGTTTGCGGGCGCCGAGGCTTTCCAATTGGAGTTGTGATACTAAGCATTCTTCCCGTTTCCTTTTTCTTGGGGTTCCGCCTTCTGAGGAAACGACACCCGCTAACAGTGCAGGCTTCCCCAGGGATCTAAGTCAAGCAGGTGGGGCACATAATCGTTGCAGCCAGTGGCACTATTGCGCCCGGCTCGGGCTCCGACGCAAGTGGTTCAAGTAGCTTGTGTCCTTCCCTTGGGAACCCCAGAGCCGTGAACTTCTCAACCGACGTTCTCAACCGTTCCAAAGATGTTCAATGAACCTCGCGGGTTCAGTCTCAAAGACCGGGCAAGGTCAAACAACTAAAACCTGATCTCGTCTTGCTCGATATTTCCATGCCGGTGACGAACGGTCTTCGAGCCGCTTACGAAATTCGTCAGGTCGCACCCTCCATAAAGATCATTTTCTACACGGCTGACACTTCAAGTGACGCTCGCTCGGCAGCGCACGCACTAGGCGTTACTGCGTTTGTGACAAAATCCGAAGGGCCAAAATTAATTCATACAGTGAAGCGTATGCTTGCGTGAAAAGGCTTTGAGGTCCCAGCTTTTTGTCCGTTGGACGTAAGGGCCTCGACGACTCCAACCCGCCGATTGACCTTCCCATTTCTACTATTGATGGAACACCAGGAACATGAGCGCCACTACCGCCAAAATCAGAAGGACTCCGGCAAGCAGCAATCTCCAAGGCTGATCGAGCTTCTTACTTAATCGGAATTTCTGCATTTAGAACACTCTGTCGCTGAACTCGCTTTCAGGCGGCGCGGCTTTTACATCGTGGTGTGCTGCCAATCTCATGCACTTCCATCGCGGCCAAGAAATTTCCGAATCGTGGACAGCAAATTTTCAGGCTCGCTTTGCCCTTTCACCAACCATCTGTCTACCCGCCCGACGCCTTCATCCAGAATCGAGCAATAACCGGACAAAATTATGATCGGCACCTTCGGATTGATGCGCTTCAATTCTTCGGCTGCGTCAAGGCCGTTCATATCCGCCATCCAGTAATCGAGCACGACGAGATCGATCCGCTCGGCGGAAAACAATCGAATGCCTTCCTTTCCGGTAGCAGCCCCAACTACGCGGTAACCGGCTTTTTCTAGGAATATGCGCCGGACTTCAAGTAGATCGGACTCATCGTCAATGCAGAGGATTGTTAGAGAAGTCAAATTACGCCGCGACCGGTCCGATGATCGGCCATTTTGCGAGCTAAGTGGAGGAGAAGTCGGCGATCATTTTCATCTGTCCGGCTAAGCAATCGATGAAATTTCGCCATCAATCGTGCTTCCTTTCCAGAACTTCCCCACGACGGAGTCTTGACGCTTTTGTATTTTGGAAGTGCCTGTGGATTGTCAACTTCGTAGAACAATTGATAAAGCGGAACCTCAAGCGCTCGGCTCATCTTTTCCAAAGTCTCAACCGAAGGGACGGTATATCCGTTTTCGACGCGAGAGATGTAGCATCGCAGTAGCCCACTGCGCTTCTCGATCTGGCCTTGTGATAAGTGCTTTTCCTCACGCAATGCACGCAAGCGCTCGCCAATAACCATCGCTGAGCCTCTCTGGACGATGTAGGGATAAGCCGGGGAGAGCGGAAGGATAACTCAGCGAGACAAACATTTCAAACAAAGTCAGACGTGATCCTTTGAATCGCGTTGCAACAGCAAGCATGAATTTCCCGCGCCTGCGTGTCCGTAAGATCTAAGTCGGCGTCACACCAACATGCTCGTTCCGCGCGTTAAATTCCCGAACATCTCACGCCGGTCGCGCTTCTGCGAATAGCCTGGGTCAAGAATCTTGAACCACGTTTGTGGACTGCTCACATACAGCGCCAGCCGATGCTTCGCTACGATACCCTCAAGATCCTTCTCGCACCCCGCCTTGAATAGCTTAAAACCGCGGCGCTCGACATGCGCGCGGTCTGCCATGAGCGGGGCTCAATGGGCCAGAGTAGCGGCGGCAGCCATTGCACACTCTTCTCCTGCTGCCGTTACGTCTCGAGGGAATTTATCCGATTGGGGTGCTGCCGACAGTTGCACCCGCACCGGAAGTGTCCACGCGGATCAGGCCCGATTGATCCGTGTAATACATGTTCTGTCCGCTGGAACCCTGGGCAATCGGTGAAGCTGTGATGGAATAGGATTGGTTGCTCGTGCCGGCCGTGTACGTAAACGTGTAGCCGCTCTTGCTGCCGGCCGCTAGGACGGAGTCAATCAAGTCTGCCGACGTGGAACTGGCCGTGCCGCCAGAGGTGACGGGACCAAGGTTCGTGAGTGCTGCTGGGAATTGGCCAAAGGTCGTGATGTAAGCGATGCACGCCGTGTTCAGCGAGCGCAGCGAGCCGACCGCAGACGACTGATTGGCGGCGATCTTTGAGCGCAAGAAGTTGGGGATGGCGATGGCGGCGATAATCAGAATGATCGCCACCACGATCAACAGCTCAATTAGCGAGAACCCTTTTTGTTTGTCCCGCATGACATCTCCCTGAATCTTCGAGATCGCGCCGGGGAAACACCATTTCAGCCCCGCAGAACCAGGTGCCACGCTGAGTGGCTGGGAGTTATCCGGATGATGGACCGCCAAATTGGAGGGCAAAAATAGTACGAGCGTACTTCTACAGAAACATCCGATTTGACCCGGAAGCGGTCGATCTCTTCGTTGCCCGGCCCGGCATAGCGCCGCGGGACTTACAGTCCCCAGTAATCTCGCCTTGGTGAGAGTGCTCTAATGCCCGGCGTGCTCGTCGTGGACGATCATGGTGTGACGCGAAGCACGGTTCGGTCGCTGCTGGAGGGGCATTCTTTACCCGTGTGTGGCGAGGCGGAAAATGGCAAACAGGCGGTCGAGAAGGTCAAAGAGCTAAGTCCCGAGGTAGTTCTCCTTGATATCGAAATGCCAGTTATGAACGGCATCCAAGCCGCATACGAGATACGCCGAATCTCGCCATGTACCAAAATCCGCATGAAAGGCCCGTACCGCCGGGTACTTCGTTGAGAGTACACAAATCAGCGTAACTCACTGATAACGCATGATGATAATTAGAATCTTGGATTCAAAGCCACGGAGTAAAGTTAGGAACTGAACGGAACGCGCTGGCGAGCTTGCCATTCACTCCGTTGCGAGGGGAAACGCGCGGAAAATTCGGAGCGCGGGCGGGAATTCCCTAAGTCTGACCATTCACTGGTCCTAATCTGTGCTGACCTGTGCCCGTTCACGTCGGAAGATGCCTGATAAGTTTGGGTTGGGCAGTCGCAGCCTAACGACTTCGATCTCTCGGAGTCGTCGTCCCCGGACAGCGGCTCCCAACCCACCTAGTACAATCGCAGCGAGGATCGAACCCAGCCAATGGATCGCGAGCCCTACAAAGAGGGTACTGCCGTTGTAGAACGAACGAGTGCGTCGGACTAGGAATTATAGGAACTATCCAGGGAAAAGCTGTTGGACACACGGCGAAGCTGTCGCTCAAACTCTTTAATCCGCGCTGCTTCCGCTTTCACCCAACTTGTTCGCCTGACGCAGTTTCGCCTTCACCACATCCGGACATCGTGGGCACGATTCGCCATGTTCCTCGATGGCGTAGGTCTCCTCGTACTGCAAGAGCTTTTTGGCGCCCGACTCAGCCTCCGCTCGGGTGCGATAGCGCTCCCAATCCAGATTTCCATTCGACCAGCGAATATGATAATGACGCATCACGTGGAGTCTCCTTCGGGCATCAGTCCCATGCTTCCGGGGTAGGAAGCTCAATTTCCCGGGCAGGTAAATAGGTATCAGAGATGGTTCTGTCAGGCAAAGACCCTAGATAGGCCCTTTGTGCCCTGTAGATGTACCGTAGTAGCTGTAGTCCTAAAGACAGCTAACAGATCGAGCACATGGGTGTGCTGCAATTGACGCACTGACAAGTTCCAGGACCTACGTAAGCGAACCGGCTAGGCATCCTGGCATCGCGGACACGAGGTGTCACTAAATTCCTCAATAACGTAGGTCTCTTCTTGGCGCAGCATTTGTCGTGCGCCTGCTTCGGCTTCGGCACGTGAATCATATCGCTCCCAATCTAGTTTTCCGCTCGACCAGCGAACGTGATAGTGATGCATCACGTGAGGCTATCAAGGATGGTTCTGTCAGGCAAAGACCTTAGTTAGACCCTTTGTGCCCTGTATTGTTGACCAAGAGCAACGAGCTGGATTGCCCTTTCCGGCGAATCTCAGTGGCAACGAAGGTCAACGATTACCGAGAGGAAACAATGAACAGCTTATTTCAGGCAGAAGAGGCTTCAAGCAGCACAGGGAAGAAAGTCGCCGTAACGATTACCATTCTAGCGGTGTCCGGGGTTGTCCTGTGGGCGGGGCTTCAGATGGCCCTCCGTTTGATATCAGGCCGCTGAGTCATAACGGTGACTCAATGAAGAGAGTAATAAGCATTTTGTTGGTTTTGTTGTGGACGGCGATTACGGTGAGTTCGGTAGCCTCCTCGCAAGCTTCTAAACAACCATTCGTCCAGCTTCCACTCGATTGTCACCAGTCCAGGATTCAAGCCGGCGTGCCGGTACGGCGGCTGAGTGATGGGAAGATCACACGTATCGATGTGTGCGGAGCTGCCGATTCAGCAGACGATTCATTCCGAAACATTCCGTACGAATTGCCGCAAGGCTATCCACGTAACTAGGGGAAAAAGTGGGCCATCTTGTGCGAGAGAAAGGTTAATAGAGGGGCCGACGCTGGGCGAGGACCTGAGACATGCGGATCATCGGCAAGCTATTCGTCTGGGGCTTAATCATCCACTTCGGCTTGGGCTTTTTCCGAAAACGTTTTGAAACTGGGGCCAGATGAACCGGGTCCTGGGGATCCGCGGTTGCCAGACTGACTGCGGGAAACTTGTACACTAGGTCTGAGTCTTTGCGCCTAACGTGTGACTGAACCCGCGACGCCCGTCATGCTGACTCGATACGTTGGACTGTTCTGTCTTAACACGGCGCTGCCGCATTTCTTGCACTGAAGCTCGTCAGAGATTCAATCGTCTTTCTGCTTCGCTCTGATGTGATGGTCACTAGCGAGGAAACTGCGTAATCCGCCCTCCACTTTCCCGCCAGTCGTTAGCACCGGGCCAAAAAGACTGGACTTTTCCTTCATGCGTTGGTACGCGGCATATTGGGCTTCGAGTTGGCTCGCGTACACCGGCTCAGATGTTTCGAGCACCTCATCATCCTTGCCCAAAATTTCGTAACACCAAGCCATCGCCGTCTCCTCTAGAATTCTGCGCACTTTAATCTGGCACTGTCAATCGACCTGAGGCGGGACTGGCTGGCGGCTCGCTCCGATGAAAATTACTTAGACCTGGAGCAGCTTCTTGATTGTGGGTATGAGTTCTTTTCCCATCTCAGACTTAGGCACAAAACGAGCACTGCCGAAAAGCCGATCCAGGCCTGAAGCTTGGCCGGGTGTGTAATGGGAACTGATGAAGACGATCTTCGCGTCTGGGGCAATCTTGCCGATCTCGTAGGCGGCTGCCAAGCCGCCCATAACCGGCATCACCAGGTCCAGGACCACCACATCAGGGGGATTTTTCTTTGTCTCATCTACCGCAACCTTGCCGTTTTCGGCCTCGCAAACTTGCCAGCCAGTCTTATCCGCAAGCATGGACCGGATACTACGGCGCACGAAGGCTTGGTCATCGACAATGAGAATAGTGGCTGGCACTGGCCTCAGAACATTGGAGCGTTTGTCCGCGAACCAGGCTGGGCAGCGTCTGCAACAAGATTTGGGGTAGGAATGAGTTCGGCTCCGGCAGCGGATTTAGCCACGGATCCATGAGCCCACATCTGGGTAGCGTTCCGGGCCCCGGGAGTGTTGTGGATGGTCAGGAACACGATCTTTGTCCTGCGTGAGACCCGCAGTATCTGGGCGGCGGTTTGGATGCCGTTTATGCCAGGCATGTTAATGTCGAGCAAGACGATATCTGGCTTTAGCTCGTGAACCTTTTGGACGGCTTCCTTGCCGTCTCCAGTTTCACCGTAGACTCGAAAGTCATGCACGGTGAGAAATGCTCGGATGGTCGAGCGGGCCACAGAGTTGTCGTCCACGATAAGGATTCTGGCTGACAATTGCCTTCCCTAACGGAGCATTGGCTCCGGTTTGTGGTCCATATAGTGTCGCGTTAAAGGTTTGTCTGTAGATATACGTGAGAGGCCCTAGACCAAAGGTTCAGGTCGGCTTCGTCCTTTTACTCGACTGGGAGCAGTCTTAGGACGCGCCCGCAATTAAAGATGCTCCGCCGGAATAACAGCCTTTATTGAAGAAATGTGGCTTTCGCGGTCCCGAGCGTTTCCATGTTCCCGCCGATAACGGGTACTTCTTTTCCGTGGAGGTTTGCGACTTAGAGCTTTCCCGAACAACGTGTATTCGTCATCCTGGTAGTCTGCCGCAAACGAATCCTGATGGACTATGATCGCCTCGGCGCTGTCACGACAGGAGCGGGTGAAGTCCGGGAACAACCTCCTCAACCTCCGCAATTAGAGCAATTCCCGCGTATCTGGAGCTACTTAGTACTGAATGTGCTCAATCGACAAACTGCTTACGGTAGGACGTGTATTGTGAAGACAGCCCGGTAGGAATACGAATAGCTTAGGGGCAGCACCCATCGACGACCTAATCAGCACGCACTCGGAACTGGCTGGGTCTGGCCCCCGAAGGTCAACCCATATGGCTGGCATTTTAGTTGTTGATGACCACCCAACGGCGCGGCGGACTATCTGCACACTGCTTAGCGAGCACGATGTTTGTGTCTGCGGCGAAGCGATGAATGGCGAAGAAGCCCTCCTGAAGGTTCGGAAGCTAAAACCCGACATCGTTCTTCTCGATATCAATATGCCAGTGATGAATGGTATCCAAGCGGCTTACAAGATACGCCGAATCGCGCCCTCCACAAAGGTAATTTTCCTCACGATCCACGACGCTCCAGAAACGGCGGCTGTAATGGGGCTTCTAGCCGATGAGTTCGTGCCCAAAAGCGCGGTTGGGACTACGTTAATTCCCATGGTCAAGCGTCTCCTTCAACATCAGGCGGAGACTACGAGGGACTAATGCCTATACGCCGTTCGGCAATAGCAAGAACCCCAAATCAGTCTCACGGAAAAAATCGTGCTTCGGGAGAAGCTTTGGTAGAGGATATCGTCTCTGGTTGGCTGGTCGGCGACGATGGGCTCGGTCAAGTTCTCCAGCAAGTCGATGAGATCTCTCGTACTTTGAGACCGGATTCCCCAGAGAGTCAGAAACTAAGCAACGCTCTCCAACTGGCGGTCTCCTGCGCTGTTCGACAAACCTTGCTGGAGAGGGAACTCCGTTCTCTGGCACTCACCGACGAGCTCACCAGTCTTTACAACCGGCGTGGCTTTTGGGCTTCGGCGACGCAACAACTAAAATTGGCCCATCGGAATACACAAGAAGCATTAATCTTCTTTTGTGATCTCGACAATCTGAAGCAGATCAACGATTCCTACGGGCATGGAGAGGGAGATCGGGCGCTCGTTCGTGCCGCAAATGTTTTGGCGCAGACCTTCCGGAATTCCGATGTTCTGGCGCGCCTCGGTGGAGACGAATTTGCCGTGCTGGCATCGGAGGCTTCCGGTCAATACCAGGAAATCATCCTCGATCGTCTAAGGAAGAATCTCGAGAAGTCACGTGCAAGCGAAACTCGTTATATGCTGTCGCTCAGCTTCGGTGTCGCACACTTCGATCCGAGGAGTCCCGTCTCGCTTGGAGAACTCATGGCTCAAGCGGATCATGCCATGTACGAACAGAAAGGAAGGCGTCGGAAGTCGTGATGTGCTCCAAGTTTCACTGCGGTAGCGTTCGATGTGATCTCCAGCGAGAGCTCTGGCTGCGCTTGCCAGGCTTCTGTCCTGTCATTCTCGCGGCGTTCAGGCTCACGTAAGAAGAGTTGATGAGCTGTTGAACGTCAGCCTTGTCACCGACACGGTGAAGAAACTTGCACAATAAATGAAGTTATGTGCCCACGGCTGGCAGTCAAGGTTCCGACAAAGTCTTTGTTTACGCATATTCCAACCTGGGTAACGCGATTGCTGCAGATTTAGGGCTGATTTAGTCGGCGGGGGCAACCATGACCACGAAATACGCAATTCTGGTGGGCTTGGGTTTGGTCGCTTTCCTGTCACCACGCACGGTCCGGGCGACCACGATTTCATTCGCGTGCACGAGGTTTCCGCTTCAGGCGGTGCTCCGCTGAACGCGAATATCGTTTCCCCCACCTTCACCGGGACCGGTCTACAGGCGGTTCAAATCCAGGGCCTGCTGGCAAACTACTACACACTGACTACAGTGATTTTTACTGAAGTTGTGCGTATCACGCTTTACTTTGCCGACCCTTTTACTCTGAGCACCCGAAACCAGGAGAGGTGCCGCGAAAAAATCTTAACAGGACACTGCCTTGGGTTGTTCACGGCCCTCCAAATTAGGCAGAACGCTTGTGTCTTCACGATGGTAGGCGCTCATGTCGAAAATGCCGACGCAACCGCCGAGGAGGGGGTTTCGCGATTTCTTTGTGAGCAAACGAGGCGTCCGCAAGTTCGAGCCAGCGACTTACCGTTACCAATGCGGCCTCGGTAATCGTGGGAGGAGGTTTTGGCAACGGTCGCAATAGCGTCGCCCGCCTGTCAGGCTGTAGGGCGTCAGTCTTTGAGCGGTTGGGCACCATTGTTATTAGGAGCGCCTTTGACCCCGCAGTCGATAGGTAAAACGCCTGATGAGGTTGCAGCACATCGCCTGATGCCGGAGCACCAACTGAGACTACGCCTCGGGTGTTTAGCCCGATTGGCTGCGCGACTTGGCAACTCAGTCCCCAAATGAACCCGCACAGAAAAGGAGACCAGCCCATGTGTGCAGTGAGCCTGTTGCTGGCAGATGACCATGAGGTTGTTCGACGAGGACTCTGCGCATTGATCGCAGAGCAGTCTGAATGGCAAATCGTTGCTGAAGCGAAAGACGGAAGGGATGCCGTCATCAAGGCAAATCAGTTCAAACCCGATGTCGCGATTTTGGATATAAGCATGCCCTTATTGAATGGTCTCGAAGCAACCAGGCAGATAGCAAAGGTCAGCCCGGGTACGAAGGTTCTTATACTTACCGTACATGACGCCGACCTCCTAGTCGGTAAGGTGATCCAAGCGGGAGCGCGTGGATATATCCTCAAGACAGATTTGGGCCGCGACCTTATAGCGGCAGTGAAGGCATTGCTGGCGAACAAGACCTTCTTTACCGCAAAAGTTGCCCAGATGGTGATGGATGGATATTTGGGCAAAGGGCCAAAGTCAAGT
>Ga0307478_10000332_pt1 | contig 50872 bp, 46 predicted proteins | sample atmos_gasesECM4C_2_FD_203713 | JGI IMG/M metagenome (GOLD analysis project Ga0307478, IMG submission 203713) | Hardwood forest soil microbial communities from Morgan-Monroe State Forest, Indiana, United States - atmos_gasesECM4C_05 | ecosystem: Environmental > Terrestrial > Soil > Temperate...
TCTGGAACACGCTGGATGATCAGTTGGAAAAGGCGCTGGACCAGTATGCGAAGTGGGGAGTGGCGGGGATCAAAGTGGATTTCATGCAGCGCAGCGATCAGAAGCTGATCGAATACTTTCACAGGGTTAGCCGGGAGACGGCGAAGCGGAAGATGCTGGTGGATTTTCACGGCGATCAGAAACCGGCGACGATGGTGCGCACCTGGCCGAACTTGATCAGCACAGAGGGTGTGCGCGGGATGGAGTGGAGCAAGTGGAGCGCGGAGACCGATCCGGATCATGATGTGACCTTGCCGTTCACGCGCATGTTTCTGGGGCCGATGGATTACACGCCGGGAGCGATGATTAATGCGCAGAAGAACATTTTTAAGGCGGTATTCGATCGGCCGATGAGTCAGGGCACGCGGTGCCATCAACTGGCGATGTATGTTGTTTTTGAAAGTCCGCTACAGATGCTTGCGGATAGTCCCTCGAATTACTTGCGGGAGCCGGAGATTATGGAGTTTCTCGCGCCGGTGCCTACGGAATGGGATGAGACGAAAGTGCTGGACGGGAAGATCGCGCAGTATGTTGCGGTGGCGCGGCGGAATGGGAAGGATTGGTACGTGGGGGCGATGACGAATTGGTCTCCGCGGGAGTTGGAGATTGATTTCTCGTTTTTGCCGGAAGGCAATTTTACATTGCAGGCTTATCAGGACGGAGTGAACGCCGACCGCATGGGCAGCGACTACAAGATAAGCAAGACGCCGATCAATCGTGGGACGAAGTTGAGGATCAGGTTGGCGCGGGGGGGGGGTGGGGGGGTAAGGATTACGCAATAGTGTTGAGGCTGCCGGGCCATTGCAGAGATCGCCCCTCCGGGCTGGGCGTTTTTTGTTTCACACCCAGGACTTTGTCCTCGGCTAAAGTCTTCGGCATCCCTCCGGGATTATGGGTAAGCGCGCTGTCGCGTTATGACAGATATTAAACATACTGATTTCTGCCGCTCAAAATATTTCCTCAAATTATTGAAACCGGGCGCAAGGAAATAGCGGCGGCTAAGAACTTGGAGTTACAATGCGAGGGCTGGATGGCCGTTATGTCCGCAATTTACGCCAAGAGTTTCCTCGGCGGTCTTGCCGCTCTCGTAATCGCGGTTTTTTTATTGCCGCTCGGTTTCTTTATTGCGTCTTTCTTTTATAAAGCCCCACCCGGAATCGATGGCACGGCTATGAGTTGGGACTTGCGTTCGCTGATGGGTAGTCCGTGGTATTTCGTCCTTCCCATAGCTGGCCTGCTCATCTTTGGCCTCGGCTTCCTGTGGGAGTATCGCAGGGCCTCGCGGCAAATTCGATAGGCTGAAGCTGCGGATTGGTGGGACTTCATGGGACATCCGAAATTGGATTTGAGTGGGAAGAGGGCGGTGGTGATTGGGGGGACGAGCGGGATTGGGCTTGCGCTCAATAAGGGATTGGCGTTGGCAGGGGCTAATGTTGTGCCTACCGGGCGGCGGGCGGAGTTGGTGCGCAAGGCGGCCGAGGAGGTGACGGCGCTTGGACGGCGTTCGCTGGCGCAAACTTGCGATGTTACGGACGAGAAGAGCATCGAGCAGCTGCTGGCTGCGGTCTTGAAGGAATTTGGCAGCGTGGAGATTTTGGTGAATTGCGCTGGGCGGACGAAGCGCACGCCTACGCTACAGGTTCCGGAGGAGGAGTGGAACGGGATTCTGGACACGAATTTGAACGGGACGCTGCGGACGTGCCGCGTATTTGGGCGGCACATGATCGAGCGGCGGTATGGGCGCATCATTAATATCGCGTCGATTGCTTCGTTTGTTGCGCTTCAAGAAGTTGCAGCATATGCAGCGAGCAAGGCGGCAGTGGCTTCGCTGACGAAATCGCTGGCCATTGAATGGGCAACGAAGGGCGTTTGCGTGAACGGGATCGCTCCCGGAGTGTTTCGCACGGAGTTGAATGCCGGGCTGCTCGATGGGACGGAGCGGGGAAAAGAATTTCTGCTGCGCACACCGATGCGGCGGTTCGGGCAGTTGGATGAATTGGCGGGTGCGGCCGTGTTTTTGGCTTCGGAAGCGGCAAGTTTTGTGACCGGGCATGTGCTGGCGGTGGATGGAGGATTTCTGGCTAGCGGAGTGAATCAGTAGGACCAGGTTCACGACAGCACCCCAAAATGGGGTCGGAAGATGGGCGGTGGGTCAATTTGATTAGTTGAACTAAAGACTCGCGGGCACGCTATAGTGCGATGCAATGAGCTGCCATTTACCGCCGGACTTCATCCACACGTCCGTTAGCCGATCGTGATAGTCATAGGATTTTCCGCTAAACTCGCCGCGTTCGTGATAGGCCGCGGTCAGCACCGCTATGTTTTCGTGCATGCGAATCTTGACGTCCGTCAGGTCGGCGATATCCACGCGCAACGGTCCGGCGTTATAGCTGATGAACCCGACCTTTCCGTAGGTGCTGCCGTCTTCCAAAGTGATAACGTAGTCCTCTGCCAGGAGCGCCGCAACTGCGGCGATTCGCCGCTGCTTATAGGCGTCCACCCACTTCGACTCCAGGATACGAATAGCGTCCACTTCCGCTTTTTCTTGCGCCAGATCAGAAACCGCGAGGCATCCAAGCAGGGCGAGACCCAGGATCGAGAATATCCAAGTACGCATATGTTTGTTATCCGCTATCGACCTCAAGAGTTGGAGGAATCATATGCTGATTCCGCTTGGCGCATGTGAAAAGTTTTCATACTGGATATTCGTGGTAAACAGGAATTTAGCTTTAGGCTTACGCGCCTACACGCGCGGCTAGCTTGGCGCGGGCGGCGGCTACTATTTCGAGGAATTTGCGGGCGGTTTCTACTATTACTTCGGGCTTGTTGGATTTTAGGGCTTCGGATTGTACTAGTTCGCCGCCTATGCCTAGGGCGGCTGCGCCGGCTTCTATGAATTCGGCGGCGGTGTTCAAATTTACGCCGCCGGTGGGCACTAGCGGGATTTGGGGCAGCGGACCTTTCAGGGCTTTGATGTATTTGGCGCCGCCTACCTGGCCGCAGGGGAAAACTTTTACGAAGTCGGAGCCGGCGGTCCATGCTTCGATGACTTCGGTCGGCGTTAGGGCTCCAGCCATAATGAGCTTGGACTCGCGCGCAGCGAACTCGACGGTTGCGCGGTTGAAGCCGGGGGTGACAAGAAATTGCGCGCCGGCGTCGAGGCAACGGCGGGCGTCTTCGGGGTTCAGAACGGTTCCGGCACCGATGATCACTTCGCTGCCGCAGCTCTTGGCTAATTCTCGTATAACTTCGATGGCGCCGGGGACGGTCATTGTGATTTCGACGATGGGGATGCCGCCTTTGCAGACGGCTTCGGCGGCGACGCAGGCTTCGCGCGAGGAGGAGGCGCGGACTACGGGGACAATGCCGATTTGTTCGATTCGGTTGCGAACTTCGTTTTTGTTCAATTGAGATTCCTCGACGGCCTCAGGGGCGCAGTACGGCAATTTTGATTTGTTCAAGCTAAAAGCCTCAGGTCCAAAAAGCGGACCTGAGCTACAGCCTCAATCATTACATTTGTCGCGTGTGCAGCGGGCCTGCTAGCCGCAGACCCGCTGCATGCCCACAAGAGAAACATTTTAGCGGGCGATGCGGGCGCCTACTCCTTTCATTACTTGGACTACTTCTTGAAGGGTGACCATGGAGGTGTCACCGGGTGTGGTCATGGCTAGGGCGCCGTGGGCTGCGCCGCATTCTACGGACCACTGCGGATCTTGGCCGGCCAGGAAGCCGTAGATCAGGCCGGAGGCAAAGGAATCGCCGCCGCCTACGCGGTCGAAGATTTCCAGATTTTCGCGGTTCCTGGCTTGATAGAAGCGGCCATCGTAGTAGCAGATGGCGCCCCAATCGTTTAGGGTGGCGGTTTTGGCCTTACGCAGCGTGGTGGCGACGACCTGGAACGGGAAGTCCTTTACGACTTTGGCGATCATTTGCTTGAAGCTTTCGACTTCGAAGGCGGAGAGATGCTCGTCCATGCCGGGAACTTCGTAGCCGAGAGCGGCGGAAAAATCTTCTTCGTTGCCGAGCATGACGTCGACGTGGGGAGCGATGCGGCGGTTTACCTCCTGGGCTTGCTTCTTGCCGCCGAGGGATTTCCACAGGGAGGCGCGGTAGTTGAGATCGTAGGAGACTATTACGCCGTGGCGCTTGGCGGATTGCATAGCTTCGACGGCGACGTCGGGCGTGGTGGAGGAAAGCGCGCAGAAGATGCCACCAGTGTGGAACCAACGCGCGCCTTGCTTGCCGAAGATTTGGTCCCAATCGATGTCGCCCTTTTTCAGGTTGGCGACCGCAGTGTGGCCGCGGTCGTAGGAGCCGAGGGCGGCGCGCACGCCGAAACCACGCTCGGTGAAATTGAGGCCGTTGCGGGCGGCGCGGCCCACGCCATCATGCTCGACCCAGCGAATGAGGGATTGGTCGACACCGCCCTGGTAGACGAGATCTTGCAGAAGGCGTCCGACGGGATCGTCGGCGAAGGCTGTGACGACGGCGGTGTCCATACCAAAGCAGCGCTTGAGGCCGCGGGCGACATTGTATTCGCCGCCACCTTCGCAGACATCGAAGGAGCGCGTGGTGGCGATGCGCTTTTCGCCGGGGTCGAAGCGAATCATGATTTCGCCGAGGCTGACCAGGTCCCAGCGGCATTGCTGCTTCGGTTTGATTTGCAGGGTCACGTGGCTTCTCTCAGGTGATCCGCGCGGGCTCCATTTTAGGGGCCAAAAGGTGAATGAGGAAGAGCGCGATGAGGTACGCGCTGCCGGCCATCAAGAAGGGGACCATGTAGCTGCCGGTCCACTGCAAGGTGTGGCCGACCACTTCGGCGATGAACATGCCGCCGATGGCGCCGGCCATGCCGCCGATGCCCACTACGGAACCGACGGCGCGGGCGGGAAACATGTCGGAGGTCAGAGTGTAGAGATTTGCGGAGAAGCCTTGATGTGCGGCGGCGGCGAGGCCGATCACGAAGACCGCGGCCCAAAGGCTTTCGATTCGATACGCGAAAATGATGGGAGTGACGCAGAGCGCGCAAACGAGCATGGTGAGTTTACGGGCAGCATTGACGCTAGTGCCGTGACGAATCATCCGCGAAGAGAGCCAGCCGCCGGCGACGCTGCCGACGTCGGAGATCAGATAAATGACCGCGATGGGAGCGCCGATTTTGGTGAGCACCAGATTATGTTGGCGTTGCAAGAAATCGGGCACCCAGAAGAGATAGAACCACCAGATGGGATCGGTTAGAAATTTGCCGACAACGAAGGTGTAGGTTTGGCGGTGCGGAAGGAGCGCGGACCACTTGATCTTGCCAGCCGATTCGGAAGGATCGGAGCGGATGTATTCAAGCTCCGCTGGAGATACTCGAGGATGCTCGTGCGGTTTGCGGTAGAGCAGCAGCCAGAAGATGAGCCAGATAAATCCTAGCGCGCCGGTAAAAAGGAAGGTGGATCGCCAACCCCAACGGGAAGCCATCCAGGGAGCGAGTAGCGGCGTGACGATGGCACCGACGCTGGTGCCGGCGTTGAAGATGCCGGTGGCCAGGGCGCGCTCTTTTTTGGGGAACCACTCGGCGACGGATTTTATACTGGCGGGGAACACGCCGGCTTCGCCGAAACCCAGCGCGAATCGGGCGGAGGCAAAGGTGACGAAGGAGCCCGCGGCGGCATGCGCCATCGAAGCGAGACTCCAGAACGTCATGGCCAAGGCGTAACCCGCGCGCGTACCGAAGCGATCGATGAGGCGCCCGACGAGAAGCATGCCGGCCGCGTAGGCGAGTTGAAAGTAGGAAACGAGATGACCGTACTGGATGTCGTCCCAACCGAAATCGTGCTGCAGAGTGGTCTTTAGAACGCCGAGCAACTGGCGATCCATGTAATTTTTTGTGACGCCGAAGAGCAGGAGAGCGCAGATTACCCAGCGGAAATTGCCCACGCGGGCGGCGACGACGTCGCTTTCTTGTACCGCACGGATGCTGGATGCCAAGGCGGTGGGTGGAGGATTGGGGGGCGCGGGATCCATTGTGCAGAAGGTGACTATAGAAACGGGCTGGAGTTCTGTCAAACCGGAAAACGTGGAGCTGGAGTTCAGACTGACTACAGGGAGGTCCTCGCTTCGCTCGGAGTGTGATGCGCCCCTCGAGGCTCGGGATAAACTGAAGCGCAACCCCGACAACGCCGCCTATGCACGTCACGCTACCAACTGTGCATGGTGCCGTCTAGCTTGCGGTTGACGGGCAAGTAGGCGCGGCGATAGGGATACGTCGCGGCGATTTTTTCGTCGATATCGACGCCGAGGCCAGGAGTGTCACCGGGGTGCATCATTCCGTCGGCGAACGTGTAGGTGTGCGGGAAGACGCGGTTGGCTTCATCGGTGTGGCGCATATATTCCTGAATGCCGAAATTGTGGACGCTGAGATCGAAATGCAGCGCGGCGGCCATGCAGACGGGGCTCATGTCGGTGGCGCCGTGACAGCCGGTGCGGACGTGGTAAAGCTCGGCTAGGCTGGCGATTTTTCGCAGATGGGAAATGCCGCCGGCGTGGACTACGGCGGCGCGGATGTAGTCGATCAGCTGCTCTTGGATTAACTGCTGACAATCGTAGACGGAGTTGAAGACTTCGCCGACGGCGATCGGCGTCGTGGTGTGTTGGCGGATCCGGCGAAAACCTTCTTGCAGCTCGGCGGGGGTGGGATCTTCGAGCCAGAACAGATGATAAGGCTCGAGTTCTTTGCCTAGGCGGGCGGCTTCGATGGGCGTGAGGCGGTGGTGCACGTCGTGGAGCAGCGGGAGTTCGGAGCCGAATTCTTTGCGCAGGCGTTCGAACAAGCGCGGGACAAAATTCATGTAGAGATCGGAGCTCCAGGCGCTTTCTACGGGGGCGTCTTTTTCGGCGGGCTCGTAAAACATTTTGCCGCGACCGACGCCGTAGGTGCTGTCGAGTCCGGGAATGCCGCTTTGCGCGCGAATGGCTTTGTAGCCGAGCTTGGCGTATTCGGCGACGGCGGCGACGGTGTCGTCGATGTCTTTCCCGCTGGCGTGGCCGTAGACGAGGATGGCTTCGCGGGAGGCGCCACCGAGTAACTGATAGACAGGAACGTTGAGGGCTTTGCCCTTGATGTCCCAGAGAGCGGTGTCGACCGCGGAGATGGAGGCCATGGTAACCGGCCCGCGGCGCCAGTACGCGCCTTTATAAAGGTATTGCCACGTATCTTCGATGCGGCGGGCGTCGCGGCCGATGAGAAGTGGAATGACATGATCGGAGAGGTAGCTAGCGACGGCGAGTTCGCGGCCGTTGAGGGTGGCGTCACCGAGGCCGTGGATGCCGTCTTCGGTGGCGATCTTCAAGGTGACGAAGTTGCGGCTGGGGCTGCAGATAATTACTTTCGCGTCGGTTATGCGCATGGCGGGTTAGATCCTCTTTGAATCTTCAGGGTTGAAAGCGGCGGCTAGCCGCCGCACTCCAAAAATTGCGAGCAACTTAGACATTGTTGCGTGGACGTTCGCGGCGAACGTAATCGGTATCTTGCACTGGTTCGGATTCGCATTCGATGGCGATGGTGGTGACCGGATGATCGGGAGCGTCGGCGGGCAAGCCGGTGAAGCGAACCCGGAAGCGATCTTGCTGGAATTTGACCTGCTGGCCGCTGGCGAGGAGGTGGGCGGATTTCACGCGAGTTTTTAGTCCTGCTAGCGCAACCGTTTCGCCCGGCCAAAAATAAACGTGCATGTAAAGGGTGTTGCCCTTGCGCGTGAAACCGGCGTAGTTCGAACGGTGCGGCTGGCAGCGGTCCTGGGTGTGGATGGAGTCGGCGTTGCGCGAGGTCCAGCGGCCGACTTCAGTCAGAATGCGGACGGACTCTTCGGGAATGGAGCCGTCGGGCTTGGGACCGATGTTGAGGAGATAATTTCCGGCGTCGTGGGCACAATAGACGAGATTGCGCACGATGGTTTTTGGAGTCTTCCAGGCGTCATCGGCCTGGTGATAGCCCCAACTTTCATTCAGGGTCATACAGGATTCCCAGGCGCGGCCGCGTTTGTCGGCGACGATTTCTTGTTCGGGTGTAGAGAAGTCGCCAGGAAGAGCATTGCGATTGTTCACGATGATATCGGGCTGCAGCTCGAAGACCATTTTGTTCATGCGCTCGGATTCCCAGCCACGGGCGTCGAGCGGCCAGGAGACGTCGTACCAGAGCACGTCAACTTTTCCATAATTGGTCATCAACTCGCGGATGAGGCCATGCGTGTATTCGACGAAGCGCTTGCGGGCGTCTTCATTGGTGGCGCAACGCGCGCCGTCCGGGTGATGCCAATCCATCAACGAATAGTAGAAACCGAAGCGCAAGCCTTCGGCGCGGGCGGCTTCGACGTATTCATGAACGAGATCGCGGCCTGGACCCTGTTTTGGCGCGCAGTAATTGGTGAGCTTGGTGTCGAAATTGCAGAAACCTTCGTGATGCTTCGACGTCATCACCATGTATTTTTGGCCGGCTTGTTTGGCCAGCTTGGCCCAGGCGCGCGCGGCATTCGGTCTGGGCTGGAAGCGCTTGGCGAGCTGCTCGTATTCAGCCACTGGAATGCCTTCGTTCTCCATCACCCATTCGTGACGGCCCAGCACGCTGTACAGGCCCCAGTGGATGAACATTCCAAATCTCGCTTCGTGCCACCACTGCATGCGACGCACGCGGTCGGCATCCTCGGCGGCAGAACTTTGCGGCGCTTGTGGCTCCGCAGGAAGTGCTCCTATCCTCGGAGAGCCAGCCAATGTGAGCAGCGATGCTCCGGTGCCAGCCAGCCAATCGCGGCGCGGTATGCCGTTGGGTTTCATGAGCAGTAGTCCTCCTGTTGTCGTTCCACTTGGCCTACGGTTCCAGCTTGAAGATTCGTTCCATCAGGAGCCACTTCTCTCCCGGCTTCGCCGCGGGCAGGGGCGTCTGAAATTTCCACATTAATTCTTCCCACTCGCGGACTTTCGGATTGGCGCGGTCAGCGTTGGCCTTGGCGTCAAAGGAGAATCGCTCGTTGACTTCCATGATCATGAACATGCGCGTTCCGAGCAGATAAATCTCCATATCGACGATGCCGGCATCTTTGATGCTGCGAGTAATTTCCGGCCAGATTTTCTCGTGATGGCGGCGGTATTCGGCAATCAGGTCCGGGGCATCCTTGAGATCGAGCGTGAGGCAGTATCGTTTGTTCATCGCGATTTCACAAATTCCAGCGTCAAACCCGCTTCACGTCAAAGCTCGGTCCAGATGTACGTAGCCACCATCCACAATGACATGCTGGCCGGTGATGTGACCGGCCTGGGCCGACATGAGAAATAGAACCATGGCGGCAATTTCGTCGGGCTCGGTCATGCGCTTACCCAGGGGAATCTTGGCGGTGATGCGTTTGAGTTTCTCTAGAGGATCGGGAAAGGTGGCGAGCCATTGCTTGTAGAGCGGCGTCATCACTTCGGCGGGGAGTAGTGCGTTCACGCGAATACCGTAAGGGAGCAACTCCGTAGCCCACTCGCGTGTAAGAGCGAGGATTGCGCCTTTTGCCGCAGCGTAGCCAGACGTACCTCCTTGCCCGGTCATGGCGACTTTGGAGGCGATATTCACGATGCAGCCATGAGATTTTTTCAAAGCGGGCAAGGCGTAATGAGCCATGTTGTAGTAATGATGGAGATTGATCTCCAGGGAGCGAACGAATTTCTCCGGACTGCCATGCTCGAGGCCCGCATTGTCGTTGATGCCGGCATTGTTGACCAGTACGTCCAGGCCGCCGAAATCACGCAGGATCGATTCGACGGCAGCGGCACAGTTCGCAGCCGGCAACAAATCGGCGCAAATCGAGCCGCAGGACGCGCCGGTCTTCTGCAGGGCGGCTTGCAGCTGCTTCCCGGCGTCGTCGTCCTTATCCACCCAAACGGGAATCGCACCCTCGCCCGCACAACCACGGGCGATGGCAGCACCAATACCCTTAGCGCCACCGGTGATCAGAACGACTTTGCCCTTAAGCTGCAAGTCCATGTTGTGCCGGTTTCAGGTTGTAGAATCGAGCAGCATTGCCACCGAAAATCTTTTTCTTGTCGGCCGGGGAAACATTTCTCAGGTAGTCTTCGATGAGTTGCTTGACCTGACGATATGTTGCGCCCAGCAGACAGACCGGCCAATCGGAACCAAACATCAAGCGGTCGGGGCCGAATGCATCGAAGACGGTATCGAAATAGGGTTTGAAATCGTCGGCCTTCCAGTGCTTCCAATCCGCTTCGGTGACTAGCCCGGAAACTTTACAGAAGACATTCCGGTTTTGCGCGATCTTTCTTATCTGCTTCGCCCACGGCTCAGTCTTACCGGCCTTGATCTCTGGTTTGGCGCAGTGATCGATGACAAAACGCTGCTCGGGAAGCTGGGCTACGAGGTCAATGGCCGCGGATAATTGCCTGGGATAAATGAGAATGTCGTACGTGAAACCGAATCGATGCAACTGCGCGACGCCCTTGACGAAGTTCGCGCTCACGAGAAATCGATCGTCCGGCTCAGCCTGAGCGATATGGCGAAAGCCAAGGAGCTTCGGGAAGTGCGAGAAATGTTCGAGGCGCTCCGCGAGACGAGAAGAGAGAAGGTCGATCCAACCGACCACACCGACGATCTGGGTGCTCGCTTCAGCGAGATCAAGCAGAAACATCGTTTCGTTTTCGGACTGATCGGCTTGTACGGCGATCGATGCGTCCATAGCGTTGGCGGTCAGCTCCCCGGCGAGTTGTGCGGGCAGGAAATCGCGCTTCAACAATGCCATAGCGTCGGTGATCCACGCGTCGCGCACGGGATCGTAGTGCCAAAAATGCTGGTGCGAATCGATATTCATCCGAGGTTACGCGGCACTAAGGAGCTTTCGCTCATCCACGAAGGTTGAAGAATCCTCCGTCAATCGGATAGTCCGTGCCGGTGATGAAGGCGGCCTCCTCCGAGCAAAGAAAAAGAGCTAGCGCGGCAACTTCTTCGGGCTCGCCCATGCGGCCGATAGGCTGCGAAGCCGACAGCTTCTGAAACATTTCTTGCTCGCGGCCCGGATAGTTTTTCTTCAAGTAGCCGTCGACAAAGGGAGTATGCACGCGAGCGGGAGAGATGCAGTTGCAGCGAATTTTGTGCGCGAGATAGTCCTTGGCTATCGAATAGGTCATGGCCACGACCGCGCCTTTGGTCATGGAATACGCGAAGCGGTCGGCAAGCGCCGCTGTTCCGGCGATGGAGGCCATGTTGAGAATCGCGCCACCGCCCTGCGATTTCATATGAGCAATCGCGGCGTAGGTACAGTTGTAGACGCCCTTGACGTTGATGCGGAACAGGCGATCGAAATCAGCTTCGCTCGTCGTTTCGACCGTTCCTATGTGCGAGACGCCCGCATTATTTACAAGAATGTGCAGGCGTTCTTGCCGCGCGAGTTTGTCGAAAACTTCCCTCGTGCCTTTTTGATCGGAAACGTCGCAGGCGTACGCTTTCGCATCGCTACCGGATGCGGCAATCTCTTGTGCCGCTAGGGTACCTGCTTTTTCGTCAAGATCAAGAATCCGGACGGCCGCGCCTTGCTGCGCGAAGCGTTGCGCGATGGCGCGGCCTATTCCGCTGCCCGCGCCGGTGATTACAGCGACCTTGCCGTCGAGGCGAAACGCATCACGATGTGGCGGCGTGGCGCTCAGAGCGAGACCCCTCGCTTCCAAGGAATGAAATCGTTTTGCGCCAGGAGTTCAGCCTTGGTGTGAAGCTCGCCGCTGGCCACTTTTATGACGCGCTCCAGAATTTCTTCGCCCATCTGTTCGATGGACTTTTCGCCGGAAATGATCGCGCCGGTGTCGATATCGATGATGTCGGGCATGCGACGGGCCAAATCTGAGTTGGTCGACAGCTTAACGACGGGAGCAATGGGATTGCCGGTGGGCGTGCCAAGACCAGTAGTGAACAGGACCACGTTTGCGCCGGCGCCAACTTGTGCGGTGACGCACTCAACGTCATTGCCGGGAGTGCATTGCAGGTTCAAGCCGGGCTGTGAGGAAAATTCCGGATAATCGAGCACTCCGGTCACCGGCGAGGTGCCGCCCTTCTTCGCCGCACCCGCGGATTTCATGGCGTCGGTAAGCAGTCCGTCGCGAATATTTCCTGGCGAGGGGTTCATCTCGAATCCGGAGCGCACTGCCTTTGCGCGGGCCGCATAGTCGCTCATCAAGTGCATAAAGCGCTCGGAAACGTTTGCACTGACGCAGCGGTTGATGAGTTCTTGCTCGACGCCGCAAAGCTCCGGAAATTCCGAAAGAATCCCGCGGCCGCCGAGCACGGCGAGAATATCGGCGACATGGCCGATAGCGGGATTGGCGGAAATTCCGGAGAATCCATCGGAGCCGCCGCATTTCAGGCCGACACACAGCTGCGACAAAGGGGCGGGCCGGCGGTGGGCTTTGTCGGCTTCGACGAGTCCGAGGAAAGTCTCGCGTATGGCTCGTGAAATCATGGTGGCTTCGGAGGCGCTCTTTTGTTGCTCGAAAACGAGGAGTGGCTTGGCAAAGTTTGCGTCGCGGCGCTTGATCTCTTCCTGGAGGATGGTCACCTGCGCGTGCTGGCATCCGAGGCTTAGCACAGTGGCGCCCGCCACGTTGGGATGATGAATATATCCGGCTAGCAGCGCGCAGAGATTTGCGGAGTCCTCGCGCGTGCCACCGCAACCTCCTTCGTGCATCAGGAATTTTATGCCATCGACATTGCGGAAAACTCGCGCAGCAGGCGCTGGCGCTTTGCTGTCGGTGAACGCAACGGAGCGGAGGTCCTCGCTCTTGCCTTCTCGATACAAGCGCACCATTTCCGCAACCTGGCGGCGATAGATTTGCGGAGAGGCGAAACCCAGCTCTTCTTCAAAGGCTTGTTTCAAAACGGCTAAATTGCGGTTTTCGCAGAAAACGAGGGGAAGCACGATCCAATAATTGCGCGTGCCCACCAATCCATCCACCCGTTGGTACCCGAGAAATGTTTTTTCTCGCCAGCGTGAAACGTTTGGAGGCGACCAGCGCGGGGCCGCGTCTCGATCATGGAATGCAGCAGCCGCGTGGCGAAGATTGCGAGTGGAGAGAAGGCCGCCGCGCTGCAACGGTTCGGCAGTCCGGCCAACAAGCACTCCGTACATGATGACATCGCCACCAGCCGGCAGATCGACGGTGACAAACTTGTGCTTTGCAGGTACGTCCGCAAGTAAAACGTAATCGCTGCCTGCAAAATTTATGGTTTCGCCCTTGCGGAGGTCGGCTAACGCTACGAGAGCGTTGTCTCTCGGATCGAGCCGCAGCACGCGGCGTTGTGATGCCCCGTTTTCTGACATATGCCGATTTTATACCACGCGTGTTCTTCGTTGCAGCGACCGGACATTTCACACGCCGCAGTTACAGCTTGCGAACGGTATTGGTCAGCGTTCCGATTTTTTCGATCGTGATGCTCACTTCGTCGCCGTCCTTGAGCCAAAGCGGCGGATTCTGCGCCATGCCCACGCCGTGCGGCGTGCCGGTAAAGATGGCAGTCCCCGCCAGTAAGGTCGTGCTTTGACTTAGGAATTCGATGAGCGCCGGGACGTCACGGACCATGTCGCGAGTGTTGCCATCCTGCATCACGCGTCCGTTGATCGCGGTCTCGAGGCGCAACCCGCTGGGGTCTGCAATAAAGTCTGGGGTCACCAGACATGGACCGAGGGGCGCAAACGTGTCGAAGCTTTTTCCGCGGCACCATTGGCTGCCACCTTTTTTCAACTGCCAGTCGCGCGCGCTGACGTCATTCCCGCATGTATAACCAGCGACGTACTCGAGCGCGCGCTCGCGGCTCACGTCTTTGCACGTTTTCCCGATGATGACCACGAGTTCGCCTTCGTAGTCGAGTTCGGCCGTTCCCGCGCGCGTGGGAATTGCGATGGCCGCGCCGGGATCCTGCACGGTGTTTGGGCCTTTGGCGAAGACGACAGGAAAATCACCCGAGCTCATACCTACTTCATCGGCGTGCCGGCGATAATTCTGGCCGATGCACCAAATCATGACGGGAACTACCGGTGCGAGAATCTTCGCTATCCTTGCACTTTCCTGGGTGACACGATTTTTGCCGAAGGGGTCGCCTTCGACGCGCAAATGCGCTCCGCCTGGTTGCTCGGCGGCGTATTGGATCTTTTCGGAGTTGTCCAGGTAGCGAATCAGCTTCATTTTCTATCTAAATGATGAGCCTCAATACTCGATTGGGAAGTTGGGAGCGTACATGAGAGAGAAAATAGCCGCAAGCATTTGTCCATGTGCAGGTTGACTGAAGTTTCCGTCAAGATTTTTTGGTTTGACAAGCACCCCGGTCCCTCTTATGTTTTGAAGTGTTCGAGAGCTCCGTGTACACCCGGCCCTAGCCACGCAGTGATTCTTTTTTCAGGATTGGACCATGCCATACAAATTGACAGTGAATGGACGGCCTGCCACGGTGGACGCCCCCGCGGACATGCCGCTTCTTTGGGTCATTCGCGATGTGTTGAATCTTCGCGGCACCAAATACGGCTGCGGGATCGGCCAGTGCGGCGCCTGTACGGTGCATATCGGCGGGCGTGCGGTGCGTTCGTGTCAAACGCCGGTGGCCACCGTCGACAATGCCAAGATCACCACTATCGAAGGACTTTCCGCGGACGGCTCGCATCCGGTCCAGCTTGCGTGGGCCGATCTGGACGTACCGCAGTGCGGCTACTGCCAGGCAGGACAAATGATGTCGGCCGCGGCGTTGTTGACCAAGACGCCCAAGCCCAGCGATCAAGACATTGATGCAGCCATGAATGGAAATATCTGCCGCTGCGGAACCTACATTCGGATTCGGCAAGCCATTCACAAGGCCGCTGCGTTGGCGGCGAGTCATCCAGCGCGCGCCGCGAAGGCGGTAGGCAGCTCGCTGGGTGTGGAGTAAGGAGGCGCTTATGGCTACGGCAACTATTTCTAACACAATCGGGCGCCGGTCGTTCCTTCGGGTGAGCGCCATCGCCGGCGGCGGGTTGCTACTCTCCGCGTACATCGAACCGAAACTTTTCGGGCAAGCGCCGCAAGGACCGCCGCCCGCCAACCTGGTGCCCAATGCGTTCATCCGCATCGCGCCGGATGGCATCGTCACGATCACGGCCAAGAATCCTGAAATCGGACAGGGCATCAAGACCATGTTGCCGATGCTGATCGCGGAAGAGCTCGATGTCGACTGGAAAGACGTGCGCACCGAACAGGCCGACGTCGATTACGCAAAATACGGATTGCAGGTCGCGGGAGGAAGCACCGCGACGCCGAACAATTGGGAGCCGATGCGGCGCATCGGCGCAGCCGGCCGGCAGATGCTGATCTCCGCCGCGGCGCAAAACTGGAGCGTGCCAGAGTCAGAATGCACTACGTCTTCAGGGCACGTTCACCACGAGTCGTCGAAGCGTTCCGCCGGTTACGGCGAGCTGGCCGCAAAGGCGGCGACGCTGCCGCCGCCCGACTTGCAGACCGTGCATCTAAAAGATTCCAAGGATTACAAGATCATCGGCAAGTCCATTCCGCAGGTGGACAATGCTGCGATCCTAACCGGCAAGCCGCTCTTTGGAATCGATTTCACCACGCCGGGCATGCTTTGGGCCGTGTTTGAGAAATGCCCGGTATTCGCCGGTCGGGTGATCAGCGCGAATGTCGATGAAATCAAAGCGATGCCGGGTATCCGGCACGCGTTCGTTGTCGAAGGCGGCAACGACCTTACCGGGTTACTCTGCGGCGTGGCGATTGTCGCAGACAGTTGGTGGCAAGCACGTACGGCGCGGCAAAAGTTGCAAGTGAAATGGGATGAAGGCAAGACCGCGCAACAGAGCAGCGAAGGTTTCGCGCGTCACGCTGAGGAATTGTCCAAGCAGCCTCCTGCCCGTACTCTTCGCAAGGATGGCGACGCCGAAGCCGCGTTGCAAAACGCGACGAAAGTTGTGGAAGCTTATTATTCGTATCCATTCATTGCGCACGCTCCGCTCGAACCGCAGAACTGCACCGCGCACTATCAAGACGGCAAACTGGAAATGTGGGTGCCCAGCCAGACGCCGCAGCGCGGCCTCAGTCAAGTGGCCAAGACGCTGGGCATCAGCGAGAAAGACATCACGATTCACCTTACGCGCATGGGCGGAGGCTTCGGGCGGCGTTTGACCAACGATTACATGATCGAAGGTGCGTACATCTCGAAAGTCACGGGTGCGCCCGTGAAGCTTTTGTGGACGCGCGAAGACGACATGCGGCACGATTTTTATCGTCCGGCAGGTTATCACTCGCTAAAGGCAGCGATCGATGCGTCCGGTAATCTGGTCGCTTGGCGCAACCACTTCATCTCTTTCGGAGAAGGTGAAAAATTCGCGTCCGCGGCCGGCATCTCGCCCGACGAATTCCCTGGCCGCTTCATTTCGAACTATGCGTTGCACAATTCGCTCATGCCCACCGGCGTGCCGACCGGCGCTATGCGCGCTCCCGGCAGTAACGGGATCGCGTTTGTGATGCAGTCGTTCATCGATGAACTGGCCCATGCGGCGGGCAAAGATCCCGTGCAATTCCGGCTGGCGTTGCTCAGCAACGCTCCTCTGGCGTTCACGCCTCCGGATGGGGCCCCCGCTGGCGCACCGCCTCCTCCGCTATTCGACGCCAAGCGCATGCGCGGCGTGCTCGAACTCGTCGCAGAGAAATCAGGCTGGGGCTCCCGCAAGCTACCTCAAGACACCGCCATGGGCGTGGCCTTCCATTTCAGCCACCGCGGGCACTTTGCGGAAGTCGCCGAAGTCCGACTCGCGCCGGGCAACAAGATTCGCGTTAACAAGGTGTGGGTAGCCGGTGACGTCGGCAGTCAAATCATCAATCCCAGCGGCGCGCTGAACGAAGTGCAAGGCGGCGTGATCGAAGGGCTCAGCCATCTGATGGGCTACGAGATCACCATTGATCGCGGGCGCGCCGTCCAGAGTAATTTCAATGAATACCCGCCGGTGCGCTTGACGCAAGCGCCGCCCGAAATCGAAGTGCATTTTCTCAAGACCGACAATCCACCGACCGGATTGGGCGAACCTGCGCTGCCGCCGGTGCTGCCTGCTGTGTGCAATGCACTTTTCACATTGACCGGTACGCGCATTCGCACCCTGCCGTTGGCCAAACAAGGCTATTCCTGGGCCTGAGGCGTGCTCAACCGCAAGGCGCGCCATCGCGGATAGCTCACCGTCTACCTGCGGCTCAACGAGGGGAAGGTCCCCGCCATCTACGGGTCCATCGGCGGACGAGGGCAAAGGATAGTCAGAGGACACAATCAGCGAAAAGCTATGGCCACCAGAAAACCTCGTCCTAAAAACATCGATGAGTACATCCGTGCCGCGCCCAAACCTGCCCAAAAGAAATTGCGGGAAATGCGCGTCTGTATCCGCAAAGCTGCTCCGGGCGCCAAGGAAGGCCTGAAATGGGGAATGCCCGCGTTTTCCTATAGAAGGATATTGGTCACCTTCGCCGCCTTCCAGCATCACATTGGCTTCTATCCCACGCCGTCCGCAGTAAGCGCCTTCGCCAAGAACCTTTCGGGATTTGCCGCTGCCAGAGGCTCTATCCAATTTCGCCTGGAGAAGCCTCTCCCGCTGGGCCTAATCCGTAAGATCACCGCTTTCCGCGTCCGCGAAAGTGTTGAACAAGACAAGAAATGGCGTAGCCCCAAAAAAAAGGGCCGCTGAAACACGCGGCCCATCAATCCTCATTTTCTGTGCGAACTACTGCTTGTCGTACACCGCTGTGCTGCTCACTTTCTCGCCTTTAGCATTTGTGCCGCTAATGGTCACCGTGCGGGTCTTTCCGTCAGCCGAAACGGTGATGCGGCCCGTCAGTGTCGGCTTGCCATCTTTCTTATTGGTCAGCGCGAGTGTGTGGGCGTCCATCCGCTTATATGATCGCGTGTCGGCCGTCGAATCGCCCGTTACTGGGTAGTCTTTGCCGTCGAACTTGCCCGTCCATTCGTTGTGGCTTGGCTTGCCCTCGCTGTCGACGCCTTCCACTGTGACTTTTACACTGTCGCCTGCCGCTTCATACACGACCGTCGTATTTTTTGGTGCCCCGGCGCCGATCTTAGACTTGGCCTCGTTCAGTTTCCATGTGCCCAACTGTGCGTCGTCCGCTGCCAAGCAAACCGCCGTGACGATGAACAGTGCTGCAAACGTCAAAAAGCATGCTCTTGTTTTCATGTGCTCTCTCCTGATGCGGATTTTTTCTTGCCTTCTAAAGCGATGAGGTCCCGAGAAATATCCCGGGTAACCCGAAGTTGCCGGGAGCATAACACGTCCCACTTCGGCACGACATAGCTACATCGGTTTTGCCGTCTTGAGCCAGCGCTGAGATGCTCTTGACGGAGACATCATTGCAGAGGACTATAGCCCCCCAAAGGTGCGATCGCCCATCGCAGACACCCTATGAAACTTAATCCCAACCTTCTCAAAGCTACCGCCGTCGGCGCGCTCGGTGGACTTCTCTTCGGCTTCGACACCGCCGTCATTGCCGGCACCACGCACTCCCTCACGCTCGCCTATTCCCTTACCCCGCGGCAGCTCGGCTTCACCGTTTCCGTCGCACTGATCGGTACAGTCATAGGCGCCATGTCTGCCGGCATCCCCGGCCAGAAATACGGAGCGCGCGAAACGCTGCGCGTCCTCGCCATCTTTTACGTGCTTTCTGCGCTGGGCTGCGCTTTTGCGTGGAACTGGGACACCTTGCTAATCGCGCGCTTTCTCGGCGGGCTCGGCATCGGCGGCTCGTCAGTCCTTGGCCCTGTCTACATCGCCGAGCTGGCCCCGGCAAGACTTCGCGGCCGCCTGGTCGGCATGTTTCAAATCAACATCGTCATCGGCATCTTGCTCGCTTATCTCTCCAATTTCGCAATCGCCCGCCAAGGCTTGGGCGTCACGGAATGGCGTTGGCAATTCGGTGTTGCCGCGCTGCCCGCCATGCTTTTTCTGGTCATGCTCTTCGCCATTCCGCAGAGTCCGCGCTGGTTAGTCACCCAGAAGCGCGTCGACGAAGCCCGCCAGGTCCTGCAGGCAATGGGCGCTGACGATCCAGAGACCGAACTGCAAGAGATCGTCAACTCCATCCACCTGGAAAGCTTGGAGAAAGCCGAGCCGCTCTTCAGTTGGAAGTACCGCTTGCCGATTTTCCTGGCTATCACCATCGGCATGTTCAACCAGCTCTCCGGCATCAACGCCATCCTCTATTATCTGAACGACATTTTTGCCGCAGCCGGTTTCAGCAAACTCTCCGGTGATTTGCAGGCGGTTGCCGTCGGAGGCATGAACCTGCTGGCCACTATCCTGGGCATGTCCGTGATCGACAAACTCGGCCGCAAAACCCTGCTGCTGATCGGCTCGGTAGGCACCGCGTTGTGCCTTGCCGGTGTCGCACGCGTTTTTCTCACCCACCAACATCAGGAATATTTGCTATGGTTCCTGGTTGCCTACATCGCGTTCTTCGCCATTTCACAGGGCGCGGTAATCTGGGTCTACATCAGCGAAGTTTTCCCCAATCGCGTCCGCGCCAAGGGCCAAGCCCTCGGCAGCTCTTCCCACTGGGTCATGAACGCGGCTATCGCCTACACCTTTCCCCAGCTCGCCAAATCCTCCGGCGCATACCCTTTCATGTTTTTCTCAGCGATGATGATCGTGCAATTCTTTGTCGTGCTGTTCTTCTACCCCGAAACCAAACGTGTCTCTCTCGAACAGATGCAGCAGCGACTCGGAATCGACTGATGGACGAGCGTGAGACTGCATCTCGTGGGACAGCCAATCATGGCTGTCCGTCGGCAACCAACAAATGACCTCAAAGGAGCAAACCGCCGAGAAACAGCAAAATGATTTCACGCTAGGCGTGGATGTCGGCGGCACCAAAATCGCCGCCGGTTTGGTCGATACGAAAGGAACAATTCTCTACCAGACGCGCGTGCCCATGCCCGCCCGCGGCGATGCCGCCGCTGGCTTTGCCGCACTGGAGGCTGCGATTCGAGCGGTTTTTGCCGCACAGCCGCAATCACGAGACACGCTCGCCGGAATCGGCGTTTGCGCGCCCGGACCGCTCGATCCATTTCGCGGAATCGTCCTGAATCCGCCCAATTTGCCGTGCTGGCACAATTTTCCTCTCGCTGCCGAAGTCCAGCGCGCCTTCCACGTTTGCGCAAAGATCGACAACGACGCCAACGCCGCCGCTCTCGCCGAAGCGATCTGGGGCGCCGGGGTCGGATTTCGCAACGTCTTCTACGCCACTCTCGGCACCGGCATCGGCGCGGGAATTATTTTTGACGGACGCATCTACCACGGACGCACCGGAAGCGCCGCGGAAGGCGGCCACGTCAGCATCGACTACAACGGCCCGCGCTGCGGCTGCGGTAAACGCGGATGTATCGAAGCGCTCTGCTCCGGTCCCGCCATTGCCCAGCGCGCCCGCGCCCGCTTGGCGGAATCCACCCCGCCGTCGCGCCTGCGCCAACTAGCCCCAACCAATCTCGAAAACTTGACCGCGCATGACGTCGCGGAGGCGTTTCACGCAGGCGACGTAGTGGCAAGAGAAGTTCTAGAGGTCACCGCCGACTTATTGACCGTCTGGCTGGGAAACATGATCGATTTGTTGGAGCCGGACGTAATCATCTTCGGTGGCGGCGTGGCGCAATTGATAAGCGATTTTTTCCCGCGCATGCAACACGAATTGCCCAAGTGGTGTATCAATGCGCGTTGCGGCGAAATCCCGTTGCTACTGGCGAAGTACCGTTCCGACGCCGGAATAGCCGGCGCGGCCGCTCTTTGCCGCCAGCAGTAGTAGCCCAGCGCACCTTCGGCAAGCAGCCTATGAAATGGAATGTTGACGCTTCGCTTTTACCAGGTGTTGTAAGGCGTCCCATCGAAGGGTGAGGTTTTGTCGGAATTGGAGTGCACATCCACGATCCCCGTGGTGGTCTGGTCTGGGCTCATCACCGTATCCCCAAAATCCACATGCCAGTCTTTGGCATCGGTAATCGGGTCCTTGGGTATTTCTCGCAAGTACTGCGTTTGCGGATTCACCAAATCGTCCAACGATTGCGGCGCCGCTTCTTTATCCAATGTGTAATGATCGATCGCCTGCCGCATTACGCTCAGATCGCTTTTCAGCGTCGCCTCTTTTGCGCGCTGCACCGACTTAACATACGCGCCCGCCGCGATGCCTACCAAGATCGTGATGATCGTGATCACGATCATCAGCTCAAGCAGCGTGAACCCGCGGGCCAATGCGCTAAACCGTCTCGCCCTACCAGTCCGCATAGTGCGTCCCATCGCTGGCCGTGCCTTGTGATTTCGAGTACACATCGAAAACGTTTTTCCCCGCCCAGCTTCGTGAATCCGGATCATCCGACACCGCGCGCAATCCCCAATCGGCCTGTCCAGTCATCGGGTCCACCGGAATGCGCCGCAAGAACCGAATTTTCTTGTCGTCACCGGCGCCCACCTTCACGCCCTTCACCAATGTTTCCAGGTCCGGCGGATAGCCCTCGGTGCCCACTTCCACACGAATCTTGTTGGAGTCCGCCAGGTCTTTGTAGCGATCAATCGCATCGCGCATCTGCCTGAGTTCGTAGCGCAGCAACTCTTCCTTCTTATGGACAATCGTGTAGCGCGCGATGGGCAGCGCCGCGGAAGACAGAATCATCAGGATCGCGCAAGCCAGAATCAATTCCAGCAACGTCATGCCCCGCTGCGAATGGCCTTGCCGTCGATGAATAGGAATTCTTCGCATAGACAAACTCTTGCGCGCCTACGGCTGCACTTGCAGCGTAGCCTCGCCAGTCACCAGCGGAATGGGCTTCTGTTGCGAGTCCTTCGCGTTCACTTGCACGATCGACAAGTTCGACGCCCCCGGCGCGATAGCCTTCACCACGATCCCCATTATTGTCCCGGTACCGCTGACACCCGCCGTATTCGGCTGCCGCGTCGCCGAAATTATCGCCTGCCCGTGATCCTTATCCGTCCGATTAGGCGAGCGGCATCCCGAACACACAATGGCGATCTCCTGCGTTCCGCCCGACAAAAATCCGCCGTGCTGCACTTCTTCCACGCTGATCACCGCGGGGTTGTATTGCAGCAGGAAGGGGATCGAGAACAAATCCTTCACATTCTCGACCACCACTCCAATGGTTTGCGACTGTCCCACTTTCAGCGACAAGCTGCGTGGCTCAAACCGAATCTGTGCCGCATTGGCACCATCCGCCACGGTGGTCGCTGCCCCCAGAGCAGTCGGCACCGTCGAAGGCGCGCCCTGCGACGGCGGAACTGCCGCCGCTCCCTGCGCCGCATTCCCAGTGCCTTGTGGCGCCGATGCACGCGGTTCCGAATTCGGTGAGCGCACTTCCGCTTCACGCCGCACTTGTACTTGCGACTCCGATCCGGTGTACAACGGCCGCAAATTGGCCCGCGTCCATTCCGGCATGCGCACGATGTGTGGCGTCAGAATAATCAAGATCTCGTCATCCTCGGTGTTGTGCGTGTCTTCGGAGAAGAAATATCGGAGCAAAGGAATGTGCGCCAGGCCCGGCCAACCTTGCAGTTGTTTGGTGTCGGTGCGCGTAATCAAACCGCCCAACACGTTTGCTTCGCCTTCCTTCAAACGAATCTCGTGCTCCAGTTTCCGCTGGCTGATAATTGGTTGTGTGATTCCACCAATCGGCTGCTGTCCGGTTACCGACGATACTTCCACGCTCAATTTCATGCTCACTTCATGGTTGGGGTGAATGCGCGGCGTCATATCGATGTTTACGCCCACGTCTTGATACTGAAATTGCGTGTTCACCAGCGGATTCACAAAGCCAGCGCCTGCCGCGCCGCCAACGCCAACGCCCGCTTGAAAGCTCCCTGTCGCGATCGGCACTTTATCGCCGATGCGCAGCTTGGCCGGCTGCCCATCCACCGACCGCACTTCTGGATTCTGGATGATCTTGGTCGTGGAATCGTTCAGCAGCGCGTTAGCTGTAAAGCTCGGAAGGGTGACCGCATAATCCGCGCCGGTAAGATGTCCCAGCTGTTGCAGCGAGAGCGTGTTGTTGGTCGTAGTCGTTCCGGTGGTGTTGGTATTGTTATTGGTCGTCGTCGATGTCGTTCCCGGCGGCACAACAGCGATACTCGCACTCGTCCCAGGAGCAATCCCCAGACTACGCGCCTTATCCACACGCGCTTCCACCACCTGCACCTGAACCACAACTTCCGGCTTCGCTTTGTCTACGTCATCGATCATCTTGGCCGCCACCAGCAACTTATCCGGAGAATCCCTGATGACAATGGCGTTCTGCCCGTTGATCTGAAATATGCGCTTCAAATCCAAAAGTTGGCGGAGCCCGGTTACGATTTCCGTTAAATCCTGCGCTTGCACCGTATTCGACAGATAAAAAGTGCGCACAACGTTTTCTTCGTAGTCCCGGCGCTTCGCCGGTTGGTCCGGAATCACGAAAATAATATTTTCGGTCACCGGTTTCACGAACGCCTTGCTCTCCAACGACACGATTTCCAGCGCCTGCTCCAGCGTCACGTTGTTGAGTTCCACCGGAATTCGCCGCGCCGGAAAGTCCGGATCGTAAATCACCGTCAATCCCGCCAATTTTCCGATAGTGTCGAAGACGATTTTCGCGTCGTTGGTCATCTTCAAGTTGATCGCCGCTCGCGAAAGCGGCTTCAGCTCCGGCGGCATGGAGGCCAGAGGCGGCTCGTTGTCCTCTCCCTTAGGAGGCTCGGTGGCCGCATTGTTCGCCCGGTTCTTCTCTTCAATCGCGCTTACCGTCTTGCGCAATTCCTGCTCGGCTATCGGGCTGGAGGGATCGATGGCCACCGCGCGCTGAAACTCGGAGGCCGCTGCTTCCAATTGTCCGCGCTCGCGCAGCTTCACCCCGTTTTTCACGTGCAGCGCACTAGCCTCAAACCGTGCCTGGTTGAATTTAATTAGATATGTCGCGTTTTCCGGATCGTTCTTTAGCGCTTTTTGATAGTAGTCGTATGCCGCGTCGTAATCTTGGAGATGCTCCGCCTTGCGCCCTTGCGCGTAGTCTGTCTTACCCTTCGGGCAGCCCGCCGCAAGCAGCACGGCACTCAAGCAAAGAATCATCTTGCTGAAACGGTGCATGCACTCTCCAGTTTTGTTCAATATAGGCTGCTCGAAGTCTAGCATTCGGGTTAGAGGTCGAACAAGGTATTGGGGGTTGGCTGCCTTGCATCAAGTAACCCCCGCGGCTAAGATTTAATGCCGCTGCAACATACGATTGGATCTAGTGCCCAAGCCGCCCAAAAAGACCGAAAAGGCCGAGAAAACTAAGGAACAGGTCGTCGCGCAAAACCGCTCCGCTTCCTACAATTACCATTTGCTCGAGAAATACGAGGCCGGACTGGTTCTTCACGGCACCGAAGTAAAGGCCCTCCGCGAAGGAAAGGCGAATATCCGCGACGCCTTCGTCGACTTCAAGCCCAGCGGTCCATGGCTGGTGAACGCCCACATCGCGCAATACTTGCCCGGCGGTCCCTGGAACCACGAACCTCTCGGTTCCCGCAAACTGCTCCTGCACCGCAATGAAATTCACAAGCTGTCTGGCCGCACAGAGGCCAAAGGTTTGACCGTAATCCCCCTGCGGATATACTTTCGCAACGGCATCGCCAAGTGCGAGATCGCCCTGGCGCAAGGCAAGAAAACCTGGGACCGCCGCCAGGACGAGCGCACCAAGGAAGCGCGCAGGGAAGCCGAACAAGCTATGTATCGCAACCGGAGGCGATAACGCAATCATGCAGATCACGTTGGAAGCAAAGCCGTTTGCTACGCTCGAGACCGATGCCCTGGTATCCTACGTCTTCGAGGATTCCGATCCAGTGCAAGGGCGGATCGCCGAGCTCGATCAGTTCACCGAAGGACTGCTGAAAAGGCTGGCCACCAGTGGCGAACTTGCCGGCAAACCATTAGAAATGACCCTGGTCCACGCGCCGCGCGGCGTGAAGGCTGCCCGCTTACTCCTGGTGGGGGCAGGCAAGCGCGATAAATTTGATCCCGCCGTGCTCCGCAAAGTCGCTGGCGCCGCCTTGCGTTACCTTAAGTCGCGCGGCGTGAAGCAGTTTGCTTTCGTTCTGCGCGAAAACGAAAACGTCGACACCGCCGCCCAAGCCGTCGCCGAAGGCGCGCTGGCCGCCGATTTTGAATCCGACAAATACAAAACCGAGAAAAAAGACGCCAAGTCGGTCGATTCCCTTGCCTTGACCGGTTTTCCGGAGACCGACCGCGCCGCAGCCGAAAAAGGCTTGGCCCGCGGACGCGTTATCGCCGATTCCCAAAATTTCGCTCGCGATCTAATCAATGAACCTTCCAACAAGCTCACGCCCAAGACTCTGGCCGAAAAAGCGGAAGCTATGGCCAGGCAGGCCGGGCTCACCGTCGACATCCTGGACGAAAAGCGCATCGCCGACCTGAAAATGGGCGCCCTTCTCAGCGTCGCGCAAGGTAGCGTCGAGCCCCCGCGCATGATGGTCGTCACCTACACGCCGCCAAATCCGAAGCCCGGCGCTCCCGTGATTGGCCTAATCGGCAAAGCCGTCACCTTCGACACCGGCGGCATCTCCATCAAGCCGTCCGACGGCATGGAGAAAATGAAGTACGACATGGCCGGCGGCGCCACTATGCTCGGGGTCATGCGCGCCCTCGCCACCCTAAAGCCAAACGTGAAGGTAATTTGCGTCGTCCCCAGCACCGAAAATATGCCCGGCGGCCGCGCCCAAAAGCCCGGCGACATTCAGACCGCCATGTCCGGCAAGACCATCGAAGTGCTCAACACTGATGCCGAAGGCCGCCTGATCCTCGCCGACGGCATCCATTACGCCAAGCAACTCGGCGCCACGCACCTCATTGACGCAGCCACTCTTACCGGCGCAATCGTCGTCGCCCTCGCCAACGTGAACGTCGGCGTCTTCGGCTCCGACCAACCCTTCACCGATAAGTTTCTCGCTAGCGCCAAAGCCGCCGGCGAAAAAATGTGGCAGATGCCGGTCGACGACGAATACCGCGAATTCATCAAGGGCACCGTCGCCGACATCCAGAACATCGGCAGCGGCAAAGGCGGCGGCGCCATCACCGGCGCAATGTTCATCAAGGAATTCACCGGCGACTCCCCCTGGATCCACCTCGACATAGCCGGCACCGCCTGGAACGACGACGCCAAGCCCTGGCTAGCGAAAGGCCCGACTGGGGTCGCCCTCCGCACCCTAATTCACCTGGTCATGTCCTATTGATTCGTCAGAGTAGCTTTGCTTGGTTTGCTGAGGATGCGGCGTTGTGGGCGCCGGTCGTACTTCGGTGGTATCGCGAATCCCGCGTCAGAAGTCTCGCCAGGGTCTCCACAACGGAACGCTTACGTAATGTACATCAATGACCTGGCTGAGCAATCCTTTGATCTTCTTGAGAATCTGTCTTAACACGGTGGGTCTCGGAACATCGGCGCTGCCATCGGAGCCTACCACCGGGGCTACCCTCGGTCAACGTGCCATTGACATGCGCGTGTCACATTTTTTCCGGCGCCTCAATGCCCATCAAATTCAGCGCCCGCACCAACTGCGCCTCCACCAGTTCGGTCAATCCTAATAAGAACGCTCGCTTCTGCTCGTCGGCCTCCGACAATATATGATGCTTGTGATAAAAATTGTTGAACGCCTGCGCCAATTGAAACGCATACTTGGCCATAAATGCCGGCTCCTGCGCGATAATCGCGGCGTCCGCCGCATAATCCAGCGATCCAACAGCCAGCAACACTTCCCACAATCCGTTTCCCTCTGCGCCGGCTAAAAATTTCTGCGCGGTTTCAGGAGTAACAGCCGCGCGGGCCGTACCAGCTTCCACGCCTTTGCGCCGAATTCCGCGGATGCGCACAACCGCATATTGGCAATACGGCCCAGTCTCGCCCTCAAAGCTCAACGCATCCTTGAAGTCAAACGCAATAATCGCGGTGCGCGTAAATTTCAGCAGAAAAAATCGCAGCGCCCCTACCGCGATGGCGTGCGCGGTTCCCTTTTGTTCCTCCGCCTTCATTTCCGCGTGACGCTGCTGCACTTCCCCCAGCGCCGCCTCCTCCAGCCGGTCGATCAAGTCGTCCGCCTTCACGCCAAACCCTTTGCGCCCACTCACCTCCACATACGGCTTTTTCGCCTCTTCCGGCGTTAGCTCATATCCCATTTCCGCCGCGCATCGCGGCGTCAACGCCACAATCTCATACGACAAGTGAATCGAATTCTCTGCAGCCTCGGCATGCCCCAATCCGCGCAATCCCTGCGCCACCACGTCCTGCAAATAGGCCTGCCGCGTATCGATCACGTTGTACACCCTCGTCGCCGCAGCGCCAAAAGGCGGAGCCTGCACATCACTCTTGCCGCCGGTCGTGGCCCAAACTTCTTCTCCTACCGGCGCGTTCGGCCATCTAGCGTAATGAAAATCCTTCCCCAGCAACCCAAACTTCCAAAGCTGGTAAGCAATATCCTTCCCTACGTAAGTGACCGTCCCATTCGACCGCACAATAATCTTGTCCTGCGTATTCTCGTCTTCCTCCGTGCCCTCTGTGCTCTTGATCTCTGTGCGCTCTGCGTTAATTTCTGATTTTTCTTCCCTCCAAGGCATAACCCAGCAACCCGCCATCTTTCCATGTTGTACGAATTGAATCGCCCCCGCTTCCTTCAGCTTCGCAAAAGCCAAATCCCAAAAATGCAAATGCAAAATCTCGCTTTCCCTCGCCAGCAATTCATAAAAAATCCCCAGCCGCGTCATGGTTCGCAGATGGCAGGTCACAATCGCATCCGCAACCACCTGCCCGACCTCCCCCTCCTCGCCGCGCCCCTCTTCTATCGCCTTCAGCGTCTCCCCGCGCAACTTAGCCGCCCGCTCCTTGTCTTCCGCAAAAAACTGCGTAGCCTTCGCGTAAACGTCCCAGCAGTAATAATCAAAGCGCGCATCCATGGCCAGCATCTTCACGCTGACTGGTGTGCGCCTTTCCATGTGCAGCAACCCGATAACTACGTCCGCCACCTGCACGCCCGTGTTATCGATGTAGTTCTGCACCTGCACGTTGTGCCCGGCGAACCGCAGCGTTCGCGCCATGGTGTCGCCCAACACCGCATTGCGCACATGCCCGATGTGCGCCGCTTTATTCGGGTTAATGCTGGTATGTTCGACGATGATCTTGTCGGACTGCCGATCCTTGCTGTCCTCCAAGCTTGAGATTTTGGGGGTCGGACCTTTAGGTCCGACATCGACCGGCGTTGCTGAGATGGGCTTTAGCCCCTGAGGAATTGTTCTTGTCGCTTCGGCCTGCGCTGCTTCCCAAAACGCTCCGCGGTCAAAATACGCATTCAAATACCCGGCCCCCGCCACGTCGATCCGGGCGATTCCCGCCATCGGCGGCAGCCCATTCTGAATCTCTTGCGCAATCTGCCGCGGCGCTCGTTTCAGTCTTTTAGCAAGCTCAAAACAGACCGGAGAAGCCGCCTCCCCCATCTCAATCTTAGGCGGCCGTTCCAGCACAATGGGCAGCTCCAAGCTGTATTTCGCTCGAATATGCTTCGCCAGTGCGTCGCGAAGCCTGGCTGTAATCTCTAAGTACACGAATCCTCAGTCAGTTCCCACCGGTAGAACCGGCTTTAGCCGGTTCGCCGCAATCCACTTGTCGTGGTGCGGCACTGCTGCACCACGACTAGCACCAAATTCAACAATTGCTCAAGCCAATAGGGCACCACAGTATAGAGACGGGCCCACCTTCGGTCAAAGCACGACCAAGTGGAAGCCTTTACTAGCCGGCTCGTGAGGCAGTTCACTCCTTCCCGGTTCGTCCGGCAACCTAACTCCCATCATTTCAATTGTTTACCAAAACATAAAATACTTGACAAGCTTACGCACCTGTGTTACTCTCTTTCTGGGTGAATTTGCGCCTGCTCGCTTGCCTGCCGTAATAATTCCTTTGCTTCCAGTGCGAGAGTTTGCAGCCAGCGGCTAACTTCATTGGAATGTGCAGATCCAAGCGTTTTTGCCCCTAAGTCCTTTAGAATCCGCACATCCAGCAAACCCCGGGGGAGGGGGTGGGCATCGCCTTCGCGGATTTGACACCCCACACCACCGCCGATACTATCGACGTGCTCCGTCGGACACATTTCTTTTTGGGCTTGGCAGCGCCCCGAGGTTGCCACGATTGTGGCGTATTCCCATGAAACTGGCTTATTTTGATTGCTTTTCGGGCATCAGCGGCGACATGACTCTTGGCGCGCTGCTCGACGCCGGCTGCGATCTCCAGCATCTCCGGGATCAGTTGCAGGGTTTACAGGTTCCCGGTTGGGATTTGTCCGCCGAAAAAGTCTGGAAAAACGGCTTGGCGGCCACTTACGCGCAAGTCAAAGCGGAGGATCAGCAGAAGCATCGTTCCCTAAGCGCGATTTTGGACATTCTGAACAATTCGCGACTCGCCGCGCCTGTGCGTGAACGCGCCGCCGCCATTTTTCAGAAGCTGGGCGAGGCCGAAGCACGGGTCCACGATGTGCCGCTTGAGAAAATTCATTTTCACGAAGTCGGCGCGGTCGACGCGATTGTCGACATCGTTGGGGCTTGCATCGGCTTTCACGCTCTGGGTATCGAAAAGTTTGCGTGCTCGCCGCTGAACGTTGGCGGCGGAACAGCGAAAATGGCGCATGGAGTTCTGCCTGTGCCCGCTCCGGCCACAGCGAATTTGCTGCAGGGCAAGCCGACCTACTCGAATGGAGTCCAGCGCGAGTTAGTGACGCCGACAGGCGCCGCCATTGTGGCCACCCTGTGCGAATCATTCGGTCCGCAGCCGCCTATGAGCGTTTGCGCCATCGGCTACGGCGCGGGCACGGCCGACCTGGAGGGCCAGCCCAATGTTTTGCGGATTATGATTGGCGAAGCGGTGGAGAAAACAGTGCCCGGATGCGATCAGGAGATCACCGTCATCGAGGCCAATCTCGACGACATGAATCCGCAGATTTACGGATATTTTCAGGAGAAGGCCCTCATCGCCGGTGCCCTGGACGTTTTTACGACGCCGGTGCAGATGAAGAAGAATCGGCCGGGCACGCTGCTCACCGTCTTGTGCCGACCGGCCGATGTACAAGCGTTGATGTCGCTGATTTTTGCGGAGACCACCACGTTCGGAGTCCGCACGTACACCGCGCAGCGCCGCGTGCTCCCGCGTGAATCGGTGAAGGTGGCGACAAAATTCGGTGAAGTGCGTGTCAAGCTGTCGCGCGTAAACGGGAGCGTCTTGCACGTAGCCCCCGAATACGACGATTGCCGGAAATTAGCCGAGGAGAAGAACGTGCCGCTGCAGCGCGTAATCAACGAAGCGCTACGCAACTACGAAAAGAACCAGTAGGGGCGTGAGCACCGCTGCGCCCCAGCTCTGCAAGATGTAAGGTACCTAGGCGAATCGCTTCTAAAGAAATCGAGTAATCAACCGAAAAGAGAAGAACGAACACCGAAAAAATGTCGCCGACGAAACCAAAATTCTATCTGACCACGCCGATCTACTACACGAACGGCTTGCCGCACATCGGGCACACCTACACCACCGTCGTGGCCGACACCATCCGCCGCTACAAGCGCATGAACGGCTACGAAGTGGTGATGACCACCGGCACCGACGAGCACGGCGTCAACGTCGAGCGCGCCGCGCAGAAGGCCGGCATTCCGGAATCGGAATTCGTCGCCAAGATGGCCGAGGCGTGGCGTTCGCTGTGGGACGAGCTAGGTGTTCCCGCGGATGAATTCATTCGCACCACCGAGGTGCGCCACGCGCGAACGGTCCAGTGGTTATTTCGGCTGTGCCGCGAAAACGCGTTCGTCTATCCCGGGCACTACACAGGCCAATACTGCATTTATGACAATGCCTACGTAGACGTAAAGCCCGGCGAGCCTTGCCCGGATTGTGGTCGGCCCACCGAGACGGTCACCGAAGAAAATTATTTCTTCAAGCTCTCCGCGTTTCAGAAACCCCTTCTCGATTTTTACAAGAAGAACCCTGATTTCATCCAGCCGGAAACGCGCCGCAACGAAATCCTTAGTTTCGTAGAAGGCGGCCTGCGCGACCTGAGCATCACGCGCACCTCGGTTCGCTGGGGAATTCCGGTCCCCGGCGAAGAACCCCACGTCTTTTATGTGTGGTTCGACGCGCTGACCGCGTATCTCAGCGCCGTTGGCGGACCCGAATATGAGCGCCGCGGCTTCTGGCCCGCCGACTTGCATCTGGTGGGCAAAGACATCATCCGCTTTCACACCGTGTACTGGCCGGCATTCCTGATGGCCGCGGGGCTTCCCGTGCCGAAACAAGTGTGGGCGCATGGCTGGTTCCTGATCGACGCCGGCAAAATGAGCAAGTCCAAAGGCAATGTGGTGCAGCCGCGTCCCATCGCGCAAGTGCTGGGCATGGACGCGCTCCGCTACTACATGCTTCGGGAGACCGTTTTCGGTCAGGACGGCAACTTCAGCTACGACGCGCTTGTGCAGCGCTACAACAGTGATCTGGCCAACGGCCTCGGCAATCTAGCCAGCCGCACTCTGACCATGATCGAGAAATATTGCGGCAGCGCATTCCCCAAGGGCAACAACGAACTCGCTGTTTCTCTCTCCCCATGGCGTGTCCCAGAGAGAATTCAGCAAGTTCGCTCGTTCTACGAACAATATCAATTTACGCGCGCCCTCGAGGAAACCTGGCGCCTCATCACCGATGTCGATTTGCTGATCTCAGAGCAAAAGCCGTGGGTGCTCGCGGAAGATGCCGCCAAACGCGCGCAACTGGAAACCGTGTTGTGGATCGCGGCTGACACGTTGCGCGTAGTAGCGGTGCTGGCGCATCCGATCATCCCGGCAGCAACGGAAAAGCTGTGGAGAGCGCTGGGGCAAGGCGGGTCGCTGGGCGAGCAGAGAATTGACGAGCTGCACTGGGGAACGCTCCGCCCGGGAACAAAGATCGCAAAAACGGAAACGCTGTTTCCGCGAATCGAAAAACAAGAAGCTGTGGAGAGGATGGAAGCGATGGAAAGCGAACCTCAGAAGCCGGTACTGACACCACCGGCGGCAAGCAGCAGTGCGGCCACGGGCGCGTCAGGGGCGGGGGCGGCCGCGGCCGCGCAGACTGCGCCGGAGAAGATCGCGATCGAAGATTTCGCGAAGGTGGAGATGCGCGTGGGACAGATCAAAACGGCCGAGCGCATTGTAGGCGCCGACAAACTGCTGAAGCTGACGGTCGACATCGGCACCGAAGTGCGCCAGATCTGCGCGGGCATAGCGCAGTATTACGAGCCGGAGTCCCTGGTCGGCCGCAAAGTTGTGGTGGTGGTGAACCTCGCCCCGCGCAAGCTCCGCGGCGTCGAATCCAACGGCATGATCGTAGCCGCCAGCGTGGGCCCCGAAGGCAAGCCAGTCCTAGCCGCCTTCACCGAAGAAGTAGAAGTCGGCGCTCGCCTCAAGTAGACGTTTGCAGTCGGTGGTCATCAGCTGAGAACACGTATTTTTAGAAGAGGCCATGGCCGTCGCGTATCCATTATTTGCATTTGGTAAGGACGACCAATCAATGGCCCTCATTGAAGATCCGGGCCGTGTCCTTCGCCAATTGGAGGCCATCGACATCCAGAATGATGAGTACGTTTTTTGGGATGCAAATGGTAGGGGTGTGACGATCACAGTAACGGTTACGGCCTTCACCAACAAGTTGAACGAGATCAGGTCTTCCGCACCTGCTTTTCCCCTTCAGGACGCCTTCCTCTCGTACGCCAAGTCCTTGGGGCTTGCTGGGCCTCTGCCTGAAGGGCTGCCGATTGATGTTTGGCGGCATATCCAGTCTAACCTAGCACCCGGGAAGAGTTAAGGTCGCTGACGCCAAATAATAAGATGGAATTGATCGATTCACATGCGCACATTGATTTTCCGCAGTTTGCGGAGGACCGCGACGCAATGTTGGCGCGAGCGCGCGCGGCCGGCGTCACGACCTTGCTTGCGATTGGCTCTGGCCCTGGGCCGGAGAAACTCGACGCTGCCATCCCTTTCGCCGAACAACACGACTGGATTTACGCCAGCGTTGGCACGCACCCGCATGAGGCCAAGGAACTCACGAAAGCCCACCTCGAGCGATTGGCTGAACTCGTCAAGCATCCGCGCGTGATTGCTTACGGCGAAATCGGTTTGGACTATTTCTACGATCATTCGCCACGCGATGTGCAGCAGCGCGTCTTTCGCGAACAGATGGAGTTGGCGGCAAAGGCCAAGCTGCCCATCATCATCCATTGCCGTGACGCCTGGTCCGATTGCATGGAAATGCTGGAGCAACACTGGCGACCGACCGGCCTCGGCGGCATTTTGCATTGCTTCACCAGCACGCTTGAAGACGCCAAGCGCGGCCTCGACATGGGTTTCCTGATTTCCTTTGCGGGGAATTCAACCTATCCGAAAGCGCAGAATCTTCGCGACGTAGCGAAAGCTTTGCCCCTGGAGAATCTTTTGATTGAGACGGACTCTCCGTTCCTTGCGCCGCAACCCTACCGCGGCAAGCGCAACGAGCCTGCCTATGTCGGCGAGGTAGCTAAGGCCATCGGTAGTGTGAGAAACTTAGCCGCGGAAGAAGTTGCGTCGGCAACCGCAGGGAATTTCCGGCGCTTCTTCGGCCTGCGCGCGGATTCATCAGGGAAAACGGCAGCGCCTCCGCAATAAGTCGACCACGCGTGACGGCGCGTGATATTGTCCGATGCCAACGGATGCCGCATCGAAGCAGTCCAGGGAGAAAGTCATCGCACTGCTGACCGCCAGGGAAATCTTCGACCTCGTCCGGGACGATCTTGTCCTGGTCGAGCAGGAGTTGACGCGGCAAACCTCTGCTTCCTTCGAGCCGGTTTCCGAAATCACCAGCTATCTTTTGGGTGGAGGCGGCAAGCGTTTGCGGCCGGCGCTGTTGTTGCTTTCGGCGCGCTATGCCGGGCGGAACAACAGCGAAGGCGCGATTCGTCTAGGCGCAGTGGTCGAACTGTTGCACAGCGCCACCTTGATTCACGACGACGTGATCGACAGCGCCAACACCCGGCGCGGACGTCCGTCCGCAAATTCGCGCTGGGGCAATCATCGCAGCGTGCTGGTGGGCGACTGGCTGTACATGCTTTCGTTTCAGATGGCGCTGGAAGAGCGTAATTTCCGCATTCTCGACGTCTTGATCGATCTCACGCAAAAAATGGTGGAAGGCGAGCTGATCCAGCTCGAGAAAATCGGCCGCATCGACGTGACCGAAGAGGACGCGTTGCGCCTGGCGACCTATAAGACGGCGTGTCTTTTTAGCGGCTGCGCGCGCTTGGGCGCGGTGCTCGGCGGCATGGAATTGGCCGGCGAAGAAGCGCTAGCCGAGTATGGCCGTTACGCGGGTCTCGCGTTTCAGTTGGTAGACGACCTTCTGGATTTTACGGCGTCGGCGGAGCAACTGGGCAAGCCGGTGCTTAGCGATTTGAAAGAAGGCAAGGTGACCTTGCCGCTGATCTATGCCATGGAGAATGGGCATCGGGACGCGCGCGAACTGGTGGCGCGCGTTCTCGAGGAAAAGGAATTCGATTCCGTACGGCCGGAAACGATTGTGGCGTTGGTGCACGAATCGGGAGCGCTGGACCGCGCGCGGAATTTGGCGCATGAGTATGCGCGGCGCGCAAAGGCCTGCTTGAATGGGCATGGGGACTCGGAGTATGCGCGGGCGCTGCTGACTTTGCCGGATTTCATTTTGGCGCGTGAGAACTAGAGAACTAAACCAATAGAAAAGGATAACGCCAGAAGTACAGAGTACGCGGAGATTCGCAGAGCAAACCCTACACCACACTCGGAACTCGATGTTGCCCTTCAAAGTCGTCTATCACGATAAATATGATTTGAACCTGGGGCCGCACGTTTTTCCGTCGCAGAAGTTTCGGCTCATCGCGGAGGGGCTCATCGCGGAGAAGATTGCGACCCCTGAAGATTTCGTGCAGCCGGAGCCGGCCAGCGATCAGGACATCCTCCGCGTCCACACGCCCGAATGGGTTCGCAAGCTCCAGACGGGCACACTCACGGCCAGCGAGGTGATGCTGCTGGAGATCCCGTACTCCAGGGAACTGGTGGAGGCCGTGTGGCTTGCCGCGGGCGGATCGATTCTGGCCGCGCAGTGCGCGCTGCGTGACGGCTTCGGGGCCAACCTGGGTGGTGGATTTCATCACGCCTATCCCGATCATGGCGAAGGTTTCTGCGCGATCCACGATGTCGCGGTGGCGATTCGCCGTTTGCAGGCCGACGGAGCGATTCGCAAAGCCATGGTTGTTGACACGGATGTTCATCACGGGAACGGAACGGCGGCGATTTTTCGCAATGATCCTTCCGTCTTCACGATTTCCATCCATCAGGAAAATAATTATCCGGCGCACAAGCCGCCCTCCAATATGGATCTGAACATGGCGGATCGCGTCGACGATGATGAATATCTTGAGGCGCTGATCCCCGCAGTGCAAAAGGCTCTGGACGATTTTCGGCCTGAGCTTTTGTTTTACGTGGGAGGCGCGGACCCTTTCTGCGAGGATCAATTAGGCGGACTATCGCTGACCAAGAGCGGATTGAAAGAGCGGGATCGCCGCGTGTTTGAGGAAGCGCGCCAGCGTGGCGTTCCGGTGGCTACTGCGCTGGCGGGTGGATATGCGAGGCGCGTGGAAGACACAGTACGCATCCATGTGAATACGATTTTGGCGGCTCGGGAAACGGCGGAGAAGTTTCCGTTGAAGGCTGCATCGCGGGGATGAGCAGAGCGAAAAGGGAAAAGCGGAAAGGTAAGAGTGAGTCCCTCGCGTTGCTTGGAACGACAGCTTGTTTAATGGCTGATGTGATCGATCTTGCCGGGCTGGGGCGCAGCATGCTGCGCCCCCTACAATTTTAGGAGGCGCGCAGGTGGATTTCGCCGGAAACGGTGTGGACTTCGACCCGGCCGCCGTTGCCGGTGCCCACGCGTGCGCGGAGCGAATGCTTGCCCTGCTCTTCCACCATGATGGGAATGTCGGCCCTGATCTCGCCGGAGACGGCTTCGGCGGCCAAATGAAAACTGGCATTAGCCGGCACGCCTAGCTGCACAGTTCCCGACGCGGTCTTGAGATCCCAATAGCTGCTGGCCGCCGGATTGCCTTGAACGTTTACACGGCCGGATGCAGCGTGCGCTTTGACATCGCTGGTGGCGCCTTCGACGTCGACCGAGCCGCTGGCGGTGGAGGCATCGACGCGGCCGCCAGGCTTGGTGATTTGCGTGGAGCCGGATAGCGCGCTAATGCGCACATCCCCCTTAATGTCGGAAACCGTGACGCTGCCGGACGCGCTATTCGCGCGAATATCGTCGCCGATATTGTCGGCGCGAATGGTGCCGCTGAGCGAGGAAAGTTGGGTCTGTTGCTCGACATGGCTCACATGAATCGACCCGGAAGCGGCTTCCGCTTTCACCGGACCGCGGACATCTTGAATACTTTGCGCGCCGGAGAGCACCCGCGATGCAATCTCCGTATCGTGCGGCACCTCAATCATGTACGAGACGCTGACGTTGCGCAGCCGGCGCATCTCTTCGCCGATACGAATCGTATTGCCGTGCTGCTCGATCGGCGGATTAGCGAGCAGGTCGCTCAAACGTTTCTCGGGGCTTTCAAATCCCATGCCAGAGGATCGGGCCGTTGCATGAATGTGGACTTTGCCGTCGGCGCTGCCGGTGATGGAAACATCGCCGGAAGTATTGTTGAGCTCGAGACGGATCGGTCCGCTGACGCTGAGCGTGCGGTCGAAACTTCCGCTGGCCGAGGGGCCCATGGCGCAGCCCGCGCTCGCCAGGGCCGCGCTTAGCAAACCTGCCAGGGCTACGAATTTGCGCTGAGTCATCCTTTCCTCCATGCGATTTCAGGGCCAAAGCCGAATCGCCGCGGCATCCGTGGAAACGCCAGGTCTAAAGGAAGATACGGAAATATGCGGAATTATGTTCCGAACGGGCACCACGCTCAAGAGCGTTTAGGCCGCGGCAGCGATTCGTTTAGGGAGCCTTGGCGATAGCCTTCGAGGTCGAGCGCCACGTAGGTGAACCCGGCGCGCTTCAGCGCTTGCGAGATCGCGGCGCAAGTTTCCTTCGACAAAGCGCCCTCCATTTCTTCGGGTGCGATTTCGACGCGAGCCAGTTTGTCGTGCAGGCGCACGCGGAATTGGCGGAAGCCGAGGTCGCGCAAGGCGGCTTCGCCGCGCTCGATCATCGCGAGACGTTCGGGAGTCACTTCGGTGCCATAGGGCACGCGAGAGGCCAGGCATGCAGAGGCCGGGCGGTCCCAGGTCGGCAATCCGGCGCGCTGGGACAGCAGGCGAATCTCCGATTTGCGCAGACCGGCGTCGAGCAAGGGAGCCAGTACACGATGTTCTTTGGCCGCGCGGTGCCCGGGGCGAAAATCCAAGGTGTCGTCCGCGTTGACGCCATACGCGGTGGCGGCAAAACCGCGCTGTTGCGCAATCGCATCGAGGACGGAGAAAAGCTCGTCCTTGCAATAAAAACAGCGGTCCGGGGCGTTCGCGCGATAGGCGGGATTTTCCACTTCGTGGGTCACCACAAATTCGTGGCGGATTTGAAAAGCACCAACGAATTGCTCGACAACGCTGCGGTCATGCTCGGAAAAGCTGGGAGAAAGCGCGGTGATCGAAAGGGCGCGGTCGCCAAGCGCGCGCTGCGCGGCCCACGCCAGGTACGCGGAGTCGGCACCTCCTGAGAGCGCGACGAGCAATGAGCCGGCCTCAGAGAGACGCGCAAGGAGCGAAAGTTCTTTTTGCTCCAGCGAGGCTCCGGAATTTTCCGTCACGCGGATTGGAACGAACGCGGTCATCGCAAAAATCAGTATAGCCCATAGTTAGGATGAATCGCGGCGCCCAAAGGCCGCGAAGGTGCCCAGAAATTCCTTAGGTCGCCGCTAGCCTGTTACTTAAAATCCAGAAGCACATCAACGGTGCCTTTTGCTTCATCGGGCTGTAGCCAGTGTCCGACTTCATCGTAGTGAATTGGCAATTCCTTGAAAATGTCCGTGGAGTGCGCCTGCAGCTTGGTCAGGAACTCCTCGTACTTGGCTTTGTCGAATAGCTGGCCTTGCGCGATGGGCCAGGCGTCGCGCAGATGCCGTTCGGCAGTGGGGGATAAGCCGGTAATCACCATGGACCCGAAGTGGAAGGGCTTCCCTTCCTCAATGCGCACGTGATAGGCAATGGTGTGGGCCGCATCATCGAATGCGGGTTGCGGTTCGATTTTTGCCTGCACGTAGCCGCGGCGTCCGTACTCTTCGCGCACGCGATCCCAGCCGGCTTCAATGGCCATGCCGTCGGCGACATCGCCGGCCTTTAGTCCCACGCTGTTCGTGAGCGTAATGGTGGACAGCACGTCGTTCCCGCTCCATTCCACACCTTTCCAGCGGTAGATTGCGCCAGGATTGATCGGCACGTACACCGGAATTTGCTCTGGCAGCTTTTTGTTGGGATTTCCTGTGAGGCGAACTTCCGGTGGCCCAAGTTTTGCGCGCAGGAATCCTTTTTGCAAAAAGGTCGGGCGAACCTGCTCGGTCAGGAACATGTCGATGGAAGTTCGCGAATAGGGCTTGCCGAGCAAGGTAGGAAGTTCCTGGCGCACGGCCGGCGAAGAATTCAGCGACGGATCGCTGAACTCGACTCCCGCGATGCGCAACGCTTCCGCATTAATGCGGAATTGCTGGACGCCGCCATCGCCAGTCGGATTGGGCGCGGCCTGGTGTTCAATCGCTGCTTGCAAACCATGGTTTACCAAAAATTGGCCAAGCGCCTCGGCGGCTTGATCGACGACAGCGCCGGCTTCGGGCAGTGTGCCATCGTAAAAGGGAAGCTTGGCGCGAATGGCGTCGTTGAGTTCGCTATCGGCAAACCAGGGCAAATTGTCAAAATAGGCGGGAACGCGCGGGGCTTCTTCAACGTGGAACGTCAGGACGAGGCCGTCAGTGCGCGACTGGAAATTGTATCTTACTTTAGCGAAGAGGCCGCTCTGCACCAATTTGTCTGCGGCCGCCTGCAGGGCTTCCTTCCCCACTTGTGCGCCTATTTGCAGGCCGCTCAACGCGGCGACTTGGGGCTCGGATACGGATTTCAATCCTTCGGTGCGAATCTCGCGCAGCGGCGCGGTCGCTACAGGGGCGACTGGCGCCGTTTGTGCCTGCGCCAAAATCGCAAAGGCAGAGGCAAGAAAGAAGGAGATCGACGCGTTACGCACACGCATGTGTTTAGTTTACCGAAAAAACTTTACGGTTGCTGGAGAGCGGGGCAGAAGCAGGAACGCTTTACTCTACTGTGACGGATTTCGCCAGGTTGCGGGGCTGGTCGACGTCGCAGCCGCGGCGCACCGCGATGTGGTACGCCAAGAGCTGTAGCGGAATGATTTCAAGGAGGGGAGACAGGAGTTCCGGAGCTGAGGGGATCTCCACCACATGATTGGAGGACTGCCGCGCGAGATGATCGCCGGCGGTCACGATGGAGATCACGATGCCGTCGCGCGCGCGAACTTCCTGAATGTTGGAGACGCTTTTTTCGTAGCGGGTGACGGAATCCGGGTCACTTTCATCGTGCGTGGCCAGCACCACCACCGGAAGGTTCTCATCGATCAGCGCGTTTGGTCCGTGCTTCATTTCGCCCGCTGGATAGCCTTCGGCGTGAATGTAAGAGATTTCCTTGAGCTTGAGCGCGCCTTCGAGCGCGATCGGATAATGAATGCCGCGCCCGAGGTAGAGAAAATCGGTATTGCGGAAGAATTGCCGCGCCAGAGTTTCGTATAAGCCGGTCTCGTCGCCTTGCAACACGGTCTCGATTTTGTGCGGGATGCGCGTGAATTCCTGCAGCAGAGCCTTGGCCGCTTCGCTGCTAAGTTTTCCGCGGACCTGTCCCAGATGCGCGGCAAGCAGCAAGAGCGCGGTGAGTTGGGAGGTAAACGCCTTGGTGGAGGCCACGCCGATTTCCGGGCCGGCGTGCGTCAGTATGGTGCCGGCGGCTTCGCGGGTGACCATGGAACCCATCACGTTGCAAATCGCCAGTGTGGGCGAGCCCTTCAACTTGGCCTCGCGCTGCCCGGCCAGCGTGTCCGCGGTTTCGCCGGACTGGCTGATGCACACAGTGAGCGTTTTGCCGTCGAGAATGGGATCGCGATAGCGAAATTCGCTGCCGTAGTCGACTTCAACTTGCATGCGGGCCAGCCGCTCGATCATGAATTTTCCCGCCAGGCCGGCGTGCCAGCTGGTTCCGCAGGCCACGATGCGCACTTGCTGGAATTCGCGGAACTGCTGCTCCGTGATTTGCATGTCGTCCAGGAAAATTTTCCCGGTGTCCTGGGAGATACGGCCGAGCAGCGTGTCGCGCACGGCGCGGGGCTGCTCGAAAATCTCTTTCTGCATGAAATGCTTGTAGCCGCCCTTTTCGGCCATGATGGGATCCCAGCTGACGTGTTGGGCCGGGCGCTTGACAGGACGGCCATCGTGGTCCATCACGCAGACGCCTTGCTGGGTCAGCACGGCAATGTCGCCGTCGGCCAGAAAGAATATCTCGCGGGTGTGCTCCAGGAGCGCGGGGATGTCGCTGGCTACAAAAAACTCGCCATCGCCCAGGCCGATCACGGAAGGCGGTCCCATGCGCGCGGCCACGATTTTGTGTGGATCTTTCGCGGACATGAATACCAGCGAGTAGATGCCGCGCAATTCTTTCAACGAGCGCCGAACGGCTTCCTCAAGAGGAGCATTCTTGGAATTTTTCTCGACGAGGTGCGCGACGATTTCGGTGTCGGTTTCCGTGACGAACTTATGCCCCTCGCGCTGCAACTGCTCTTTCAGCTCCAGGTAATTCTCAACAATGCCGTTGTGCACTACTACGATTTGCCCGGTACAATCGCGATGCGGGTGCGCGTTTTCTTCGGTGGGCCTGCCGTGCGTGGCCCAGCGGGTGTGGCCGATTCCGTAGGTGCCATCGATGGGAGATTTCTGCAGCGCTTCTTCCAGATTGCGCAATTTTCCAGGTGCGCGGCGAACTTCCACCTTGCCGTCGTTGACGACGGCGATTCCCGCGGAGTCGTACCCGCGATACTCCAGCTTGCGCAGGCCTTCGATTACGACGGGGACGACCTTTTTCGGTCCTATGTAACCGACAATTCCGCACATATCGCGGTCTCTCCTGCGAGGGCAATCGTCTTACCAGCGTAGCACGGTGTTGCGCGATGCCGGCGCATTGCGCGCGATGCATTTGCGGCAACGGCCGGACCGCGGGCGTTCGCCAGCGCTCGGCGGCTCACTCCACGATTTCAAATCGATATTCCTCGATCACGGGGTTGGTGAGGACTTCCTTGGATATGCGCTCGAGCTGCGACTGCGCTTCGTCGCGGCTCCAACCGTCCAGATTCAGCACGAAGAATTTTCCCTGGCGGACATCGCGAATCTGCTTATAACCGAGCCCGGTGAGCGCGTGCTGAATGGTTTGCCCCTGCGGATCAAGGACCGTGCGTTTTGGCATCACCCAAACATGTGCTTTCATGAGGCCAGTATAACAGTGTGCGGCTGGTATCTCCGCACCGCGTCCAGCTGACATTTCGATGCGCGAGCGGCTGCGCCGGGTGTACATTGGTCGCGGGATGGAGAGTCATGACCCCAGAAGCCATGCGCAGCGCAACGAGCGATGACGCCGCATTGCCCGTATTGCCTGCATTGCCCTTCGATTCGTGGAAGGACACGCTAGCGACCTTGCATATGTGGGCGCAGATCGTCGGGAAAGTGCGCTTGAAATTGTGTCCGCTGGTGAACCACTGGTGGAATGTCCCCTTCTACATCACGGCACGCGGCATGACGACTTCGCCGATGCCTTACGAGCACCGCGATGTCGAGGCGCAGTTTGATTTCATCGATCACAAGGTTCTTATCGAGGCCAGTGACGGTCGCGTCGCCGTGATACTCATGGAACCGCAAAGTGTCGCCGACTTTTACAAGAAATTCATGACTGTGCTGGACGAACTCGGAGTAAACGTACATATCTGGACGATGCCGCGCGAAATCCCTGACCCCATCCCGTTTGAGAAAGATCACCTTCATGCGAGTTACGATCCCGAAGCCGCGCATAAATTCTGGCGCATCCTGGTTTGGGTCGATCAAGTTTTGAAGGAATTCCGCGCCGGCTTCCTGGGGAAGGCCAGCCCGGTGCATTTTTTCTGGGGAAGTTTTGATCTGGCAGTTACACGCTTCTCCGGGCGTGTCGCACCCGCGCGGCCGGGTGCGGATTCGGTCACGCGAGAGGCCTACTCTCACGAAGTGAGCAGCGCCGGATTTTGGCCGGGTGGCGGGGAAATTAAAGGACCGGCGTTTTACTCGTATGCCGCGCCGGAGCCGCTGGGTTTTGCGGACCAGCGGGTCGGGCCGCGAGCGGCCTTCTATCACTCGCAGGTGAAAGAGTTTTTGTTGATGTACGACGACGTACGGAGCGCGCCTTCTCCGAGGGCTGCGCTCATGGAATTCCTGCAGAGCACGTACGACGCGGCGGCTAAGTTGGGCAAGTGGAACCGCGAGAGCCTGGAACGCCCCATTACTTCAGGGGCAACCCGGTAAACCGAATTCCAGCGCTGTGCACTTTGTAGCGGATGTTGAGGCCGATCAGGAGAGCGGTGATCGACTCCACGATGCGTGCGTTCTCCAACTTTCCACCGTTCAGCGCGCGAACTCCGGGAATCTTTCCGGCCAGCTCCATCGCCACCTTTTTGGCATTGTCATCATCGCTGCATGCCAGCACGTCGCAGTCGATCGGGCCATCCCCGGCCAATAATTCCGCGCCCAGATTTTGAAATGCCGCGGCGATGCTGACGCCCGCCGGCAATAATTCGGCCGCCGCTTCCGCTGCCGAGCCTTGCCACACTCCGATCATGCGTGTCGGTGATCCGCCGATCGTCGCTGCTAACGGAACCGTCGTGTCAATCACTACTGTTCCGGGTTTCCACACGCCTTTTAGTTGCTTCAACAACGGCGCCTGGCCAGAGAAAGGAAGCGTCAGCACCGCGACCTCGCACTCTGCCGCCGCTGCAGCGTTGTCCGTTCCTTCGATCTGGGCTCCGCCACCGATTTGACCGCGAAGCAGCTGCGCCGTTTCCTGTGCGCGGGGCGCTTCTCGCGAACCAATCACGATGTGCTCGCCCGCTCGGGCCAGCCGGTTCGCCAGCCCCGATCCCTCGGGCCCGGTACCGCCTAAGATCGCAATCTTCCGCGCCATCGAGGCACTCCTTCTCCATCACCATTTCGCGACAATTATACGCGACGCCAGGGCGCGACCCCGCTGGTCTGTGTTATCTTCAAAAACTTCCGCCATGGCGCCCACCACTCCAACCAGTTCCGAGTTCCGCCTCGCGCTCGGTCAATTCGCCACAGGAGTCACCGTGGTTACCGCCGAACGTTCGCCGGGCCGCGTGCACGGCATGACCGCCAACTCGTTCACATCCGTCTCGCTCGATCCGCCGTTGATTCTGATTTGTGTGAGCCATGCGGCGCAATTGTTGGCGATGCTGAACCGGCAAAAACGGTTCGGCGTAAACATCCTCAAGAACAATCAGCGAGCCATCTCGGAGTATTTTGCCCGCACCGAAGAAAGCGCTGAGACGGAAAAGCAGCTGGGCATTCGCTATCGTTGGACGGAGAAAGGAATCCCGCTCCTGGAAGATGTTCTCGTGAATCTGACGTGCAATGTCGTGGATTCGCATGTTGCCGGCGACCACACCATCTTCATTGCCGAGGTAGAGAGCGTCGAGATTTACGACGGTGAGCCGCTGCTCTATCTGCGGGGGAATTACCGCCACGTAGCGCGTTAGACCATCCACTGTGCATCAGTTCAGTGGTGGCCGCCGAGCGGATCGCGCTTCACGCCGTATTCGGTTCCCCACTTGTCGGTCATGTGCGAACGAATCTCCCATAGTTCGGGGAAGAATTTGTGGCGCATGCCTTCTTCGAGAATCTCCACCGGCCGCCCTTTCAGCGATTTCGAGCCAAAGCCGATGGTGCGGTGGATCAATTGCATGTGTTCGTAGCGGAATTTCTGGAACAATTCATCGAATTCCGCCAGCGCTTCGGCCACCACGTACGCATCGCTGTGCGTATATTCAGTGTCATAGACTTTCTCGAGCGTCAGGCCGTGTTTATCGAGATAGTGCTGCTGGAACGAATTCCAAAGCGGCTGGTACATTTTCAGCAACACTCGAAATCCCGGCGACTCCTGGCCGCTGCCGTTGCCCAGGCGCAACCGGATTTCCTGATATTCCTTGGGCGACATGATTTCCAGCAGGGCGATCTGCTGAATCATCAATCGCTGCGCGGTATGCACTCGCCGAAAAAGGGTAAGCACGCGATTTGTATTTTCCTGCTGCAAATAGTCATCGATATCCAGAAGTGTGTAAGCGATCAGTTTCATCCACAATTCCTCGACCTGATGCACCACCTGAAATTGCAGTTCGTCCGCGTTGCACAGCTCGTCGAACTTGGACTGGCAGGAAAGCAGCGACTTGGTGTTGAGATATACCTCATAGTCGAGCGTGCCCTCGCCGCCCATAATCGCGTAAAACTGTTCGCGGTTCACAACGATTCCTCCCGCACCCGCCAAACTGTTTCGTTTCCAATCTATATTGAGGGTACCGCAAATTCCCAGGCGGGACGAAAGCGGCTCATCAAAAACACGGACGTCTATCTGAGAACTATCGTTCGGAACTACCTGAGGGGCGGGTTTGCTCGGTGTCGCCGACATCTTTCCGGTGGCTTTTCACTTCGCGCAAGGCGTACACAGGCTTGTTCTGCGATTCGTAGTAGGTGCGCGCAATCAATTCGCCCAGCAATCCCATGGACACAAATTGCACGCCGCTAACAAACAGTGCAACTGATAGCAGCATCAGCGGCCCGTGCTGGGCCATCACGCTGACGCCGTGCGCGAACTTTTCAAAGGCCAGGTAGGCGGCCAGCAGCATCCCCAGCAAGGTACCGCCAACTCCCAACAAGCCGAAGAACTGCAGCGGCCGCGTCGAGTAATCCAGCAAGAATTTAACGATCATCAAATCCAGGAAAACCCGAATGGTGCGCCCGATACCGTAATTGCTCTTTCCGCTCTTGCGCTCGCCATCGGTGATGGGCACTTCGGTGATCCGCGCACCCGTCGAACTGGCCAGCGCGGGAATGAAGCGGTGCAGCTCGCCGTATAGTTGGATCTCCTGGATGATCTCGCGGCGGTAGGCTTTGAAGGTAGTGCCGAAATCGTGCAGCTCGATTCCCGATAACTTGGCCATCAGCCAGTTGGCCACGCGGCTGGGCACTTGCCGCAGCAGCCAGTGGTCGCGGCGCGCGTACCGCCAGCCGCTCACCAGGTCGTAGCCTTCTTCAATTTTTTCAAGAAAGCGCGGGATCTCTTCAGGGTCGTGCTGCAGATCGCCGTCCATGGAGATAATCACTTCACCGCGCGCAAAATCGAATCCGGCTTTCAGCGCGGGCGTCTGCCCGAAATTGCGCCGCAGCCTCACCAGATTCACGCGGCGATCATGCTCGTAAATATCGGAAAGCACTTTGAAGGAATTATCGCGGCTGCCGTCGTCGATAAAAATCAGCTCGTAGCTTTCGCCGATGGAATCCATCACCTCGGTTATTTTCATGTACAGAGGTGGGATGTTCTCCTGCTCGTTGTAGAACGGGACGACGATGGAATACCGGACGCTGGATTCGCTTCTCATACGGCGCTGGCCAGGAAAGCATAGTCTATCAGGCGAATCCCCTGGGAAGCGACAAGATTTCGTATCCCCATGTCGGTCAGGATCTCCACCTCCTTTTCCCGGGAACCCTGCAGGCGCGTGGCAGTCTTCCGCAGCGCCGCGTCCGCATACCCGGGATGACACATCAGCTCCGTAGTGCCTTCGGGCAGGCTGCGCAACAGGCGGGCCACCCCTTCCTTGGTCAGCTCGCCGGTTTGCGCGATCCCGCAAAAATGATCGGCGGTAGATACGCCGGCCCGCTCCGCCTGCATGCGCGCATCCCGCGCCAGCAATTTCAGCCCGCGCGCTTGCACGCCTTGTTTGAGCACGACGCTGGCGCGCAGTTCGCCGGCCGAAAGGGCCGCACGCAAGTTCGAGGCCTCGTGCGACACGCGAATGGCTTGGATTCCATGGCGCTTGGCCAGCCGCAGGGCAATCTCAAAGAGTCCCGGCAGCATGTGCACATGTTTATGACCGTCCAGGTGCGTCGGCTCAACTCCCGCGGCGCGAACCTTGGCGATTTGAGCTTGCCACTCGATCTCAACTTCCCGAATGGAGATTCGGCGTGTGGCGATCTTCACCAACAGCCCATCCGGCCCGCCCTCGAACTGGCCGGAATCGTTCAGCAAGCTCGGCACCGTCTCGGGTGCGGAGACCGGCGAGCCATCGCTCAAGTTCAAGTGCACACCCACACCGAGTCCCTGGGTTCCCCGGGCCAGCTCCGCACCTTGGGCGAATGCCTCGCCATTGGCCAGCAGCGATGCGCTGGTGACAATCCCATTGCGGTGCGCCTCCGCGATGCCGCCGTTCACTCCCGCGGTCCATCCGAGGTCATCCGCGTTCACGATGAGGTTCCTGGCCACCTGTACGATTCCTTGGCGCCGCCCTGTCCTTCGGGACAGCTACACAGTACTGCGCGAGCATGCTTGTGTACCATTGACCCCCTCGGTCCTCAACTTTAGCATGCCATTCAGAGGCAGTTATGTCCGTTCAAACCAAAGAGCCGAAGAAAGAACCGCGGCAGGTGAAACTGCCCGAAGGCCGCTACAAAGAGAAACGTCGCGGCCATCGCATGAATTCGCGTGTGCCCGTGCGGCTGGAATGGGATTTGCGCGCCGGCAAGCGCATTAAAGTCGAAGCGCACACCCGCGTGGTTAATCCGTATGGCTGCATGGTTGTGCTGGAGCACGATTTGCCGCTGGAGCATCGCGTGGCGCTCACCAACGTGCCCATGAACACCAGCAACGCCGCCGTCATCGTGTGGAAGAGCGATGAGCGGCCGGAAGGCGGCTGGGAATACGGCGTGGAGCTAGTCGCTCCGGCCATGGATTTCTGGGGGCTTGAGCTGTGAAGCCTCCGACACCTAGTCTGAAGTCCGCCATGCCGCACCCGTCTGCGCGGCCAGTTGTTGCGCGGCAGCCCACCGCGGAAGAGCGTCGCCGTTCGCAGCGCGTGCTGGTGCGCATGCCGGTGATCATTCACGTTGCCGGCAAGACCCTGCAGGGGAATACGCATACGGTCAGCGCGGGCGGCGCGATGGTGATCCTCAAGGAAGGAATCAGCGAGGGAACCAAGGTCACCGTGGAGAATCCGGCCACCAAGAATAAAGTGGAAGGCAAGGTCATTCGCCCGCCGCAGATGAATCAGGAAGGTTCTTTGGTGCCCGTGGAATTTGCGGAGCCGTCGCCGACGTTCTGGAATATCTTTTTCCCGCCGTTCAGCAACTAAAATTTTCCGCACGCGATCAACAGAAAGTGCTTCGCCCCTAGGTAGCACAGCCACTCTTGGCTGTGCTCCTACGACCACAGCCGCCGTGTCGCTGAAATCGCTGGCGGAGCAATCCCGCTGAGACGCGAACTTTGGCTATTGAATCGTGACTGTAGATGCCGGCGACGTCGAGCTGGAATAATTCGCATCGCCGCTATACACCGCAGTGATGCTGTCCGAGTGGGAGCCGCCGCCACCGCCGCCGCTTCCGCCGGAACCGCCGCAACCCGCAAAGCTCGCTGCCAAGCAGGCAAAAAGGAGTAAGCCCGCAGCCGCGTATCCCAGCCGGCGGCCAAGCTGTGGCCACTTCTGTCGTAGCGACGCGGCGTGCTGCGACAGCACGAGAATTAGAATCGCGAAGACGACTAGAATCCAGAGAAGAACGAGGGGAATGCGCAGTCGTGGTTGCGGCCTTATCGGAATGACTTGGGAGAGCGTGGTCGTCAACATAGCCGTGCAAGAGGCTTGGCCGTTCGCGCTCACCGCTCCGTTTATGCCGCTGTAAGTTACCGTCCCGCTAATGGCAGTACTGCCGTTTTTGAACTGTACGGTTCCTGGATTGGTCACTCCAGAGCCGCACGGCGGCTCCCCGTTGCTCGGGGTACTGACTAAAGCGGTTAGCGTCACGCTGCCGCCAGACGCAATGCTTGTTGGGCTTGGGGAAACCGCGATGGAGGTCGTCGCCTGCGTGACCGTTACCGACAGCGAGTTTGACGCGCTCGCGTTGTAGCTGGTGTCGCCGGGATAGGACGCGGCGATGCTGTGGCTGCCCACTGGCAATTGGATTGGTTGGTCTTCCGCGAAGCCTCGGTCGTTTAGATTGGCGACGTTGGTGGCATTAGTAGTCTGCGCGTTCGGAAAATCATTCAGGGGTTTTCCGCCGTCAGTAAGCGTCACCGCTCCCGTGGGGCAAATAAAGGAAACAGGGGTGACGAAGGTGCTCGTGGCACTTAAGTTCTGGCACATTTGTCCTGTGGCGTTCTCTACATCAATCCGCAGAATGTATGACGAGCCGTAGGTTATGTTCTGGGCAGCTATAGTCAGCCCTCCCGTCCCCACAAAATTCACGACGGTCTGGCTGTTTTGTTTTGCCACGTTCACCGGCGTCGGCGACGAGTCGCTGGCCGCGAACGTCCCATCGCCTCCGTAATGCGCGACGACGGTGTAGGTGCCACCCGGCAGAAACGCGGTGCTGAAACTATAGTTCCCGGCCGAGACAGTGTTGGCCGTGCACAAAGGGCTGGAGGTTGGGCAAGAAGGCTGAATCTCCGCGCCGGTAGCTACGTCTCTCAGGACGACTAGCCCTGTCGCCGTCGTGGCTGAGACTGTACCGCTGACCGTGACCGGCAAACCGACCGTAGTCGGAGTCGGTGACAAGGAAAGGGAGGTCGTGGTCGCCGTACGGGTGGGCGATACCCATTTGGTCAGAAGATTCGTGACGTTGACCGAGCCCAGCCCGGTCGCGAGGTCGTATCCTGTACCGGCGCTAAAGGCAGGTGTCGAGCCGCCAGCGGCGGTCGCCAGGATGCCGAACTGGTTGGCCGCTGTGCTGGTGTTGCTGCAGTTCGCGCTCCCTCCCACGCACGCTACGGAGCTATTGCCCTTCACCACGTCATTAAACACGCAGCCACCTGGCGGAGTGGCCGAGGAAGTGCACACGTTGGCGGGGGTCTTAGCAAGGGAGTACAAGACATAATTCGCGACTCCTTGGCGTTGTCCGGTCTGCTGATTCACTAGCGCCATTATGGCCGCGAAGGTCGGCGTCGCCGCGGAAGTCCCCCCTACCCCTTGAAAATCGTGATTCGCGGAGCTGGTGGTCGTGGTGAGATTGCAACCGCTTCCGCCTGTGGGATCCTGGTCCGACTGGCAGACTATGTAAAAGCTTTTGGCTCCTCCAGTTGATGCCCCGTTATCGCTCGAGAACAGGGAAACATCCGGAATGTCGCGGTTCGCATCGCCAAATCCAGTCTGCCACGAAACGTTTGTGGGTTTGGTCGAGCCTGTCCCGGTGTAAACAGTGCTTGATCCGCCGCTTCCGGCCGCCAGGTCAGTCCCCGTGCTGGAGTTGCCGTTGATGATCGCGGCGGTGCAGCCGTTGGTCGTTCCGCTGCTAAATCCTGCTGCGGCGCACGAGTCGTTCCACGCTTTTTCCGGGATGTAACCTTTAGCGGTCGCCGGGACGGGAAGAGTGGTGGTCGAAGAGTTGGCCGTATTCCAAAATGTCGATTGATTCCCGACGTCGTCAAAATCCGTGCCACCCATCGCTATGTTGTAAGGCGTGGAGGCGATGCCGCTCACCGCGAGGCCCAGCGTGGCCGCATCCTGGTTCGCCGGAGCCGCTGCGGGGTCGCACCCAGCCGAGCCGTTGTCTCCCGCGGAAATCACCACGGTAATGCCTTGCGCCGCCGCTTGCTGCCACAACGAGTTGTAAAACGCATTGCCGCCGCTGCCCAGCCCAGCCTCACAAGCGCCGTAACTCTCGCTCAGAATTGGGGCGATATTGTTGTCCACGATATATAGGGCTGAGCCATCGATTCCGGCCGTGCCATCCGTCTGCGTCATCTGCGTGGTCACAAAATTGATCGTCGCCGCGGGGGCCACGGCCCCAGCCCATTCCACGTCCAGATCGGATTCCGTCTCATCGCCACCAACGAGGCCAGGGTCGGGGCCGTTGAGGATGACAGTGAGCGCGCATTGATTCGGCATGCCGGTGCATGTCGAGGCGTACGCGGACAAGCCAAACATCGAGCGAAAATCGGCTATGTCCTGCAGATTGATATTGCTTTGCCCTACGATGGCAATGCTCTGTCCGGCGCCTGTCGCGCTTCCCGGAATGTTGTAAATCTTCGCGAAGTCCGCCGGTCCCACGGCAAAGAATTGTCCATTGGAATCCGTGTATGTGAACAGCGGCCGGATCTCGCCGCTCTCCGTCCGCCGAAAACTCCCCAAGGTCCGCGCTTGCGGCTTGGGATGAAAATTGTGCAAGGAACGAATGCCCCGAACGACGGGTGCTAGCGCTGCCGGAATCTGCGGATCGCTTGCGTTAGCGAAATGCTCCTCGCCGTTTACGTTGTATTTGCGAATTTCCGTGCCAAACGCGTTGCGCACCTGGCCCACGTTGCCGGAGAACTCCACGGTCGTTTTGCCCTTGCTCACCTTGATATTCTGGAATCCGTGCGCGGTCAGCCAGTTGGTCACCGCCTG